>JAEEGI010009899.1_pt1 | contig 20793 bp, 23 predicted proteins | sample 8958751 | NCBI WGS metagenome assembly JAEEGI01 (sample SAMN16246545, study PRJNA631951) | gut metagenome | biome: gut microbiome; feature: rumen; material: KS-attached | host: Bos | place: Iran: Karaj | collected 2018-10 | reverse complement strand
TGCCCGGCCGCACCAGGCACTCCCAGGTCTTCTCCCCCCGGTCGATCAGCAGCAGCACCTCGCAGGCGCCGCCGCCCGGCAGGCGCTGGCCCAGCAGGCGGGCCGGCAGCACCCGGGAGTCGTTGAGGATCAGGCAGTCCCCGGGGCGCAGATACTCCGGCAGGTCGTAGAAATGCCGATGGCTCCACTCCCCTGTGTTTTTATCCAGCACCAGCAGGCGGGACTGGTCCCGCCGCTCGATGGGCGTCTGGGCGATCAGCTCCTGGGGCAGGTCAAAGTTGAAATCGCTGGTCCTCATCACACCAACACGGCCCTGTGGAAAACCTTCTTGCCCTTGCGGATCACAAGGCCGTCGCCGGTGAACAGCTCGCAGCCGAAGCTGTCGTCGATGGAGGTCACCTTGGCGTCGTTGACGGTGACGCCGCCCTGCTGCACCAGCCGCCGGGCCTCGCCCCGGGAGGCGCACAGGCCGCACTTGACCAGCAGCGTCATCACGTTGATGGCGCCGCCGCCGAAATCGTCGTTGGTCAGCTCGGTGGTGGGCATATCCTCCGTGTTTCCGCCGCCGGAAAACAGGGATCTGGCGGCGGCGAGGGCCTTTTCGGCCTCCTCCTGGCCGTGGACCATCTTCGTCAGCTCATAGGCCAGGATCTCCTTGGCCCTGTTCAGCTGGGAGCCCTCCCAGGCCGCCATCTTCTCGATCTCATCCAGGGGCAGGAAGGTCAGCATCCGGATGCACTTGAGCACGTCGGCGTCGTCCACGTTGCGCCAGTACTGGAAGAACTCGAAGGGGCTGGTCTTGTTGGGATCCAGCCACACGGCGTTGCCGGCGGTCTTGCCCATCTTCTTGCCCTGGGAGTCGGTCAGCAGGGTGATGGTCATGGCGTGGGCGTCCTTGCTCAGCTTCTTGCGGATCAGCTCCGTGCCGCCCAGCATGTTGCTCCACTGGTCGTCGCCGCCGAACTGCATGTTGCAGTCGTAGTGCTGGAACAGGTAGTAGAAGTCGTAGCTCTGCATGATCATGTAGTTGAACTCAAAGAAGCTGAGCCCCTTCTCCATGCGCTGCTTGTAGCACTCGGCCCGCAGCATGTTGTTGACGGAGAAGCAGGTGCCCACCTCCCGCAGCAGCTCCACGTAGTTCAGATCCAGCAGCCAGTCGGCGTTGTTGACCATCAGGGCCTTGCCGGGCCCGAACTCGATGAACTTCTCCATCTGCCGGCGGAAGCACTCGGCGTTGTGGTCGATGTCCTCCCGGGTCAGCATCCTCCGCATGTCGGTGCGGCCGGAGGGATCGCCCACCATGGTGGTGCCGCCGCCGATGAGGGCGATGGGCTTGTTGCCGGCCATCTGCAGCCGCTTCATCAGCGTCAGCGCCATGAAATGTCCCGCCGTCAGACTGTCGGCCGTGCAGTCGAAGCCGATGTAGAAGGTCGCCTTGCCGGCGTTGATCATGGTGCGGATCTCTTCCTCGTTGGTCACCTGGGCGATCAGGCCCCGCGCCACCAGTTCCTCATAGATTCCCATTTGCTTTCGTTCCTTTCCTGTTTTTTCTGCGTTCTGATTTGTCTGCGCGCAGAAGAAAAAGCCGCCCTCTGCCGCATCGGACAGAGGGCGACAAAGTCGCGGTACCACCTCATATTCGCCGCCCCCTCGCGGGTACGGCCTCACGGGGTGCGTAAAACACCCCTGCGCTGTAACGGGCGCGCCCGGCACGCTCCTACTTGCCCAAAGCGTTCAGAGGGCTGCTCCGGGATGTATTCGCCGCGGCCGTCCTCTCCCCCTTCCACCCGACGGGGTCTCTCTCGGCAGGCCATGCCGCGGTTACTTGTTCCCTTCCTCGCAGTTGCGTCTATCGAATTATCTCCGCCATTATAGTGGGATTTTCCCGGCTTGTCAACCGTTTCCCGCCGGATCACAGGGATTCCCGGTAGGTTTCCGCCTGGCGCAGCAGCTCCTCCGCCCCGGAGAGCATGACCTCCGACACCCGGCTGCCGCCGGTGATGCGGGCCAGCTCCCGCCGCCGCTCCTCCCGGCTCAGCCGGGTCACGCTGGTGTAGGTGCGGCCGTTGGCCTCTCCCTTCTCCACGGAGAAATGGGTGTCGGCCATGGCGGCGATCTGGGGCAGATGGGTCACGCAGAGCACCTGCTTCTTCCGGCTGATCCGGGCCATCTTCTCCGCCACCCGCTGGGCGGCGCGCCCGCTGACGCCGGTGTCCACCTCGTCGAACACCATGGTCCCCACCTGGTCCTGCTCGCTGAGCACGTTCTTCAAGGCCAGCATGATCCGGGCCAGCTCGCCGCCGGAGGCGATCTTGTGGATGGGCCGCAGCTCCTCGCCCACGTTGGCGGACATGAGGAAGCGCACCCGGTCCATACCGCTGTCGTCCATTGGCTTGTCCTCAAAGGACACGGAGAAGCGCACCTTCCCCATATCCAGCTGCTCCAGCTCCGTCAGGATCTGCCGGGAAAGCACCTCCGCAGCCCGTTTCCGGGCGGCCGACAGGGCTTTTCCGGCGGCCAGGGCGTCCGCCTCGGCCCGGGCCCGGTCCCGCTCCAGCAGGGCCAGGGTGTCGTCGGCGTCCGCGATCCGGGCCAGCTCGCCCCGGCACCGCTCCAGGTAGTCCAGCATGTCCTCCACGGAGGGTCCGTACTTCTTCTTCAGCCGGTACAGCAGATCCAGCCGTCCCTCCACCTCGTCCAGCTCGTCGGGGGAAAACTCGAAGCTGTCCATCCGGTCCCGGAGGATGTCCGCCAGGTCGTAGACCTCGCTGTAAACGCTCTCCAGCCGCTCGTACAGCGCCGCGTACTCCCCGTCCAGGTTCCGGATCCCGGCGATGGCCTGCTCCGCCTCCCGCAGGAGGTTCAGCGCGCCGGCGCCGTTGTCGTCGCCGTTGAGGCAGTACTCCGCCTGGCTGACCGCGGAGGTGAACTTCTCGCTGTTGCGCAGGAAGTTCCGCCGGGCGTTCAGGCCCTCCTCCTCGCCGGGCTGCAGCTCGGCCCGCTCCAGCTCTCTGATCTGGTATTTGAGGGTATCCATCCGGCGGGCCTTCTCGGCCTCGTCCATCTGCAGGGCCTGGATCCTGCGCCGCAGGTCGGCCAGTATTTCATATGCCCGGCCATAGGCGGCCTTTTCCGCCTCCACCCGGCCGAAGCTGTCCAGGTAGACGATGTGCTGCTCCTCGTCCAGGAGCTGCTGCCCGTCGTGCTGACCGTGGATGTTCAGCAGCCGCAGACCCAGTCCGCGCAGCTGCGTCACCGTGGCGGGCCTGCCGTTGACGCGGCAGATGTTCCGCCCGTCGGCGTGGATCTCCCGCTGCAGCAAAAGCTCCTCCGCCCCTTCGATCCCCATATCCTCCGCGGCGGAGGCGGGAACGCCGGAAAAACAGGCGCTGACAAAGGCCTTTTCGCATCCGGTACGGATCAGGTCCCGGGAGGTCCTCTGTCCCAAAACGGCGCTGAGGGCGTCGATCACGATGGACTTTCCGGCGCCCGTCTCGCCCGTCAGCACGTTGAAGCCGGGCTCAAAGACGATGTCGGCCTGCTCGATGATGGCGATATTCTCGATGTGAAGCAGCTGCAGCATCTGTATTCCCTCCCAGCAGACGGGATCCTACGCTCACTTCTCGTATTTTGCCGCCTCCATGGCCATCTTCTTGTCCAGAATCTCGCAGAAGCTCTTCTTGGACAGCCGCACCAGCTTGGTGCAGTATTTGGACTGGGCCACGCGGATCTTGTCCCCGTTCTTCAGCGAAAAGGCCTTGCCGCCGTCCACGGACAGATACACGAATTTCTTGTTGGCGTCGGTAGCCAGAACGGTGATGATATGCTCCGGGGACAGGACGTAGGAGTCCGCCCGGGTGGAGTGGGGGCAGATCGGCGTCAAAAGCAGGTTGCGGGCCGTGGGCTCCACGATGGGTCCGCCCGCCGCCATGGAATAACCGGTGGAGCCGGTGGGCGTGCTGATGACGACGCCGTCGCCGGTGACCCGGGTGAGCCGCCCTTCCTCTGTAAAGGTCTCCAACCTTACGACTCTTGCGATAGAGCCCTTTGAAACGACGGCGTCGTTCAGGGCGATATTGCTGTATACCGTCCGTTCCCCGCGGATCACCTCCACGTCCAGCATCATGCGGGACTCCACGATGAAGTTCCAGTCCGCCAGATCCCGGAGCCGCTCCAGCTCGTTGGGCTCCAGCTCGGACATGAAGCCGAGACTGCCCAGGTTGATGCCCAGCACCGGCACGTCGTGAAGGGCCACGGTCCGGGCCAGATGCAGGATCGTGCCGTCGCCGCCGAAGGCGATCAGCAGGTCGGCGGACTTGATCTCCTCCTCCAGGGGCAGGACCTTCAGACTGGTCTTCTTCAGGGCGTCCTCCTGCTGGAACGGCAGGCAGACCACCGTCTGCAGACCGACGTCCTCCAGCAGCTTCATGGCGCGCTCCGCCACCTTCAGGTCGCTGTCGCGGTAGGGATTCGGGCACAGGATCACTTTCTTCATAGCCGGTCTTCCTTTCGCCTCATAGTCCTTTCAGCTCTCCAGCTCCGCGTGGGACGCGGCCACGACGGCCGCGATATCCACCGCGGCGTCCGCCTCGTCCGATTTGCGCAGATAGCCGAGATATTCGATGTTTCCCTCCGGTCCCCGGATAGGAGAGTATGTAATACCAAGTACTGTAAAGTGATTGTCCTTTGCATGTTTCAGGAAGGCCTCCAGGACCTCTCTGTGGACCGCCGGGTCCCGCACGACGCCTTTTTTCCCCACTTTTTCCCGTCCGGCCTCAAACTGCGGCTTGATCAGGCAGGCGATCTCCCCGCCCGGCCGCAGCAGCGGATACAGCGCCGGGAAGATCAGCCCCAGGGAGATGAAGGACACGTCGATCGAGGCAAAGTCCAGCGGGTCCGGGATCTGCTCCCGGGTAAGATAGCGGGCGTTGGTGCGCTCCAGGCACACCACTCGCGGGTCGCTCCGCAGCTTCCAGTCCAGCTGCCCGTATCCCACGTCCACGGCGTACACCTTTTCCGCGCCGTTCTGCAGCATACAGTCGGTAAAACCGCCGGTGGAGGCGCCGATATCGGAGCAGATCTTACCCTCCAGGGTTATCGGCCAGGTCTTCATGGCCTTCTCCAGCTTCCAGCCGCCCCGGCTCACGTAGGGCATGGCGTTGCCGCGCACCTCGATCTCCGCGTCCTCCGCCACGGCGGCGCCGGGCTTGTCGGACCGCTGACCACCCACGAACACGTCCCCGGCCATGATGACGGCCTGGGCCTTCTGCCGGGTGGGGATCAGCCCCCGCTCCACCAGCAGGACGTCCAGTCTTTTCTTCTTGCTCACGGGTATCCCTCCCCGTCACGGTTTCATCGATACAGGTGCAGTACGTTCAGCAGGATGGCCACCCGGTGTACCACGTTTGTGCAGTCCTTGATGGCTACGTTTTTGCCCAGCGCCTTCCCGCCGATGGTCAGGCCGGAGATCAGCGCCGTGACGCCGATGGAGATCAGCACGGAGGTGGTGGACAGACTCCTCTGGAGCTGGGTCACGATGACGGCCGCCGTGCAGCCGCTGACGATGCCGCAGATATCGCCCACCACGTCGTTGCAGAAGGAGCTGACCCGTTCGGCGTTGTTCAGGAGGCGGATCGCCTCCTTTCCGCCCTTCTCCCTGTGGGCCGCCATGGAGTGGAAGGGCCGGGCGTCGGCCGCCGTGACGGCCACGCCGATCATATCGAACACGATGCCGAGGGCGATGAAGGCCAGCAGCACCAGGATCGCAACCACGTATCCGGTGCCGGACAGCGCCGCGGTGGAGAGGAAGCTCAGCACCGCCGACAGGACCACGGACATGAGAAAAACGTGCAGCACCCAATGCTTGCCGGTGCCGCCGCCGTTCTTTTTCTTATTCTTTTCCCTGTCTTTGTCTTTCTCGCTCAAAACAAATGCTCCTCACTCGGCCGGTCAAGTTAAGTTGAACTGAACAGGGCGACCCCGAAGGTAAATCTTACGGCTTAGGTACGGGTTGGCTTTCCCCGCAGCACACCTCTCGTCGCCGATCAGGCGGTTTCCCTTTCAGTGCCGCGTCACGTTGTTGCCGGTGCGTGATACCCGACTGCCACTTAGTCCGCACTGCAATCCCCCCAGAGTCCCTGTTAGGACAGCCTAGGTGTTTTCCACAGCAGTCAAACCGTTTCTTATCCTCTTTTGCAGGCGGGGTTTCAAGGGAATATCGCGTTGTCCCTGGCCGGGGAGTCCGCGCGTCAGCTCCCCTATCCACCCAACCCACGCAAGGCAGGCTACTCTGCACACAGCGTTAGGGCGGTAAAACCGCTTTAGCACCGCATTGCAGGTTTCAAATCATCTGCTTCGTACACAGGTCGCTTTGACCACAGGGGAGTACGCCTGTGCACAAGAGCAGGTCTCCACAGAGGCAGGGTCGGGTCCTCCATGCCATTGGAGGGCGCCCTACATCCGCAGGCTACGGCCGAAGCCGCGCCTCCCTCCAGCACCCACCCCAAACTGGGCGTAAGAAGCAGGCACCAAAGGTTTCACAGTTATGCCCTTTAAGGGATTTTTAGGCCCCTCTTAGGAAACGGCAGATCTGACTAGGATACTGCGCCGCTGTTCAGTCAAGTAAAAATAATACCACGTTTTTCCGCGCTTGACAACTGGTTTCTTTTAGCTCCACTGAACTTTCGGAAAATAAAACACACCGGCCGGCAATGCCGGTCGGTGTGCATCGTCTACTTTTCGCGCTTGAGCAGCTCGTCCGCCAGGGTCAGCAGGAATTCCCGATCGCCCCACTTGGCCACGGCTGCCTTCGCCTTCGCGGTGAGCTCCGCCACCTCCCTGCGGCAGCCCTTGATCCCCTTGAGATCCACGAAGGTGACCTTGCCCTCCTCCCTGTCGGAGCCGATGGGCTTGCCGAACACGGCCTCGTCGCCCGTCACGTCCAGCACGTCGTCCTGGATCTGGAAGGCCCTGCCCAGACTGTCTGCATACTCCAGCGCCTGGAGCCGCATAGTGGGCGGCATTTTGGAGGCCACGCAGCCCAGCTCCGCGGCGGCGGAGATCATCACGCCCGTCTTCAGCCGGTTCAGCTCCCGCAGCCCCGCCTCGTCCGTCACGTCGCAGACGGTGTCCAGCACCTGTCCGGCCACCATGCCGTCGGCGCCGCAGGCCCGGCACAGGATCTGGATGGCCTCCAACCGGTTCTCGGCGGACATCATGGGCGCCTGGGCGATCAGCCGGAAGGCCTCCGGCTGCAGGGCGTCGCCGGCCAGGATCGCCAGCGCCTCGCCGTACACCTTGTGGTTGGTGGGCTTCCCCCGCCGCAGGTCGTCGTCGTCCATGCAGGGCAGGTCGTCGTGGATCAGGCTGTAATTGTGCACCAGCTCCAGGGCGCAGGCATAGGGCAGCGCCAGGTGCCAGTCCGTGCCGCCCAGGCGGGCGAACTCCAGCGTCAGCACCGGCCGGATCCTCTTTCCGCCGGACAGCAGACTGTACCGGATCGCCTCATACAGCTTCCCGTAGGGCCTGTCCGCCGTGAACAGGCGCCCCAGGTATTCCTCCACAGCCGCCTGATAGGCGGCGTAGCGCGTCGCGTAATCCATTATTCCTCCTCCGTCTGAAAGGCCGTCTCAACAGGCGCCCCGTCTCCGCCCTTCATCAGCTTGACCACCTGCTGCTCCGCCAGGTCCAGCTCGGCCCGGCACTCTGCCACCAGGCGGGTGCCCTCCTCAAACAGCGCCAGGGAATCGCTGAGCTGAACGTCGCCCTTCTCCAGCTTGTCCACGATTTCATCAAGACGATGCATCTTTTCTTCAAACGTCTTTATCTTCTCCATTTTCAGGCCTCCTATTCCCTGTTGTCAACGGTACAGCCGATGCTTCCCTCGGCCAGCTGTACCCGGATCCTGTCGCCGGCAGCCACCTGCGCGCTGCTGCGCAGGATCGTCCCGTCCTCTGTCTGTGCCATGGCGTAGCCCCGGCCCAGCACCTTCAGCGGGCTCAGGGCGTCCAGCTTCGCCGCCAGCTGCGCGAACCGCTTCCCGTCCTCCGCCAAATAGGCTCCGGCAGCATTGGCCAGCTTCTGGTGGACGAAATCCAGCTGCAGCCTTCGATCCTGCAGATAGGCCGCGGGATCGGACAAAACCCGCTTCTTCCGAATGGTCTCCAGCCGCTTGCCGCCCTGCTCCAGCTCTCGCAGCGCGCCCTGTGCCATCCGGTTTTCCGCCCCCTGAAGGGTCCGCAGCAGCTCCGCCATGTCCGGCACGGCGATCTCCGCGGCGTTGGAGGGCGTGGACGCCCGCCGGTCCGCCACGAAATCGGAGATGGTCACGTCCGGCTCATGGCCCACGGCGGAGATCACCGGGATCTCCGAGTCGTAGATGGCCCGGGCCACCCGCTCGTCGTTGAAGGCCCACAGATCCTCCAGGGACCCGCCGCCCCGTCCCGTGATCAGCACGTCCGCCAGCCGCCACCGGTTGGCGTACCGGATAGCTCCGGCAATCTCCGGCGGAGCCTCGGCGCCCTGCACCCGGACCGGCAGCAGCAGCACCTTGGCGATGGGGTACCGCCGACGCAGGATGCGGATCATATCGTGTACCGCCGCGCCTGCGGAGGAGGTGACGATGGCGATCCGCCCCGGATAGGCCGGCAGGGGCTTCTTGTGACTCTCGTCGAACAGCCCCTCCCGGTAGAGCTTCTCCTTCAACTGCTCGAAGGCTACGTGCAGATCACCGATGCCGTCCGCCGTCAGCTGGGAGCAGTAGAGCTGATAGGCGCCGTCCCTGGGGAATACGCTGATGCGTCCGAAGGCGATCACCTTCATGCCGTTCTCCGGCCGGAAGCGCAGCTTCACAGCCGAGCCCTTGAACATCACGCAGCGCAGGGCGCTCTCCCCGTCCTTCAGCGTGAAGTAGTGGTGGCCGGACGGGTAGATTTTATAGTTGGACAGCTCACCCCGGATAAACACGCCGTTCAGGACAGGCGCGCCATCGATCAGATCCTTGATCAGACCGTTGATCTGGGATACGCTGAAGATCTGCTGCTCCAAGTCTTCACCTCCCGAATGGGGAAACAGGCAGGGCGATCCATCGTCCTGCCTGCCGGTTCATTCTTTTATCTCCTGCCGCACGAAGCTGCCCAGTATGCCGTTGAGGAACCGCACGGTCTCCGGGCTCTCGTACTTTTTCGCGATCTCCACCGCCTCGTTGATGGCCGCCCCGTTGGGGATATCGGGCATGTAGAGGATCTCGTACATGGCCACCCGCATGATGGCGGAGGCCACCAGAGAGATGCGCTCGAACTTCCATCCCCTGGCGTATTTTTCGATGTAGCCGTCCAGCTCGGCGGCGTGCTCCGCAACGCCGGAGACCAGGCGGCGGATGTACTGGCGCTGTCTGTCGTCCGGCTTGACGGCATAGAGCTCCGATTCCGGGGCCAGGTCGTCGAAATTCTCATCCGAGAGGCGCCGGTCCAGAAACTCCCCGATTTTCAGATCGGTAAAGCTCAGCTCATAGGCCAGGTGGGCGGCGATCTCCCGGGCGGTGTTCCGCGTCATAGATGTCTTTCCCATTTCGCGCACCGGTTCAGTTGAAGCTGATGCCGCCCACGTGGACGTTCACCGCCTGGACCTTGAAGCCAGTGGTGCTCTCCAGCATGGCGAAGACGCTCTGCTGCACCTTCCGGGCCACGTCGGCAATCTCGTATCCGTAGCGGATCATCAGGAAGAGGTTCATAACGAGGGCGTCGCCCTCCATGTCCACACGGATGCCCTTGGCGGTCATCTTCTTGCTGCCCTTGCCGTCGGGGATCGTGCTGTTGAGCAGGCCGCCCACGCCGTCCACCTCCAGCGCCGTGGCGGTGGCGAGATTGGCCACGACCTCCTCGGCGATCTGGATGTTGCCCATATCCTCCTGGCGAACCATGTATTCTCTGTTCTCAGCCATGATCAGAATATCTCCTGTCTGTCGGTCTCATTTGTGCCGTTGTTGTTTGCATACACAGGTAGTATACCAGTTCTCCGCGGAAAACACAACAGTTAATTTGCCTCTACGATCTTGATCTGGTCCGGCGTATAGTTGGTTTCCGTGATCACGATGTCCTTGATCCGGGCCACGTCCGCCGCGTCAAGACCATCCGGCGCGGACACCACCACGCTGATGGATTCGGCCCCCATGAAGGCCACGCAGTCCCTGTACCCCTTCGCTGTGACCAGGCTCTCGATCTGGGACTCCGCCACGGTATAGGCCGCCAGCACCTGCAGCGTCCGGGACGCCTCATTCAGCGTCTCCTCATCGGCGTTTTCATCCACCTCGGCCTCCTGCAGCAGGCCGATGGCGCTGTCCCGGGCCTGCTTGCGGCTCAGCCGCGCCGTGGCGAAGTAGTCGTCCTCCGCCGGCGTCTCGCCGGACGGCGCCTCCGGGCCGGTATCGTTCACCTGTGCCTCACCGCTTACCAGGGTGGATTCCCCCAGCACCTTGGCGCTGTCCGCCACCTGGTCGGTGTAGCGCCAGTTCAGATACACCGCCGCCGCCACCAGCAGCAGCACGCCCGCCACAACGGCCCGCTTCTTCCATAGCTTTTTCATGCTTTTCCCTCCTATGATTCTCGCCATTTGACAATGGATATCCGGTCAGAGCCCAGCCCCGTCAGCGCCGATACCGCCTCTGTGAGTGCCAGGCGCACCGCGGCGTTATCCGCTCCCTGACACACGATCACCGCCCCCTGGTATCGGGGATAGATCCGGCCTACGACCACCACCTCCTGTGTTCCGCTTCCGGTGTTCAGCCGGACGACCTCCTGCCGGATCCGCCGGCTGCCGTCCATACCGTCGCCCAGGCTCTGATCTGCGTCTGACGCCAAGTGGACCTGGGACCCGGCGGCCAGAGTCAGCATGATCCGCAGCTTTCCCGTCCCCTCGATCTGGCCCAGGATCGCCTCCATCTTCCGCTCCGTCTCTTCCAGGGAGAACACGTCGTCGCTGTCGGCGGTTTTCGCCGTCCGGGCCGCGGTTTCCTGCTTCCGTCCGGGGATCAGCATCAGCGTCACGCCCACCGCCGCGATAAGGATGGCGTACTTGTATTTTTTCCAAAGCGCCTCCGGTGAAAAGGCCTTCATACTCTACCCCCTCTGCCAGTTCTGCCGTTCCGGGGGGATCCCCAGCTCTTCCGTCAGATACCGCGCCAGCTCCGTCTGACAGGGAATGTCCAGGTCCGCGGAGAACGGATACGGGACCTCATCCTCCCACCGCACCGTCACCTTCGGTCGGCACGTCACCCCCAGCTCCTCTCCTTTGGCCGAAATATATGCGGCTGTCCGTTCCGCTATGCTCTCTTCCACTTCCCGCCGGTACTCCTGCCGCAGCTGCTGGATCTGATCCCTTACCGGAGCGATATCCTCCCATTCGGAGGGCTCCCACCCGGCGCTCCGATTTGCCAGCGGCCCCAGGATCGCCAGGATCAGCAGCAGGCTTCCGGCCAGCCGGACCGCTTTCCTTGTCTTTCCCTCCGGGGCCAACGCCGTCACCGCAGCCAGCACCATGGTGGTGGCCACGATCCCCGTCAGCCATTGCCGAATCTGTTCCATCACGTCACCACCATTGAAACGGCCGCCGCCACCGAAATCAGCAGCATCACGGCGCAGGCTCCCGCCATGCCCAGCAGCATCCCCATGGACGTTCCCAGGGCGTCGATCAGATCCGCCAGCGGCCCCGGGCCTCCGGCGGAGGCCAGGAGCGCCGTCAGCTTGTACAGGCCGTACTGGATCGCCAGACGCAGGAACGGCGTCAGGCAGACCGCCAGGATCCCCAGCAGCCCGAAGACGCCCAGGGCGCCCCGCAGCATGCCCGCCCCGGCCAGCACGCTTCCCGCCGCGTCCGAGAGAATGGACCCCACCACAGGTATCGCCGTCGAGATGGCGGTCCGCGTCATCCGGAGGGCCGCCGCATCCGCCGCCGTTCCGGCGGCGCCGGCTATGGTGAGGAACAGGGTGAAAATCGCCGGCAGCAGCTTCAGCGTGCCGGTTACCACCTTCTCGATACCCTCCCGCAGCCGCTTCAGCTCGTGCTCCGGCAGAGCGGCGTCCGCGATGGACACGGCGGCATGGCAGTAGACCAGCGGCAGCAGCACCCGTCCGGACAGGTCGATCAGGGCGTCGGTGAACAGTACCGTGACCACCTGGCGCAAGCCGGCGGAAACCACGCACCCGGCGGCCGCCGCGGCAGCCGCCAGCGAAGGCAGCAGGGCTCTGGAGAATACCTGCATCTGCTCCAGCGTCTCCATCCCCATCTCCGCCATGGAGCGGATGCTTCCGGCGGCCGCCGCCGTGATGGCCAGCGCTCCCGCCAGCGGTATATATCGTTCCGCAGGCCCCCCGGCGGCGTCCTGCATCGCTCCGGCCGCGCCGCACAGCAGCGCCGCCGTCAGTATCAGGATCGCGCCCGCCGCGTATTCTTTCACTATCGCCAGGGCCTTTTCCCGGATTTCCCGCCCGAGCCCGGACAATCCCCGCAGGACGGCGCCGCCGTCGCCGCTCCGCGTCTCCCACTCGTCCAGAAGTTGCTCCGCCTCCTCCGGCAGCGCGTCAGCCAATTCCTCCGGGATCATTTCGCCCTGAGCCGTGGCGATCATCGTCAACACCAGCAGACCTGCCAGCAGACTCATGTGCAAGATCCTTTTCATAACAGAGTTCGCAGCAATTCCCATATCTCCCGGAACAGCGGCGCCGTCAGCAGAAGCGCCGCAACGCAGCTGCCGATCTCCACCACCGCGGCGGCGGCGCTCTCCCCGGCGTCCCGGCACAGTTCCGCGCCCAGCCTGGCGGCAACCGACAAGCCCACGATCCGCAGCAGCGGCGTGAAAAGGCTTTCCTTCAGTCCGCTCCGGCCCGCCATCTCCTCCAGCAGAACCAGGAGCTCCCCCACCGGCCCGATCAGCGCGGCGATACCCGCCCCGCACACCGCCAGCGACAGCAGCACGCCCCATTCGGCGCGGCTGCTTTTCAAAAACGCCGCCAACACCGATCCGATCAGACACAGGCCCGCGATTCGGAAAAACACCTCCATCTCTACAAGCCGAACAGGGTCTTTACCAGGTGGAACAGATCGCTGATCCGCTGGAGAAGGATCATCATCACCACTACCAGGCCGGCCAACGTGGTCATCATAGCCTGCTCCTCCCGCCCGCTGCGGATCAGCAGCTGGTTGAGCACCGCCACCAGGATCCCTACGGCGGCAATTTTGAAGATCAGGTCAACGTCCATCCCGCTTCCCCTCTCACAACAGGATCACCACCAGCACGCCGGCGGCGGAGAAAATTCCGGCCGCGCACAGCCGCAGCCGCTGCGCCATGGAGCCCCTGCGCTCTCCCAGGATACTGCGCAGCGCCTCGGCGCCCTGCCCGAGCGCTCCCACGATCCGTTTGCTGTCGCCGTCCAGCTCCAGATGGCCGAGGATCTCACCGCATTCGCCCGGATAGCGGGAAAACGTATTTCTCCAGGCCTTCTGTAAAGTGATTCCGCTTTTCACTCCGCGCGTTACCTCCGCGAAGTACGGCGCGCTGATCCTGCCCTCCGACAGCGCTTCGATCCCGTCCGGCAGGGGCAGCTTTTTCCAGCGGATCTCCCCCGCCAGCTGCTCCAGCGCCGCGATCACGTCCCGGAGCAGCTCGACCTCCCGCCTGGCGGCCCCGACATATCGCAGATAGGCCATCGCCCCGCCGGCCAGGATCAGGGCGGCCCCCGTGATCCTTACAGATCCTCCGCCAGATACTCCCATCGCCCCCCCTCCCTTCGGATGGTCACCGTTTTCTCGAAGATCCGCAGCTCCAGCAGCTGGCGGAACAGGGGCTTGGCCCGCAGCTCCTCCTGTCCCGCGGCGTGTATGGTAGCCAGCAGACCCACGCCGCAGTGGGCGGCGGCCACCATAGCCTCCAGATCTCCCGCCGCCGTGATTTCATCCACCGCGATGATCTCCGGGTTGCAGGAGCGCAGCAGCATGGGAATAGCCGCCGCCTTGGGGCATCCGTCCATCACGTCCGTGTGCTTCCCCACGTTCATCTGCGGCTCTCCCCTCCGCATCACCGCGATCTCGCCCCGCTCGTCCGCCACGGCCACCCGTGCCGGCTTCAAGGCGCCCAGGCCGTCGGAGGCGATGCGGACTAGGTCCCGGAGCAGGGTGGTTTTCCCTACGCCGGGCGGAGAGAGGATCAGCGTATTCAACATACGCCCTCCGGACGAGATCTCCTCGATCAGACCCTCTCCCACGCCGATCCGCTGCCGGCTCAGCCGGATGGACATGGAGGAAAAGCTGCGCAGGTTGGCGCACGCGCCGCTCTCCATCACCGCCGTTCCGCACACGCCGATCCGGAACCCGCCCTCCGCGGTCAGATACCCGCAGCGCAGCGTCTCCTCGGAGGCGTATCGGGAATACCCGGTGATTCTGTCACACAGCTGCTCCAGATCCCCGTTGCTCACCGCGCCTCCGTCACCGGGCGCCAGGTCCTTCTCGCCGTCCGGCAGCAGCACCGTCACCGGCCGCCCGGTCCGCAGCCGGAACTCGCAGGCCGCCTCCCGGTCTGCGCCGCTCAGCGCCATCGCGCTCCGCCGCCACCGCAGGGGCAGCAGCTGGACAGCCTCCTCATACCGCGTCAGTTCTTCCTGTCCGTTCAAGATTTCCACATCCTTTTTCGTGATGTCCAACTCTATGAGTGGTTGTCCCGCAGTATGACATACAAAAAGGGATCCCTGTACGGCTTGTACAGGGATCCCACTTGTCACCTATTGATTTTACTTGTCTTCTGTCTGATATAGCACCGTCAGGAGCTTGGAATAGATCTCCTCCGGGTTCTTCTGGAACCGGCCCGCCAGATCCTTGGCCATCTCCTCCGACGCCACCATCAGCTGCAGACGCATCACGCTGTTCAGATCGTCGCTGAGGGAAAGCTCTACCGTGAAGGTGCCGTTTTCTCTGGGCTCGATCCGGCTGCGTACCTGGGAACGCCGCAGCAGCATCTGGTTATAGGCGGCCACGTTCTTATCCGTCCGCAGGCGGATGGAATACGGCAGACTCGGCTCGCAGATCTGGCTGTTCTTCACGCCCTTCGGGGTGATGCAATACGTTTCCTGCTCCGTCAGCCGCAGGTGCCCGGTCCGGACCAAATCATTGAGGCACTCGGAAAAAGCGAAGTAGTCGATGCCGTCGTCGCACATGGTCAGCTCCTGCATCCCCTCCAGGGGCAGCGGTTCGATGACCCGCGCGGCAATATAGAGGATCAAAAACTTGATCTCCAGCTTGTCCCGGATAAAGCCAACACCCATTTACGCTCACCTCCATCTTCCATATTATACTGATTTTTTATTTTTTGTACAGAGGAATGACAAATTTTTTGGCCTGCATAATTGCATTTTGCCCATATATCTGTTATGATGTGGTTACCATAAAAAAGTTTCTACGGGAGGTTTCCGCCATGTGGAAAAGAATCGTCTGTTCCCTGCTGGCTGTCCTGATGCTTTTCAGCTGCGTCTCCTGCGGCAAAGAGCCCGAACCGATACCGGATCCGGATCCTGTAAGCGTTGTCCTTGAAGCCTCCGCGATCCTGGAGGGCCGCGACCTGAACGAGGGTGAGTTTACCTTCCAGCTGCGGGACGCGGAGGGGAAAGAGCTCGCCGCCGCCGCCAACGACGCCGCGGGCAAGGTGTCCTTCGCCCCCATTGCTTATAATGAGCCCGGCGAGCACAAGTATACCATCGTTGAACTCCCGGGCCAGCTGGACAGAGTCACCTACGACGCGGATCCCATTGAAATCACCGTCACCGTCACCAAGGACGAGGAGGCCAACACCCTGGCAGCCCAGGTGGCGTACGGCGCCAAGAAGTCCTTCACCAACACCTACGAGCCCATCGTCAATCCTCTGACGGGCGAAGTGCTGGACGATCCCTCCCTTGTCAACCGCCGCCCCACCGCCGTGATGCTGAACAACATCGCCGAGGCCATGCCCCAGCACGGCGTCTCCCAGGCGGACATGATCTTCGAGTACAACGTGGAGTACGGCATCACCCGTATGGTGGGCCTGTTCCTGGATCCGTCCAAGGTGGGCGTCATCGGCTCCATCCGCAGCGCCCGGGCCTGCTTTGTGGAAACGGTTCTCGGCATGGACGCCGTCTATTTCCACTGCGGCGGCAGCACCGAGGCCGTCAACATGATGTACAACCTGGACATGGATCATTTCGACGAGGGCATCGAGCCCTACTACCGCGACTATGACCGATTCCAGACCCGGGCCTGGGAGCACACCCTGATGACCACCGGCAAGGGCCTGGCCGACTTCATGGACGGCGTCAGCTGGCTCCGCCGGGATCACTACGAGGGCTATACGTACCCCATCAAGTACGTAAAGGACGCCACCCCCAAGGGCGGTGAGACCGCCAACGACGTCTACGTCCGCTTTTCCAACTACAAGACCGGCGTCTTCAGCTATGACGCCGATACCGGCCTTTACATGGTCAGTCAGTATGGCGCTCCCTATATCGACGGCAATACCTGGGAGCAGGTAGGCGTCACCAACGTGCTGGTCCTGCGTACCACCGTGTACAACAGCGGCGACAGCTCCGGCCACATGGTCATCGATCTCCAGGGCAGCGACGAGGGCATGTTCTTCTGCGGCGGCAAGTGCGAGCCCATCACCTGGGAGAAGGACTCCATGTACGATCCCTTCGTCTACTATCACGCCGATGGCACGCCCCTGGATCTCCAGGTGGGCCACACCTACGTGTGCGTCATTGCCCACGACGCGGGGTTGTCCTACGAGTAAGCCCCGCCCGGCGCGCCGCGGAACGACAACCTGATCCCCCGGCATGAAAGCGGTTCTGTCGCGTACGGAACCGCTTTTCAAATCAGCGGGATCCCCACAGGAGGAACGACTATGGACTCTCTGGAGCAGCTTCGCCTGGAAATTGACAGCATCGACCGCGAGATGGCGGACCTGTTCATCCGCAGGATGGACGTTGCCGCCCGGATCGCGGCATACAAGCGGGAGCATGGCCTCCCCGTCTACGACCCGGACCGGGAGTCAGCGCTCCTCTCCCGCTGTGCCGAGCGCATCCCCCGGCGGGAGTTTGTCCCCTTCTACGCCCTTTTGCAGCAGAAGGTCATGGACCTCTCCAAGGAGTACCAGCACCACTTGATCCACGGGGACTCCTCCCCCGCCCCCTACTCCCTGGGTTACCAGGTCTTCTTTGAGCGGGGCTGCCTCGCCCGGGCGGGGCGGTACCTGGCCCTGGACCGCAGCGTCCTGATCGTCACCGACGACGGTGTGCCCCAGGCGTACGTGGACGCGCTGGCCGGCCAGTGCCGGCGCTGCGCCGTCCATTGCGTACCCGCCGGCGAGGCAAGCAAGTCCCTCCCCGTGCTGCAGGCGCTCCTGCGGCATATGGCGGATTTCGGCCTCACCCGTGGGGACTGCGTGGCGGCCGTGGGCGGCGGCATGGTGGGCGACCTGGCCGGCTTCGCCGCCTCCGTCTATATGCGGGGCGTGGACTTCTACAACGTGCCCACCACCCTGCTGGCCCAGGTCGACTCGTCGATCGGCGGGAAGACCGCCGTGGATTTCGGCGGCGTGAAGAACCTAGTGGGGACGTTTTACCGCCCCCGTGCCGTTCTCATCGACCCCGCCGTCCTGGAGACCCTTCCCCGCCGCCAGACGGCCGCGGGGCTGGCCGAGGTCGTCAAAATGGCGATCACCCTCGACCGGCAGCTGTTTGAACGGCTGGAGACCGGCGACCTCTTTCCCGTCCCGGACGACGTCCTCCGGCAGGCGATCGCCATCAAGGCCGGCATCGTAGCCGCCGACGAGGGGGAGCACGGCCTGCGCCGGGTGCTGAACTTCGGCCATACCGTCGGCCACGCTATCGAGATCACCCATCCGGAGCTGCTCCACGGGGAGTGCGTGGCCCTGGGCATGCTGCCCATGTGCGGCGAGCCCGCGGCCGACCGCCTCCGGGCGGTCCTGATAAAGCTGGGTCTCCCCGTGACCTGCCGGCTGGATCGGGAGCAGCTCCTCCGGCTCATGGCCCACGACAAGAAAACCGACAAGGGCGCCGTGATCGTGACCCGCGTGCACGAGCCCGGTCAGTTCTTCTTCGACCGCCTCAGCCCGGAAGCTCTTGCGGAAAAACTGGACCCCATCGCGGAAGGAGGCACGGACCTGTGAAAAACAGCTTCGGAAACAACGTGATCCTGACTCTGTTCGGCGAGAGCCACGGCCCCGCCGTGGGCGCCGTGATCGACGGCCTGTCTCCCGGCATCCCGGTGGACGAGTCCTTCATCGCCTTCCAGCTGGACCTGCGCCGCCCCCTGGACGGTCTGGGCACCGCCCGCCGGGAGAGGGACCGCTTCTCCATCGTCAGCGGCGTCTACCGGGGCCTGACCACCGGCGCGCCCCTGTGCGTCATGATCCCCAACGAGGACGCCCGCAGCGGCGATTACGCCGGCCTGGAGGATCTGCCCCGCCCCGGCCACGCCGACTACGCGGCCCGGTGCCGGTACGGCGGCTTCCGGGATCCCCGCGGCGGCGGCCGCTTCAGTGGCCGCTTGACGGCCCCCATCGTCGCCGCCGGAGCCGTGGTCATCCCGGCCCTGCGGGCAAAAGGCATCCTGATCGGCACCCATATCCTCCGCTGCGGCGGCATGGCCGACAGGCCCTTTGCCGAAGATCCGGCGGCGGATATCGACGCTCTCAGCCGCCGCCCCTTCGCCGTCCTGGACGAGGCGGCGGGCGAAGCCATGGGCCGCCGCATCCGCCAGGCCGCCGAAAAGGGCGACAGCGTGGGCGGCGTACTGGAGACGGCCGTGGTCGGTCTCCCCGCCGGCGTGGGCGAGCCCTGGTTCGACACGGTGGAGGGATCCCTCTCCCATGCGCTTTTCAGCATCCCCGCCGTGAAGGGCGTCCAGTTCGGCGCCGCCTTCGATATGGCCGACGCCCCCGGCAGCTCCTTCAACGACCCGTTCCACGTGGAAAACGGCCGCGTCGTCACCGCCACCAACCACAACGGCGGCGTCAACGGCGGCCTCACCAACGGCATGCCCGTCGTGTTTCGCTGCATGGTCAAGCCCACCCCCTCCATCCGTCTGCCCCAGCGGACCGTGGATCTTGGGCGCATGGAGGACGCAACCCTCGAGCTGTCCGGCCGCCACGATCCCTGCATCCTCCCCCGGGCCCGGGTGGTGGCGGACAGCGTGACCGCCCTGGTCCTCTGCGACCTGCTGACCGGCCGGTACGGCGCCGATTACCTGGGGGGTGCCGGCCAATGAGATTCGGCTTGATCGGCGAACGGCTGGGCCACAGCTATTCGCCGGAGATCCACTCCATGATCGGCCGGTATCCCTATGAGCTGCTGGAGCTCGCCCCGTCCGAACTACCGGCCTTCCTGGAAAAGCGGGAGTTCTGCGGCGTCAACGTGACCATTCCCTACAAGCAGGCGGTGATCCCCTTCCTGGACCGTCTCAGCGACACGGCCGCCGCCATCGGCGCCGTCAACACCGTGGTCAACCGCGGCGGAAAGCTTTACGGCTACAATACCGATATTTACGGTCTGACCGCTCTGATAAGAAAAACGGGCGTTGAAGTCGCGGGTAAAAAAGTTCTGATTACAGGCACGGGAGGCACCTCACGCACCGCCGTTAAAGCCGTTTCGCTGCTCGGCGCGAAGGAGTTTTACCGTGTCGGAAGAAACGGAACCGACGGCGCGCTGACTTATGATGAGGCGCTGAGCGAGCACGCTGACGCTCAGGTTATCATCAACTGCACTCCCCTCGGAATGTATCCCGATTTAATCGGGCAGACTCCGCTCGATATTGACCGGTTTGAAAATCTCGAAGGCGTGATTGACGCGGTTTACAATCCGCTGCGTTCCGCGCTTGTTCTGAAAGCGCAGGCGAAAGGAATCAAAGCTTCCGGCGGACTTTATATGCTGGTTATGCAGGCGGTTGAAGCGGTTAGGCATTTTACCGGAGAGGATATCACGCCGCAAGACTGTGAAAGAGCGTACCGCAATGTTCTTCTCTCAAAGCAGAATACCGTTTTAATCGGTATGCCCGCCTGCGGAAAAACAACAGTCGGAAAACTTCTTGCGCAAAAAACAGGCAGGGAGTTCATTGACACCGATGATCTGATTGAGCAGTCGGAAGGAAGAAAAATCAGCGAGATATTCGCTCGCGACGGCGAGGAGTATTTCAGAAACAAAGAAACCGAAATCATAAAAAGTCTGATAAACAAAACCGGCGCCGTAATAGCGACAGGCGGCGGCAGTGTTTTAAGGCGGGAAAATGTTGACGCTCTGAAAGCAAACGGCAGACTGTATTTTCTTGACAGGCCTCTTGAATCACTTGTTCCGACACAGTCAAGGCCCCTTTCGTCCGACAGGGAATCAATGGAAAGAAAATACAGGGAAAGATATCCCGTTTATACATCGGTTGCCGATGTTCATCTGAAAACAGGCGACATCGCGGAGGAAACCGTAAGAAAAATAACGGAGGACAGCTGAAATGAAAATCCTTTTTATTAACGGACCGAATCTCAATATGCTCGGCATAAGAGAACCGGGAATATACGGAAACAGCACCTATGAAGACCTTCTCGGTATAATACGCGGCCACTGTAATAACGCGGGAGTTGAATGTGATTTTTATCAGAGCAACCACGAGGGTGACCTTGTTGACAGAATTCAGCAGGCGTATTCCGACGGCACGGACGCGATTGTCATAAATCCCGGCGCCTATACTCATACGAGCATCGCCCTGCTTGAC
>JAEEGI010009896.1_pt1 | contig 20795 bp, 19 predicted proteins | sample 8958751 | NCBI WGS metagenome assembly JAEEGI01 (sample SAMN16246545, study PRJNA631951) | gut metagenome | biome: gut microbiome; feature: rumen; material: KS-attached | host: Bos | place: Iran: Karaj | collected 2018-10 | reverse complement strand
ACTGCCCAAACGGCACAGGGTATCCGTCAGGATTACCCTGTGCCGTTCAGATTGTTCGGACAAAAAATATCAGGCAAAAAACTGCTTTGCACCGCAGCGGATGTGATTTTTGCGAAAGACAAGGCGCGGGGGGCGGATCATCCTGGCGGATATCCGTCCCCTGCAACGCAGTATTTTACAAATAAGCGCGCCGCTGCGGCTATATGATCCCTTATTTGCGCCGCCCTTACGATTGCTTTACTTTTTATTGTGACGCGGGAAAACGAACAGCAAAATCAAGCGGATTTCCCGCGCAGCGGCTGGGGTTGCGGCCCTTCGGCGAACGGCAAGTGAACAACAGATGAACAACAGACGAACAACAGATGAACACATATAAAGAATGTAAGAATGAAAAGAATGAAAGAAAGAATCTATTACGCGCGCGTGCGCGCGAGACACCGCTGTTTGTATGGAGCGCTTTGGGGCTGTGCGCGAGCGTCGGGCAAACAAAAAACCTCCCGGGGCGTCAGCCTCGGGCGGATGTTGTGCTTTATTGAGGGGATCAGTAGCTCGACGCCTGTCTGGCGGCGTTGCGGATGGCGTTGCGCGCCAGCTTCAGCATGGCGGCTTCCACCTTTGCGAGCGCTTTTTCGCTCACGACGGTCACGGCAACGCTGTCGGCCTTGGCAAGGTCAGCCATATAGGCGTCGGCCTGCGGGTGCGCGATCGCTTCACGCACGGCGTCGTCCCAGGCAACGGTCTTGCTGCCTTCGAAGTACATCACGTGATAGCCGAACTGGGTTTCCACGATGCCGACGTCGCCGGCCTTTCTCTTGCTGTTCGCGGCCCACGATTCAAACTCGCTGACCATCTGACCCATCGGGACGTCCTCATAAATGCCGCCCTGCTCTGCGTTGCTGTCTTCGGAATACTTCTTGGCGAGCTTGCCGAACGCTTCGGCCGTGTGTTCGCCTTCCAGATATTCCACCAGAATGTTCTGTGCCTTGAGGTAGGTCGCCTTATCCTTGGCGGTCTCGCCGTCCACGTCGAGGACGATCTTCACGCCGTCGTAGGCTTTCTTGTCGAGCGCCGGGACCTCCACGACGTCCTCGGTCTTTTCGGCGGAATCCTCGGCCGCTTCCGCGTCGTCGGATGCGTTATCTTCGGGGAACTTGACAAGGATGTGACGCACGGAATAGGTCAGGCTGTCGCCCGGCTTGTGCACGGCGTCGGTCACGTAATAGACGGTGTAGCCGGTGTTTGCCTGTTCGGTCACCTTGGTGGCGCCGGCCACGGCTTCGTCGCTGAACAGCCACGAGGCAAGCTCGCTGTCGCTGTTGGAGATGGTCTCGCTGGACTGATTCTCATGCAGCGTCAGGCTGTCGTCTGTTGCATATTTCTTGTCGCCGGCGGCTTCGGCCACGGCGGCGAGGAATTCGGATTCGCTCCTGGCGGCGGCAATCTTGTCGGCCTTCGCCTTGGCGTCGGCCATGGTCTTTTCGGTGACTTCCATGGTCGGCTCGGCGGCTTCGGCGGTCTCTTCACCCTCGGCGGCATCGGCGTCCTCGGCCGGTTCAGGCTTCACTTCCTCCTGCTCTGCGGCAACGGCATAGCTGCGGTAGGACACGACGCCGTAGGCTTCGGTGTTGGCGTTGTATTCGGTTTCCACTTCCTCGGCGGTGACGGCGGCCTTCAGCTCGTCGGTCTTGGTCTCGTCCAGCTTCTGATAGAGCGCCTGCTCTTCCAGAATCTGACGATAGAGCTTTTCGTTCACGCCCTTGCCGTTGGAGGCGCGCAGATAGGCGTTGAGGGAATAGCCGTTGCTGCTGGCGGAGGATTTCAGCGAATCGATGGAGGACTGCACCTCGGCAAGATCGCCGTCATCAAGCTCGAGGCCCAGCTTCTTCGCTTCGGCCACGCCGGACTTGATCTGCTTGAGGGAGTTCTGCGCATAATAGGCGAAGAAATCGGTCCACATCGGAGTCTGATCCTCGGGGAAGTCTTCGATCGTGCCGAACATGCCGGAGTATTCCTGCTGGTCGGGCAGCTTGTTGGTATCGTAGCCGATGTCGTAGCCGTAGGAGGCATACTGGTTGGCCATGTTGTAGCCCTGGTTGTAGTAGTAGCCGTATTCGGCCTGCGAGATCTTCTCTTCGCCGACGGTGACGGCGGTGGTGCTCTTTTCAATCAGGCCGGTATAGTTGACCACGAACAACGCGATGACGGCCACGAGCGCGACGAGAACGATGACGCCGATCGCCTTGCCGATCCGTTTGCCGGTTTCGGGGCTGATGGGCTTTTTCTTGTTGCGCTTGGCGGCCTTCTGCAGCCGTGCCTTGCGCTCGGCGCGGTAAAGTTCGGCCTTGCTTTTTTCCTGTTTCGCCATTGATGATTCATCCTTTGCTTCTTATTCGTCCGGTCGGACGTGATAGACTTAACTATTTTATACCATCCCGGCGCAAAATGCAAGCGAAAACTGAAAAATCTTTGCAGGCAGTATAGAACGCGAACCTGAATTCTGCTTTAAACGAACGCCGCGGCGCCGAAAACAGGAACCGATAAAACGTACTTAGCTTTTTTTGCCCGAAAAAACAGCCTTGACCGATTGACAAACGCGGAAAAATCGGCTAAAATTGAAGCGTAAACCGAACATTTGTTCTGTTTGCGTCAGGGAATTTCGCACCCTTTTACGGACACCCCTCTGGTTTCCGGCTACCGGACAGCGAACGGAAAGGAGCAAACGACAAACTATGACCACACGGAACGAAGTCTATTACAACGAACGGCCCTCGGCGCCGGCGGCAGACGATCTGCGCAGGCAGGCGCAGCAACGGGACGCGCTGCAGGCCCTTGTGCGCCGGGTGATCCGCGAAGAATTCAACGAACAGGACCGGCTGCTGATCCGCCTGCACTGGTACCGCGGCAAAAGCGCGGAAGAGATTGCGCAGCTGATCGGTCTGGACCGCTCAACCGTCTTCCGCCGGATGGACCGGATCCACAAAACGATTTACGACCGGCTGAAATACGCGGTCGATTACCGGTTCGACGACGCCTTTCGCAGCGAGGCGCACGAAACGCTGCAGCAGGCCGACCGCGGCGCCTTTGCGCTGGAGGCGCTGGACGGCATCGGCGCAAGACTGCAGAACGCAAGGCGCAGGCAGCGCCTCAGCCTCGGCGAAGTTTCCCGCCGCGCCGGAATCCCGCAGGAACGGATGCGGCTGCTGGAAAGCGACGGCCGCCGGATGATGATGACCGAACTGAGCGCCCTTTGCAAAACGCTGGGGCTCGGCGTGAACGAGCTGCTGTTCGGCCCGTGCGCAGAGGAGATGAGGCAGTGAACGGCATGGGCGAGCTTTAGTTGCAGTATGAGCACTGCATCGCGGTGCAGAAGCGCGTGATCGACCGGAACCGCCGCCGGCTGCGGCAGGCGCTGCACGCGGCAAACGCGGGCGAGGTCCAGCGGCTGAACAAGGTGCTGCGCGTGCTGTATGAAGAAAAGAGCGAGCTGGAGGAACGCGCACAGGGTCTGCGGGAGTATTTGCAATAAGGATTTGACTTTTCTGCAATTTGTACTATAATGGAAGCAGCAAACCGAAAGGAGCGATTACGATGAAACCCAAACGATTGCTTTGCCTGCTGCTGAGTCTTCTGATCGTCCTGCCGTGCGTGCTGCCCGCCGCCGCAACGACGATTTCTGCCTCCCCGGAGAACGAGGACGCCTTCGACGCGAACGATTTTCTGACCGCGCAGGGGCGCTGGCTTGTCAACCGCCGGAACGAAAAAATCCAGCTCAAGGGCGTGAACCTCGGCGCGTGGATGATCTGGGAGGACTGGCTCAACCCCTATGAGGAGGCGAGCGACCATTACGAGGTCCTCACGACGCTGACCGAACGCTTCGGCGAAGAGAAGGCCTATGCGCTGATGAACACCTACATGGACAACTTTATCACCGAATGGGACCTTGACAACATCAAGGCAATGGGCTTCAACTGCGTCCGCGTCCCCTTCTGGTTCCGCAACTTCTATTATGACGACAACGGGCGCAAGATCCTCAACGACAAAGGCGAATGGGACTTCTCTCGCCTTGACTGGGTCGTGGAGGAATGCGGCAGGCGCGGACTTTATGTAATCCTGGATCTGCACGGCGCCGTGGGCTACCAGAGCGACGCGCCCCACAGCGGCAAGGGCACCAGCGTGGGGCTCTTTGACGACACCGAACAGGGCGAACGCTACCGCGCACTGACCGACGAGCTCTGGACGGCGATCGCGTCCCGGTACAGAGGCAATCCGGCCGTCGCAATGTATGACCTTTTGAACGAGCCGATGTGCGACGTCCCGGAAAACGGGCTCGTCCGCCGGATCAACAACGAAAAGATTTACACCCGCCTCTACAACACCGTCCGTGCCGCAGACCCCGATCACGCGATTTCGGTGGAGTGCATCTGGACCGCCGCGGGCGTGCCGCACAAGATCTACAAGGGCTGGACCAACATGGTCTATCAGGTCCACTTCTATCAGAACTCCAACTTCATCTTCAACCTCTTCGTCTGGCTGACGCGGCTCTATTATCTGAATACGCCGCTGCTCATGGGCGAGTTCTATCCGCACAAGAAGACGACCTGGGACAACTGCTTCTCCACGATGAACAAGGCCGGCTACAGCTGGATGCTCTGGACCTACAAGGCCACGGGCCACGGCATGTGGAGCAGCGACTGGTGCCTGTTCGGCAGCAAGGACGGCTTCTGGCGCGCGAAGGTGAAGACGGACAGCTATGAGGAGATCGCCGAAAAATGGGGCGAACGGCAGCAGACGCAGATCGGCTTCCAGGACAGCGGACATTATGAGCGTGACGTAAAAGCGCATCTGTGAGTGCACAGTGCGCATTGCGCAGTTGCATTGTTTAAAAAAAGAATCTCCGCCGCGGGAGGGTTCCCGACGGCGGATTCTTTTATTTGACTTTCAGCTTATGCAGCAGAGCTTTCTGCGCCGGCGTGATTCTGTAACTTTCCCGCGCTTTCTGGATCGTCTTGTTGTGTACCCACGGGGCAAGCCTGTGCTCCGTCAGAAGCGGCAGCGTGGCGTCCCACTGTTTGGCGAGCGCCGTGGCAAAGTGCCACGCCTGCATCATCCGGACGTAGTAATGGTCGCTTTCCACCGCCGCAACAAGGTCGTTGACCTCCGGTGTGAACGCGTCGTCAAGAAAGTGGGTCATCAGCATTTCCATGGCGAACCGCACCGTGTAGGGGTGTTCGTTTTTCAGCCAACGCTGACAGACCGGAAACAGCCGCGCTTTCTCTTTGGCAAACACCGGAGGCCGAATACTGTCGCACGACGCCCAGTTGTCGATATAGGGCAGAATATCGTCAAGGCCGCGGACCACGGCGTCAAAGTCCTTCCCCTGCGAAACCAGATATGCGTGGAGGTTCGTTTCTTCATAATAGGCGTGCGGGAGCTGACGCAGAAAGGCGTCGTTCTCCCCCGCCCTGTAGATCTCCTTTGCCGCCCTGCGGAACGCCGGCGCGCGCACGCCGATAATCGTTGCCGGGTCCACGTCGGGGATCAGCTTTGCGGTGAAGTCACGGTAGGGCTGATCCTGCAGGGAAAAGAGAGCTGCTCGGATCGCTTCGGGTGTAGGCATGAGATCACCTCCGGTGAATAATTCCGAATTAGAAAAAGGCGCCTTGGGCGCCTTTTTCTCAGTTATTCACGCCGTTGAAGCCGTGTTCCTGCTGGAACTTGTCGATCTTGTCGATGACCGAAAGCACGCAGTCAAAGCCGAGCGCAACCGTGTCGGGGTCAATGCGTTCCGGCTTGTCGCGCCAGGTGTGATAATAATAGGTAAGTGTGGGGTTCTGCGCCGCAAAGGTGACGCTCTTGATGCCCGCGCGGGTCATCGGGGTGCTGTCGCAGCCGCCCACGGGGTTCTTCATCGCGTAGCCCTTGGTTTTGGAAACGATGCCTTTTTCGGTGAACGTGTCAACAAACATCTTTTCCAGATCCTTGTCGAAGCGCGTGAACTGCCACGTGTCGCCGTTGATGACTTCAAAATGGTCGGCGTCGGCCACGGAGTCGATGTTGATGTTCCAGCACTTTTCAAGGATCTCTTCGCCCTTATGCATCCGGGTGAAATCGATGGAGCCGCGCAGACCGGATTCCTCGGAGCCGATGTTCATGTCGATGATGCGGCAGCGCTTGGGCATCTGTTCGGGATGCTCCTTGAAATACTTGGTCACTTCATAGGCCAGCGCAATGCCCGTGGCGTTATCCATGGCGCCGGGCGAAGCGTTGCGGCGGTGCGGGTCGTTCCAGATGGCGACGAACACGCAGCCCACGGCGGTGAAGATGGGGATGAAATGCAGCGCAACCAGGAAATTCTGGAACGAAGGACGCATGATGATCTCGGCCGCCCACTGCGCGTGGAACAGGCCGCCCGTTTCCAGAATCGCCATGAAGATGGACATGCCGACCAGGAAGAAATAGCATACCGCGCCGTAGCCGACCTTCGCGATGGTTGCAAGCAGCGCCCAGAGCGGATAGTTCGATTTCTTGCGGTAGCGGAACGTATGCAGCGAATGCTTCCAGGTCCAGCTGGTGTCGGTGTGGGCCGAAAGCATGATCGTATAGTCATATTCGCCGTCTTCGGGCAGCAGCTCGCCATAGGTGTTCTGCGAGATCTCATGGTCAAAGAACACGTCGAACCAGGTGTGATACAAAAACACGTCGGAGATCAGCCAGAGCGTCATGCCGAACGCGATGGCGGAAATGGCGAACCAGACCGAGGGATTGTCCAGCGCAACATAGATCAGCACGCTCATCAGGATGCCCGCATAACCGGCATAGGGCAGCCCGCCGATGGAGCCGCGCGGCGCCACGGTGAAATGCTCTTCCACCGGCTTGATGCCGATTTCGCGCAGCTTTCCCGCCATGTATTGATGGAACTTGTCTTCACCGTCGGTGCCCGGCAGACGCGAACCGATCTTATTGGCAGCGTGGCAGACGATGTCATAGGCCTCCTGGCCGTATCGTTTGATTTCTTCCTTCATTCGGTTTTCCTCCTTGTTTGTGGAGATACAAACAAATATATGGTAATTGTAACAAAAACGACCGATTATTTTGTAAACAAACTGTGAATTATTCGTCATTCTGACAAAAAGAGAACGCCAAATCGACGTCCTCTTTTTTGTTGAATTTGTCTTGTTTCAGGTCTCCGGGAAGTTATACCAGTGCTCGCGGCGGCGCTTGCGCACATATTGCCAGACAAGATAGGCCACGATCACAACGCCCGTTGCGGCAAAGCCGATATAGACGTCACGGTCGGTGCCGCCCGCCATCTTGATCTGGTTCCACAGCTCGGAATAGTGCTTGAGCGTTTCCTGCGGCAGATTGTGGAAATATTCCACGTTGGGCATATGTTCTTCATCGGGATAAAGATACTGGTTCTCGGCGTAATCGGCATAGTCTTCGTTTTCCACCACGGCGGTGTTGGGCGAAGCATAGCCGATATACCACGCGTTGTTCAGCGCGATTTCGGGATCCAGCAGGAAGTTGATATACTTCTTGGCGGCTTCCACGTTCTGCGCCGAGCGCGGGATGCACATGGCGTCGACAAAGATGTTGACCCCCTCTTTGGGATAGACGAAGGCGAGGTCGGGGTTGACTTCGCTCATGATGATGTAATCGCCGACGTAATAGGGCACCATGGCCGCTTCGCCGCTTTCCATCTTGTTGAACACCTCGTCCATAACGTAGCTTTGCAGCAGCGGCTTCTGGTCGATCAGCATCTGCGCCACGTCGTCGAGCTGCTTGAGGTCGGGGTCGTTGAAGGAATAGCCCAGGATCTTTTGCGGGATCGCCATGGCGTCGCGCGGGTTGTCGATCATCAGGATCTTGCCGGCGTATTTTTCATCCCACATGATCGTCCAGCTGTCGGGCGTGCCCTCCACCATTTTGGTGTTATAGATCAGGCCGACCATGCCCACGTTATAGGGCACCGAATAGCGGTTGTCGGGGTCATAATACATGCCCTTGTATTTTTCGTCGATATAGTGGTAGTTGGGCAGCTCGTTGGGGTCGAACTGCTGCAGAAGATTTTCGTCCACCATGCGCTCGATCATATAGTCGGAGGGTACCACGATGTCATAGCTGACGCCGCCGTTCTTGATCTTGGCATACATGTCTTCGTTGCTTTCAAAGGTGACGTAATTGACCTTGATGCCGGTCAGCTTTTCAAATTCGCGGTTGACGTCGAGCATGCCGTCTTCATAGCTGTCGGAGATATATTCTCCCCAGTTGAAAACGTTGAGCACCTCGCCCTTTTGGGCGCCCTTGTAATAATCTTCGTGCTCATAGGCCGACGCGGAAACGGCGGCAAGGGCGAACAGAACAAGGACGAGGAAGAGATAACAGAGCTTTTTCATCAGGCACCCTCCTTGTCCAGCTTGTTGCGCAGCTTGCGTTCGCCGCGGACCTGCGACACATTGAGCAGCACAAGCAGCAGCAGAATTGCCACAAAGATCAGCGTGGAAAGCGCATACATGTCGGGCGTGACGCGCTTTTTGGTCATCGAGAAGATGCGGATCGGCAGCGTTTCGAACGAAGGGCCCTGGGTGAAATAGGAGATTACGAAGTCATCGAGCGAAAGCGTGAACGACATCATGAGGCCCGTGGTGATGCCGGTGCTGATGGTGGGCAGCGTCACCTTGAAAAAGGCGCGCAGCGGCGTGCAGCCGAGGTCCATGGCGGCCTCCGGCAGATGGGGATCCATCTGGCGCAGCTTGGGCAGCACCGAAAGAATGACATAGGGCAGGTTGAACGTGATGTGGGCGATCAGCATGGTGCCGAAGCCGAGCACGTTGTCCTTGTGGACCAGCGCGCCCGCAAAGACAAACAGCAGCATCATGGAAATACCGGTGACGATTTCGGGATTCATCATCGGGATATTGGTCACGTGCATCGTCGTCTTTTTGATCCATTTGCGCTTCATGGCGTTGATGCCCACCGCGGCCGCCGTGCCCATAACGGTGGCGATCAGCGACGAGGTGACCGCCAGAAGCAGCGTGTTGGTGAGCGCCTTGATCGTGCCCGTGTCATGCAGCAGCGACTGATACCAGCGCAGCGAAAAGCCGCTGAACACGCTGGTGCTGACCGAAGCGTTGAACGAAAAGAAGATCATGACCACGATCGGCGCATAAAGAAAGATCAGGATCAGGGCGATGTAAAGCTTGGAGAGCGCAGACATTTTTGTTTTCATATCAGCACACCTCCGTCGTCGTCTTCGCCGGTGAAGCGGTTCATGATCGCCATGCACAGCAGAATGAGCACCATGAGGATCAGCGACAGCGCCGCGCCGAGGTTATAGTTGTTGGCGGATTTGAACTGCATTTCGATGATGTCACCGATCAGCGAGAACGTGGAGCCGCCGAGCTTTTTGGAGATGTAGAACGTGGAGACCGACGGCACGAACACCATCGTGAAGCCCGAAGCGATGCCCGGCAGCGACAGCGGCAGGATCACCTTGCGCAGCACGGCCGTGCGGCTGGCGCCGAGGTCCTGCGCAGCCTCCACCAGACCGTAGTCGATCTTCGACATGATCGAATACAGCGGCAAGATCATATAGGGAATGTAGTTATACACCATGCCGAGGATCACGGCGCCGCGCGTGTTGATCATGTGCCGCGCGGGCAGGTGCAGAAACGAAAACAGCGAATTGACGATGCCGGTGTCCTGCAGCAGAATCATCAGCGAATAGGTCCGGATGAGCAGGTTCATCCACATCGGCAGCATGACCAGCATCATCATGGTGCGCTGCACGTTTCTGGTGGTGCGCGCCATGATATAGGCCAGCGGATAGGCGATCAGCAGGCAGATGATCGTTGCCACAAAGCCCAGCCAGATCGAGTTGAGCATGATGTCCTTGTAGCGGCCGATGGACCGGATGTAGTCGAGGGTGAAGGCGCCGCCCGCGTCAACAAGCGAATAATAGACCACGAAGATCAGCGGGACGACGATGAACAGCGCAGCCCAGACGAGGTAGGGCGCGCTGACCACCCGTTTCAGCGCAGTGTTCTTCGTCATCGTCACGCCTCCTCTTCCTCGATATCGGACAGGTGTTCGATCTCGTCGGAGAACGAGCTGTAATCGCCGAACATGCCGGAGTATTCGCTCTTCTTCATGACGTGGATGGCATCGGGCTCGATCTCGATGCCGATGCGTTCGCCCACGGGGTAATAGTCGGTGGTCTGGATCATCCACTTGAAGTTCTGGATATCGACGATCATTTCAAAATGGATGCCCTTGAAGGTGTTGCTCGTCACGGTGCCGATGATCTCGCCCTTTTCCACCGGGACGATGTCGACGTCCTCGGGGCGGATAACGATATCCACCTGCTCGTTGACGGCAAAGCCCTTATCGAGGCACTGGAACACAGCGCCCGAAAACTTGGCCTTGAAGTCGTCGAGCATCACGCCGTCAAGAATATTGCTTTCGCCGATGAAATCGGCCACAAAGGCGTTTTTCGGCTCGTTATAGATATCGATCGGCGACCCGATCTGCTGGATCTTGCCCGCGTTCATGACGACCACGGTGTCGCTCATCGAAAGCGCCTCCTGCTGGTCGTGGGTCACGAAGACGAAGGTGATGCCCAGCCGCTTCTGGATGTTCTTGAGCTCCACCTGCATATCCTTGCGGAGCTTAAGGTCCAGCGCGGCCAGAGGCTCGTCCAGCAAAAGCACGCGCGGATCGACCGCGAGAGCGCGCGCGATGGCCACGCGCTGCTGCTGGCCGCCGGAAAGCGAAGAGATATCGCGGCGCTGGAAGCCCTTGAGGTTCACGAGCGCGAGCATCTCCTCCACCTTTTTGCTGATGTCCCGTTCCTTCATGCGGCGGTTGCGCAGACCGAACGCAATGTTCTCATAGACGTTCAGATGCGGGAACAGCTGGTATCGCTGGAAGATGGTGTTGACCTGCCGTTTGTGCGGCGGCAGACTGCCGATGTCCTTGCCCTCAAAGATGACCTGACCGCTGTCGGCTTCCAGAAAGCCGGCGATGATGCGCAGCATCGTGGTCTTGCCGCAGCCGGACGGACCGAGGAAGGTGATGAACTCCTTATCCTTGATGTTGAGGCTGATGTCGTCGAGCACCACCTCGTCACCGAATTTCTTGGAGATGTTTCTGAGTTCGATGATCGTGTTTTCTCCCATGAATAAACCCCTTTCCCTGCATGCGCGGACATACGCCGCCGCCCATGCGCGCTCGATTTTGCGGAATACAGCCGGATAAAAGAAAAAACGAGGATGAACTCCGCCTCTTCGGACGTGTTCCCTCGTCGGTTACCACGGGTAAGCAAATTATTTTCAGCCGGCGCACGGCCAAAATATTTTGTTACGCAGTGTGTCTGCATCAGGAATATGCAACCTTCTGTATTCACTAACTGATACTTTAAACCTTTTTCCCGCAAAAGTCAACTCTTTTTGCGTTTTTTCCTGTTTTATTTATGCGGTACGGTCTCGCGCCTGGTGGCAACGGTTTCGCCGAAGAGCGGGCTGCTCTCGGGTACGGCGGCCGTCGGCAGCGCCAGAAGGCGCGTGTCGCGCACGGAAAACGCGAGCTCCAGCGGGTGCGCCTGCAGCGAGAGCGCAAACGGCCCGCTCTGCGTCGTCAGCGTACCTGCGGCGTCCGCAGCGGCGTCGGACACCGAAAGCGCGCGCAGCAGCCGGTCGGCTTCCTCTTCGCTCACGCCGCAGAACGCGCGCAGCGTGAACGCGCATTCGCGCCGGAAATCGTTGCGCGCGGCGGCGGTAACCGGAAGCGCCGCTCCGTCGGCGGTCATCGTCCGCAGCAGCACGCGGCCTTCATACAGCGTGCCGGAGGCCGCGGCGAACAGGCGCAGCGACAGCGCGTCGCCCAGCGGCAGCCAGAACTGCTCCCCCGCCCCGCTTTCGGTGCGGTAAAGGCGCGTGAGATCGAGCGGCGCGCCGAGCTCCCTGCGGCTTTGCAAAAAGCCCGAAAGATCCATGGCGGGCGAACGCGCGCAGGCGCACAGCGCGGCGAGCAGCAGCAGACAGACGGACAGGCAGACGGTGCGTTTCATTGAGATTTCCCCTTTCGGGGAATCGTATGCGGGCAAGAGGGAAAATAGCACCTTGCGCGGCGGCGCGGCCTCGGACACGCAAAAAGAGAACGGCGCGTGCCGTTCTCTTTCAGCCTTTTTTGCGTTACACGGTCTGCATGTTGTCGACAAGCGCGAGCAGGTCGCCGACCGTCTTGAGCTGCGAAATGTCCGTGTCGGGAATCTTGATGTTGTATTCGCGTTCCACTTCCACGGCGATGTTCACGAAATCGAACGAATTGAGGCCGAGGTCGGAGCGCAGCTTGGAATCCACGGTGACCTCTGCGGGATCGACGTCCACAAAATCGGAAATGATGGCGATAATCGCTTCGAGTTTCTTATCCATATATGTATCCTCCGTTTCTTATTCTTTGACCTGAACTTTTTCAAGCAGCTCGCCCACGGTGATCTGCGGGTTTTCCACGGCGATCCGCAGCACCTGCTCCACGCCGTCCTGGAAGCGGTCGATGTCCTCTTCCGAAATGAAGTGCGTGCGATGCTGATAGGTGACCTTGATGGTGCCGTTCTTGACGTCCTTCATCGCGAAGGTGTAGAGCACCATGACGTAGCGGCCGATGCCGTAGCCGACGAACTCATAGTCCCAGTTGTTCATCGTGTTTTCCTCCAGCGGGAACCACGAGAACATCATCGTGCTGGACGCGGAGGCCGGGCCGTAGTTGAACACGCGGCGCTGCAGGTTGCGGTATTCAAGGTAGGGGTAGTCCATGTGGCGGAAGGCCCACATCTGCTGTTCGCGCAGCAGGTGGATCGCGTCCATGAAGGTGTCTTCATCCTTGAGCACCATGCGCCACGGCAGCGGCGCGGCATAGGTGCCGCCCGAGCGCTTTTCCGAAAGGGTGCGGCGGCGCGGGCAAAGCGGAATGAAATAGGAATCCAGCACATGGTTGTTGATCTTGGTCAGGAACAGACGCATGGCAAGCTGAATCAGCAATTCGCCGCCGACTTCGTTGTCGTCCATGAACTTGAGGATCTTCTGGCTGTCCTCATAGGGAATCACCTTTTTGCTGAAACCGGCCTTGTCGTGGATCGGGTCAAACAGCGACACGTACTTGACGTTCGGATCCTTCTTCTTTTTGCGTTCGGCTTCCAGATACTTCGGGCCTTCCACGCCCATGTAGGTCGGTTCGCCGTCGCGGGTGATGTATTCCTCATAGGCTTTTTCTTCGCGCTTGAGGTTTTCGGGGTCGGCGATCCACGCCAGCTCCTTCTTGATGCCGTCTTCAAATTTGCCCAGCGGCTTCGGCATCGGCGCGCCTTCCTTCAGGTGGTCGTAGACCGCCAGCAGGTCGTTGAAGAACGTGAAGCACGCGGCATTGTCCATCACGAGGTGATGCACGCACAGGTAGATGCCCCAGCGGCCGTCGAACGAGCGGAAGAACTTGATGCGGTAGGTCTCGTCCTTGAGCATGCGGATCGGGGTCTGGGCGTCGGCGGTCAGGGTCGCGAGCTGCTCTTCTTCGGTTTTGAAGGTGAGCACGGGCACGTCGTCAATCACGTATTTGTCAAGGAAATACTGCTTGATCTTGCCCTTTTCCTTGAAGAAGCGCAGACGCATGCAGTCGTTGCGCTCGATTTCGACATTGAGCGCCTGCTTCATGACGTCGAAGTCGATCTCTTTTGACGTGATGATGGATTCGGGAATCTGGGTCACTTGCTTGTGGAAGAAGGAGTACTTGAGCATGAACTGAATCATGTCCTGCGCAGGGGTAAGGTCATAGACGGGGCCGGTGATCGTTTTTTTCATGTTTGACTCTCCTGTGTTATGTAATAGTTTTTTTATCTCAAAGCCTGGCGCCGGGCCGTTTGAGCTTGCCGGTGGCGGTACGCTCAAACGGTTTTGCACGAAGCTTAAAGCTCGCAATGACGTGCGACGGCTTGGCCGTCAGGTTCATCGTGTCGATCATCGATTCGATCACGGCGTTCACGTCGTCGATCTTGTTGCCCTCGATGTAATCGAAGTTGGGATAGATCTCGGCAACAATGTGGTCGTTTTCGGCATAGACCATCACCTCGTCGATGATCGGCGAACGGTCGAATTTCTTTTCGATCGCCTCGGGCGACACGTTTTCGCCGTTGGAAAGGATGATCAGATTTTTCACGCGGCCGGTGATAAACAGCTGGTTGTCGACCGTGAGAAAGCCGATGTCGCCGGTTTTGAGCCAGCCGTCCTCGGTGAACATGGCCTTGGATTCCTCAGGCATTTTGTAGTAGCCGAGCATTTTGGTCGGGGTCAGCACCTGAATCTCGCCGCCGCGGATCCGCGCTCTGCAGACGTCGATCACCCGGCCGACGGAATCCTTCGCCGCGGTCTCGTCCGGAACGGAGATCCGGCAGCCCGCTTCGGTCATGCCGTAGCCCTGCCGCAGATAAATGCCGAATTTGTCATATTCGTCAATGAGGGCGGGATCCAGATAAGCGCCGCCGGAAATCAGCCATTTCATGTTGCGGCCGAAGACCTTTCTCGCGGCGTCGCGCGGCTCCATATCGGGATTGCGGGCGAGCACGGCCTTGACGCGCCGCAGCAGCGTCTGGGCGATCATCGGCACCACGCGCATCACGCGCGGCTCAAAGAGCGTCAGATTCTGCACAATGTTGCGCAGGCTGCCGTTGAGTGCCACCTGCAGACCGTCCTTGAGGTTTTTGAGATAGTCGCCGGTGAAGCAGTAGATGTGATACATCGGCAGCACGGAAAGCGCGGTGTCGGTTTCGTTGAAGATGTCGGTGCTGTAATCATGATACATGATGTTGCCGACCAGCGCTTCGGTGGAAAGCATGACGCCCTTGCGCACGCCCGTTGTGCCGGAGGTGAAAATCATGCTGGCGCAGGCGGCGGGATCGACGGCATAATCGGACAGCGGGGCGAACTCGCTTTCGGCGTCGTAGGTCTTATAGATCTGGTTGAAATAGGATTCGTCGCCGATGTTGACGGCATATTTTAAGCCGGGACAACCTTCCTTGATCTGCACGGCCTTTTGGGCGAACTCGTTTTCAAACAGCAGCAGATCGACGTCGGCGCGCTCGAGCAGCTTGATCGCCTCCCCGGCGGAAATATCCGGCGAAAACGGGATGGCGACGTTGCCTGAGATCAGAATCCCGGTCAGACAGGTGATGTATTCATAGCTCGTGTTGCTGATCAGCGCCACGTGCATGCGCTCCGTGGAGAGAGAGCGGATCCAGCGGCAGACGGCCAGGGCGTTCTGCTGCGTGGTGCGGTAGCTGCGTTCCTCCACCTTGCCGTCGCGCACAAATTTGAGAAACGTCTTGTCTTCATAGATGTTCGCGGCGCGGTCGATCAGCTCGCGGACGGTCGGCGTGGTGCGTTCGTTCATGGGCACAGCCTCCTTTTTTCTTCGTCTTCTGTGAGCCGGGGCTCACATTTCTCCTGTATCTTCTTCCTGATATTGGTAAATTCAGCGTCAAAAGCGCATGATCTGTCTTTTATCTTCCTGCCCATTATAGATAGAAACAAAATAAATGTCAATCCATTCATGAAAAGTTAAACATATGTAGCCGAACTGCTGGCGCCGAATGTGACAAACGGCAAAATTATGTTTGCTTTGCCGCACGCAGTATGTTATAATGAAAAAAAAGAACCAAGGAGGCAGCAGTATGCAAACACCGCATATCGCAAATCCCGCACCGGTCGGCTTCGGCAAGACCGTGCTGATGCCCGGCGACCCCAAGCGCTCCCGCTGGATCGCGGAGACCTTTCTCACGGACCCCGTGCTGGTCAACGACGTCCGCGGCGTGCAGGGCTATACCGGCACATACAAGGGCGTCAAAATCACCGTAATGGCCAGCGGCATGGGCATCCCCTCGATCGGGATCTATTCCTATGAGCTGTTCAACTTCTTCGGCGTGGAAAACATCATCCGCGTCGGCTCGGCCGGCGGCATCGGCAAGGACGTCAAACTGCGCGACGTGCTGCTCGCCATCGGGGCAAACACCAACTCGAACTACGCCGAACAGTTCGGCGTGCGCGGCACGCTCAGCGCCACCTGCTCCTATGAGCTGCTGCAGGCGGCAACCGAGGCGGCCGGACGCTGCGGCATCGACGTCAAGGTAGGTCCTCTTTTGTCGAGCGACACGTTCTATGACGCCGAAGAGGACGCGCTGCGCCCCTGGGCAAAGATGGGCACGCTGGCCGTGGAGATGGAGGCGGCCGGGCTCTATTACAACGCCATGGCGGCCGGCAAGCGCGCGCTGGCAATCTGCACCGTGTCGGATCTCCCCTTCACGGGCGAGGGCTGCACGGCGCTGGAACGGCAGGAGACCTTTTCCGACATGATCCGCCTGGCGCTGGAAACGGCGGTATTGATGGACGGTGAAGACGCATGACGAAGCGGGTGTTCCTGATCGTGCTCGATTCCTTCGGCGCGGGCGAGCTGCCCGACGCGGCCGATTTCGGCGACAGCGGCAGCCACACGCTGCGTTCGTGCTTTCTGCAAAAGGAATTCGACGTGCCGAACCTGACAAAGCTCGGACTGTTCAACATCGACGGCGTCGGCGTGGGCACGCCCGCGGCGGCGCCCCTCGCCGCGTTCGGCAAGGCGGCCGAGCGCTCGAAGGGCAAGGACACGACCACCGGCCACTGGGAGATTGCGGGCCTCGTGTCAGAGCAGCCGATGCCGACCTATCCCGACGGGTTTCCGCCGGAGGTGATCGAAGCGTTTGAAGAAGCGACCGGCCGCCGGGCGCTTTGCAACCGCCCCTATTCCGGCACGGCCGTGATCCGCGATTACGGCAGGCAGCACGTGGAAACGGGCGATCTGATCGTCTATACCTCGGCCGACAGCGTGTTCCAGATTGCGGCGCACGAGGACGTGGTGCCGGTGGAGCAGCTCTATGACTACTGCCGCACGGCGCGGAGGATTCTGCAGGGCAAGCACGCCGTGGGCCGCGTGATCGCGCGCCCGTTCACCGGCGACTGGCCCTATACGCGCACGCCCCGCCGCCACGATTTTTCGCTGGCGCCGCCGGGCGACACGATGCTCGACGCGCTGCAGGGCGCGGGTCTCGACGTGATCGGCGTGGGCAAGATTTACGATATCTTTGCGGGCAAGGGCCTTCGGGCGCCGATGCCGACGAGCGGCAACGCCGACGGCATGGCAAAGACCGACGCCGTGGCCGAAACGGACTTTCACGGGCTTTGCTTTGTGAACCTCGTCGATTTCGATATGCTCTACGGCCACCGCAACGACGCGCCGGGCTACGCCGCGGCGCTGACGGCGTTTGACCGCTGGCTGGGCGGCTTTTTGCCGAAGCTGCGCCAAAGCGACGTGCTGATCATCACCGCCGACCACGGCTGCGACCCGCTGACCGAAAGCACCGACCATTCCCGCGAATACATTCCCCTGCTGGTTTACGGCAAAGGCGTAAAGCCCGTGAACCTCGGTGTGCGTGCGAGCTTTGCCGACATCGGCAAAACGGTGTGCGACCTGTTCGGCGCCAGGAACACGCTTGCCGGCACGTCGTTCCTCGGGGAGATCGGAGGCAAGGCATGAACGACCACAGTCTGATTCAGGCGGCAAAGAACGCCATGACGCACGCCTGGGCGCCCTATTCCGGCTTCATGGTCGGCGCGGCGCTGCTGGCGCAGGACGGCCGCGTCTTCACCGGCTGCAACATTGAGAACGCCTCGTTCAGCGTGACGGCCTGCGCCGAGCGCACGGCGCTGTTCAAGGCGGTCAGCGAGGGCTGCCGCAGCTTCACCGCGCTTGCGGTGGTCGGCGGCAAGGGCGGCGTCTGCGACGATTTCGCGTGGCCGTGCGGCGCGTGCCGCCAGGCGCTTTCGGAGTTCTGCGGCGAATCGTTCCGCGTGCTCCTCTGGAAAGACGACGGCACGGTCAAAATCTGCACCCTCGGCGAGCTGCTGCCGGGTACGTTTCACTTGAAATAAGCGTTGATAAAAATGACAGACGGCTCAAAGCCGTCTGTTGTTTTGTTTGACGCGGATCCGCCGCCGGAACAGCGCCGACACCAGCGCGTCCTTATCGAAGGGAATCAGCGGATAGAGATAGGTGTAGCCCTCGATCGTCTTTGTGAAGCAGACGACCAGCACGATGACGAGCAGGCCGGCAAAGAAGCCCCAGAAGTCGAACATATAGGTCAGCGTGAGCAGCAGCATGCGGCAGTATTTGACCGAAAAGCCCAGCTCGAAGCTCGGCAGCACGAAGTTGGAAATGGACGTGAACGCCATGAACATGACGACTTCGTGGACGAACAGGCCCGACGAGACGCCGAATTCGCCGAGCACCAGCGCGCCGATCACGGCAAAGGAGTTGCTCAGCACGTTGGGCGTGTTGAGCGACGCGAGGCGCAGCATATCGATCAGAAATTCCGACACGATGAGCTGAAAAAAGATGGAAACGCCGTTCGGGTGATTGACGAAGATGAACCAGAGCCGTTCCGGCAGCAGCGTGTGGTGCAGCGACAAAACGTACCACGTGGGCACGAACAACAGGCTCAGCAGAAACATGAAGCCGCGCACAAACTTGAAGAACGTACCGATGAAGGGCGTGAAATAATAGTCGTTGATGTCCTGGATGAAATCGAAGATCCCGGTCGGCACGATCAAAGCGGAGGGCGTGCCGTCCACCAGCACGATCACATTGCCGTCATAGAGGCAGGCGGCCGCGGTGTCGGGCCGCTCGGTATAGCGAAAACGCGGAAACGGGTTCCAGATCTGCCCCGGGAGCAGACATTCGCGCAGGCTCTCCTGTCCGAGCGTCAGTGCGTCCACCCGGATGGCGGCGAGCTTTTGCTCGAGCGCGCGCAGATGTCTGCGGTTCACCTTGTCGTCCAGATAGCAGACCACGACGTCCGTGCGCGAGCGGCGGCCGATCTGCCAGAGCCGCACGGTTAGCTGCGGATCGCGGATGCGGCGGCGGATCAGCGCCGTGTTGCAGACCAGCGTTTCCACAAAGCCCTCGTGCGGGCCGCGCAGAAGGCGGTCGGATTCCGGCTCCTCGATCGCGCGGGAGGGATAGGTGCGCGGGTCGAGGATCAGCGCCTTGTCAAAGCCATCCGCCACCATGCCGACCGCCCCGGAGAGCACCATGGAAACGAAGACGTCGAGCTTGTCGGTCGTCTGCGCCTCGATATAGGTGACGTAGGCGTCCAGAAAGGCGTCGGCGTCCGGGGCTTCTTTCAGCTGCTTTTCGGTCAGCTTGCAAAAATGTTCCAGCACCTTTTCAAACATCTCGTCCTTGATAAAGCCGTCCACGCAGAAGAACGCCGCCTGCCGTTCGCCCAGGCGGATTCTCTTTTCCAGCAGGTCAAAGCTTTCTTTCACGCGCAGGGCGTCGCGCACCCGCACGAGATTTGCCGCGTAAGGGTAAGCAAAGTCAGACAAAAAACCACCGCCTTTTTGCATAGTGTTTGCAATATGCGGTGGTTTATTCTTTTGAAAGGGATTGCGGGAATGGACGCATCCCTCTGCCATGGCGACTGTCTCAACGTGGCCTCACCCGTCAGCGCGTCGACGACGCGCTGACACCCTCCCCAAAGGGGAGGGCGAATCAGGCTTCGGACTTGCCGCAAGGTCGGCAATGATCTGGCTGCCTTGCCGGAACGTCAGTACTGACGACTGTTGACTGTTGACTGACAACTGAGCCGCGCGGAGCGCGGCGCTACTGTTCCCTGTTCCCTGCCTACTCATACTGCCGCAGCGTCAGGTGCAGCCTGCCCTTCTTGCTCTGCCCCGTTTCTTCCAAAAGCCTGCATTTGCCCTTGCCGCGCAGAACCAGCACGTCGCCGGGCGCAAGACGCCGGTCGGTCTTGTCGGTCTGCACGGCATTGACAAACACAAGCCCCGCTTTGATTGCCTGCTCCGCCTTTGCGCGGGAAAGGTGAAAGGCCGCAGCCAGCACGCAGTCGAGCCGCAGCGACGGCACCGAGACGAAGACGTCCTTCGTCTTCGCTTTGCGCGACTGCAGATCGCCGAAGGAAACCTCACGCAGCGTCAGGGTGGCCCGGTCGGCCGAACGGAAGTTTTCCAGAAGAAACGGACGGATGGATTTCAGACAAACAAGATAGGCGCCGCCGTCGTCCGGAAGGATATCGCCGAACAGCTCCCGCTTGACGGAAAGGCCCATCAGCGCGCCGAGATAATCGCGGTGCGAAAGCGTTGAAAACGCGTCCTTATCTGCGCGCAGCAGGCACAGCGGGTCGTCGTCCGGGTTCCCGGCTAAGTACGCCTGCAGGTCGCTGACGCCGTAAAACTTCGGCACAAAAACGGCGCAGACGCGCTCGGCGTCGGGGCAGCCGCCGTGGAAGAAGGTCTGCACCTCGGCGTTCTGCTCACGTTCGATCGACGCCAGCAGCGAGCGCTGGTGCAGGTCGAGGAAGGCCGTGTGCGTGAGCATCCCGCGGTCGGCGCACTGCCGTTTCAGGTCGCGGGCGTGCGAAAGGAGGATATCGTCGTCGGTCATGGCCGGCTCCTTTTCAGGCGTCGCGCAGCGCGTCGGTCAGGTCAAAGAGAAAGCGCTGCCGCGTGGGTTCGTCCAGCTCAAGAACGGAAAGATACGGGTTGAGGTCTTCCAGCTCCACAAGCAGCAGATCGCCCTGCTTTGTGCGGCAGGCGTCCACGCGCTGGATCCCCTTGCGGATGCTGTTCCAGCGGATGAACGAAGAAGCAAAGGCCGCGTCCGCGTCGCTCGGACTGTAGCGCTCCAGCTTCCAGCGTTTT
>JAEEGI010009893.1_pt1 | contig 20797 bp, 9 predicted proteins | sample 8958751 | NCBI WGS metagenome assembly JAEEGI01 (sample SAMN16246545, study PRJNA631951) | gut metagenome | biome: gut microbiome; feature: rumen; material: KS-attached | host: Bos | place: Iran: Karaj | collected 2018-10 | reverse complement strand
CGGCGTCGCGCCGCCCTTCACCGTGACGGGGCAGGTGGCGGTGAAGCCGCCGTCCACCGTCGTGACGGTGATGACGGCCGTGCCGGCGGAGACGGCCTTGACCTGGCCGTCCTCCTTGCCCACCGTCGCGACGGCTTCTTTGTCGGAAGACCAGGTTACGCGGGGGTTGGTGGCGTTTTTCGGGCTCACGCGGGCGCCGAGGTGGAACCCTTCGCCCACGTTGAGCTCCAGGTTGGCGCGCGTGATCGCGACGCCGGTCACGGCGACGGTGTCGTCTTTTTCAGGCGGCGTTTCGGGAGCCGGTTTCGGCGTGCATGTGCAAGCGGTCGCCAGGAGGGCGGCCGTCGCAAGCAAATGTCTGAGGTTTTTCATCAAGTTTGGGCTAATAACGGTAGGTGACGGCTTTCTCGGCCTTCCGGGCCCGGGCGGGCACGAGCGTGAAGGTGAAGCTCCGGTCCTCGTTGGACCAGACGGTACGGGCTGGCTCGGGGCGGGCGCCCCAGCTGTCGTAGCCGCCCACGCCGGAAGCGGCCCCGTCGATGCAGATTTCGGTGAAATCGCGGTCGGGGACGTCGCAGAGATGGGTTTGATGGCGCTTGTGATACTTCGCGGCCTCTTCCTCGTCGTGGACGGGCGGCGTGTCGAAGTTGGTCCACTGGAACGGCTGTCCGGACTCTTCGCTGTCCAGGTCCTCGACACTGTGGCGGAGGGCGCTGAACTCGAAGGCGCCGTCGGCGACGACCGTCAGCGGCTTCGTGGCCAGCCACTCGGTCTCCGTGTGGTGGCCGGTCTCCTGCGGCCGGACATACGGGTAGAACTCGTCGGAGGCTTTCGTCGTGAAGACAGACTTGAAGGTGCCGGTGTTGCGGTCGATGTAGTTCTCCACCGGACCGCGGCCGAAATACCGGAAGTCATTCTCCTTCACGCGGAAGCGGAAGCCGATGCGAGGAATGTCCACAGGCTTCTTCTCGGCGCCGTGGAAGGCGGCCGCAATCTTCAGGAGGCCGCCGGAGAGGAGGGTGTAGTCCACGGCCATCGAGCATCCGCCCGGCAGGGCGTAGGTGGCGTGGATGGTCCCTTCCTCGACGGTCACCTCGGCTTTGAAGGCCTGGGAGGCCTCTTTCCAGGCGTAGGCCCGGTAAGGCTGGTTGTTGCCGTAGTCGTTGTCGGTGGGGCCGCGCCAGAAGTTCGGACGAAGACCGAAGTCCGGGTCGAACAGGTTGTTCCCCTTGTACGTATAGCTCCGGACGATGCCGAGGGCCTTGTCGAAAACCAGCTCGCCGCGGCCGGCTTCCAGCCGGATTTCCGTCTCGCTTTCCGTCACTTCCGCGGCGCGGCGGGACTTGTATGCCTTCGGCGCGCCCGTGTCCTTCACGAGAACTTCGTCCGCGGCGACGACGGTGCCCTTGGCGAGCAGCGGCAGCGCGCGGGCGGTTTCCGTCTCGAAGAAGATCCGGTACTCGCCGCGCTTGCGGAGTTTCCGTTTCGGAATCTCCACGGTGAACTCCTCGGAACCCTGGGCCGGGGTGGAGAAGGTCAGCTTGCCCTTCCGCACCGGCTTTCCGTCCCGCTCGAGGCGCCAGCGGACTGCATAGTCGCTCAAATCCTTGAAATAGAACCGGTTCTGAATGGCGTACCGGCCTTCCTCCGGGGCGACGCCGGTGATGGCGATGTCCTGGTAGACGTGCTTCACCTCATAGTAGCCGGGGTGCGGGTCGCGGTCGGGATTGACGATGCCGTTGCACAGGAAGTTCGCGTCGGAGGGGGCGTCCACGCCGTAGTCGCCGCCGTAGGTCCATCCCTTTTCGGCGTCGTACAGGCCCTGGTCCACCCAGTCCCAGATGAAACCGCCCTGGAGATGCGTGTGGGCATAGATCTGCTCCCACTGGAGGTCGAGGGAGCCGGTGGAATTGCCCATTGCGTGGGCGTACTCGGAGGGAACGACCGGCCGGCCGGACTCCCGCTCGCCCATCCGGGCGAACCAGTCGGCGCCGGGGTACTGCGGGACGAGCATGTCCGTATTCCACTCCCTTTCCGCCCGCTCGTAGCACACGGGACGGTTCTGTCCGTCCTTCTCCAACGCTTTCAGCACGCGGTAGGCCTCGTAGAAGTTCACGCCGTTGCCGGCCTCGTTGCCGAGGGAGAGGATGGTCACGCACGGATAGTTCGCCGTGCGGTGGTACATGTTCAGGACGCGGTCCAGGTGCTTGGCCTGCCAGGCGGCGTTGTTGCCGAGGGTGCGGTCCAGCTTGTAGCCCATGCCGTGGGACTCGATGTTCGCCTCGTCATAGACATAGAAGCCGAGGCTGTCGCAGAGCTCGTAGAACTCCCGCGGCTGCGGGTAGTGGCAGGTGCGGATGGCGTTGATGTTGGCCATCTTCATGAGTTTCAGGTCCTCCAGGATGTTCTCCCGGGTCTGGTAGTGGCCGGTGTAGGGGTTGTGCTCATGCATGTTCACGCCCTTGAACTTGACGGGCTGTCCGTTCACGAGCAGGGCCTTCACGTCGCGTTCCCCGTCCTTGACGGTGGCGATTTCGATGCGGCGGAAGCCCACGTGGAAACGGGTGTATTCCCCGTTGACCTGCAGGAGGAGGGTGTACAGCTCGGGCGTTTCGGCCGACCATTTCCGCACGTCCGGGATGGTGTCGGCCACCGTGGTCAGCTCGCCGGTGAAGTCGTAGAGGGCGTCGGCGACCGTCTCGCCGTTGCGGTCGAGGAGTTCATAGAACACGTCGGCCCGGGCCTCCGAGCGCATCTTCAGCAGGAAGACGCCTTTGGAAAGCGTGGGGTCCAGGGTGGAGACGACGCTGAAGTCGAAGCGGACCGGCGTCTTCTCGCTGGACAGGTATACGTCCCGCTCGATGCCGCTGATGCGCCAGAAGTCCTGGCACTCCAGCCAGGAGGCGGTGGTGTAGCGGAATACCTTGAGGGTCAGTTCGTTGTCGCCTTCCTTCAGGGCCTGGGTGATGTCGAACCGCGCGAGGCTCTTGGAGTCCTCGGAGTAGCCGATTTCCTTCCCGTTCACATAGACATACGTGCCGGACTTGATGCCGGCGAGGTTCAGGAAGACCGTCCGGCCCTTCCAGCCGTCGGGCACCGTGAACGTCCGGTGGTAGACGGCGGCGGGGAAGACCTCCGGCAGCGTGGGCGGCTGCGGGTCTTTCGGGCAGAAATCGTACGGGATGTTCGTGTAGATGGCGACGCCGTACCCCTGCACCTCCCAGTTCCCCGGCACCTGGATCGAATCCCAGCTGTCATTTCGAGCGGAGCCGAGAAATCTCTCCATCTCGTGGTAATCGTCGAAATACTTGAAGTCCCAAGTCCCGTTCAGGTCCACGTAATTCTCGCTCTCCCGGAATCCCTTGGACAGGGCGTCGGCCCGGCTGGCGAACCAGACGGCTTCGGTGCGCCGGGTCTCGGCGTTCACGTCCGTCACGTCCACGTCCTGCCAGTAAGGCAGGTTCTGGGCGGTGGCAAAGACCGGGAGCAACAGGGCGAAAAATATCGGTATGTTTTTCATCATCAATAGGTTATCGTTTCAGTGAGGCGGATGTCCTCGGAGGAGGCGCCCACCTGGAGGAGGAAGTCGCCGCGTTCGGTGACGGTGTCGCCGGCGGCATTCACGAGCGAGAACGCATCGGCCCCGAGCTTCAGGGTGACGGGAACCGTCTCGCCGGCCTTGACGAACACGCGGTCGAAGGCGCGGAGCTGCTTCCGCGGCCGGACGGTGGAGGCGAGCGGGTCCACGACGTACAGCTGGACCACCTCGTCGCCGTCGCGGGAACCGGTGTTCTTCACGTTGACGGTCACTTCCACGTCGGGGACACGGCCGGAGACGGTCAGGGCCGAGTACTCGAAGGTCGTGTAGCTCAGGCCGTAGCCGAAAGGATAGAGCGGATCGGCGGACATTTCCACGTAGTCGTGGCCGCGCGGATTCTTCTTGTTGTAATAGACCGGAAGCTGGCCCGCGTCGCGGGGAACGCTCACGGGGAGGCGTCCGGCCGGGTTGTAGTCGCCGAACAGGACATCGGCCAGGGCCGTGCCGCCTTCGCCGCCGGGGTACCACATCGTCAGGAGGGCGTCGGCCTTTTCCGCGGCCCATTTCTTGTCCAGCGGACGGCCTTCGACATATACCACCACGACGGGCTTTCCGACGGCCCGGACGGCCTTCAGCAGCTCGTTCTGCAGGCCCAGGAGGTCCAGCGACGCGCGGTCGAAGCCTTCGCCGGCCTCCATGTCGGAGACGGATTCCTCGTCCACGACGGCGGCGCCGGTGTCGATGTACCTGGTCTTGAAGTCGCGGGCGGAGGAGCCGCCCACCACGACCACGGCGACATCGGACAGCATCGTGGCGACGAGCGCCTGCGCGATGGTGGAGTTCTCCTTGTCACGCACGGCGCATCCCTTCACGTAATGGACGTCGATGCCCTTGGCCTCGAGCCCTTCCTTCATCGTGACCACGTGGTCCTCCGCCTGCGGGGCGGTGTAGTCGCCCAGCTGGTTGTACTGGTTGTCGGCGTTCGGGCCGATGAGGGCGACGGTCATCCCCTTCGACAGCGGCAGGACGCCGTTGTTCTTGAGGAGGACGACGCCTTCCCGGGCGGCCTGCGCGGCCACTTGGATGTGTTCCGGCGTGCGGACGAGGCCCGCGGCCGCGGTTTCATCGACATAAGGGTGGTCGAACAGCCCCGCCTCGAATTTGCGGACGAGGACGCGCTTCACGGCGCGGTCCAGGACGGCCTTGCTCACCCGGCCCTTTTCCACGGATTCCTTCAGGAGCGAGAAGCAGTTCGCGCCCAGGTCCACGTCCACGCCGGCGTTGAGCGACAGCTCGCCGGCTTCCTGCTTGTCCGCGGCGACCTTGTGGTCCCGGGCGAGGCCGTCGATGCTCTCCAGGTCGCTGACCACGAAGCCCTTGAACCCCCATTCGTCGCGCAGGACGCCGGTCAGGAGCTCCGGGTTGCAAGTGGTGGGAATGCCGTCCAGGGAGTTGTACGAGGTCATCACGGACAGGGCGCCCGCGTCGATGGCGGACTTGAACGTGGGCAGGACGTTCTCCTTCAGGTCACGCATCCCGATGATGGACGGATTGCCGTTGTGGCCGCCTTCCGGGACGCCGTAGGCGACGAAATGCTTCAGGGTGGAGATCACGCCCTTCGAGGAGGTGCCCCGCACCATCGCGGAAGCCATTTCCGAGGTGAGATACACGTCCTCGCCGTAGGTTTCCTCCACGCGGGACCAGCGCGGTTCGCGGGCCAGGTCGATGACCGGGCCGTAGCCGATGGTCGCGCCCTGCGCCTGCAGTTCCGTGCCGATGGTTTCGCCCACGAGTTCCACAAGTTCCGTGTCCCAGGTCGACGCCAGGCCGATCGAGGTGGGGAACACCGTCGTGCCGATGGCCATGTGCCCGTGCGGCGCCTCCTCGGCCAGGATGATGGGGATGCCGAGCCGGGTCGAGTCCATCGCGTAGCGCTGCAAGGCGTTGTACGCCTTCGCCGCGAGCGTGGGATCGAGCCCGTTCTCCAGCGTTTTCTTCGTCCACGGATCGGCGCGGAAAACGGCCCAGAGCATGCCTCCGTGCTGGTTCTGGATGAAATCCCGGTAGGCGTCGGAGATGGTGACGCTGTCGGCCGACACCTTGTCGTACATCGGCCAGCCCAGCGGACAGATCAGCTGGCCGAGCTTCTCCTCGACCGTCATCCGCTTCAGCAGGTCGTCGGCCCGCTCCTCCGCGGAGCGGCTCGCATCTTTATACAACAAGGTTTTGCCATTGCATCCGGAGAGGATGACCATGGCGGTCAGCAGCAAGGTTCTCAGTTTCATAGTTTGTGGTTTCATTGGCCTTTCCGGCCTTTTTTCAGTCTTTCCCGCTCGGCCTTCAGCGCGCCCTTCCGGGGCGTCGAGGTCCCTTTCCGCGGCGCCCGGCCCGGCTTGCGCGGCCGGTTGGGCATCGGGGCCTCGGTGAGGGATTCGATGTATTCGTCCTCGGAGGGCACGGGTTCGTTTTCGTGTTCCGGTTCCACGAGCTCGTAGTCCAGGAGCTTCTGCTCCAGGTTGGTGCCCTTGACGCGGATGCGGAGCGGGTCGCCGAGCTTGATGACGCCGTGGTGGCGCCGGCCGACGGCGCGGTAGTGGTCCTCGTCGAAGTCGTAGAAGTCCGACCGGATGGTCCGGTACGGGATCATGCCCTCGATCTTGGTGGGCTCGATCTCCACGTAGATGCCCCACTGGGTGACGCCGGACACGTGGCCGTCGAATTCCTGGCCCACCTTGTCCTCCATGAACTCCACGAGCTTGTACTTGACGCTCTCGCGCTCGGCCTCCGCGGCGATGACTTCACGCTCGGAAGCGTGCTTGCACTGGGCCGTGTAGTAGTCCAGGGACTGGGAATCGGCCCCGTGGAGGTACATCGCGAGGAGGCGGTGCACCATCACGTCCGGATAGCGGCGGATCGGGGAGGTGAAATGCGTGTAGAACTTGAACGCCAGGCCGTAATGGCCGATGTTGTCGGTGCTGTAGCAGGCCTTCGCCATGGACCGGAGCGCCAGGATCTGGATGGCGCCCAGCTCCGGCTTCTCCTTGGCGTCGGCGAGGAGGTTGTTCAGCGAGAGGGCGATGTCCTTGCCGCTGCCGATGGGCCCCATCTTGAAGCCCAGGTTGCCGGCGAACTCGCGGAGGCCGGTGAGCTTCTCCAGGTTGGGCTCGTCGTGGACGCGGTAGACGAAGGTCTTGGGATTCGCCAGGGCCTTGCCGCCCATCTTGCCGCCCGAGGCGACGAACTCCGCCACGGAGCGGTTCGCCAGGAGCATGAACTCCTCGATGAGCCAGTTGGCTTCCTTCGAGAACTTCTGGTGCACGCCGACGGGCTTGCCGTTCTCGTCGATGTCGACCTTCATCTCGGGGCGGTCGAAATTGACGGCGCCGGCCGCGAAACGCCGCTTGCGCAGGATGAGGGCCAGCTTGTTGAGCCGGAGGACGGCTTCCTTCACCTCGTCCGGGACGATCCCGCACTCGGATCCGGCGCCGAAATCCTGCTTCATCGCCTCGTCGCCCGCGTCGATGATCTCCTGGGCCAGCTCATAGGAGAACCGGTAGTCGGAGGTGATCATCGTCCGGCCGAACCAGGGGTTGATGACCTTGGCCATCGGGGTGATCTCGAAGACGGCGGAGAAGGTGAGCTTCTCCTCGTGCGGACGCAGGGAGCAGAGCTTGTTGGAGAGCTTTTCCGGGAGCATGGGCACGGTGCGGTCCACCAGGTAGACGGAGGTGCCGCGGGCCTGGGCCTCGATGTCCACGGGAGTGCCCGGTTTCACGTAGTAGGTGACGTCGGCGATATGGACGCCCACCTCGAAGTTGCCGTTGTCCAGCTTGCGGAAGGACAGGGCGTCGTCGTAGTCCTTGGCGTCGGCCGGGTCGATGGTGAAGGTGAGGGTCTTGCGGAAGTCCTTGCGGCCGGCGCGGTCCTTGTCGGTGATTTCGTCGGAAATCTGGTCCGCCGCGTTCTCCACGGCCTTCTCGAACTTGTAGGGGAGGCCGAATTCCGCCAGGATGGCATGCATTTCGGTGTCGTTCTCGCCCGGCATGCCCAGGATGTCCACGACGTGGCCGATGGGGCCGGCTTCGCCGCGCGGCCACTCGTCCACGACGGCCGCGACCTTCATGCCGCGCACGCCGCCTTCCGGGACGGGCACCGAGATGTCATAGGGCATCGTCTTGGAGGACATCAGCACCCAGGCCTGCTTCCCGACGATATGGAGGATGCCCACGAAGGGCTTCTTGGAACGTTCTACGATGGCGACGATCTCGCCGCTGCGGCGCCGCACGTTGCCTTCCCGCTCCTGGGTGACGGCCACCCGCACGGTATCCCCGTGCAGGGCGCCCCGGGTCTTGGAGGCCTTGACGAAGACGTCTTCCTCCTGTCCTTCGATGCGGACGAACACGAATCCCTCGCGGGACATCATCGCCGTTCCCACATATTCGGGAACGATCCTCACTTTCTTCAGCCTCTTCTCCGCCTTGGCAATCCGACCCCGGACGTTCTTTCTTTTGCTCATATCTTTTGCTTTAATAAGCAAAGATACGAATAATCGCGGTTATTTGAAAGCGTTTTCGCTGAGGCCGGAGCCGGCGAGGCCGAGGTCGGCGAAGAAGGCGGGGACGGGGCGGCCGAGGAGGGTGTCCACGTACAGCTTGGCGATGTACTGCGACAGCATGAAACCGTGGCCGCGCATGCCGACGAACAGGCCCGCGGCCGGGTCCACGATGTAGCGCGGCTCCGTGTAATAGCCGCACCAGGTGGCCTGGAGGCTCATTCCCTTCAGCTGCGGGATCCACTCGGTGAAGACCTCGGCGGCGATTTCCAGGAAGGCCTGCGTATTGACCTTCAGGTTCTTGCCGGCCTCGGCCGCGTCGGAGGCGGGGGAGGCGCAGCCGATGATCTGGCCGGTGGCGGCGAGCTGCTGGCCGTACACGGCGGAGAAGCCCTTGTAATGGCGGCGGTCGATGAGCATGTCCAGCGAGTCGCCGTCCTTTCCGATGAGCGGCAGCCGCTTGGTGATGAACGCCTGGTGGCGGACCGGGAAGAGGCCGGTGTCCAGGCCCAGCATCCGGGCGAACTTCTCCGCGCCGGCGCCGAGGGCGTTCACGAAGACGGCCGTCTTGAACCGGCGGTAGCGCCCGTCGGCGGCCCGCACGGTGACGAGATAGTCCTTCCCGTCTTTCGCCACGTCGACGAGTTCCGTATCCTCCATCACCCGGCCGCCGAGGCCGATGCCGATCCGGCGCACCGTGTCGATGGTCTTGCCGGGGCTGGCCTGCCAGCAGTCGTTGGAGATGAGGGCGTGGGTGTAGATGTCCAGGTTCGGATTGATGTACGGGGAGATCTCGCGGGCGAAGTCCTTGCGGTCGATCATGTAGGCGTCGGACCAGGCGCGGGAGGCGTCGAGGCTCTTGTAGGTGGCTTCGTCGTGGACGAAGTTCACGTAGCGCGTCATCTTGAAGTCGATGTCGCGCTGCTTCTGCAATTCTCTGAATATCTGAAGGTTGCCGTTGGCGATTTCCGCGAGGGCGGGGACGGAGAAGGCCGGGCGGCCGCCGGCGATGCAGCGCCAGGAGCTGCCGTGCTCCTTGTTCACGAGGACCGGCTTCAGGCCGGCTTCCGCGAAGTAGCGGAACAGGGCCGTGCCCGCCATGCCGCCGCCGGCGACGAAGGCGCCCACTTCCTCGGCCGCCGCGTCGGAGAACTGCGGGGAAGTGACGAGGGTATGGGCCCCGGAGAGATTGCTCACGTTGCCGATCTCCACGAGGTTCGCCATCGGTCCGCGCGGGGTGAACTCGCCGGTCACCTCGATGCCGTGCTGCCGCAGGATCTGCTTGGCGCGCGGGAGGCAGCGGGAACCGCGGCACGGGCCCATGCCGAGCCGGGTCACGTGCTTGAGTTCCTGCGCGGTGATGCTTGTGCGGCCCTTCAGGGCCTCCAGGATCTCCTGGAGACTCACGTCCTCGCAGTGGCAGACGTAGGTCTCGGAACCGTCGGCGTGGCAGGGGACCAGCTTCAGCGGCTCGGGATAGTTTTCCTTGAGGATGAAGCCGCGGGCGTCGGTCAGGGAACCGCCTTCCAGGCGGGTGGCCTTGACCACGGCGATGTTCGTCTTGTTGGGCTTGGGGATCACGCGCTCGATCTCGCCTTCGCCCACCTTCTTGCCGTTGTCGTCGACCAGGAAGACTTCCTTGGCGCCTTCAGGGAGGTTGAATTCCAGCGGGAGGAAGACCTGGCTGCGGTCCGGACGGTAGCCGAAGATGGCGAGGCCCGGGCACTGCGCCACGCATTCCATGCAGCCGATGCACTTGTCATAGTCGATGACCGGCGTGACGGAGGTGGAACTCTTGGTGATCGCGCCCTGCTTGCAGGAGAAGGAGCAAGGGTTGCAGGCGAAGCCGTACAGGCAGTCCGCGATGACGAAGCCCTTGGCCTTCCTTTCGCCGGACGGCATCGCGGGCTTGTCCAGCAGGCGGACGGGCCGCTGCTGGGAGTCGACATAGTCCTTGGAGATGGTCAGGTAGGCGCTGTAGTCCACGCGCTTCCCGAGGTCCATCATCACCTCGTAGGCGCACTGGCGGCCGCGGAGGACGGCGGAGGTTCCCTCGCCGATCCGGACGGCGTCGCCCACGCCGTGGCAGGCGCGGCCGAACACCTCGGCTCCCTTGCGGAGGAGCTGGTTGTCGGGCAGCAGGCCCGTGCAGATGTTGATGCAGTCGATTCCGTCGATGCGCACCTCCGTTCCCGGGATGGGCTTGAAGTTCTCGCATTTCGCGATCACGGCGCCCGTGATGCCGGTGCGGTCCGCGTTCGGAATCGCTTCCACGAGGGTGTAGGACGTGAGGATGGGGATGCCGAGCCGGCGGACGCGGTTCGCCTGGACAGGGAAGCCGCCCTCGGCGGGCATGGCCTCGATGATGGCCTTGACCTTCGCTCCGGCCTGCATGGCCTGGTAGGAGGTGAGATAGCCGATGTTGCCGGCGCCCACGGTGAGGATGTTCTTGCCCAGCAGGGTGAACTCCGTGTTCATCATCCGCTGCACGACGGCGGCGGTATAGACGCCCGGCAGGTCGTCGTTCTTGAAGGCGGGCATGAAGGGGAGCGCGCCGGCGGCCACCACGAGCTGGTCCGCATCGACATAGAAGATTTCCTGCGTAGCTACATTCTTGACAGCCAGGCGCTTGCCCTCCAGGATATCCCATACGACGCTGTCCAGCAGGATTCCTTCGTGCTGGCCGGTCCCTGAGCTTGTCGAAGGGCCGGCGAGGGTTTCGGCGATGTCGAAGCCGCGCATGCCGCCGAACTTCTTCCGGTTCTCGAAAAAGAAGAACTGGTGCGTCTGCATCCGGAACTGCCCGCCGATGGCGCTGTTGTTGTCGATCACGAGGCAGTCCACCCCGGCCGCCCGGAGTTCCTCGCGGACGGCGAGGCCGGCCGGGCCCGCGCCGATGATGGCGACCGTGGTCTTGTAGATCTTCTTGGGCGCGTCTGCCGTTACGGGCCGGACCTCCGCGAAGCTCTCGGTCCCGGCGCGGTGGACTTCCTTCACTCCGTCCACTTTCGTGATGCAGATGCGGCGGATGTGGCCGTCCACGACCATCTCGCAGGCGCCGCACTTGCCGATGCCGCACTCCATCGTGCGGTTGCGGTCCTTCAGGCTGTGGTGATGGACGGGAAAGCCCGCCTGGTGCAGGGCGGCGGCGATGGTCTGTCCTTTCTGGCCGGTGACGGTGTGTCCTTCGAAGATGAACGAATGCAAGTCCTCCTGCGGAACGCAGAGGATGGGATGCTCCGTGATTTTGTACATGTCGATGCGGTTAGTTCAGTGTTTGGGCTATCAAAGATAACAAATCCGAACGAAAAACCGCAAGATGATGTAAAATTATTATCCGAACACTTCTCGCAGCACCGCGAGGGAATGGACCCGGAGGGTGGATTCCGTGTGGTATTCCAGATAGCGGAGGAGGTCTTCGCACAGGGCGTTGCGCTCTTCGCCCCGGAGGGGGAGGAGCATCGACTCGGAGAAGGTCGATGTCAGGAAGGGCTTGAGCTGCGCGAGGTGCTTTTCCGCGAAGGGGGCGATGTCGTCGAAGGTGGGGCTGAAGCCCAGGGCGCCGGCGAATTCCAGCAGGAACCGGATATGGAAGTTGGAAAAATCGCTGTCCAGGCTGTCCAGCGTGAGGATGCTGCGGACACACCAGGGGTACAGGCCGTCCTCCGCCTGCCCGTCCTTGACGGCGCGCAGGAGCACCTCCGACAGGAACAGGCTCATCGTGTTCTTGTAGAGGTTGTTCCGGATGCCGTTCAGGGGGTCTTTCGCCGTCAGGTTGCGGGCGCTCCAGAGGGTCGATTTCGGATTCGGGACGATGTCCATTTCCAGGATGTTCAGGGGCAGGAGCAGGGCCATCCCCGCTTTCTTGCCGATGCGGACGAGGAACCCGCGCCGTCCGTACGCTTCCGAAAGCGTATGCACGACGACCGAGTTCTCGCCGAATTTCGTATATCCCAGGACGATCGCCTCGATGTTCTCCGTCATCGGCTCTTCAGGTAGTCCGCCATGGCCCGGAGGGCCTTGCCGCGGTGGGAAATGGCGTTTTTCTCTTCTTCGGTGATCTCGGCGGCGGTGACGTCATAACCGTCCGGGATGAAGACGGGGTCGTAGCCGAACCCGCCCTTGCCGGCCTTGACGCGGGCGATCTGCCCTTCCATGATGCCATCGAAAAAGTGCTTTTCCCCGCCGATGATGAGGGTGACGGAGGTGCGGAAGCGGGCCCGGCGGGTGGCGTGGGGGGTATTGAATCCGTACTCGCGGGCGACGGAGGCTTCGCGCTCGCGGCAGGCCATTTCCCGGAGGAGCCGGGCGATGTTGTCGGCCGGGTTCTTCTGCGGGCCGCCGTAGCGGGCGGTGTGGACGCCCGGGGCGCCGCCCAGGATTTCGACCTCCAGGCCGGTGTCGTCGGCGAAGCAGTCCAGGCCGGTCTTTTCGTAAATGTACTGGGCTTTCTGCAGGGAATTGGCCCTGAGGGTTTCGCCCGTTTCAGGTATATCTTCCGGAATGCCGGCTTCGGCGGGGGTGACGAGTTCGAAACCTTCTCCGAGGATCTCGCCGGCCTCGCGCAGCTTGCCGGGATTGCCGGTGGCAAAAACAATCTTCATAAACAGTTGCAATTAACGCCGCAAAGATACTCCATTTTTTCGTAACTTTGCCCCGCTGGCACGCCGTTTGTGCGATGGCGTCCCTGGAACTGATTGCATATGAAGATTACGAGATATTTCCTCGCGGCCCTCGCCGCCCTTACCGTTTCCGTCACCGCTTCGGCCCAGTCCAAGAGTTTCACCCTGGGCAAGTGGGTCGAACTCCACAACGCCATCCTCAAGGAACTGAACCGCTCCTATGTCGACTCCCTGGAAGTCGGCCGCATCGAGCGGGAAGGCGTGGACGCGATGCTGGAGGCGCTGGATCCCTATACCGTGTATGTCCCTGAGGAAGAGCAGGAAGACTTCCAGATGATGCTGTCCAACACCTACGGCGGCATCGGCGCGGTCATCTACAAGCCCGACGTGAACGGCAACGTGCAGATCAACGAGCCTTACGCGGGCTCCCCGGCCGCCAAGGCCGGCCTCCGCTGCGGCGACGAGATCGAGGCCATCGACGGGGAAACCACCCACGGCCTCACGAGCCAGCAGAGCTCCGACAAGATGCGCGGCAAGCCCGGCACGACGGTCGTTTTCCGCGTGAAGAAGCTGCGTGGCGGCCCCACCTGGAAGGCCGGCGACGTCATCGAGGTTCCCGTCACGCGCGAGCGCATCGCGCTTCCTTCCATCGAGTATGTGGACATGCTCAACGACCGGGACGGCTATGTCCTGATGACCAAGTTCACCGAAGGCGTGGGCCAGGGCATCCGCGATGCGTACAACACCCTGAAAAAGAAGGGGATGAAGCGGCTCGTCCTGGACCTCCGCAGCAATGGCGGCGGCCTGATGAACGAGGCGGTGAACATCGTCTCCCTGTTCGTCCCGAAGGGGTCCGTCGTCGTGACCTCCAAGGGCCGTCTGGCCGGTGCGGAGCAGGTGTACAAGACCACGACCGACCCCATCGACCTGGAGATCCCGATCGTCGTGCTGGTCGATTCCGGTTCGGCGTCGGCCTCCGAGATCGTGTCCGGCGCCCTGCAGGACCTGGACCGCGCCACCATCATCGGCACCCGCACCTACGGGAAGGGCCTGGTGCAGAGCATCCGCCCGCTGCCGTACGACGGCCAGCTGAAAGTGACCACCGCCAAGTACTATACGCCCTCCGGCCGCTGCGTGCAGGCCATCGACTACAGCCACCGCAACGAGGACGGCAGCGTGGGCCACATCCCGGATTCCCTGACGCACGAGTTCAAGACCCTCCACGGCCGCACGGTCCGCGACGGCGGCGGCATCACGCCCGATTTCGAAGTCAAGGCGCACAAGTATTCCCGCCTGACCTATTCCATCGTCCTGAACGGCATCGTGGACCAGTATTCCATGAAGTATGTCCGGGAGCACGAGGCGCTTCCTTCGGTGGAGGACTTCCATTTCGACGCCTATGACGACTTCGTCGCCTTCGCGAAAGACAAGGAGTTCGATTACCGTTCCTCCGCCCGCGCCCTGTTCGACGAGATGAAGAAAGTCCTCGCCGAGGACGGTCTCTCCGAGACGATGACCGGCGAACTCGCCGCGCTGGAGAAGTCCCTGGACATGGACAAGGAAACCTTCCTGCGGCTGAAGAAGGACGAGATCGTCCCCTTCATCGAGGAGGAGATCGCCGTCCGCTACTGGTTCCAGGAGGCCGGCATCAAGGTCCGCCTCCGCACCGACGACCAGCTGAAGGAGGCGCTCACGAAGCCCGCGATCAGCTGGTAAGCTAACCGGGGTTCCCGATTTCCATCAGCCTTTTCTCGAATTCGTCGCGGTCGCCGGCCGCGGCGTTTCTGAGTTTGACGCGGTAGTTGTAGACGGTGGAGGGGGATTTCTTGAGGAACCGGGCGATCTGGGCCGATTCGGTGACGCCCAGGCGGATGAGGGCGAAGATGCGGAGCTCGTTGGAGAGCTTGCCTTCCGGCAGGTCCTGCCCGATCCGGTCCTCTTCCCGCAGGAGCCCGTTCAGCTGGTTCACGAAGTCCGGGAACACGCCCAGGAAAGTGGCGTCGAACTCGTCGTACAGGGTTTTCCGTTCCGTGTCGATGTACGCGTCCGACTTGAGGACCCGGAGGATGTCGTCCAGGTCCTTGGACTTGGCCGTCACCCGGAGCCTGGACCGGTAGCGCTCCAGGGCGTCGATGTGCTCGGAGAACATGGACAGGTAACGGCCCAGGTAGGTGTCCTTGATCTGGTTGGATTCCTTGAGCCGCTCCACGTTCTCCAGGATCTGCCGCTGCATCCGCCCGATCCGCTTGTGGTTCCGGTAGAGGCGCAGGAGGGCGAAGCCCAGGGCGGTCAGGATGAGGATGGTGACGGCCAGGAAGGCCTTCAGCTGGCGCTGGCGGCGCTGTTCCAGCTTTTCATAGGAGGCGATGATGCCGGGCTGCGACTGGTTGATCTCGTCCAGGGCGGTGCGGGCGTCGGACCGGGTGGCGTCCTCGTAGGCCCGGACGATGTAGGTGTACGCGCGCTCCACGTCGCCGCGTTCGTACAGGATCCGGGACAGGCGGATCAGGGACCGGGACGCCTTGACCGGGGCCAGCTGGTCGCAGTTCGCGCTGATGGCGTAATGCTTCAGCTCATTCTCCTGGTCTCCTTCTTCGCGGTAGGTCTTGGCGATCCAGTAGTGTACGATGGCCCGGTCCTGGAGGGAGAGGCGCTCGTCGGCGAGCCGCTCTTCCATCAGCTGCCGGGCCCGCTCGGGATGCCCGTTCTCGATTTCGATGCCGGCGTTGACCGTGTAATAGTCCAGCATGTCCTCCGTGAGCGCCGCCCGGCTGCGCTGCTGGTAGAGCAGCTCCTGCGTGCGGAACCGCGTGGCCATTTCCGGGTCCTTGGCCGCCAGGGCCATGCCGTGGTAGATGGAGTTCAGGGTCTGGTAGTAGGTGGCCTGCAGGGCGGGGGAGCGGACCGAAGCCGTATCGGCGGCATTGACCGTCTCGAGCGCGGTGTGGTACATGCCGGAAATCAGGTAGCGCTGCGCGAGGTCCAGGGCGGCGTCCAGGCGGAGTTCGGCATCGTCCGTGCCGGCCGCGATGTCCTCCTTCAGGTGCGCATACCGGAGCGCGGAATCCACATCGTACTTAAGGTATCCGCCGAAGATCCGGTCGCAGAAGCGGTAGCGGGCGCGCGGGACTGTCGTATGCTTGAACTGGATTTTCAGGTCCGCCAGGTCCGCGACGTGCCTCTGGCTGAGGCCGGCTTCCTGGGCGAGAGACCGGTCCAGTTCCCGCAGGGCTTTCTCCCATTCAGGGGTGCGGTCCCTTCCGTCCCGGCAGGCGGGAAGGAGGAGAAGGATACAGGCCGCAAGCGGCGCGAGAAACGCAGGACGCATGGCAAAAAACGCTGGATACCGCGACAAAAATACGAAGAATTCCCTTTTCATCCAACGGTTCCATCTACTATTTTACCTATGGGTATAAGCCAAGTTTTATTTGAGTATCAATGATTTATTTGAAGTGAAGCGGTCGTAGTCTCTACTATTTCCCGGGCACCCCTCCAGATTTGTCCGAGAATCTATAACTTTGTACTGACCGCAAATTCACTTTTAACCATACTCATATGTTATCCAAGAAACTGCTCAGCGTACTGGTCATACTCTTCGGTGTGACCGTCTCTTTTGGAGCCTATGCCCAAAAGATCGCAGTACGCGGTACCGTCTCGGATGCCAACGGCCCCGTCATCGGCGCCGTCGTGCTTTCCGGCAGTACCGGCGTGACCACGGACGCGGATGGATCCTTCTCCATCAGCGTCGACCCCGACGCTGTCCTCGAAGTCTCCTGCCTCGGCTATCTGACGCAGCAGGTTCCCGTCCAGGGACGCCGCCAGATCCTGGTGGTGCTCGAAGAGGACCAGAATATCCTGGAAGATGCCGTGGTCGTGGGCTACGGCACCCAGAAGAAGGCCAACCTCACGGGCGCCGTGTCCGTGGTGAAGGCCGATGAACTCAAGGACCGCTCCGCCCTCGACGTGGGCCACATGCTGCAGGGCACCGTCCCGGGCCTGAACATCACGTCGGGCTCCGGCCGTCCCGGCCAGGCCGCCTCGCTCAACATCCGCGGTTGGAACTCCATCAACGGAGGCAGCCCGCTGGTGCTCATCGACGGCGTGGAAGGGGACATCCAGTACCTCAACCCGGTGGACGTGGAGAGCATCTCCGTCATCAAGGACGCCGCCGCGGCCGCCATCTACGGAGCCCGTGGCTCGGCCGGCGTGATCCTCGTGACCACCAAGAGCGGCAGCCGCGAGAAAGAAGGCCGCGCCAAGGTCACCTACAGCGGCCGCTTCGGCGTCACCGCCCCGACCACCCGGACCGACTACGAGTCCCGCGGCTATGACTCCGTCTACCTGAACAACCTCTTCTGGGGCACCTACAGCCCGGGTACCAAGTATGCCAACTACTCCGATGCGGACATGCAGGAGCTGTGGGCCCGCCGCGGCGACGTCGTGGAGAATCCCGAGCGCCCCTGGGTGGTGATCACGCAGGAGAACGGCCGCGACGTCTACAATTATTACGCGAACACGGACTGGTGGCACGTCCTGTACAACGACATCAAGCCCACCACGAACCACACCATCTCGGCCAGCGGCGCCACGAACCACGTGAGCTACCTGGTGTCCGGCGGCTATACCTACGAGCAGGGCATGTTCAAGGAGAAGCCCGATAATTATTCGCGCGTGAACCTGCGCGCGAAGATCTCCTTCGACGTGACCGACTGGCTGCGGATCGGCTCCAACACGAGCTACTTCAACAGCTCCTACTTCTATCCGGGCCAGGGCGGCATCAACAACAACTTCGCGAAGAGCTCCGGCCACGGCCTGGCGAGCTTCCCCGCCACGAACCCGGACGGATCGACGCTGTACTACACCAAGTACAACGGCTATACGATCATGGACGGCCTCCTGATGCTCCTCGCCGAGGACAACTTCAACGAGGACAAGGTGGACAACCTGAGCGAGACCGTGGACTTCACCCTGAAGCCGTTCAAGGGCTTCACCATCAAGGGTGACTACACCTATACGCTCAAGTACAACCGGTACATGAACCGCGCGGTGCCCGGCCACTATTCCCAGTATCCGAACGAGATCAAGACGAAGGACGATGCGTCCCCGTTCCAGGACAAGCTCTCGGAAAGCGCCAACACCAACATCTACCAGGCCTACAACCTGTACGCCACCTACGAGAACAGCTTCAACCAGGCCCACAACCTCAAGCTGATGGCCGGCGTGAACTACGAGACCCGCTGGATCAAGGACCTGGGCGCCATCGGTTACTACCTGTACTCGACGGAACTGAACGACCAGAACCTGATCGGCGCCGATCCCAACGATCCCGACGGCAAGAAGCGCATGGAAACCTCCGGCGGCCAGAACGAGTACAAGCTGGCGGGTTACTTCGCCCGTCTGAACTATGACTACAAGGGCCGCTACCTGATTGAACTGAACGGCCGTTACGACGGCTCCTCCCGCTTCCTCCGCGGCAGCCGCTGGGTGTTCTCCCCGTCCGCTTCCCTGGGTTGGAGAGTCTCCGAAGAACCGTTCTTCTCGCCGTTGCGTACCTGGTGGGACAACTTCAAGATCCGCTTCTCCTACGGCCAGCTGGGCAACCAGCAGATGAGCTCCTACTATCCGGCCATCCGCACCGTCTCCACCAGCGGCAAGTCCTCCTATCTGCTGGGCGGCGCGAACCTCCCGCAGGCTTCCCTGTCGGCCCCGGTTTCCTCCGGCCTCACCTGGGAGCGCTCCATCCAGAGCAACCTGGGCGTGGACCTGGCCTTCCTGGGCAACCGCCTGGAATTCAGCGCCGAAGGCTATATCCGTGACACCAAGGACATGCTCACCGCGGGTGAGCCTCTCCCGGCCGTGTACGGCGCTTCCACCCCGCAGGAGAACACCGCAGACCTTCGCACCAAGGGTTATGAAATCTCCCTGGGCTGGCGCGATTCCTTCAAGCTGGGCCCCGACGCCTTCCATTACGGCATGAGCGTCGTCTTCTCCGATTATGTGTCCCATATCACCCGCTTCAACAACCCGGAAAAGCTCTTCGCAAAGACCTATTGGGAGGGGCAGAAGTACGGTGACATCTGGGGTTACCACATCGACGGCCTCTTCGCCACCGACGAGGAAGCGAAGAGCTACGCCGTGGACCAGAGCAAGGTGAACGATGCGCAGATCTTCCCGAACGGTCTCTTCGCCGGCGACATGAAGTTCGCCGACCTGGATGGCGACGGCGCCATCAACAAGGGCGCCGAGAAGGTGGGCGACAGCGGCGACTGGCAGATCATCGGCAACAGCAAACCGCGTTACAACTTTGGCGTGAACCTGAATGCTTCCTGGTTCGGCTTCGACCTCGCGGTCTTCTTCCAGGGCATCGGCAAGATGGACTGGTATCCGGCCGCGGACGCCCGTCCTTTCTGGGGCCCCTACGCCCGCCCTTATATGACCTTCATCCCGAAGGATTTCCTGAATGACTGCTGGAGCGAACAGAACCCGAACGCCTACTATCCGCGTCCCCGCGGCTATATCGCAATGAACGCGAACCGCCCGCTGGGTGTAGTGAACGACCGCTACCTCCAGAATATCGGCTACCTCCGCCTGAAGAACCTCACCTTCGGTTACACGCTTCCGGAGAAGTTCACGCGGAAGATCTCCATTTCCAAGCTTCGCGTCTACTTCACGGGCGAGAACCTGTTCTACTGGGCCCCGGGCCTGCACGGCAAGTACGTGGATCCTGAAATGGCCATGACGGGCGGCAACATGCGCATCTATCCCTGGCAGAAGAGCTTCATCTTCGGTGTCGACATCAGCCTGGGCGCTACCGGCTCCAGGAAGGCTTCCGCGCCGGCCCACGTCGACCGTCAGGTCGTCGAGCGGGTGGTCGAGCGCGTTGTCGAGAAGCAGGTTCCCGTGGAGAAGGTGGTCGAAAAGGTGGTCGAGAAGATTGTCGAGAAGACAGTTCCCGCCTCCACCCTCAACGGCGCCTATGACGATGACCTGTTCTTCATCATCGGCAAGGCGGAAATCCGTCCGGAAGAGGCCTTCAAGCTGGGCCAGATCGCCCAGATCCTCAAGGACAACCCCGACGCCAAGATCGAAATCACCGGCTATGCCGACTCCGGCACCGGCACTTCCGAGATCAACAAGGAACTTGCCCGGAAGCGCGCCGAGACCGTGGCCCGGATGCTCAAGGACGCCGGCATCGCCGCGGACCGCATCTCCTTCAACTCCATCGGCGGCGACCGCAATGCATCCGCATCTCCGGAAAGCAACCGCGTAGCAGTCTGCATCGTTAAATAATCTAGCGCGCACGAGTCATGAAAAAGATATTCATTCCCATTCTGATCCTCCTGGCCGGATTCGTTTTCACCGGCTGCGACGACCTGCTGGACGCCGTGCCCAAGGACCGGCTTTCCGCCGATACGTTCTTCAAGAGCGAGAGTGAGCTCCAGGCCTACTCCATCGGCTTCTATGAACTGTTCCCTTCCTCTGATCTGTATGTGGCCAACGACGACCACTTCACCCAGAACAACATGTCCAACGAGGGCATGGGCAAGCGCACCATTCCGGCCAGCGGCAGCGGTTGGAGCTGGTCGGCCCTTCGCAATATCAACACCCTGCTGGAGAACATCGGCAACTGCCCGGACGAGCAGGTCCGCGTCAAGTATACGGCCCTCACCCGTTTCTTCCGCGCCTATTTCTATTTCGCCAAGGTCAAGCGCTTCGGCGACGTTCCGTGGTATGACAAGCCCCTGGGCTCCACGGACACCGAGCTGCTCAACAAGCCCCGCGACAGCCGCGAACTGATCCTGGAAAAGATGATCGAGGACCTGGACTACGCCATCGCGAACCTTCCTACGACCAAGAGCGCCTACGAGGTCACGAAGTGGACGGCCATGGCCCTGAAGTCCCGCATCCTGCTGTTCGAAGGCACCTTCCGCAAGTATCACGCGGGGGATCCCGCCCTTGCCACCCTGCCGGCCAATGCCAAGGACTACAAGTGGTACCTGAACGAGTGCGCCAAGGTCTCCCTGGAGTTCATCCAGTCCAGCGGCTACGGCCTGCACACCGGCGAAGTGAACACCTGCTACCGGG
>JAEEGI010009889.1_pt1 | contig 20802 bp, 20 predicted proteins | sample 8958751 | NCBI WGS metagenome assembly JAEEGI01 (sample SAMN16246545, study PRJNA631951) | gut metagenome | biome: gut microbiome; feature: rumen; material: KS-attached | host: Bos | place: Iran: Karaj | collected 2018-10 | reverse complement strand
CAAAATCGTCGGCCACAGGGATTTCCCCCACGTAGCCAAGACCTGTCCTCTCTTCGATGCCCAGAAGGAATACGCCTCACTCAATAACTAAAGAAAGCCCCGGTAGTTAATTCTATCGGGGCTTTTATTATTGTTCATAAATAACCAATTCTCTTAGCAGGGTGATGACTTTCAGGCGTTGTATTTGTGTAATTTTGGAGTTGAATTCCAAATTTACACAAGAAAAGACTAATAATTTATATCTCAATCGCACGATGGAAGCAGCGACATTAAAATCCTCAACTACCGCCATCTTCTGGAGCATTTACATCAAACCCCGCGTTTATAATTTTGTTCATAAACGACCAATTCTCTTGGCAGGGTGATAACTTTCAGTCGTTGATACCAGATGCGGGAGGAACCTGCGACATGACGCTAGGTATTATGCGTTTATTTCAAAATAAACATAGGAGCTACTTGCCCCCTAGAACAAAAGGAATCTCCTGCTCATATGAGCAGGAAATTTTCATTTGTTATTTCTCGAATCGTTTCTCAAACCTTTTGAAGAGCTGATAGTAGGCCTTCATGTTTTCAAGTTGAAACCACTCTTTGACCCGAGAAGGGTGTGAATCAAGATCGTAAATACGCGCCCCCTCCATCGATAATATGAACGGAGAATGACTGGCAATGATAAACTGAGCATTCAGACGATATGCCAACATCGTAATATACTGAGCCAGTTCCTGCTGAAAAGCTGGCGACATGGAATTCTCTGGCTCATCCAGAAAATAGAGATTATCAGACCATAGCTTGTCTTTGAAATATCTGATAGCTGTCTCGCCATTGGATTCTTCTTCGAACTTTTCAGATAAAGTCTTTCTAACATAACCATAAAACGAGTTTTGTCCATTGCCTCCCTCAAAAACATCCTCAAATTTCTCTTGTACTTCCACCTCTTTTAGAAGACTACCATTCTCGTAATCCCCGTCGATGCCTTTTCTAAACCACCCTTTCACCATTTTGTCAGTAGTGGCATTTTTTTTCGAATAATGGCGATTTGTTCCATGATATCTTCACTGCGAATCATCATGCTCTCACCAGGTATGCCATGATCTGTATATGTACACATACGGGTATATTTACTGAAGAACTCATTGGTGTTGCCCAGTGTCTTATCCTGTACGCCAACACTCTCTGCAATGATGTTCAGCAAAGTGGATTTACCGCAACCATTACTGCCATAGAAGATGGTAATGGGTGCAAAGTCTATAGACTCTATCTGCATAGGATAGACAATTCGATAGGGATACACTTTTCTGTCTATAAGACAAGGCTGAAAACTTTCTAGATATAACATAAGTTTTATTGATTTATATGAAAAACATAACGTTCTGGAACGATATAGCCATCACTCATAAGTATACCACTCTCATGATTTGTTAATTCTGCGATATTGCTTTTTCGCAAAACGGTAGTCTTCCCATCGTAGAAAATGTATTGCACACAATCGCCAACATTGAGATGTTGCTTGCGCTGGAATCCTGAAGGCATATAGACGAACTCCTTAGAACGAAGGTCGTCAATGAATGGATTAAATGAATTCACAGCCTTTACCATTTCATTACAGAAAGGTTCACAACGAGGTACTGTACGAATGATATAGCAAAGCAAGCGTTCTCTGTTAGATAATGTCCAGTCTTGCATGGCAGCCTCAGCAATTCCATAATCAAAAAAAATACCTCGCTCAGAAGTATCAATAGTTCCATCATCCATCACAAGGACTTTGATCAGAATGAAGCATATACGTCTTTTCTCGGCCCAAAACTTCTCGTTGAGGCCCCAACAGATAGCCTTTACTGTATCCATATCATAACACTCCAGAAGGTCTAAGATCATATCAATCTCTTCCTCCGTATCCAGTTCTCCGATATGGAACTTGGGAAGTTTGCTCTTGTCACAGTCTTCAACAAGATAAGGGATTATCTCAATAAAAGAGGATTCTTCATTCCATCGGGTTTCTTCAGGATATTCCTTATTATAGCGCGCCAGCCATTGCTTAGCGGCATCATAAGCTATAGTCCTGTCATATCGCCAATCTACGAAGTCATAATACTGGTATGCCAGTAATGTTAGGGCGTCCTTTGGATCCATCTTGCGTCCACACTCAGCGAAGATCAGGAATTGTTTTTCCTTGACATCCTCAACAAAAAACGTATGCAGGCCTTCATACAGGAACTTGATATAATTCTTATATGGTATCTCTTCGATATCATACACAAAGTTTCTCGTGGTCTTCTGAAATCCTTCAGTTGCCGTATCTCTTACATCATAGTAGCTATGATAGTATTGAGTGGATATCTCCACTAATATATTCATGAGAGCATCTTCCAGTTGAAGTAAGGCTGCGCGCCCTCCTCTACCACCACTGCTGATCTCTGCAAGAAGCATATTGGTTTTTCTGGCGTCAAGCTCATCTTTCCCCGTTTCTTCATGAAGTAACGATTGAACACGGGTGAATATGGAATCACTGTTCCACTCTTCATAGACGTATGTATGGGCTTTATCGAAATTGGTGACGCCATCATCATCTTTTTCTGCCTTTGGATTTGAATTGGGATCGATGAGGATTTTCCGATAGCCATGAAGGTGCTGGGCATAGTTGGCTCCCTTCGCCACACCAATGATTACATCAGGTAGCGAATCGTAACAGAGTTTGTTGAGAAACCTCATAGCCTTACCTGGATGGTTGGGAAGATCCGGAACCATCACTCCCACATCAGGCAGTTGTCTTTTCAGATAGTCTGCTATCTGATGAGCATCTGAAGATTTCCCATCATGTATGAGTAGAATCCTTTTCATCTTTATGTTGCCTATTTTGATATCCGATTTAAACAGTATGAGGCATCACGTAACGAGAGGGAACCTTGACTTCAATGCCATCCTTGCTGTCATTGATAATAATACATAGCTCCTCTATCTTGGCAATACTGCCATGACGGAGTTCCGCCACATTACCATCGTAGAAGATGTAATCGACCTCTCTACCCTTCTTAAACTTCTTCTTTCTCTCAAAGCCGGAAGGCTCGAACACGCGCTCTACGTATTCATCATTTTCGTCCAACGGCTTTTCTGTATGACCACTGATGGCTGGCGTGAGTTCATCAACAAACAGCTCCTCTCTGGGAATCTCACGCATGATATAGCAGAGCACATGCTCGCGATTCTGCTCTGTCCATTTCTCCATTTCTTTCTCAGCATCCTCCATGTTAAAAAATAGGGCACGTTCTGTCATATCCAACTTTCCACTATCCAGCACCATGACCTTAGTAAGGATGACAAATCGACGCATACTTTCCAGAGGCTGATGTTTCAGACCCCAGCAAAGAGCAGCTGCAGTGTCATCATCATAACATGAAAGCGTATTCTTCACATACTCAATCTCTTCTTCACCTGACATATAGCAGATGTCGTAGTGATCCAGTTTCTCCTTGTCATAATCGGCGCTAATAAGGGGCATCACTTCTACAAATGGGGTGTCTTCATCCCATCTATCTTCATCAGGATGCTCATCGTTGTACCGTTTCAGCCATATGGTTGCCGCATCGTAAGCTATGGTTCTTTCACCAAGGCTGATGCCACAATTGTTTATGTACATATCCGTTAGTAGCAACATAGCATGGAGAGAATCCATCTTATGTCCCTTCCAACAATACTCATTGAAAGCTTTCGCATTACACCGATCCTCGAAATACTCGAGGAGCCTGATCTGCAGGTATTGAGAAAAGCTTCTGGAGGCGATCTTGTCAAGATCAGTCACGAATCTCTTTGTGATTTTCTTGAACCCGTTTCTGGCAGTATCCATCACACTATACAACTTCTCATAATAGCCTTGAGCTATATCCATCCAGATATTCCGATGACCATCTTGAAGCTTTTCAAGAGCAAGGCGTGCTCTTTTACCACCTCCACTGACATCTGCCAGTAATCGGTATGTCTCTTCTGCCGACATCTCCTCAGCATCGGGAGCCTCATCTAACATCTGCTTCACACAAGGGAGAATGTAGGCTTTTACCCATTTCTGCAATAGGCTATGTTCTCCTGGGTATTTAGTAGCCTCTGTATAGTATTCCAGATACTCATCATATCCATTTACCAATGTATCCTCTGTACCGAAGAAAGCATAGGTGTGCTTCTTGTCGTAGCGAGTTATACCTTTGAACTGCCACTTTTCCATCTCCTCGTATTTGCAGCAGAGCGATTCATCTATGGTAAATTCCTCGACTCCATCTTCTCTAGGGTTCATGAACTTGTTCACACCCATGCTCCGTCGCATGATCTCACTTACATGGAAAGCGGGGTTCACCATAATTTTACGATAACCATGCATCTGCTGGGCATACATTGCACCCATGGATGTACCGATGATGACATCGGGATTCTCCTCGTGGCAAAGCTTATTAAGAAAGCGCAATGCCTCTTTAGGATCCAGGGGGATGTCTGGGGATATAACCTCAGCCTCAGGCAACTTATGCCTGAGATACTCTGCTGTCTGTGTGGCTCCAGATGAGCCGAAACCGTGTAAAAATAGTATCTTTTTCATTTTCATTCTTATTTTGAAGCGTCATAGGTAGAGATAAAACAGGCTTCCTTTATATCCGTAACAGGTTGGCCATTATAGTCTATATAGTACCACTTGCCTTCTTTCTTAACCATTGCCATCTCTCCGTCGAATTTGTAATCATCATAGATGACCTCTGTTGCGATATCGCAGTAGACAAGACCCCACTTATCTCCCTTTCTCAAGGGTATACATCCGTCAGAGTCTATCATCTCGTAGATCTCATCCATCTTGCAGGGGACGATTTCTTCGCCAGTCCAGGCAATGACACCCTTTTTACCCCCATTTACTGTGATGAAGTATTGGAAGTTGGACCAGAAGTATCTGAATATGCGATCATAAACAAAATCTGTTAAGAGAGTCCCCTTCCCATCCATCTCACATAAAGCATACTTGTGATTTCTGACTACAGGAATCTGCCAGCATGGATTTTCAATGTCACTGATACAATCGTAACGCTCAGGAATCTCATCAAAGATTGCAGGCACCAAGAGTTCACCAGTAATTCTGCGAAGTCCCACTTTACCGTTTTCTTCGAAGACGATGTCGCGCATATCGAGAGCCATCTCAGCGAATTCTTCCTCTTTCTTTCTGAATGCGGGATACTCATCCATAGAGATTTTCTCTATGCCCTCAACACGAATGCCTTCATAGTAGCATTGAAGTGTCTTGACACATTTCCAATACTCTCTGGCCTGCTCCTCCGTAGGCTTCACACGTCTCTTGGCCGGCACATCAGAATAAGGCTGATACTCCTCGTAGCTAACCAATACGAACTTGTTGATATACTCTGCTGTTCTCGCAGGATATACGTCATGCAAGAAGATGTCCTTGGATTCGAGCCATATCTCAAACTCGTCATCCAAAAGATCGTTGACGCGCACCAGACTTGGAGTCATGACTCCAGCCACTACACCTTTCATCCGAGTGTACTTGGCAACGAACTCCGGATAGAAGTAGGGAGCCCACTGCTCATACCTGCCGATATCTCCGAATAGTTTCTCATAGAAATCCGGATTCTCATCTTTTGAAATTCTCATATTTGTTTGTCTTTTATTTGTTTTCTGATCATTTTTTCTACTTGCTCGAATGATACAGGAGCGTAGTTGTTGTTATCAACTCCTACATCATATTGAGACGGGAAGAGATAATTAAGTCTGGAATGATCCAAACCCGTTTGCGCATCATTCGTATGAACATGTCCAAAGAGCTGCCACGTATTCTTGTAGGCACCACCAAAGCAGAGGAATGGATAGTGGTTCAGATAGATCCGCTGACCTCCTATATTGATGAGCATCTGCATGGCTACGTGTTCGAATCGAGAGAATCCCTTCCCTATGGTCTTCATGTCGTGATTACCAAGAATGAGATAGATTCTGCCATTTAAGCGCTCAAGTAGTCTGCTCCACTCTGCAGAACCACCCAGGGCGAAGTCGCCCAGATGAAAGACAATGTCTTCTTTGCCAACTGTGCTATTCCAATTGGTGATAAGAGCTTCATTCATCTCCTCGACATCCGCGAAGGGGCGCTGGCAATAACAGATGATGTTCCGATGCCCCCAGTGGGTGTCAGCAGTGAAGAAGATTCTGTCTTTTCTGCTGAATTGTAACGTATCTCTGTTCATTTCTTCGAATAACTCATTAGTTGTATTTGTTCATACCTGGGACGAGCTTCCTGGATGGCTTTGACGATGCTGTCGTATTCCAAGGAAGGAACCTCTAATTCTGCCATAAAATCAATGTAGGGGCCTACATGATACTTCTTAATGGCATACGAGAATTTTACATTCTTAATAATCATACGAAACCTATTTTACGACATTCTTTCTGCTCGAACTTTTCACCATCACAGTAAGCGAACAGACTTGCGAGTCTGTCTGCATCATCACCATGAAGCACCGTATTAATGGCATAGTGACGCGCTATGTTCTCTATCTGGCCACCACTGAAGTCATACTTCGAAGCCAGAGCAGTACTCTCATCCTCTGACAAAGCAGGGATCATGGTCTTCCAGATGTTAGACCTAGCCTCCAAAGAGGGCTTATTGAACTTGATCTTATAGAGGAATCTGCGTTCAAAGGCTTTATCCATGTTCTGCTCCAGATTCGTGGTAGCGATCATGATACCATCGAGTGTTTCCATCTCCTGAAGGATAATGTTCTGGATAGAATTTTCCATCTTATCCACAGCACTCTCAGCACCCTCACGACGCTTGCCAATGACAGCATCAGCCTCATTGAAGAGCAGGATAGGTGTAATCTTGGCGTTTTGAGCCTGCGTACGATAACGATCGAAGATGGCCTTGATGTTCTTCTCGCTCTCGCCTACCCACATACTTTTCACCTCCGAGATGTTTACCTGCAGGATATCACGACCCGTCTTTCGAGCCAGCTGGAGCACAGTTTCCGTCTTTCCAGTACCAGGTGATCCATAGAACACACAGGCAAAACCACAGCGCATCTTCTGGGCTTTCATGCGTGAACGGACATTCTTAAAGTTCTCTTCGCTCAGAAGTCCTTCCAGTTCGTTAACCTGACTGACAGTCTTACCATCATAGAAGAGACTCTTCTCTACGATGTTCTTGCTGCTGATGATATCGCTGACAGTCTTCCTCTTGGTCTTCAGCTTGAAGTCCTTCAACAGTTTCTTCCTGGCGGATTCTGTCAGACGGAAATGCTCCTTATCCTCAAACCCATCCTCGAAACTGTATTCTATCAGTTTCCTTCTTTGTAGGATATGCCTACCCTTCTCGAGGTCTTCTGCCAGGTCCCGCCTGATACGATCTTTCTCATAGAAGAAAGTCAAATTGTCTGTTTCCAGAATCTCGTGGTTGTGTACAACCAGATGACGACAGAAGTGAGTGAGAAGGATCTCATCCATTTCATCCAGATCATATTTCCGAATATCCAATACGAATTTCAGTTCTTCGTTTTCTTCGAAGAGCAGCTTGATCTCGTCCATCATAATCTCATGAGAGATCTCGTCATGATAGTACTCATGCGTAAACTCATAGAATTTCTCCAGAAACTCCATAGTATCCTTGCACTTGTACGACTCTCGTTCGAACTTCACGTCGTTTGTCAGCGCCTCTATGACCTTTTTAGGCACATAGTAGTTGAACCTTTCATTATAGTCCTTCTTCGCCTTGAGAAAATGAGCTTTCACCAAAGCATCCAACTGCGACTGATACTTCAGAATAGAGACTGCACGACAATCCAGTATCTCTGCAACGTCTGAAAGGTCAGTGTTTCGGTATGCTGAACTACGTTCAACGAAGAGAGAGAGAAATAGTGCCTGAGATTCTGTTATCCCCTGCTTTGAGCCTAAATGCTGGAGGAAAGGACTCACCTTCTTGAAGAACGTGTCAGTCAGTTTACAGTCCTCAGCCATTTTGACGATCTGCTCGATGGTCTCAATAGCACTCAGGCCATTGATGTTTGTCAGGTCTTCAGCGACCTTCTTCTTGTCTCTAAGATTACTCTTTTTTAATTTCCTTGTTGCCATATTGCTTGTTGTTATTTGATTTCTGATGCAAATTTAAGCAAGCATTTCTATAATAACAAGGAAAAAAGAAAGGCGAGGTATGAAACCTCGCCCTTTCGGTATGAAATTGGATTTAAATATTATACTTCCTTTCGTAAAGCGTCTTTTCGCTCGTTGGGCCTTTGCTCAGACGATCTGTCACTTCTTTAATAATAGGGAGCAGTCTGGTGTTAGTCCATCTGGTGAGGCAATTGACAGGTAATAATTCAACAGAATTACATTCGTCAAATTGCGGATCGTCTAAGTCCCATGGCTCTTCTGCCAGGATCCAGCAAGTTTTTTGCAGATCCTTCGTGGTAAGTTCTTCTTCCTTATTCTCGTAGTAATCTATCATATCCTGGGTTACAAGCCAGTCTTTCTCCTCTAGATGACCCACCTGCTCTGTATCCATATAGTTTTTCATCCCCTCCGATATCTTCCAGCCTGGTTAAACCAAGAACTTCAGTTCTTTCTTGATTACCTGCCCCCAGAAGCATGAAGTCTTGAAAGCAACAACGACATCCGGATTAAACTTCTTGAGAGCATTCACTATTACATTGATTGCTTCTTCTGGCTTAACAGGAGGCGTAAGACGCTTGATGATCCATCCGTCCATCACGAGATCATGGCCTTGCATAACCCCATCTTCTTCACTGACGAAATACTCGGCATTAAGGAAGAGCATACGCTTCAGGTTACCCTCTTCCCCTGTAAGTCCGCCTTTGGAAATAACAGGTCGTATAGGGAGCCCCCTATACGGATCATCAGAAGCGACCCATCTGTTTAGTTCCAGTTCTTCATCCTCAATCTCGAAAGCTTTGAGAGCTGAAGGCCTTCCGTTTTCCTTATTTGAGGATGTCCAATAAGCGCATAAGTCATCCCATCTGTTTAATCTGTCCCCTTCGCGGAAACCTTCTGCAGGTAGGAAGATACGATTACCATTAGGGCCTGTTAGCAGACACCCATGAACTCTATCTTCAGTGATACACCAACTGAGAATGCATTCATTCAACAGCTCCTCGCATTCTTCCTTTGTGGGCATACGCCAGCCTCCACCTCTGAAATGTCGAGCTGCGTCATACTCTAAAAATAGGGATGAGGTTTGAGAGTCAACAAGACCAGAAAGCCCCTCTTTGTGTATATACTCCTTCTCGTCAAAGATGTCATTTTCATACAGCTCGCCCCATGCGAAATATGAATCCCCATTAAGATTATCTGCAGCCCAAAGCGTACCACTGGGAAGACCAAGGTCTACATATTCATAACCAGCCTCCGTCAGATACTCGTCATTTAGTTCTTCTACAGGGACTGTAAGCTTTTTGATTAAAGCATAATTCCCCAGAACCTCCATGCGCTTTTGCTTCTTGAGATCTTTCAGCAGATTCTTCATAGGGTCTTCACCTATTTCCACCTCATAATACCTCACAGGGACTTCCTCTTTCTTGTCGGATTCCGAACGTCCCTGGAGTTCCTTTAATGCCTTAACATGATTCAAGACCTCCTTAGGAAGTTCTCTTGTGTTTTTCTTCACAACTTCAGGATCCATGATCGTATAGGGGTCTCTTCTGAGTACGACAGCAAACTTTGAGCGATTGACCCTTTCAATACAATCCATATTGATAATATGTTTCCTGCTCACCTTTTTCAGATGATGGTCATATCCCTTCCCTGCTTCCTCTATCATCTCCCACAACTTGGTGAGTCCAATGGTAGCTTGAGGAGTTCCAGCCTTTAAATAGAAAGAACAGACCTTCCTCTCCACCTGAATGAAAATAATATCATCCAGCGGAACAAGATGCATGTCACCGTCTAACATCTCTACTTGAATTCCGACTTTTTCCATACTGATTTGATTTAAATTTATTATTGTTTTATGGCGCAAAGATACAAAATAAAATCGAAACTAACAAAAAAACAAAGGGCAGAAAGTACGAAACCCTGCCCTATCGGTATGAAATTGGATTTAATCAACTTTTTCAGATAGAAATCAACAATTATATTTCATCAATCAAATATTGATCATCCTCATCAACACTATTCCTAATATCTTCACCATAACCCAATTGAGATAGTTTTTTTATTAAGTTATCAAAATCCGCGAAAAGATATTTGAATGTATCTACATATAAATATGCACCACGTTCATCAAAATAGTATTCATAATTGAGGCCTTTCAGCCTTTCAATTAGATCAAGAGGTTTTTGTTTGTTTCTTTCCCAAGCCTCCTTTGGTAGAAAAACATAACTTAATTTGCCCTTATTCATAGTCTCCCATGGGAATGGCACATCTATTTTTGACTGGATGCATTTCCAAACTTTCAAATTTTCTTTTATTGATTCCTGGTGATCATATTTGAATACACCCACAAAAATAAGAGGATATGATTCCTGTTCTTTAAATATTGTCTTATTCTTTGGAGATTTGTTTTTACGATCCAAAAACATAAAGCCTTCATCATACCAAGAAGTGGTAGTAAAAATATACCTTAAACGGCCATCTTCTACGGATTCTGATGTTTTAGAATTAAAAATTTCTCGCAGAATAGTATGATTCTTTGAAAATGCTGTATTTTCATAAAACACCCCTAAAGGATATATTGTTACATCTACATCTTGTCCTTTTATAATGTAGGGCTTATCAGTACTTTCTTTTGAACCTATATCGTCAATATCTAAAGAATATTTCACTAAAAGTAAATCGAACAAAGACGTTCGATTATCAATAAAATAATTATCATTAGCATCAATAAGACCTCTCTTTTTATGATATTGACTATCTGTTACTCTCCTTAATAAATCATACTTCAGATATGGATAGCCCTTCTTAAAACTAATAACATCATCAATATTATAATATTTAATATCACCATTAATATGTGATCTCTCGGAGATCATTTTTGACAACTTCCTCCATAATCCCCATTGATTTAAATCCTTGAGATCTTCGTCTGAAGCAATTTCGTCAAATATAAAACCAGTTATACGGCTGGGTGTATAACTCTCCATACTCAGAAATGAGTACAAAGTATCAAAATAAAGATCTATTGCTATAGATGCATGAGGAATATACAAAAGACGTTTGTCTGTTTTGTCGATGTTAACTATTACCTCCGAAATCGAAGTCTTGATGTGGTTAAGCAAAATATTGCACAGTATTTTTGCTTTCTTCTTATTCTTCAAGGGGACAGTTTCCAACAATTTGGATAGTGACCTTGTGTTAATTGTTTTAATAGCTTTCAATTCAATCATAATTTCAAAATTTTAGTCGTTTATTTTTTTACATTTCAAACTATCAATCAAACATATCACTTCTTGTATTGAAAATAATATCAAATGAAATTTATTCTAATTTATCTACTATTATTCTATTTTTGTCGATTACATCTGATATAATTGATTTACTTAATATGCTCTAGGATAGATTTGCTATAAGTCAAATAAGAACTTCTATATTTTGACTTTTTGTCTAATTGACTAACGATTTGCATCGCACGCTCGACAAGATCCACACCAAATGCATTTATAATTATACCAGACTTACTGAATTTCAAGTAGAATTGGACGAAAATATCTTGGAATTCATCTTTATTATAAAGACTCATATTAAATTGCCTGAATGTGTTAGCAAACACTTTTCGGAAGTACGATGACAGAAAGTCCTCTAGATAAGGCTCTAAGGAATAAACAGGAATATTAAAAGCATATGGCACCATCTTAAGCAGACAATTTACCGCAGAAATGGTTAAAATGTCATCAACAGAACCTGTTTCACTGTACTTTTTAAAGGCTGTATCATTATAGCATCTTGCCTCCTGTGAAAGAATAGCGTAGTTTGCAATCCCCAAAACAATACTATTTTTACCATATACTTTATTAATTTCTATATGTAATGTTTTCCATAATTCTATCCCATCAATACCTTCCTTTTGAAAAATATCAGAGACAGAGTCACTACCTATATACAAACCTTCAGCCACTTTTTTACAAATTTCCACACTACCGTTAGAATCCGCAGGCACATACTCGATAAAACGTTCTATAATATCATGGGCTACATTCTGGCACTTGTCACTAATTTGCCATTCTTTTTGCCCAGCAACTTTATTAAAATACTTCCTAAACTCTTCCATTATATATAACTCCTTTATAACACCTACTCCCTTTCAAGCGTTTCGGTTTCCACTTTTTGCTGCAAAGGTAATATTTTTAAAGCAAACAATACTCATTTCTATATTTTGGATGGTATGAAAACCATTTATTTGGGTATGAAACAACTGTTTTAAGTTACTCCTTTGTTATATAGCGCAAATATAGGCAATATTTTTCACTCAGCCTAACAAGTAAAGCTATATACCTTATTTATTTAATAATAATTAAGACTGGACATTCCATTTCATACCACCAAAAGGCTTTTTCGTACTTTATGCTATGAATGAGTTTGAAGGTATCGAGGAATTTTCTATCTTTGCAGCAGAAACTAAAATCGAAAGAAGATGAAGAGATTATCCAAGTCGCGTTATACGCAGTTCTGCAAGTGTCAGAAGAATCTTTGGCTCAATGCCTATAAGCCAGATATGGCTGTGATTGATGCTTCTACTGAGGCTCGATTTGAGAGTGGTAATGAAGTAGGTGATTTGGCGATGGGGCTATTTGGCCCCTTCGTGGAAGTTACCACAATGCAGGCCAATGGCAGCCTCGATCTAACTGCAATGGTGGAAAAGACAACGCTGGAGATGAATAAGGGTACAGAAAACATCTGCGAGGCATCGTTCGTCTATGAAAACAACTATTGCGCAGTGGATATTCTTCGTAAGACGGAAAAAGGTTGGGCTATCTACGAAGTGAAGAGTACTAGCTTCCCTGAATTTGAAGGGCAGCAGTCCAAACTCGACAAATACGCACCTGACATTGCCTATCAGAAATGGGTGCTAACTCAGTGTGGCATCAATGTCACAGACACTTACCTTGTATGTCTTAACAGCGATTATGTTCGCCAGGGAGATCTTGATCTTCAGAAGCTCTTCACAATAGTCGACATGGAGGAGCTGATAGAGAATGAATACCTAAAGGTTCCTGCACAGGCAAATATGGCACTCAGAGTGCTTAATACGGATAAAGAACCTGAGGACGATTTGTCAGAACACTGCATGAAGCCATACGCATGTCCATTCCTCGACTATTGTAAACGTCAGCATGGCATACCTGAGGATGATCCTACAGTGTTCGATCTCTATCGTATGAACTGGGCCAAAAAGCTGGAGCACTACCATGCTGGACGTATATTATATAAAGATGTACGCGAGGAGGATCTCAGCGACAAACAGCAGATGCAGGTAGAATGTACGCTCAATCAAACGGAACGTATCGATAAGGAAGGTATTCGCGAGTTCCTATCAGGTCTCAGCTATCCACTCTATTTCCTCGACTTCGAGACACTGCAGCAGCCCATCCCTCAGTACGATGGGCAGAAGCCATACCAGCAGATCACCTTCCAGTACTCCTTGCATATCAAGAAGGACGAGAATTCGCCTTATGAACATAAGGAGTTCCTTGCTCCCAGCGATGGGAAGGATCCGCGTCGCTCATTAGCTGAACAACTCTGCAATGATATCCCTATGAATGTCTGCACACTCGCCTACAATAAGGCTTTTGAGTGTGGGCGCATCAAGGAACTGGCAGATCTGTATCCTGACCTCTCAGCACATCTGCTGAATATCCGAGAGCATATTCTAGACCTGCTCACTCCATTCCAAAATGGCTTCTACTATGTGCCAGCCATGCATGGATCTTTCTCCATCAAGAGTGTATTGCCAGCCCTATTCCCTGATGAGGATTCTCTGAATTATCATAATCTGGATGAGCGGTGCCAGAATGGTGGTAACGCCATGACCCTCTTCCCTCGCATCCAGTTCATGGAGCCAGAGGAAGCTGCAGCTAGTCGTGAAGCTCTGCTCCGTTACTGTGAGCTCGACACCTGGGCTATGGTCAAGGTCTGGGAGAAGCTAAAAGAGGTAGAATAACAGGTGACAATTGAGTTCATACCAGTTAGGCGGGGTTTCATACCTCGCCTTTCTTTTTTTCTTGGAGGGTATTCTTAATAATCGTACCTTTGCACCATAGAAATAGCCAAACCGCTAGAAAGAGTAAGGCAGAAACAATTTAAAACTCAACAAATATGAAAAGAACTATTATCTACGTCTTCGGACCAAAGCGTTTAGCAAGTGATTATCAGAATGGTAGTGAGAAGTCTATCTCACAAGAATCTAACGATGTGACTAATTGGTTAAAGATTGGTCTAACAACTACGGAAAATGATACGCTCGACAAATGGGACGCAGCAAAGAATCGTATTGATCAAGAAGCCAGAACAGGCATTCCTGAGACGTGCCAGATATTGGACGTTTTCGAGTACCCATTCTTGTCAGGCAAGCCTGATGATGAAGTAAGGCGTCTGATGACAGATGACGTATATTCTTTGGCTAACTCTAAAGCTAATAATGGTCTCATTGAAAACAAATATGAGATCAAAGCTGGTCAAGAATTCGTATATGGTGCAACAAGAAGCCATGTACTTGCTGCCATAGCAAAGTTTGAAAGGAATCTGATGGTCAAAGCCTATAATGATTCTCCTGATGATCTGGAAAAGCTTAAGAGCTTATTTATGATGATACAAAGTAACATGGATGATGCTTCTGGTGATCAGGAAGATACTTCTGCCAGCACCACTCAGCAGGACACAAGTATCTTCGACTTATTCTATAATAAGCTTATGGCTGCTATGCCAAGCTATATCGGAGAGAGATGTAATCATCCTAACGGTAAGAATTACATGACCATACGTACACGCAGAAATGATTGCAAGTGGTATTACCTGGCTTTCTCTGAAAAGCGACGTACTACATCTGTTCAGCTCGAGACATATCAGGGCTTAGAAGGAAAAGATAGCGTAGAGCAATACATCATTGACAATAACATCAAGGATAAGCTTCCCGCATTAGACAAGGCTCGACAGGGTAAGAGTAACAACAAGTTCTCATGGGATATCCGTGGAGATTATGAAGGGGATGAGAACAGTGTTATTCAGTGGTTCGTCGAGACTACTCAAGCCATGTATGACGCATTCGAGCCAAAGACACAAGATAATACAGATAATTAACATGGACATCTGTTTCATACCAGCTAGGCGGGGTTTCATACCTCGCCTTTGTTTTTTTTTTGGAGGGTATTTTTTATTGTCGTACATTTGCAGTACAGAAAAGGCTGAAACGCTGATTTAAAGGGAGTAAGCAGACATTAAAAGTTACAGTATTATGATTTCATTAATTCTTTGGAGCTTCGTTCTTATTTCTTTCGGACTCTTAGGTTATCATCTGGTGACCCTCGTAATAGAGGTTATCTCTATGATTGGCGAGTGTTTTATGGGAGATAATGGTAGTATCTTCATATGGATCATCCTCATCGTTGGTGGACTCGTGATGCTGCTACTATGAATATGAGAGAAAGGCGCAGCAGGCTGATCGATAAAAGGAACAAGCGAATCTATCAGCTCTATCATAGGTACATAGCGATAGACAAAGAACTTTGGAAGAAGTACCACGTTCACTTAAACGGGCTTTTACCATTTAATAAATCTGCAGAAGAAATAGACGAGTTCCTGAAACTGAGAGACGAGGGAAAAAGAATAAGCGTAACAATATATGATAAGGAGTATAAGAGATGTGTAAAGTATGTAAAAGGAGGGGGGACCTACTTCTACACCCCCATGATGAAGAAAGAGAGAAGAAAGGCGTTGAGGAAGTTTCGACTGCTTCCTCTAGGATACTACCAGAAGATCTACGAAGACGACCTGGCATTCTTTTCAGAATGAAAGAAAGATGGTACGACAACATCGTACTTAATATCCCTCATGCGAGTATCTGTGGCCTTGGTTTCACACAATGGGAACAGAAAGACAAGATGATTCCAGTAGTCAGGAAATGGACAGACTGGTATACTGATCTTATCTTCACGCCTGAGAAGAGAGACCGCATCAAGTCCATCGTAGCAGACTACTCACGCTTTGTCGTAGATGTGGAGAGGTTACCTGATGATCCACTTAATGAAAGTGGTCAGGGTATCATTTACACAGATTTTGAAGGTTTCCATCGTGAAGTTGACGAAGGGGAACGAGATATTCTGATGGGCTATTATTACGATTACATCGAAAGGCTGAAGAATATGCTTAGCGATCATTCCCTGTTGATAGACTGCCATTCGTTTCCTTCTGATCTGGATAATACAGATGTCTGCATTGGATACAATGATGACTGGAGCAAACCTACAGACTTCATCATAGGACTGGTGGCAGAAGCTTTTAAAAGGCTTGGGCTTAAGGTCGAGGTTAATACACCGTATTCGAATGCGATAGCTCCTAAAACTGGTTATACCTATAATTCTATCATGATTGAGATCAACAAAAAGGTATATTTGAATGAAAAGACTCTTGAACTGAACAACTTTGCGCCAAAGCTGAAAGAACAGCTCGCAATGCTCTACAGCCTGCTACTAAGATATAGTGAAGAAGTATAAAATAAAAACGAGAAGGTATGATAATAGGACATTTCTATGAAGACGGGACTTATCCTGAGCCCGTGGATCTGAGTAACAAACGCAGATATTTCGAACTGGAAGTCTGTATGGTCAGGCATCCTCGTCGCTATCCTAAGTACAGGGTAGACTATGCCAGCATTGCCTTTTGCGATACTTTTGAGGCTGCAGAGTCTTTAATGAAAGAGATCGTACGCACCCAGCGATATAAGATGGATGACGTCTATTGCTTCTATATCTACGAAAGGGCTATGGATGTACTCTTCGACAGAGATGAATACACCAAGTGTTGGCTCTTTGATGTCAAAGGAGAGATGATAGACAAACGTCTGCTCCAATCGTATTGGTCAGAAAAGGAATTCGACGGCAGAAGCGAGGAAGAGATCAGGTTCAAGTGGGGCGATCTCGTGGAGTTATACGATGGCGACTACGTACGCCTCTATTTTGTCCTGGCTCCCCCTACAAGAAAGGAACATTACAAGGATAGAGACTATAAGGGAGATATCTCAGATGATAGCTACATCATTATTGATGGTCCAGGCTATCAATGGCATGAACATATCGATGCCCTGCATCTATTTAAGCCCCACTACCCTATTCCCAAGAACATCATGCGTAAATACGAAAAGATATGGGAGGGCTATCTGAAGGAGAGAGACGAATATAATAAAGAGAATCATTTTAATTCACCCATTTAAGGATATGAAAAGTATTACAATTAACGGAACAAAGGTAAAGATCTGGGCTCGTAGTCTGGATACTTTCGGATGGGAGCAGGTGATGAATATGTCGAAATTACCGTTCTTATCAGAATATGGTATTTCACTGATGCCTGATGCTCATGCTGGCGGCACTGGTGTCCCCATCGGAACAGTGCTGCCTTGTATCAAGGCTGTTATTCCTACTGCTGTAGGCAATGATGCTGGTTGCGGAATGCGAGCCATGAAGACCAATATCAGAATTGAAGAGATCTCTCAGGATACCTTGAAGAAGGTGATCATGAGAGGTATCAGGAAGAGAATCATGGTTGGAGATATGGTTTGGAAAGAACCTCAGTCAGAGAGTCTACTTCCTCATGGATGGGATTTCGACAGCCTCCCTGCCCTCTCTGCCAATAAAGGATGGAAACTCGCCACTCTCTCCATGGCTTCACAAGGTGGTGGCAATCACTTTGAGGAACTTCAAAAAGATGAAGATGGCTACCTCTGGGTGATGATTCATTCTGGAAGTCGTGGCCTTGGTGGCAGAGTGTACATGTATTACAATCAGTTGGCAAAGAATCTCAATGCCAAATATCACTCAAAGGTGACGGAAGATATGTACCTGCCTTTCTTACCAAAGGGCACACCTGAGTTTGATTCTTATCTCCGCGAGATGAAATACTGTCTGGAATGGGCACGCTGCAACAGACAGGAGATGATGAATAGAACCAAGGAGGTCTTATTAGAGGCTTTCTCAGGAGCTGAATTCGGTGAAGAGATAGATATCCATCACAATTATGTGGCTTTGGAGAGACATGGTGGGCAGGATCTGTATGTTCATCGCAAAGGTGCAGTATGTACTGGTGAGACCATTACTGACGAGGAGGATTCAACTTCATTCTCTCCCAATACCGTTATCATCCCTGGGAGCATGGGTACATGCTCTTACATCTGTACTGGTATTCAGAGCGAAGAGGCTTTCAACAGTTGCTCACATGGTGCCGGGCGTGCATTGTCGCGCACTGAGGCCAGACAACTAGATCTCAAAGCAGAAGTGGAGATGATGGACAAACTGGGCATCGTTCATGGTATCCGCAGCAAGCAGGATCTGGAAGAGTGCCCCTCTGCCTACAAGGATATCAATCAGGTTCTGCAAGATGAGTCTGATTTAGTTAATCCTATTGTTAAACTCACGCCCATAGCGGTCTTAAAAGGATAATAAGGCAGAAGTATCAAATCGAGCATCGAGGATGATTCCACGATGCTCGAGAAGTTATTATTTTCGTTTAATTGGGTAGTTGTCACCTTCGATTCGTTTCCGAACCTCTTCTAATGGCGAGAAACCATTTTTTTCTAACCATTCACGAGTGACTCTCTTTAAATGCTCTTTTTTACTCATATTATAAATCTCCTTTGAATTTTTTGACTGGGTTACCTCGTTCGAGGGTATTGTGGTTCATCCAAACCGCATGCGTCTGCTGAAGTTGTTTCTCCTCTTCCATGGATGATAGCTTCATGATAAGGCGCTCGCGTGCCAGCTTCTTGTTTTGCGTCTGAGAGCGCTCGTCTGATGCCAACACAGTAGTGCCAGTAGGAACATGTATGGCCCTGACTGCTGTCTCTACCTTATTTACATTCTGACCTCCTGGGCCGGATGATCGCAGAGTCTCATAGGTGATATCGCGCTCTTGAATGCTATCTGCCTGAAGAGGTTTGAAGAAATGAACTCCTACAAACCAATTCTTGCGACGATGCCAAGGACGGAAGGGATTCTTCTGCGCCACCCAAAGCACAGAGCCCTCCCATTCATTTTTTAACGCTAAGATGTTCTCGCCCTCGATAGCCAATGTTGCGGAAAACATACAGCCATCATTAGGGCTATCTTCATGCTCTACAATCTCTACCTCATAGCCCAGACTCTTTGCCTGTTCTGTAATCTTATTCATAACGAGCACCACCACTCGGCAACACTCTACAGGGCCTCGCCCTGATGTGATTTGAATATACTCCTTTTCCATATTATTCTTCACTCATTCTTACGATACGAGGGATGATCTTTCCCTCAATGTTTACTAACTCTTGTTGTGACTCCATGACTAGATGGATATCCTTATACGCCTGTGGTGCTTCTTCTGTTGTACCACCAATAAGCGTTACGTTATGCTCTGCTAGATACTTCTTCAGTGCATGGCGACTGATACTGTTTTTGGCATCAAGGCGCGACATGGTTCTACCTGCTCCATGAGATGCTGAGGAGAGAGCTACTGGACTACCTTTACCAGAGACGATATAGCCAGGAGTAGCCATGCTGCCAGGGATGATTCCTAATTCACCCAGATGGGCTGGTGTGGCTCCTTTACGATGGATGATTGCTGATCGACCATCAGGAAGCTGATCGCGCCAGGCAAAATTATGATGGTTGCTCACATTGGCCAGTGGCTTTAATCTTAATGCTTTTGCCACATTGAGGTGGATGCATTCATGATTGACTGCGGAATATTCACCAGCTATCTCCATACACCTCCAGTACTCCTGCCCAGCCTCACTATTCAAATTAAGCCATGCAAATGGGCCTGCCTGACGTGGTAGGCGACAAGTTTCTTTGGCTATACCAGTATAATAATCAGCTATGGCTGCACCAAAGCCTCGACTTCCGGAATGGCTTAGGCTACCAAGATATCTTCCCTCTGAGAGCCCTAAGGCATTATCTGATAATAGTTCTATCTCGCAGATATCTACGAAATGATTTCCTTTGCCACTGGTTCCCAACTGTCGCACAGCCTTCTCTCGCAGAGTCTTCAAGATAGGTATCTCGCGAAACTCACTCTTATCAAAGAGTGAATGATACTGTTTGAATGGAAGGATCCCATCTAGACCAAAGGCAGTGTTATTCTGCAATGCCTCAATAGCTCTGTCATAATGCTTTTCTAAATAGTCTGCGCCTGCATCAAGAATTGTCAAACTCATACGACAACCTATATCCTTGCCTACAGCATAGGGTATCACCACATCATCTGTGGTGGCGAGGACACCACCAATGGGAAGACCATAACCAGCACAACCATCTGGCATAAGAGCACCTGATAATGTTACTGGCAACCTCATCGCCATCTCCATCTGAGATTTGGCGAGTTCGTCAATATGGTCTGCTCCATAAACGATGCATGGCAAAGGCTCCTCTCGTAATTCATACGTTGTGACTATTGCCTTTGTGGGTGATAGGACTTCTGCAAGTCTCCCCCATAAGGCATCCTGCTTATACTTCTCTGGAGATTGTATGATATCTTGTAACAGGCGGATGATTTCCTCCTGAGTATGATGTTTGCAATGTTTGGCTACCAACTCTATCGCCAGACTCCTGGCGACATTATCAATATAACCCAACTTGCTTAATTCTT
>JAEEGI010009881.1_pt1 | contig 20812 bp, 17 predicted proteins | sample 8958751 | NCBI WGS metagenome assembly JAEEGI01 (sample SAMN16246545, study PRJNA631951) | gut metagenome | biome: gut microbiome; feature: rumen; material: KS-attached | host: Bos | place: Iran: Karaj | collected 2018-10 | reverse complement strand
ATGCCGGTTAGTCCGAAGCCGGCACACAGATTGATGCCTATAATACCTGTGGCTGCCAGCGGGGAGACTCCTCCGCCGGATGCACCCAATACGGACAAGGCTGAAAGCATGGCAGGATTGATACCCATTTCCGCGGCCAGCGCCATGGAAAACACCATCATGATCGCCATGGTCGGAACGGTGCCGGGACCCAGGGCCGAAAGCACAACAGAGAAAACATAAATGACGATAGGAATCATGAAAGTGTGTTTCCCGGCCAGCGCTACTACTTTTTTTGCCAGCAGTTCCAGGGAACCGTTGAGCTGGGCCAGGCTGAACAGATAGGTTACGCCCAGCAGGATCATGAATAATGAGTAATTAAATCCGTTGATGATTTCTTTATCAGAAATGCCGCTGAGGCGTCCTAACACCAGGGCGAATCCAATCGCCAGCAAGCCCGTGTTCATGTGTCGGAAAAAACCTAAAAAGATAGCCAGCAATAACAAGCCGAGAGAAAGCAGAGCCAAAATAAATCCATCTCCTGTTCATTGGGATAAATGATACTATATATTATATACTATAACTATACTCCTCAAAGTCAGGAATGTAAAACAAATTTTTTAAAACAGAATCTTTACACCTCCAATATATATTCGGTTGCAACGTTCTCTGTACTGCTTTATCACATAATAAATTTCTTGAAAATGAAACCATAATAATGTATATTTAAATTAATCAATGTAACAAGAAAACAGACTGTTACTATAAACAGCAATCCAGGAAGGAGCGCTAATGCGCTTAAGTCTGACTCATGAACAGGAGATAAGAAAAACATGGATTTTACAGGAAAGAGATTGTTGATACTTGCCGGAGCAGGAGTACATAATAAGGTGGTACGTGTTGCGAAGGAGATGGGAATTTATACGATCGTTACTGATAACATTAAGGATTCACCTGCAAAAATGATTGCTGATGAAAGCTGGATGTGCAGTATAACAGATGTAGATACAATTGTGGAAAGATGTAGAAGAGAACCTGTTGACGGAGTAGTTAATTTTTGTATTGATCCCGGGCAGAGACCATATTTGCAAATCTGTAACAGATTGTGTTTGCCCTGTTATACAAATGCTGACCAACTGTCAATACTTACTGATAAACGCAGATTTAAAAAGTATTGCTTGTCACATAGTGTTGATGTTATTCCGGAATATACAATTGACGACATACAAAACGATAATGCAGAGTACCCGGTTTTTATAAAACCCACAGACAGCAGAGGTTCAAGGGGGCAATCAATTTGCCATAATAAATCAGAAGCATTAAGGGGGATTGCGTTTGCAAAAAATGAAACGCAAACGGGTGGATATATTTGTGAAAAGTATATGAAAGGTCATCAGGATATAGGATTAACTTATTATGTTATAGATGGGGAACCGTATTTAGTAAAATTTGCAGACCGGTTCCTGGGAAAAATAGAAGATAGTATGGACAAACAAGTTATGTGCATGCAGCACCCCGCAACATTTGATGCAACCGTTTTTAAAAAGGTACAAGATCACGTAAAAAAAATGATCAAGTCGTTAGAAATCCAGTTTGGCCCTGTATTTATGCAGGGGTTTGTTGACGGAGATACCATCCGGTTTTATGATCCGGCTCAACGTATGCCCGGCGGTGACTACGACCTTGTGCTGAAAAAAGCAACCGGTTTTGATACTGTAAAAACCATGATTCACTTTGCACTTACAGGTGATACAAAAGTTCATTATGGAAATCCACGGAATTCATATTTGCTTAATGGAGGCACGGCATTAATGATGACAGTATCAGCCAGGCCGGGAAAAATAGCACATGTAATCGGGTTTAACAAAGTGAAGCAACATCCATACGTAGTGTATGGAAGACAGATCATTGATGAAGGAACGGTCGTTCCTGCGACAGGAGATGTACGCCAGAGAGTTGCGGAAGTTGGTGCTTATATTCCCCGGAATGAAGATTTTAAAGAATTTGTTAAGTTCTTTTACGACACTTATCGGATTACTGATGAGAATGATAAAGATATGATTATCTCACGGTATATGTTTTAACGAACGAAAATGGAAATCATTAGCCATTGAAAAGAATCAGAAAGGAAGAAAGGATATGACAGATTATGACATAATGTATGTAAAAATGCGAAGTTTGGGAATGGAGTCCAAAGCTGCAAAAATGTTTATTAAACGATTTGCTGAAGATGAAAGAGTATTTCCCGCATCCGCGGAAGAAAAGAAATGGGCGATGGAACGGGGCTTTTTTCCGGGAAGGATTATGCTTTATGGCCTGACAGAAGAGAATTTTAAAAACTATATGCCGGATTATCATTATTATATGTTACATCCCTTTAATCATCATTTTAAAATATGGGTAAATGATAAGCTTACCTTAAAATATATTTTGAACAGCAGCGAATGTGCTGACGTCATGCCGGCTTATTACCTTTACATTGAAAATGACGGTTCATATACGTATCTTATGGACTGTCCGGATTATATTAAAAAGGATGAAGATTTTCTCTGGAATTTATTATGTGATAAAAAGATATTAGCAATGAAACCGAATTCAGGAACTTTCGGTGGAATGGGATTCATTAAGCTTGAAATCAGAGACGGGTCATTATATGAAAACAATATCCTAATAGATAAAAAACGGTTTTCTGAGATTTGTGAATCTGTGCGGAATTATATTGTAACAGAGTACGTATACCAGCATCCAGAACTGGCTGGAATCTGGCCGTACAGTGAATGCACGTTACGGGTAGTTATGTGCAAGAATGTAAAAAGAAAATTCTTTGAAAAGGATTTCTGGTCCTGTGTTGTATCCTATGCCAGATTTGGCTCTTCTGTCAGTGGTGGCGCAAGTAATTTATCCTCTGGTGGAATTGGCATAGGTTTTGACTTTGACAGCGGAGTTTTTAATGAATGCGGTATAAGGTACAAAGAGTTTTGTGAAGACGGCATTTGGATAATGAAGAAGCATCCTGATACAAAAGTTGAATGGGGAGCATTAGGTCTTCCCAATTACGATATTGTAAAACAAAAGATTTATCAGGTTTGCAATTATATTTCATCGCTTTCATATCTTGGATTCGATATAATTGTTTCGGAAAACGGAATGAAACTCTGCGAAATCAATACCCGTCCTGCAATGGCTTATGCACAGGTTATGAACGGGCCGATACTTTTAAAAGACAGTATTAAAGAGTTCTTTCTGTATAAAAGGATCAACAGGTTTGACGGTCAGGATTTTTATCGCGCATATTTAACAAGCCAAAGCCTGACGTAAGGAAAGCATAGTTTAATGCCGCGGTGAAGCCAGTATTTGATACCGCTTCCCCATTCATGGCGGTAATCGGACGGAAGATTTGGAAGACATTCTTTTTACCACGTCCTAAGACGTTTTGGGTTGAAATATTGCTTAGCTGAGAATTGTAACAATGAATCAAATGTATAATGGAGGAGTGTTTATGTCCAACTTTATTTCTTTTAGTGGCGCGTCCAACAGGTATCCTTCACGCCGCAGCGTGGTATACGGAAAGAACGGCATGGTCTGCACATCCCAGGCGCTGGCAGCCCAGGCTGGGCTTGACATATTGAAAAAAGGCGGAAACGCCATCGACGCTGCTATTGCTACAGCTGTCAGTCTGACGGTCCTTGAAGCGCCAAGCAATGGTATTGGAAGCGATCTTTTTGCGTTGGTTTGGTATAAAGGCAAACTGTACGGATTAAATGGAAGCGGCCCGGCTCCTCTGGCGCTTACAAGGGAAAAAGTATTGGCGAAGCTGTGTATGGATGGCCAGGCAAAGGACAATTATAAGGACAGTGGTGAAATTTTGAATTTGTCTGCAACACCTTTTCCGGACAAAGGTTGGGAAACAGTGAACGTTCCCGCGGCTCCTGCATCGTGGAAAGCGCTTCACGAACGCTTTGGTGTTGCGGAGTTTGGTTGCCTCTTTGAAGCCGCGATCCGCTACGCGGAAGAAGGTTTTCCACTTCAGCCGATTTGCAGCAGATTGTGGAAGAAGAATGTCCCAATGGTTTCCGGGCTGAAAAATGAAAAGATGTATCTACCTATGCTGGAGACGTTTTTTAATAATAAAAGGTTAGAACCGGGTAGTCTTGTCAGGATTCCTGAATTGGGCAAAACGTTGCGCCGGCTGGCTGAAAGTCGCTGCGATAGTTTTTATACAGGTGATATTGCCCGGGAAATAATCCGCTTCTCCCGCGAAACGGGCGGGTATCTTACCGAAGAAGATTTGCAGAATTACAAACCGGAATGGGTAGAACCTGTCAGGCTTAATTACCGGGGCTATGATGTATGCGAGATTCCACCCAACGGACATGGCCTGGTTGTCCTGATGACCTTGAATATTTTGCGCCAGTTAACTTTTGGGGAAAAGAATTATCCGGAAACGGTTCATAAGCAGCTGGAAGCCATGAAGATTGGGTTTACGGACGGAAAAATGTATATTGCAGACCCCCGCTACATGAAAGCAAATGTGAAGTATTTCCTCAGTGAAGAGTACGGTAAAAAACGCGCGAAGGAAATAGGAGCCGAAGCCCGGCTTCCCAGGCCGGTAGATCTGAACTGCGGTGGTACGGTTTACCTCTGTACATCAGACAGCGAAGGGAATATGGTGTCCTTGATCCAGAGCCATTTTAAACATTTCGGTTCTAAGCTATCGGTGCCGGATACAGGTATTCTGCTGAATTGCAGGGCTATGAATTTCAGTCTGGATCCGGAACGTGACAACTGTCTGGCGCCAGGCAAAAAACCGTACCATACGATTATTCCCGGGTTTTTAATGAAGGATGGGGAACCAGTGGGACCTTTTGGCGTCATGGGCGCCTTTATGCAGCCTCAGGGACAGGTTCAGCTAATCAATAACCTGATTGATTTTGGGTTAAATCCCCAGGAAGCGCTGGATGCGCCGCGCTGGCAGTGGACAGGCGGTAAAACGGTGGAAATGGAAGCATCTTTTGATAAAAAGATTGTGGAAGACCTGAAACAGCGGGGGCATGACGTTAAAGTCGTGGAAGAGTTTACCTCCTTTGGCAGGGGACAGATTATTGTCCGTCAACCCGACGGCGTTTACGCGGCAGCCACCGAGCCCCGCACTGATGGCGTTGTTGCCGCCTGGTAAGACTTTATGATATAATATATAATTAAAATATATTACACGGGAGTCTGCAAATGTTTATTGATAAAGCGAGAATTTATGTGGAAGCAGGTAATGGCGGCGACGGCATGAGCAGCTTCCGCCGGGAGAAATTTGTAGAGAAAGGCGGTCCCAACGGCGGCAACGGCGGTCGGGGGGGCAACGTGATTTTGCGGGCGGATATCAGCCTGAACACGCTGATCGATTTCAGGTACAAACGGAAGTTCATAGCGAAGAGCGGTGACCGGGGCGGTGTTTCAAATATGACCGGACACCGGGGGGAAGATGTAGTCATTAAAGTTCCCCTGGGGACCGTAGTGCGGGATGACGAAACAAATATCATGATCGCAGACCTGACGGAAGACGGGCAGGAGTTTATTGCTGCAAAAGGCGGCCGGGGCGGAAAAGGAAACGCCTGCTACGCCACCAGCACCAAACGGGCTCCGACTTTTGCGGAAAAAGGGGAGCCGGGAACCAAAGGCTGGCTGCGGCTGGAACTGAAGCTGCTGGCAGATGTGGGCCTGGTGGGCTATCCCAGCGTGGGCAAGTCTAGTATCATTTCCCGGGTCAGCGCGGCCAGGCCGGAGATTGCTGCTTACCATTTTACTACCCTGACCCCGGTGTTGGGGGTAGTCCGGCTGAATGAGGAGCAGAGCTTTGTGCTGGCGGATATCCCGGGGCTGATTGAAGGCGCCGCTGAAGGCGTAGGCCTGGGACACGATTTCCTGCGTCACATTGAACGGACCAAGGTGTTGCTTCATGTGGTAGACGTGTCCGGCTGCGAGGGCCGGGACCCCATTGAAGACTTTGAGAAAATCAATCATGAGCTGGAAGCCTACAGCGCCAAACTGGCCCGCCGTAAGCAGCTGGTAGTGGCCAACAAGATGGACCTGCCGGACAGCGCGGATAACTTTGTTATATTGAAAGAATACGTTGAGGAAAAGGGCTATGAGATCATGCCAGTCTCCGCAGCCACAGGGGAAGGCCTGCAGGAACTGATGTGGAAAGCCTGGGAGATGGCGCGGCAGTACGTGGCAGAGCCGGAAGAGGAAATCGGGGTTGTCGAAGAAGGCGATCCGGACAGCTTTGAAATCATCCGGGGCGCCGAGGATGCCGATTTTGAAGTAAAAGGCAAGAACATCGAGCGCCTGGTAGCCATGACAAATTTTGATAATTCGGAAGCGCTGTACCGGTTCCAGTTGATCTGGAAACGCCTGAAAATTGAAGAAGCGCTGCTGGATGCAGGTATCCAGGAAGGACAGACTGTGCGGATTCTGGATATGGTGTTTAACTATCAGAAGAGCAAATGGGCTGACCGGGAATAAAGGCAACCCGTAAGCTGTTGATATAAGTTTTTCAGGAAGTTTGTTTATAGACAAACGAAACTGAAGGGAAGTGTATGTAATGATTCGTAACCGGAAAGATCTGGCAAAAGTAAAACGCATTGTCGTGAAGGTGGGTACCAGTACCATTACCTATCCCAATTGCAGCCGCAATTTCGCCCGGATAGATCATCTGTGCCGGGAACTGGCGGATCTGCATAACAAAGGACTGGAAGTGATTCTGGTGACCAGCGGCGCCGTAGCAGTTGGTTCAGAACGGCTGGGTCTGAAGGAAAAACCAAAGACTATTCCGGGCAAGCAGGCCGCGGCGGCGGTAGGACAGGGCATCCTGATGAATACCTACGAAAAGCTGTTTGCCGAATACGGGCAGATTGTGGCCCAGGTGCTGCTGACACGCACGGAAGTGCTGGACCGGCACCGCTATACCAATTCACGCAATACCTTTATGGAATTGTTGAAGCAGGGGGTCATCCCCATCGTCAACGAAAATGACGTGGTGGCCCTGGATGACCTGAAGATCGGTGATAACGACAACATGTCCGCCCTGGTGGCGGGCATCGTGGATGCCGATCTGGATATATTGCTCAGTGATATAGACGGGCTGTACACAGCCAACCCCAAAACCCATCCGGATGCAAAGCTTGTGTATGAGGTGAAGGAAATCACGCCGGAAGTGGAAGCCAGCGCAGGGGCGGCAGGCAGCGGCTTCGGTACCGGGGGCATGTTTACCAAGATCCAGGCGGCTAAGGCTGCCACCAGTTCCGGTATCAGCATGATTATCGCGTCGGGTACGGAACCCAATGCCATCACCCGAATCCTGCAGGGGGAACAGCTGGGAACCTTGTTTATTTCCCGGGAAAACCGGCTGCAGTTCCGCAAGCGCTGGCTGGCTTTCGGCTCCCGCATCGAAGGTTCCCTGCTGGTTGATGCAGGCTGCGCGAAAGCCATCCGTCGGCCGGGAGGCAGCAGCATCCTGCCTGCCGGAATAAAGGAAGTCTTCGGTGAATTCGAGGCCGGGCATACTGTCAGTGTAAGGGATGAAGACGGTAATGAACTAGCCCGTGGTCTCACTCATTATTCTTCCCGGGAACTGGAAAAGATTAAGGGACATAAGAGTAGTGAGATTGTAAGCATTTTAGGCGAGAAGACCTACGATGAAGTCATCCACCGGGATGACCTGGTGATATTGTGAGAAAAGAAGGTGCGAAGATGACGATACGGGAACAGGCGACGGAAGCTGCGGCAGCGGCAAGAAAGCTGGCTGCGGTTTCACCGGTAATTAAAAATAAAGCCCTGGAGGCTATGGCAGACGCCTTGCTGGCAGAACAGGAAGAAATTCTGGCAGCCAATACCAGGGATATGGAAGCAGGGAAAGCAAAGGGCCTGAAAGAGTCTCTGCTGGACCGGCTGCTACTGACTCCGTCCCGATTGGCGGATATGGCGGAAGGCCTGCGCCAGGTAGCGGCATTGAAAGATCCTGTAGGGGAAATCATCGGCGGCAGCACATTGCCTAACGGGTTGACGATTACTAAAATCAGGGTGCCCCTGGGCGTAATCGGTATCATTTACGAAGCCCGGCCCAATGTGACCGCGGACGCGATTGGTCTGTGTATGAAGAGCGGTAACGCGGTCATCCTGAAAGGCGGCAGCGAGGCCATCCATTCCAATACAAAAATTGCTTCTGTTCTGCGGAACGCTGCAGAGCAGTCCGGCATTCCCGCAGGCAGCATCCAGTTCATCACCAGTACGGACCATGCGGCGGTGCAGGAGCTGATCACCCTGAACGGGCTGGTGGACGTGGTGATCCCCCGGGGCAGCGGCCGTCTGATTCAGGCCGTGGTAGGCAACGCCAGTGTGCCGGTTATTGAAACCGGTGTAGGCGTCTGCCACACCTTTGTGGATGCCGGCGCCGACTATGCCCAGGCCGAGCCGATCCTGGTCAACGCCAAGACCCAGCGCCCGGCGGCCTGCAATGCCATGGAAACGTTACTGGTCCATAAAGACGCGGTGCAGGATTTCCTGCCCCATATGCTGCAGGTATTCAAAGAGAACGGTGTACAGATCATCGGCGATGAAACAGTCTGTGCAATAGATAAAGAGGCCCTGCCTGCTACGGAAGAAGACTGGGCCACAGAGTACGGCGATCTGCGCCTTTCTGTAAAAGTTGTGGCGGGGCTGGACGAAGCCCTGGACCATATTGCTCGTTATGGAACCAAACACAGTGAAGCAATCCTGACCCGTAATTACGCTAACGCCCGTAAGTTCCAGCAAATGGTAGACGCGGCCTGCGTATATGTGAACACAACTACCCGCTATTCTGACGGCTTCCAGTTCGGATTTGGCGCGGAAATCGGCATCAGTTCCCAGAAACTCCACGCCCGGGGCCCCATGGCCCTTCCGGAATTAACAACCTATAAATATCTGATCAGCGGAGACGGACAGGTTCGCCCATGATTCCCATCATTCTGGAGAAACAGAAAAATATCCGCGATCTGGGAGATACCGTTACCCTGGATGGACGTAGTATAAAGCGCAATAAGCTCATTCGCAGCGGCCGGTTGAGCGAACTCAGCGCTGCCGATGCAACGTACCTGCTGGGAACCTGCAGGGTCCGTACGGTTGTGGATCTGCGGAGCGCTAAAGAAAGTGAAGAACGTCCGGATCCTCAGTGGGGGATTGCAGCCTGTTCCCGCATCCCCCTGTTAAGCGACGACCAGATGGGCTTTGGGGCGTTTGCCGGTACAGCACAGAAAAAGACCAGCGTGCTGGATACCTTGATTAATATGATCAGCGGACCGGCTTATACTCCCCGGCAGTATTTGCAGGATATTTACCGTAAATTCATCACAACGAAGCAGTCCCAGCATGCCACACGCCGTTTTTTTGACCTGCTGCTGAATCAGAAGACCGGAGCCCTGTTATACCATTGCAACGGGGGCAAGGACCGGACCGGGATTATCACAGTGTTTCTGCTGACCGCACTGAACGTTTCCTGGGAGAGCATTGCGGCAGATTACATGGAGACCAATACCGTGGTAGAGCCCTGGCTGGAACAAAAGCTGGAAAACCTTCCGGAAAAATACCGGAATGAGCAGGCAAAAGCGGTGCTGCGCATGATGTATCTGGCGGATGCAGACTGCCTGCAGACGGCCCATGACGAAATGTGCAGTCTGGGAGGCTCCCCTTTGGGTTATTTAAAACAGGTGATAGGAATTACCGACGAAACTCTGGAGGAACTGAAAAACCGTCTGCTGAAATGAGAAGATATTAATTTGTACGTGGACTTGATGAGCCGTTGTTTACTGACGAGATTGTTATAAGCACAAATAATAGTAATAATTATGAAATTTTGTAGTTCCTAACATAAAAATGTCATAATTATCAATTACAATATAGCCGTAAAGAAACCGATAAAACCTAAATTATCGTAAAGATACATGATAAAGCAATACGGGAGAGTGATTACCATGTTGAAGTTTATTAAAAACAATCTGTACGCCCTTTTATTTTTGGCGGTGTTGATCGGAGCCTGTTTCGGGGGTTATAAATACTACCAGAGTCAGAAAGCGGCTAAAACAGAAACCGTAAAAACTGCTTCTGTGGAATACGGAAACCTGCAGAAGAGTGTTTCGGCTACCGGCAGCCTTACCGCGCTGGACAACGTGGATATCAGCTCCAAAATTACGGGACGTATCGTAGAGGTATTGGTTGCGGAAAACGACCATGTTACCGCCGGACAGCTGCTGCTGCGTCTGGATGACTCGTCACTGAAAGCTACGGAAGAGCAGCGGGAAGCTACTCTGAATGAAGCAACGCTGACCCTGAACCGTTATGCAACGCTTTTGAATCAAGGCGCTATCTCGCGGCAGCAATATGATACAGCTATGATGAATTACAGGGTGGCCAAAGCAGCCCACGAGCAGGCTGTGTCGAATACCAACGATACTTATATTTATTCTCCTATCGACGGTTATGTAATCGGCAAGCCTACCCCGGTCGGTCAGACCATCAGTTCTGGTATCAGCTCGCCCCAGGTCATCATGTCCATTGCCAACTTGGACAAGATGCAGATTGAAACCCTGGTGGACGAATCGGATATCGGGCAGATTAAAGTGGGGCAGAAAGTGGAGTTTACGGTTGATTCCTATCCGGAAGAGACCTTTGAAGGCGTGGTGCGGCTGATTTCCCGCAGCGCTACCACCACGAACAATGTGGTTTATTATAAAGTGTATGTGGATGTCACCAATTCCAAAAATAAACTGTTCCCCACCATGACGGCTCGGGCCAACATTATCATCAGCGAGGCCGGCGATGTACTGATGGTTCCCCAGAACTGCATCTTCTATGACGGCGGCCGCAAGTATGTTAAGAAATACGATCCGAAGACCAAGCAGGAAACGGAAATTGATATAGAAGTGGGCATGGCCGGCGATGACAGCGTAGCCGTCAAGAGCGACCAGCTGCGTCAGGGTGACAAGTTGCTGGTGAAAACGCTGAAAGCGAAGCAGACAAACAATACCAGGAGAGGGCCGATGCCGGGCGGCGGACATTAAAGATTGGAAATGAGGGATGAGCATGGCAGATGTCATTGTGCTGGAAGATATAGTGAAACAGTTTATCATGGGCGATACCATCCTGCAGGCGCTGGATCATGTGAACTTCAGCGTGGAAGAAGGGGATTTTATCGCCATCATGGGACCTTCCGGCAGCGGCAAATCCACCATGATGAATATTCTGGGCTGTCTGGACCGTCCCACTTCCGGTAGGTATTACCTGGATGGAAAAGAAGTGGCGGGGCTGAGCGACGACGAACTTGCCCGTACCCGGAATGCCAAGATCGGTTTTGTATTCCAGAACTTTAATCTGCTTTCCAAAATTACGGCACTGCAGAATGTAGCGCTGCCGCTTGTCTATGCCGGGGTGCCGGAGGAAGAGCGGCTGGAACGGGCCCGGATTGCCCTGCGGGATGTAGGATTGGAGGATCGTGTGGACCACAAACCAAACGAACTGTCCGGCGGGCAGCGGCAGCGGGTGGCTATCGCCCGGGCCCTGGTTAACAATCCGGCAATCGTTATGGCGGATGAGCCTACAGGAAACTTAGATACTAAATCCAGTTATGAAATCATGGAAATTTTTAAGAAACTGAATGCCATGGGCAAGACGATCGTCATGGTTACCCATGAGCCGGATATCGGGCAACAGACCAAACGCATCCTGGTAATGCGGGACGGTCACCTGAACAGTGACGAAAGGCTGGTACACGATTATGTTCAATGAGTCTATTAAGATGGCCATTGACGGCATGATATCCAACAAGCTGCGCACATTGCTGACGCTGCTAGGCATCATCATCGGCGTAGGCGCCGTTATCGCCATGGTCAGTCTGGGTTTTGGGGTCAAGGAACAGATTAAAGATAATATTTCCCGTCTTGGCAGCAATCTGCTCATCGTTCAGTCCGGGGGCCGTACGGCTACCGGGGCCCGCATTCAGGCCGGCAGCGGAGCACGGCTGACTGATGACGATGCCAAAGCTATTGAAAAGAATATTGACGGGATCAAATATGTAGCGCCTATGGTCTCCCGCGGTTACCAGCTGGTGGTGGGCAATCAGAACTGGACGACCAATGTGCAGGGCTCGACCCCTAACATTATTGATATCCGTGACTATACGGTCGAAGAAGGCCGTAACATAAACGATCATGACATGGCAGGCAAGGACCGGGTCTGTGTCATCGGCAAGACTATTGTGGAGAACCTGTTTCCCGACGGGGATCCAGTAGGCAAGACCATCCGCATCAATAAAGCACCTTTTAAGGTTGTCGGCGTCCTGGGCGCCAAAGGTCAGTCTTCCGGCGGTCAGGACCAGGACGACGTGGTCTTTGTTCCCCTGACCACGGCCATGAACCGCATGATGGGCATCACGTATGTGAATAACATTACCATACAGGCAATGAATGAAAACGTCATTGACAGTGTGCAGGCGGAAGTGGAGAATCTGCTCCGTATCCGTCACCGTATCAAGAGTTCGGATGATGACGATTTTTCCGTGCGTAACCTGGCGGCCCTTATGGATACAATGATGAGCACGGCCAATACTATCACCATGCTGCTGGGCTGCATCGCGGCCATCAGCCTTCTGGTAGGCGGCATCGGCATCATGAATATCATGCTGGTATCCGTAACGGAACGCACACGGGAAATCGGTATCCGGAAAGCATTAGGGGCAACCTATAATAATATCCTGCTCCAGTTCCTGATTGAATCCGCAGTAATCGGTATCATCGGCGGCTTTTTAGGCGTGGTGCTTGGTATTGGCGCCTCATATGCCATCAGCACCTTTGCGGAGTGGAAGACTGTAATCTCGATTCCTATCATTATCATCTCGGTAGTCTTTTCTGTTGGCATCGGTGTGTTCTTCGGTATTTATCCGGCGCGAAAAGCGGCGCTGCTGGACCCCATCGAAGCCCTGCGGTATGAATAAGTAAAAAGCATTTGCCGGTCCGGTTATGGGCAGGAAACGGATTTTGCCGGGACTTACAGCAGATGCCGTCCGGAATTTGAGGGGACGCAATATGCAGGATGAGCGAAGTACAGCGCAAAAAATCAAGAATTTTCTACAGGCCTTCTCGGAATTTCTGAGAAGGCCTAAAACCATTTTTGATATAAAAGACCGGTCCCGGCTGCTCGTTCTGTTTGTTATCGTGATTGCAGTTTTGGAATGGATGCTGTATTATTTTGAAAATGTGAAATAAGAGGGGATTTCTTTTTGCTTTTATTTACAAAAGCAGGGATAGATTGCTATAATATAATGTAATACTTTTGGAAACAGGATTTGCGTTTTTTATCGTGCAAACGCAGATAAAATGTTTTCTTCGCGGGAGGCAAGGTCATGGAACGGCTGGCGATCATGGGAGGAACCTTTGACCCGATCCATATGGGGCATCTGCGCATGGCCTATGCGGTGCAGCGGCAGCTGGACTTTGACAGGGTCGTGTTTTTGCCTGCCTATATCCCTCCTCATAAGCAGACCCGGTCGGACTTTGCATCCTGGCAGGACCGGCTGGCGATGGTGGAGCTGGCGATACAAAATTATGATAACTTTGTGGTCAGTAGCCTGGAATTTGACCGGGGCGGCATATCCTATACCTACGATACCGTAAACTTCATGCAGGAGCTGTGGCCCGATGCGGAGATTTACCTGATTATCGGGGAAGATTCCCTGACCCAGCTGTATACCTGGTACCGGGTTCCGGATTTGTTGCGGCTGGTGCATTTTGTGGCGGCGGAACGGCCCGGTTATGAAGGCGAAGTAGGCGTAGCCAGGCTGACCAAAGCGTATGGCCCCTGGGTCGCCGGCAAAATCATCCACGCGGAAGTGCCGGAAACAGCGATTTCTTCCACAGAAATCCGGCAACGGCTGCGGGAAGGCAAACCGGTGCGGGGCATGACGCCCTTGCCGGTAGAACAGTATATATATGAAAGAGGTCTGTATCGGGCAGGGAAGTAAAGACTGTAAAGGAATCTTTTGTTATGTAAAAGGAGAGAAGAACTCTACAATGACCATAGAAGAAATGCGTATCCTGTTGCAGCAGAGTCTGAAACCGAAACGCTATGAGCATTCTGTGCGTGTATATAAGACGGCGCTGAAAATGGCGGAACATTATCATGCAGATGTAAACAAAGTGGCTGTGGCGTCCCTGATCCATGACTGTGGGCGTCAGATTTCCAAAGAATACAGCATTGGCAAGGCAAAGGAACTGGGGATCCCTGTCGATCCGGTGGAAGAAGCCCAGCCCATCCTGTTGCATGCCAAGCTGGGTGTATATTATGCCATCCATAAATATGGCGTAAGTCCTGATGACAGGGAAGTGCTGGATGCCATCCGGTATCATTCCACGGGAACGTCTGATATGACGCAAACTGCAAAGATCGTGTTCCTGGCGGACCTGATTGAACCGGGCCGTGATTTTGAAGGTGTGGAAGCACTGCGGGAAGTGTCTTTTCAGGATTTGGACAGAGGCATGCTCCTGTCCTATGACAACACTATCCGCTATCTGCTGGAAGACGGTCTGCTGATCCATCCTGACGCTATTGCCGGATACAACCAGCTGGCGGCGAAAAACGGAAAAGCGCAGTCCAAAAAAGAAAATCCCAAAAAGAAGATCTGAAATCAGAACAAAAAAGAGGAAATAAATGGATTCAGAAAAGAGAAACGGAAACCCTGCGGAACATAACGGCAACGACAACAGGCATTATCATCGGCCTAAACGGCGCAGGCTGCGCTGGGGACGGCTGTTTTTACTGCTGGTTGTACTGGCAGTGCTGCTGACCTCTGTTTTTTGGGGATCAGTGTGGGTGTACACCAATATCATCCACGCTCCGGAAAAGAAGGTTGTTGCGGCAGATCCTGCCATTGAAAAAGATGAGAAACTGAACCAGCGTATCAATGTGCTGCTGCTGGGGATTGATGACGGTGACAGTGAAGCGGACGACAGCGAACCAAAGCGTACCGACGCCATGATCGTAGCCAGTTTCGATCCGGAAGCCCATAAAATTTCACTGATTTCCCTGCCCCGGGATACCATGGTCATCCTGCCGGGGCATACCGGGTATGAAAAACTGAACTCTGCCTATACGTATGGCGGGGTAGCCATGGCTAAACAGACGATTGCCAACCTCTTGCGCGTCCCCATTCATTATTACGCGCTGGCGAACTGGAAAGGGTTTATTGAGATCATCAACCTGATCGGCGGCGTGGACTTATATGTCGACAGGGATATGCATTACGAAGATCCCTGGGCTAACCTGAAAATCGATATCAAGCACGGGTACCAGCATCTGGACGGGGAAAAGAGCGGCCAGTACGTGCGCTTCCGTTCTGACGAGCTGGGCGACATCGGCCGGGTACAGCGCCAGCAGAAATTCCTGAAAGCGCTGGGCCTGCAGATGTTCTCCGTGGAGAATATAACCAAGATACCGAAACTTCTGGCTACAGCGAAAGAATATGTGGAAACGGACATGGACACGGTGACCATGCTGAAGGCTGCCCGCAGCTTCAATATTATGTCCGACAACAATATCAAGTCAGGAATGCTGTACGGGAACTTCTATGATTCACCTTCCAGCGGCATCAGCTACTGGAGATCCAACCGGTCGGAAATCGAAAAATCACTGACAGAGGTAGATATCCCCTTTATGGCACTGCACGAGAATTCGGATGCCAGTGATCCGGTGACAGGCGTGGACGATCTGGGTGAAGGCAGCAACAGTGATTCGCAGCGGAGCGCTGCAGCTGCTGCCGCAAGAAGGTCTTCGTCCGAAAACCAGAAGAACGCTGCGGAAGTCAGAAAATCCCAGGTGGAAAAGAAACCGGTACTTCGGCAAAAGCCAACTGGTTCCTCTGGTTCTTTCCCGTCGGTATCCAATGCGCCGAAGCCGGCACCCAAGAAGAGCGCGCCCCCTGTGATACGCAAACCGGTGATCAGCAACAAACCCCAGGCGGCTCCTAAAAACTGAGAAGATGTTGAAACAAAAATAAAATGAAAAGTATGCGGAGGTAGACTGTATGACCATGCAGCCGAGAGAATTGGCAGAGAAAATTGCAACGATTGCAGATGATAAAAAAGGTAAAGATATATTGCTTCTGAACATGGAAGGAATCTCCTACATGACAGATTATTTTGTTATTGCCAGTGCGTCAAATACCACCCTGGTACGGGCTATTGCCGATGCAATTGAAGACAAACTGGCGGAACAGCAGGTGTTCTGCAGCCATAAGGAAGGGTATAACGACGGCCGCTGGGTGCTGATGGATTTCGGCGACGCAGTGGTCCATGTGTTCCTGGAAGAGGAACGGAATTTCTATAATCTGGAACAGCTGTGGGCTGATGCGCCCAGCGAAGAATTTAAGGGGACCGATGATGGAGAATAACCTGCGGTACAAAGCCGGCGACGTGGTAACCATGAAAGTGTCCCGGGTCTCTGACATGGGAGCATTTTTGGACGCAGGTACAGGCAACACTTCGGATGACATCCTGCTGCATAAGCTACAGCAGCTGACCTCGGTGAAGGCCGGGGATGAAGTGCGGGTATACCTGTATCTGGATCCCCACAGACGCCTTACCGCCAGCATGAAGCTGCCCAAGATGAAAGAGGGGCAGTTAGGTTACGCGAAAGTCATCAGCGTAACAAAAGACGGAGGCTTCGTGGACATCGGCGGAGAGCGGGGCGTTTTTCTTCCTTATACAGAAATGCTGGGAAGGGTGAGCCCCGGTCAAAAGATATGGATCAAATTGTACCGGGACAAAAGCGGGCGTCCTGCGGTTACCATGAAGGTAGACAAGGATCTGGCCAGAGCGGCGAAACCCATCGGTGAGGGCGCTAAAGTGGGAGATTCTGTTACGGGAACCATTTATAATATTACCAAAGACGGATTCTTTATTTTTACCAACGATCGACACATCGCTTTCCTGCACCGGAGTGAAACGGACCCGAAACGGTATCTTGCCTATGGGGAACAAATCACGGCCCGCATCACTTTCATCCGGGAAGACGGGCATGTGGATGTATCTCTGCGCAAGCAAAAAGAAAACGCCATGGTGGATGATGCGCAGGTAATCCTGGAAACACTGCAGTCCAGAAATGGGCGCATGCCGTACTGTGACGATACGCCGGCGGAAATTATCAAGACCAAGTTCGGCATTTCCAAGGCTGCCTTCAAGAGGGCATTGGGCCGGCTGATGAAAGAGGGCAGGATATATCAGGAAGACGGCTGGACGATTTTAAAGGAATCTTAACTATCATGGGCACTTTTTATTTATAAGCTATTGGAGGTGGCCGTAATGAAAAGATCGACGATGTTTCGTACGACTGTTTCTACTGTACTTTGTCTGGCCCTTACTACAGGCGCCGTAATGCCAAAGCAGGCTCAGGCCTGGGACTGGCTCTCGGCCGGGCTGGCTTTGTTCCAGGTAGGAGCGGAGTATGCCTACCTTAACAAGCAGGTAGCCTATCTGGACAACAAGGGCCGGGATGAATATATGGGTCAGATCAAGGACAAGTACGGTATCAATACCGATCCTACGGCTAATGCCATGCTGGCCCGTATCATGACCCGGCTGTCCGACGCGGTGGCGTTGACCGATGATTCGATTGTCAAAAAACCGTACAACTATTTTGTCAATAACGATAAATCTTTCAATGCGTTCTGTACACTGGGCCATAACATGAGCGTCAACATCGGCGCATTCGATAAGTTAAATTACAATGAAGACGAACTGGCTTTTGTCATCGCCCATGAAATGGGCCACGGGCAGAAGAACCATCCTGCTGCCGGCGTGAAGCGGGCTTTGCCGGTTTCTATTGTAGCAGCCCTGTATGCCAGCCAGAACCGGAATACGGCTTCGTCCATAGGCGCTGCCTTGGTTAGTACTGTCGGTACCGCCAAGTGGGTGACAAAACCTATGGAAAGTCAGGCAGACAAACTGGCTTTTGATTATGCTGTGGCAGCCGGGTACAACGTGGGCGCCGGCGCTGCCCTGTGGCAGCATATTCTGGAACAGAACGGCAGCAAAGCCAGCGGGTTTGCGGAATTGTTCAACGATCATCCCACCAGTGTGTCCCGGCGTACCAATTACAATAAGAAGATTACGGAGTGGAGCAATAATAAGGTAAAAGTTAATGAAGAAAACGGGTTGATAACAGTTGCGGGGCAGTCGTTTTATACCCCTGTCAAAACCAGTACAATGAGTCCTCAGGAACAGGCGTTCCTGATTGCAGGAAACATGGCCGCGGTATTCCACGACGGGAGGCAACACGAAGCGGTATGGACCAACGGCGAGAACACGCTGCTGGTAGGGGAGCAGCCGGTCATGAGTTTTGACGGCGTTGCGGACGCGGGCTCGATTGAAAACAGGCTGCGGGATATTTTGAGCGGCGCCAAAGGAGTGACGAAGTCTTTCGCGACGGTGAACGAAGATGCCAAGGACGTGACACAGCTGGAGAAGAAAACCAAAGCGGGAAAAAAGATGGAAACGGAAAAAACAGACAAAACAGACAAAACAGCAAACCGTCCCATGACCATGCGGGAAAAAGTGGAAGCCTATAAGGCGGGATTATTGTAAATAACAGAACGTAAAGAGGACGAACGCCTGATAACCCGTTTTGAAGTGGCTTCAGATTGTAGCGAAAGCAAATCAGGATTTGACACCACATACAAATTTACCTGTTAGTAAGAATCTTTAAAGATTTTTTATAAAAAAACTTGACAAAATTTCAACATAGTGGTACAGTCTATTTGGATTATAATATGCTTATAGTCTGCCTGTTATAGGTTACAGACGTTGTTCCGGAAAGATGACTTGCATGTGATGCAGAGGAAACACGGTCACTCGAGCAGGAATCGTGTGAAGAGTCCGACTGGAAAAACGTTTTGTAATAAATACAAATTTGTTTTTCTAAGAAGGAGGAAAACACTATGAAAAAATCTTTAGTACTGGCAATGGCTATGGCGCTGGGCGTAACCGCTTCTGCTTATGCTGCCAATCCGTTCTCCGATGTACCGGCTGGCCACTGGGCATATGACAGTATCTCCAAACTGGCAGCTGCTGGCGTAATCGAAGGCTATGGCGATGACACTTTCCGTGGCGACCGTCTGATGACCCGTTATGAAATGGCTCAGATCGTTGCGAAAGCAATGGCCAAAGGCGCTAACGTTGACAAGCTGGCTGCTGAATTTGCAGACGAACTGGATGCTCTGGGCGTTCGCGTAGCAGCTTTGGAGAAAAAGTCCGACAACGTAAAAGTTACTGGCTACTTCCGTTATGATTATGCAAGCTACAAGCAGGGAGGCTACTTTGGGGAAGAAGATAAGAAAGGCTACAGAACCAAGCTGCGTTCCCGTATCATTTTCAACGGCAAAGTAAATGACAATTGGACATATGTTGGCTTGTTAGAAAACGATCAGGATCTGACCAACAACGTGGAAGACCCGACCACCAAATTCCAGCGTGCATACCTGCAGGGCCGTCTGGGCGGCTTAAAAGTGCTGGCCGGCCGTTATAACAAGAATCTGGTAGACGGCCAAATCTATGGTTCCCGTGCAGATGGTATCGACGTGACCTACGGCGACAAGGTAAAATTCAATGCTTACTACATGAAACCTACCGACGAAGGGATGACCATTGCAGATAATAATAAGAAAGTTATGGGTCAGCATGACAGGGCATGGGGTGTCAATGCCAAAGCTGCTTTGGGCAAAAACGTGGACTTAACTGTCGGTTATGATGAATTCAAAGATTGGAGCGCATATCCAAAAGATCGTGTAAAACTTGACCTGGGCGATAGCAAGCTTTTCAATGCTGGTCTGAAATTCAAAGCTAAAGACTTTGCGTTAGGCGCTACTTACCTGCATAGCAATGGTGGTCCGTTAAGGGATTTTGAAGGCAAGGGCAAAAAGAACGGTTTCTTTGTAGCCGCTGACTACAAGGGTGCCAAAGCTGCGAAACCCGGTAGCTGGGGTATCGGTGCGAAGTACTATCAGATGCCGGCAGGCATCCCGGGCAACGACTGGTGGACCGGCGAAGCCCTTGGTAAAGCTACGGATGGTACCTGGACCTACAATAAAGCGGGCCTGTTTGAAGGCTTTAAAGGCTGGTGGGTTGGCGGTCGTGCAGCCGTAGCAAAGGGCATGGTCTTTGGTGTTGAGTACTGGGATCTGAAGGGCCGTGAATCCAATGTTAAGAACCATCTCCTGTGGACCGACCTGGTAGTAACCTTCTAATTTGACGCAAGTCTTATAGAGCGATTACAATTTAAACTTAATAAAATACTCTTAAACAGGACTGCTTCGGCAGTCCTGTTTTTGTCTTTATACAGTTGTAGTTTTATAGTAGGAAGTTTTAACATGTTATAAATATAGATATAGAATTCTTATTGCATTTAATTTCTAATTATGTTAAAATAACTAATAACCTTTGATATATAATTTATCTGGAGCTTTGTACTCCGTTGCGGAACAGGAGAGGAAACCAGGCAACTCGTCCCAAGAGACAGCGCGATACCGGGTCTTCAGACAATTTATATAAATCATCATAAATTGTTTTAAGGGAGGCAAACACAATGAAAAAAACTTTAGTATTGGCAATGGCAATGGCACTGGGCGTAACCGCTTCTGCTTATGCTGCCAACCCGTTCTCCGATGTACCAGCCGGGCATTGGGCTTATGACAGCATCTCTAAACTTGCAGCTGCCGGAGTAATCGAAGGTTATGGAGACAATACTTTCCGTGGCGATCGTCTGA
>JAEEGI010009877.1_pt1 | contig 20817 bp, 20 predicted proteins | sample 8958751 | NCBI WGS metagenome assembly JAEEGI01 (sample SAMN16246545, study PRJNA631951) | gut metagenome | biome: gut microbiome; feature: rumen; material: KS-attached | host: Bos | place: Iran: Karaj | collected 2018-10 | reverse complement strand
ATTCGTGTAATTCGTTGTTTTTTTATATTACTCAGCGCCGTAAGGCGGTGATATATCTTTTGTTCTGCATTGTCCCTCACACTACACGTGTTCAAGAACACGGCGTCAGCCTCTTCCAGCCTATCCGTTGTCTCGTACCCGGCCATTTGCATCACGCTGGCCACTACCTCCGAGTCTGCCACGTTCATCTGGCAGCCGTATGTCTCAATATATAACTTCTTCATTTCGGCGGCGAAATTACAAAAAAACAGCGAATTAACAAAACTTTTTCCACATAATATATAAATATTCAATTTATTATCGTACCTTTGCACGCGTTTTTATGGGTGTGATGACTGATTCAGTAGAAGCACAAAGCAACTCCGAGACCTGCGACAACGTGCTAAGGCCTTGCGCCGGAGGCATGTCGGAAAGCCCCAGAAAGAGGTCTGAAGACCCCTCTGCCTGGTACATCGCGATGGTCAAGCGGCACAACGAACTAGTGTGCCGGAAGATCCTCAGCGACCCTGATCGCTTCCCCTATCAAGTCGAGGCCTATGTGGCTGCCCAACAGGAACTTGTCTACCGGGCCAACCGCACACGCCACATCAAGGAGCGGGTGGTCATCCCCGGCAAGATCTTCATACGGGTAGATCCGCGCAACCGTCAGGACGTGCTCAAACAGTGCCTTCTGCTCTCCCGTTACGTCATGGATCCCTCAGCCTCTCCCACAGCCAGTGGCTTCACTCCTTTTGCCCGGGTGCCAGACTGGGAGATTCAGCGCCTCCGCGACATTTTCACCCTGGCTGACGGCCCTGTCGAATACAACGACATCCTTCCTCTGCCCCACGACAAAATCCAGGTTCTCGCCGGTCCCCTTCATGGCCTTCGTGGCACAGTGCAGGATATCTCAGGCCGCAAATATGCCACTGTCCTTCTGGATTCATTGGGCGTTTTTTCATTCAAATTGCCCATCTCTGACCTCGCCAAACTCCCCGAATAATAAAACATTACAATAAACAGTCAATCAGTTAAAAATATGGAAAAAAAGAAATCTTCCATTGATTACGGCAAGCTCCTTCAGGATCTGCTGAAACACAAGATGCTCCTTTGCAAGGTTTTTGCCATAACCTTTGTGGTGGCTTGTGTGGTAGCCATGTCCCTTCCCAGCTACTACAAATGTGAGGTTACCCTCAGCCCTGAAATGTCCACCACCAGAAGTTCTGGTAGCTTGGCTGCTCTCGCCACCAGCTTCGGCGTAAACCTGAAGGGTGCCTTGGGCAATAATACAGAGGCCCTTTTCCCGACAGTTTACCCAGACCTGATGAACTCCACGAAGTTCATGACAGGACTCTTCGAGATTCCGGTGACCATCGAGGGTGATGAAGAGGAAGGCGAACCGGACCGCACGATGACCTATTATGAGTATCTGACCACAGAGCAGAAGAAAGCGTGGTGGAGTGCGGCTATTGGAGGTGCCTTAGAATGGGCAGTCAGTCTTTTCACGGATTCTGTGCCGGAGCCAGCCAAAGCTAATCCTTTCCGCCTGACCAAGAAACAGGCTCGTGTTGTAAAAGAATTGGAAAAGAAGATTGTCTGTGACGTCGACAAGAAAACCATGGTCATCAGCATCGAGGTGACCGACCAGGATCCCGTGATTTGTGCCACGATGGCAGACTCTGTGAAAGTGCGACTTCAGAAGGCCATTACTGACTATCGCACCAGTAAGGTTCGGGTTGACCTGGAACACAACAAGAAGATGCTCGAAGAGGCCAAGGAACGTTACGAGAAGGCCTGTGACGCCTATGTCCGCTTTGCCGACGGCAATCAGAAACTCTTTCTGCAGACTGCGCGTCTGAAGCAGGCCAAGTTGGAGGATGATATGCAGCTTCAGCGTACGATCTATCAGCAGCTGGTTAGTCAGGTCCAGCAGGCTGAGATGAGGGTTCAGGAAGCCACTCCTGCCTTCACCACGCTCCAGAATGCCACAGTCCCCGTCAAGAGGGATCGTCCTGTCCGTAAAAATATCGTTATGGCCTTCCTCTTCCTCGCCTTCGTCGCCACCTCCGCCTGGTGCTTCCACAAAGAGGGTGATCTCAAACCCCTCCTTGGCCTCGGCTCTTAATCGCCAACTTTCTGAGAAAATGGAGGTTCCGCTCGGCTAATGCCGTTTGCCACTGTAAAGGACGCAAGAACTACACATGAGCCTTTCCTCTTTTTAATTGAAGAATTACTGATAAAACAACCATGGGTTATTAAACTGCACGGGCAGGCTCTTGTCTGAGTAACTGTTTGAGTTATAAATACGATACCAAATTAGGCAATCCTGCCCATTTTCAATTTGATTATGAGTTCCCTGAAAGGAAATATTATCTTAAATTACATCAATACCATATCGGGATTGATCTTCCCGATTATTACCTTCCCTTATGCAGCCCGTGTGCTGATGCCAGAGGGTATTGGTGTTGTCAACTTTCAGAACTCAATTATTGGTTATATAGTTCTTTTTACCAGTTTAGGCATTCCATTATATGGTGTTCGTGAAATAGCCAAATGTCGAAATGATTTGGAATTAAGAGATCGTACGACAGTAGAAATAACTATATTAAGCATAATCCTCAGTTTATTAGGTTATATTGTAGTATGGTTATTAGGAACTTATGTACCCCGAATTCACGAGGAAGCGACACTGTTCTATATCCTCAGCTTAACCATCATTTTCACAGGTATTGGAGCTCAATGGTTTTATCAGGGCATAGAGGATTTTTTCTTCATAACGGTTCGTGGTCTTGTTGTGCGAATTTTATTTGCAGCCTGTTTGTTTATTTTTGTTAGGCACAAGGATGATTTGCTGATCTATGGCATTCTTATTGTAGGCTCCACGGTCGGAAACTATCTGGTTAATTTCATTCATCTGCGTAAATTCCTTCATTTGACGATAATCAAATGGAATCAACTTGATATTGCCAGGCACATAAAGCCGGCTTTTCGCATTTTTTTACTGAACGTGGTAATCAGCATCTATATTCGTCTGAATATCATTATGCTTGGATTTATGGTTGATGACCATTCTGTCGGTTTGTTTACTGCAGGCATGAAACTTACCCACCTGATAACCGTAGTTGTCACCTCACTTGGGACTGTCATGCTCCCTCGCTGCTCCCACCTTATAAGTGAGAATAAGTTTGATGAATTTAACACCGTCATAACAAAGTCGTATCATTTGTTGATGTTCTCTGCTATTCCTCTTACAGTAGGAATTATATTTTTAGCACGTCCTATTACTGAGTGTTTTTGTGGCTCCGACTTTATTGGGGCTATCCCTGTAGTTATTTACACTGCGCCGACGATTGTTTTCATTGGTTTGACAAATATCATTGGTATACAGATCCTCTATCCTTACGGAAAAGAGAATCTTGTCATCATTAGTACGTTGGTTGCTGCTGCTGTAAATGTCATCCTGAACATTTTGCTGATACCTCCTTTAGGGGCGACAGGTGCTGCAATTTCAACACTTATTTCAGAGTTCTCTGTTTTAGTTGCGCAAGTTAGATTGGGGAAAGCAATGATACCTTTCAGTTATTTAGATCACCAGATATGTAATTATCTTGTAGCGACAATCCTGATGTCACTATGCATTTCCGTATGCTTGTATATCCCCAACATTTGGTGCCAGATGTTTGTGGGGGTGGTTGTTGGTTTTGTCATTTATATGACAGTTTTGTTTTTGAGAAAAGATACAGTCTTATTTGAAGTTTTTTCTTTGTTGCGGAGACGATGTCGATAGGCCACGACTTTCTTTTGTTATTCTAATTTACGTTTAGGAATGGAAAATCCTAGAACCAATGAAATGTCGCCTAATAGTTCTCTTTATTATTTAGGACTTATATCGGGGCTTGTAGCTTTACTTCTAACAGAAACTTTCTTGGAAGTTCCTGATGTCCTTTTATATGGAATAGAATTGTTAAGTTTCGCAGCTCTATTGATTCAATTGTTATCTGTATTTGGGGAATTATCTCCTTGGTCCAAAATTGTTTGCCTTTTGGTTTTTGTAGTTTCAATCATTATTGGATATAATACGGAATCATTATTTTTTATGTTTTTCTTTTTCGCATCTGTGTATGGTGCTAAAGGTTTGGCGTATCCTGATATACTTAAGGCCTATTTCCGAACAAGCTTCATCTTCTGCATATCCATCTTGACTCTATGTTATTTTGGATTTGTGAAAAACAAAATTGATTATGCTATTGGCCGTGAAATGTTGGCAGGAGCAGCGGAGCGTAATAGTTTTGGCTATGCTTGGCCAACTGATCTTGCCTCTCACATTTTTTTTATATTACTAACATTTTGGATAGTGAAAAAGGGACGTTTGTCCGTAATAAATATATTGTCATTTCTTTGTGTTACTTATTGGCTTCTAATTTATACAGATGCCCGATTGGGTTGTGGTTGTATTCTCTTGTTATTGCTTTTTTCTGTTTACTTATATTTCCAATCAAGGATTCCCTCATTGTTGAATGTCCTTTTTGGAACGTGGACTGTTTTATGGATTCCCCTTCTCCTTTTTGGGAGTTTATGGTCAACAATAAATTATGATTCATCTAGTATTATTTGGATGGGAATAGATGTGTTGCTATCTGGAAGATTAGGAATTGGTCAAGAGATGCTTGATTATAAGGGGGTAACGTTCTTTGGGCAAACAGTTGAAATGAATGGTGGAGATGTTTCGGCAGGAGAATATAGTTATATCGACAGCTCATTTTTGCAAAGCATGATTATCTATGGAATTGTTTTTTCTGCATTATTGCTTATCGCTTATATATGTGTATCCTACAAGGCATATAAAAGGAAAGATAACGTTTTCTTATGTGCAGTTATCATATCCGGTATATCTGGATTTGTTGCTCAACATTTCCTTCAAATTTTCATGAATCCATTATTAATCGCATTGTTTGCAGAACATATTATTAAAGACAACTCAGATATCGGACAAATGGAGGAAAAGGAGTTAAAAGCATCAGAATATGGGGACATGACAATAGAACATCCAATAGAAATTTAGACATCATTTATATTGTGGAAGGAAGTAGATTGTCTTATTTAGATTATTCTAGGATCTTTGTGGCATATTTGGTTATTCTCGGTCATTTACTACCGATGGATAATCATATTCCACGTGACATTATTTATGCGTTTCACATGCCATTCTTCTTCTTGGTAAGTGGAATGTTACATAAATTTAATGGGACCATACAGTGGAAAAAGTATCTAAGAACGATAGGTATTCCTCTGTTATTCTTTAATTTGTTATTCTTCATTATAGTCAATCCTTTCTTTTTTAGATATGTGTATCTTAACGAATTAGTGCATGTTGATACTTATTGGGAGGCACTTTTATCTGGTTTTCCACGGTTGTGGGATTTTATATTAGGAACGGGGAACTTACCTTCAGGTGTTACATGGTTTTTAGTCGCATTGTTGTGGTGTAAATTGTTGATGGATGTTATTTGTTGCCATAAGAAGTTGGGTTGTGGTGTCTTTACTATTCTTTTTTTTGTTACAATAGGATTACATATTAAGTTTATGCTAATTCGAAATGGAATGATGGCCTTCCCTTTTTACTATATAGGGTGTAGATATAAAGTGGCAATTGGGAAGATGATAAATCGTCCTTATGCTATTCTTTATGCAGGCTTATGCCTGATTATTTTGATGGGTTTGGTATTATTAAATGGGAGGGTGTCAGTATATAGTGTTAGTTTTGGAAGTAAATATCTTCCAACATATCTGTGTGTTCCTTTATTTTATATTACTGCAATGGTCGGTTCTTTGATGATGCTTTTTGTTTCTACAATGTTTAGGACTAAAGGTTTGGTAACTTATACAGCAACTGCTTTAATTACGATTTTGGGTACACAGGCTATTTTCTGCGATCCCTATCGTGAACTATGCCCCCCTGACGTTTTTTTGATTATTATTCCTTTGTCAGTGCTAATTCTTTTTGCATGCGTGGGATTGCATTGGCTTATTATGCAATACATTCCATTTGTTTTGGGGAAATCTTTTAAGAAATGAAAAAGATATTATCTATTATAATACCTACATATAATATGGAGAAGTATCTCCGTAGATGTTTGGATTCGCTTGTCGTGTCTGATGCTTATATGCAGTCTTTAGAAGTATTAGTGGTGAATGATGGTTCTAAAGATTCTTCTTCTCAAATAGCACATGAGTTTGAAAAGAAGTATTCCGATACCTTCCGAATCATTGATAAGGAAAATGGTAATTATGGATCCTGTGTAAATAGAGGATTGAAGGAAGCTACGGGAAAATACGTAAAAGTGTTGGATGCAGATGACTATTTCGATACTTCTGAGTTTGAGAAGGCAATTGATTTCTTAAAGCAAAATGATTATGATCTTGTTCTGACAGACTACAATAAGGTAGACGAAGAAGGCCATGTGGAAAAGATGTTTGAATTACCGATACCTCATAACCAGCCATTGGAGTTTAAGTCGCTTTTGGGTTTCTCAGCTCGGAGAATGCACATGCATCGCATATTCTATCAGACAGACAAGTTACGGGCTATTGGCTATCATCAGACAGAGGGAATGTCATACACTGATCAAGAATGGATGTGTGAACCAATGACTACTGTCAGTCGTTTCTACTATTTGGATATCTGCCTTTATCAGTATTTGGTTGGACGTGAGGGACAGACCGTTGACCCAGTTGTGAAACTGAATTCCATAAAACAGTATATGCATGCTGTTTATGTGATGACGGAATTCTATGAGAAATATAAGGGCGATGCAGATCACAAGAAATATGTTTGGCATCGCTTAGAAGGACAACTTTGGGAGGTTTATAGACCTTTATTGTGTGAAACGAGAAATCAGGATTTGAAGGCACTTTTTGAATTTGATAAACGAATAAAAGAATTAAGTCCAGAAATATATAAGTTAGGTAATATATATAAAATTGGCAAAATAAAGATTGTGACTCTTTGGCGGAAGTTTAAGTACTCCAATAGTTCAGTCTTTGTTCCAATGTATTATGATTTTGTAAAGGTAATCAGAAGAAAAAAGCAACTCTGGTTTAGAGAATAGAAATTATGGTATTGACTAATTATCAGATAAACTCCTTGCTTGTTAGTTATTGTATCCTAATTATTTGATAAAGATGAACAACGTAGCAGTCATTTTTGCTGGGGGATCCGGAAAGCGGATGAATACCGTATCTCGACCCAAACAGTTCCTTGAATTACGAGGGAAACCCATTATCATATATACACTGGAACTCTTTGACACCCATCCCGAGATAGATGGGATTGTCGTAGTGTGCATAGAATCCTGGATTCCGTTTTTGGAAAAGCAATTAAAAAAGTTTGAGATTACCAAAGTTGTTGAGATCGTTCCTGGTGGAGAGACAGGACAAGATAGTATTTATAATGGACTGTCTGCTGCGAGCAAACATTTTGCAGATGATAGTTGTGTCTTGATACACGACGGTGTGCGACCTCTTATTACCCAGCAGACAATCACAGACAACATAAAAATGGTTAAGGATAAAGGTAATTGTGTTACCTGTGTTCCAGCAACAGAGACATTCGTAGTACAGCAGAACGATGGCTCTTTGAACATCCCATCCCGTGCAAACTCTTTGATAGCCCGTGCCCCTCAGAGCTTTATTTTGTCCGACATCTTGTCTGCTCATGAGAAAGCAAGACAAGAGGGGAAACATGACTTTATTGACTCATGCACGATGATGAGCTACTATGGTCATCAGATGAATACGATTATTGGCCCCATGGAGAATATCAAGATTACTACGCCAACCGACTTCTTTATTTTCCGTGCCATGGTTGAGGTGCATGAAAATCAACAAATTTTTGGATTCTAAAGATGAATAAAATATTGTTCCAAGATATACAGGATTTTGCTCGTTCGTTTAAATTAGCAGATGAACTGCGAGGTACTTCATTCGTTATTACTGGAGCCACAGGCTTAATAGGATCAACATTGATTCACTGCTTATTAGAATTAAATCGTGAAATACGAATTGTAGCCCCAGTCAGAAATAAGCAGAAGGCTGTTTCAATGTTTGAAGATGATGTTGATAAAATAGAGTTGATAGAATGCGATTTATTATCATTTGATTATAATGAAATAGGAACTGTTGATTATGTGGTTCATTGTGCTGCTCCGACATCTTCTAAGTTCTTTGTAGATTCTCCGGTTGATACATTTAATAGTATAGTAAATGGGACCTCTGTCATGTTAGAATATGCAAAAAAACGTCCAATTAAAGGATTTGTATATCTTTCTTCACTGGAAGTATATGGTAGCATCTCTGATGGTGACAAATTGATTACGGAAAATGTTCAGGGATACTGGAACCCTATGAGTGTTCGAAGTTCTTATCCTGTGGCTAAACGTGCAGCAGAGACCCTTTGCTGTGCATACGCTCATCAATATGAAGTTCCTGTGAAAGTTGCTCGTCTGACTCAGACCACTGGCGCAGGCATTGCAAAGGATGACAATCGGGTAATAGCTCAATTTGCACGTTTGGCTGCTGAAGGTAAAGACATTGTTCTTCATTCGACGGGTGAGTCTGCTAGACCATATTGTTATACAACAGATGCTGTGTCTGCACTGCTATACATTTTACTAAGAGGTGAAAACGGTGAGGCCTATAATGTCGCTAATGAGGAAACATATATATCGGCACGAGGCATGGCTGAATATTTGAAAAAGAATTTTAATCCCAATATACATATCCGGGTGGAACTGAATGAAAATATGGGATATGCACCGGTAACTAAGCAACATCTGAGCGCTGAGAAGATTGAAAGCTTAGGATGGAAGCCTCAATATGGCTTGAAAGAGATTTTTAATAGGTTGATAGAGTATTTGGGTTAATTATAATTTGGTGGAGAAATGAGAGAGATGAGTTTGAAAGATATCCAGGTTGTTTGCTTGGAAATCTTAAAAGACGTTCATTTGTTTTGTGTAAGTAATCATATTAATTATACATTATGTGGTGGAACGCTTTTAGGCGCAATAAGGCATAATGGTTATATTCCATGGGATGACGACATAGATATTGCAATGCCACGTCCGGATTATGACAAGTTTATACAGTGTTACCAGTCGGAGAATGGCTATCAACTGTTTGCCCAAGAGAGAATAGGCTGTAAAGGAGTGAAAATAGCATTTGCTAGAGTCTGTGATATGCAACGAACTTATGTGGATTCTTCACCAGGACCGTGGAATGATACTGACACAGGAGTGTGGATTGATATTTTTCCCTTGGACGGTGCTTCCAATGATAGGCATTTGGTTGAACAAAAAACTGCACAGGTGGTAAAACTATGGAATATTTGTAAGTCTTTTCGAAGGGGCTTGGGGCCTATACGACCCAAAAAGACATTGAAGACCAAAATTAAAACAATGCTTTTTAAAGTTGTTTTTATAAATAAGGTCGGATTAATTGTGGATTATTTAACACGTCTGCATGTTAAGAATTGTAGGACATGGGACTATACCCAAAGTCAGTATTTTACAAGTTTCACATTCCCAAAGCATGGGATAAAAGAATATCTTCCTCAAACTATGCTTACTTCGTATAGCCTTCATATTTTTGAAGATACCCAGTTCTATGTGATTGATCAATATGATAGTTGGTTAAAAGCATTGTTTGGAAATTACATGAAATTGCCGCCAGTAGAAGAAAGAGAGGGGAATGGCCATAGTTTTAATACTTTTTATTGGAAAACATGAATAGTTAATTCCTGTATTTTCAAAAATGGATGGATATGAAAAAAGTCATAACATACGGAACTTACGATTTGTTGCATCAAGGGCATATAAACCTGTTGCGCCGAGCCAAAGAGTTGGGCGACTACTTGATCGTTGGTGTTACCAACGACAGTTTTGATCGTGACCGGGGAAAATTGAATGTTCGGAACAATGTTCTTGAACGTGTGGAGGCCGTTAAGGCTACAGGTTATGCCGATCAGATCATTATTGAAGATTATATGGGTCAGAAGATAGATGATATCCAAAAATATAATGTGGATATCTTTGCTATTGGCTCTGACTGGGAAGGCAAGTTCGACTATCTGAAAGAGTTTTGTGAGGTGGTTTACCTACCTCGAACGGAGGGTATCAGCAGTACGATGCTACGCAACGAAAGTCAGGAGGTGATAAAAGTTGGTATTGTAGGATGTGGCAGAGTATCAGTAAGATTCCCTTCTGAGGCAGATGTGGTGAATGGTATCGAGGTTTGTGCTGCATACGACATCAATCCTGAAGCAACCAAGTCATTTGTAGACCAGTTTAATGGTGACATCGTTGCATACGAAGACTTGGAGAGTTTTTATGAGGCTGTAGACGCTGTATATGTTGCAACACCCCATCTGGCTCACTATCCTTGTATCAAGGAGGCATTAGAGAGGAAAAAGCATGTGTTGTGTGAAACACCGATGGTGTTGGATGGCAATCAGGCTAAAGAGTTATATAAGCTGGCACAGCAACAGGGCGTTATTTTAATGGAAGCCAACAAGACGGCACATTGTCCTGCTTTCAACCACCTAATGGTATTAATTAAGTCAGGACTCATTGGTGAGGTGGTTGACATTGAGGCTTCGTTGTCTCAGTTGTTAGATAAGAGCGGTCGTGAGTTTGATCCCAACCAAGCGGGTGGCGCTTTATTCGAAGAGGGTTCATATCCATTACTCCCTATCATAAAACTGTTGGGTATCAACTATCAGGATATGAATCTTTATTCAAGGATTGAGAATGGTGTTGATATCTATACCAAAGGTGTGCTTCGCTATCCTAAGGCCATCTGTTCCTTTAAGGTGGGATTAGGTGTAAAAACTGAAGGTAACCTTGTTGTTTCTGGTACGAAAGGCTATGCTTATGTGCCTGCTCCTTGGTGGCTGACGGACTATTTTGAACTTCGTTATGAGGATCAGAACCAAAATAAGAAGTATTTCTATAAGTGGGATGGCTATGGCCTGAGATATGAGATACAAGAATTTATCAGTTGCATTTTGAACAAGCGCTTCTCTTCTGCTCGTCTGCGTCGGAGAGAAAGCATTTGCATGGCAGAGATTATGCAACAATTCGCAGAACGAAAGAATTTTAACGAAATATAATTTATTCAATAATGATTAATTTTACTGTTGGTCCAGTACAGTCAAGTGAAGCTGTACGGGCTATTGGTGCAGAACAAGTGCCTTATTTCAGGACGGCAGAGTTCTCGGAGGTGATGTTGGAAAACGAGCGGCTAATTAAGAAATTTGCTCATACAACAGAAGATAGTAGAGCCGTTTTTTTGACATGTTCAGGTTCTGGTGGTATGGAGGCTGCCATTATGAATACGCTGACTAAAGATGATAAGGCTCTGGTTATTAATGGCGGCAGTTTTGGTGAGCGTTTCGTTGAACTGTTGACCCTTCACGAGATCCCTTTCACAGAAATCAAACTTAAACATGGAAAGGCTTTGAAACCAGAGCATTTGGCTCCATATGAAGGAAAGGGTTATACCGCATTCTTACTTCAAAAGCACGAAACCTCCACTGGTGTGCATTTTGACATTAATTTGGTCAGTGATTTCTGTAAACGCAACAACTGCTTTTTAATCGTTGACACCATCAGCACTTTTCTATGTGATCCTTTTGATATGGCATCTTTAGGCGCTGGCGTTATGATAACTGGTAGTCAGAAAGCTTTGGCATGTCCTCCAGGAATTGCTGTGATGGCTTTGGCTCCTTCTGCCTTGGAGCGCATAGAGAAAACCAAATGTTGTTGTCAGTATCTGGATTTGAAATTAGCATTGAAGAATCAGGAACGAGGACAAACGCCATGGACGCCTGCTGTTGGAGTTCTTCGACAAATCAACGTACGTCTGAAAGAGATAGATACAGCAGGCGGAGATAAAGCCGAAATTGAAAGGACCGCCCAACTTGCCAACTATTTTAGGAATAAGTTAAAAGAGCATCATCTTCCTTTTGAGATTATCAGCGAGAGTTTGAGTAATGCGGTGACTCCCTTGCATCCAACCACACAGTCTGCTTATGAGATTTTTCTGAAGATCAAAGACGAATATGGTATGTGGATATGTCCAAATGGCGGCGATATGAAAGATACGGTGTTCAGAGTCGGGCATATTGGAGCACTGACCACTAAGGATTACGACCAATTGATTGCTGCATTCATTGATTTGCAGAAAAAGAACTTTATCTGAATCCTTTAGCTGATGGAGATAATTTGCAAGCTATGGACTGAAAATTTCGAGATAAATGGCTATACCATCGAGGATATATTGTCCTTGATTAAGGATGCTTATGGGGAACGGGCAAAAGAGGGTATTTCTTTTGCTACGCTGAATTACAGCGTCGATGACCTTCTTGCAGAACGTTCAAGTGCTGACTATTGGTTTCTGGCTTTTGATGAAGATAACCATTTATATGGCACAGCTCGTCTGACGGTGAAAGATAAGAGTGGTGAAATCTGCAATTTTGCAGTATCTCCTAAGAGTCAGGGTAAGCATGTTGGCTCACAACTTTTACAGGCAGCAAATGGTTTTGCGGTTAAACAGAAATTAGATTATGTTATTTCTTACACTGCTACAAATGCTAAAAGTAGTGTGAGATGTCATTGTAATAATGGATTTCAAATAGTGGGGATAGACATTGGATTGTACCAAGATTATTCTTCGTATATCTTCCGGAATCAAATATCCCCGTCTTTCTATTGGAACAATTCGCTTTTGATAAAACTGGGATTTCTTAAATCTTATATAAAATATCGTATGGCGAAAAAAGCAAATGGCCAGAATACAATTATTGGCAAGTTGTTCTTGTACATAAAAGAAAAAATCATTCGATAAATTTAGATATGAAAGAGATGACTCTTCAAGAGGTTCAGAAAGTTTCATTGGATATTCTCAAAGATGTCCATGACTTTTGTGAGTCTCATAATATTAAGTATTCCTTAGCATACGGTACTCTACTTGGCGCAGTGCGTCATAAAGGCTTTATTCCCTGGGATGATGATGTTGATATCATTATTCCGAGACCTGACTATGAAAGGTTTTGCAGAGAATATTACTCTTCTCATGGATATAAACTTTATTGTCCTGAAGATCCAGTAAACTACATGGTATTTGCCCGTGTCTGTGACAACGAACATACGTTAGTAAAGACGAACCGTCCATGGGCTAGTGAACCGACGGGAGTATGGATTGATATTTTCCCATTTGAAGGCTTGCCTTCAGATGAAGGCGATTTCCTCAATCTTGTGAAAAGGATAAGGGGGGTAGCCAAGAAAGTATACAGGCTTCGTTTTGGAAAGTTCCTTAAACTGTCAGAAACTAATGGCATTAAAGACTTCTTTTATTGCTTGATAAAGAAGATTCTGTATTCACGGTATGATATTAGGTCGCTTATGGATGAACATATCCGTCTGATGTCAAGCCGTAATTATAATGAGGCGGATTATTGTGGGCAGTTGTGCGTGATGGACTATCCTGAAAAGGAACAAAATCCTAAGGCTGACTTCGAGCGCTTTGTTAAAGTCCCTTTTGCTGACTCAGAGTTCTATGTGATGAATGGTTATGATAATGTGTTGAGGCGTTATTATGGCAACTACATGGAACTGCCTCCGGAGGATAAAAGAGTACCTCCTCAGTCGTTTACACAGAAATATTATTGGAAATAGTATGAAAGAATTATCTATGCAAGACGTTCAACAGGCTTCTTTGGAAGTCCTGAAGAAGGTCGCTGATATTTGTGAAAAGGAAAACATAAGATATGCCTTGGCATATGGTACTTTACTTGGTGCTATCCGCCATAAAGGTTTTATTCCCTGGGATGATGATATTGACATCATCGTTCCACGTCCTGACTATGAACGGCTTTTGGACTATTTTGCAAAGAACGATACTGCTCCTTTTGTGGCTATGAATATGCAGACCACGAAAGGTTACCCATATTTGATTACGCGAATTGCGGATACTCGCTACCGATTAGAAGTCCAAAACGAGAAAGATTATGGATTGGGAACTTTTATTGATGTATATGTTTTAGATGGTGTGGGAAATACTTACGAAGAAGGATGTAAATATATTGCAAAAACGTGCAAGTATCCTCGTCTGATTTTTCTTGCTACTAGAAGGTATTATCATTTTGGTACAACAAAGGGCTTTTGGAAACGAATGATCAAGTTCCCAGCATTCTGTTTCGCAAAACTGATGGGCAAGGACTTCTTTATTAAGCGACTAATGAAGATTGTAGATACAGATTCTTATGACAAGTGTCAGTTTGTAGGTTGTGCCATTTGGAACGAACGGCCTTTCTGGGGCGTCTTTGACAAGAAATTTGTGGAAGAAACGATGTTGGCCCCGTTTGAGGATGGAAAATTCCGAATCCCCAAAGACTATGATGAGGTTCTAAGATTGTGGTATGGCGATTATATGCAATTGCCTCCGGAAAAGAATAGAGTCTATCATCATTTATATAAAGTGTATAAGAAAGAATCAGTATGAAACGAAAGAGTTTTTTACAGGTCACGAGCCAGATCTTGAGGATGGCATTGGCTGCAGTGGTGATGATGTTGTCGACGTTGACGGCTGAAGCTGCCACAGTGACTTTCAGGACGGCATTGTTATTCGGTGAGACGTTGGATTATTCCCTCCAAACTGAAAACGACATCAAGCCAAAGAATATTGATTATGATGGCGGTACTATTACCCAGGATGAAAACGGCTATACCGTCATCATATATGATGATTTCAATGCCATGCCGCTACCAATCGATGATGATGGTAAAATCGTCAACTTGACCTATAACCGCAAATTAGGAGGACCGATACCGGACTACTTCGACAAGGAGATTGAAGGAAAGGCTGCCAGACTCTACACCCTTTGTCTGCCTTTTGCTCCCAAGACGACTAATGGCATGAAGTTCTATACCCTCAGCGCTGCCACTGCTACGACACTCACTTTTAGTGAAGTGCCGGGAACTCCTGTGGCAAACACACCTTATCTTGTTGTCATCACAGGTAATTTTGACATTGAGGAATATTGCTATAACTATGACGTGGAGTCTATGGCGATTAAAAGCGAGACTAAGGACGGCTACACGTTCACCGGCACCTTCAAAGGACTTGATAACACTGCAGCCGTTGGTAAGTATATACTGCAACCTGGCGGCAAATGGAGCATAGTACCTTATGGCAATGCTGGTGTTTTTATTCCGCCGTTCCGTGCCTATATCATTGGTCCAGCAGCTGATGCCCGAGTGCTGAATAGCGACTTCGTCTATGATGCAACGACTATCCAGATTATTCGTACTATCGATAATGATGGAACCGAACGCTGGTACGACCTCAATGGACGTCCCGTGAGCAAGCCCTTTACGAATGGTATCTATATCCACAACGGTAAGAAGGTTGTGATAAAGTCAGAATGATATTTAAAAAGATTACAGAATGAAGCAAATATATTTAAAACCAGAAAGCATTGTAATTGAGTTGAAACCGTCAGGTATGCTCTGCTACAGTGATATAAATAATGATATCAGCGGCGATGCCAATAGTCCTGCACTCGTCCGCGGAATAGGCTGGGACGACGAAGAGAGTGACTAGTAATATTACATTTTAATTGTTTGATTTTTGTCACTAGGGTCCAATGTTGAGTTTCTAATTAAGATGTATAAGAAGTAGGCGCGATAATGAGATTTCTTTATTTACTGTTTATTATCTTTTATGTGCCAGAAAATACATCTGCGACATGCCTATTTCCAGACGATGATGTTCAAACAGCATATATTAATTATATAGAAGAAAAAGTAAAAACGATAAATTGTGACAAAACATCTTTAGAATCCTATATATTTATTACAGATACACATGTAGCTGCAAACAGTTTAAAATCTCCACAACTTATTAAAAACATCGTAGAACACACACGCATCAATAAGGTTATATGGGGTGGGGATGCTATATGTGCTTATGGTAAAAATAGTGATATTGAGGTTCAATGGAGGAAGCAGACATTATTTGATAGTTTGATATCACAGGTTGGACGATTTTATAAAATTCGTGGAAACCATGATTTCACTATTAAAGAGAGCTCTACCTCTAACAAAGGGGTGACATATTCCCAGCAAAAGACGGCTCAGCTGCTCTTTGAGAATCATCCTGATGATATTGTCCGTAATGATGCAGATCCTGGAGCTTGCTATTATTATTTTGATGATGAGATGGCTCGTGTCAGAGTTGTTGTCTTCGATACGACAGACTCTATTAGGGGAGAAAATGTAGCTTGGGGGACGGTATATGGAGTACATGATACACAATTGAGATGGGTTGTTGATTCAGCGATAGCTACAACTTCGAAAGGTTATGGATTAGTATTTCTGTCACATGTACCTTTCACGGATACGACGGGATCAAGACATGTCATATTAAGTAATGTCAGGGATGTCGTGGATGCGGCAGCTTTAAAGACTTCTGGCAAAACGGGCTCTGTGAACTACGATTTTACGAAACTGAAAGACGTAAAGGTACTGATGTGTCTTTCAGGACACAACCATCAAGACATGCAGACATTTCGCAATGGGGTAGTACACATGGTGACGGCTAGTGATGCAGCGTATAATGATTATAAAGCAGATCCTTTTGTGAAAGATCTCTCTGGCAGGACAGTTGATACAATAAATGAGGTTTGCTTTGATTGCATATCAATTAATAAAAGAAAGAAGTTGATTTCTGCCTATCGTATTGGTATTGGAGGAGATAGATTCTTTCATACAAAATCGCTTAAATTAAAGGTTGGAAAGTCTAAACATCTAAAGACCTCGCTAAATCACCCAGTTGAATGGCATAGCTACAATGCCTCTGGAAATCAGTATAATGGTAAATGGACATTGTTCAACGATGTGGTAAACATTGATGGTAATGGAACAGTTGTCAGTAAAAAGCAAGGGGAAGCTGTTGTCTTGGCTGTTGATGAAAAAGGGAATAAAGAATTTTATAATATTATTGTAAAGTAGATATTGGTAGTTGTAAAATGAAAATAGCATTCCTAAGCGTTCGTGGAATACCCAATAACTATGGGGGGTTCGAGGAGTTCGCTGAATATATTTCTGTAGGCTTGGCAGAGCGTGGTCATGATATCACGGTTTATTCTCCCCATTATCATCCTTATCAGGAAAAGGAATATAAAGGGGTCCACATCAAACATATTTATAGTCCAGAGTTGTGGATGGGCGGTTCTGTCGGTAGTTTCTTCTACGATTACCTCAGTTTGAAGGATGCATTAAAGAAAGAGAATTTTGATATTATCTATGATGCTGGTTATACAAGCATTATTCCGGCATACATCCGGTTTAATGTCAAAAAGATCAAGCATCCTATCTTCACAACAAACATGGATGGCCTTGAATATAAAAGGGCTAAGTTTAACAGGTGGGCTCAGAAATTCCTGTTTTGGGAGGAGCAGATGGCGGTGAAACATAGCCACTACTTGATTGCGGATAATATGGGCATTCAGGATTATTACAAAGAAAAGTATGGCAAAGAAAGTAAGTTCCTGGCATACGGAGCCACCATACACGATCATTATAATGCGGATTATCTGAAAGAGTATGGTCTAGTGGAGAATGACTATTTCATCTTGGTTGCCCGCTTGGAACCGGAGAATAATATTTATATGACCATTGATGGCTATCTGGCTTCAGAACAATATGGGAAGAAGCCTTTGGTCGTGGTAGGGAAGACCAATACACCATACGGAAAGAAACTTGTTGCAAAATATGGTAATAATCCTAATATCAAGTTTGTCGGGGGCATTTACGACTTTGACAAGCTTAATTCTGTCAGACACTTTTCTTATGCCTATTTTCATGGGCATAGCGTAGGGGGTACGAATCCTTCTTTGTTAGAGGCGATGGCTTCGGAGTGTTTCATCTTGTCACATAATAATGTATTCAATCGTTCCGTTCTTCGTGAAAATGCCATCTACTATCAGTCAACCGAAGATGTGACAAAACTACTGAATGACATTGATAATATTGTCTATAAGTATAAATCTGATTTTACATCAGAAAATCTGGATATTATTCGGAACGAATATTCATTGGAAAAGTTGATTGACGAGCACGAGAAGTATTTCAAATGGATACTTGAAGATGCTAAAAAGAGATAATTCTTCTATTCTGGCACGAACTTCACTGATTTGGTTTCCTGAGCAGCTTCCAAAAAGGTGATGTTTCGTGCCAGTTTTGGATTGGGTTGAATGTCCATTGTCAAGTGGGGACAATAGGGGCAGTATTCGATTTCTATGCGGGTACTGCAAAACGAGCTCCCCAGTGGTGGCAGGATCATTCCTTGGAATGGCTTTACCGTCTATGTCTTGAGCCCAAGCGGATGTGGCGGAGATATCTTTTGGGTAATCCGTTGTTTTTGTGGAATGTCATTTCTCTTACTTTCTTCGGCGCGAAGAAAGAAGCAAAGAAGCATCCACCCTCCCCAAGGCCCCTCCCTATATGGAGGGGATGCAACCTGAAAGTCGCAGAAACCGTCGACTTTCAGTGGGTTTTGGTATAGCGGGACACGCGATGAGTTTTTTATCGGCTGCGCAGAGAGGGACACGGCTTGATATTTTTATCGCTGCGCATGGAGGAAAGCACAGGAATGAAATGAATAGGCATAATATACATAATTTTGTCCACAAATACTTGTGGATTTGAAATAAAGTTCGTAAATTTGCAAACGATGAATTAAATAATCATGTAATATGGCAAGGCTGATTGTTAGGAATATAGGTCCAATCAAGGATGTAGACATCGAGTTAAAGAAGGTGAATGTGTTTATGGGGCCACAAGGCTGTGGCAAAAGCACATTGGCTAAGATTATAAGTTTCTGCTCATGGATGGAAAAGGGAAATGACAATACCGAAGAGGCTCAAAAACAAGGTCTGATTTCTACACTAACACAATATCATCGTATGGATGGCTATTTCCGTGAAGATTCTGAACTAGCCTACGTTGGAGATAATGTGAATTTTTACTATCAGTTTCCAGAGCCTTTCCCTCTTTCATGGAAAGGCTATACTGCAGAGCCTCTGTACCATGATAAAGAATTCGTGATATATTATACAGAAAAAAGCGTTAATCCTAAAGTTGCATATATCCCAGCAGAACGCAATTTCGTGTCTGTAGTTCCTAATTTGAATAAGTATTCAGAGAAAGATGACTCACTACAGCATTTCGTGAATGACTGGTTTGAAGCCAAAAGGACCTATACTGAGAAGAATCCGCTAACATTAGAGATGTTGGGCATTAAATACTATTATAATGCGAAGACGGACACAGACATCATTGTACAAGACGGTCAGATGATCAGGCTTAATCAGTCGAGTAGTGGATACCAGTCTGTAGTACCGCTTATGGCATTACTGAGTTATCTGTCGACTACTATTTATGAGGAGAATAAACCTTTCTCCCCTGCAGAAAATGCTCATATGCAGGAAATATTGTCGCATGTCTCGAGTGAGGTTAGTGGTGATATGGAGCAGAAAGTGATTGACCGTATTCGCGGGTTTCTGCAGGGAAAAGTTTTTACGCATACACAATTTGTCATAGAGGAACCAGAACAAAATTTGTTCCCGCAGACACAAATTGACTTGCTATATCACTTGATTTCAGAGATAAATCACGGTAGGAATCATCGATTAGTTTTGACGACTCATAGCCCATACGTATTATATGCATTGAACAACTGCCTGATGGCCTACTTGGTCAAAGATAAGATAGATGAAGGAGCTGCTGCCAAGATTGATAGTATGAAGTATACACTTAATCCTGAGGATGTGTCTGTTTGGTCTATCAAGGACGGATTTATAAGAAATGACAAGGGCGAGTCTCATAAGACAATCCAGGATGAACGTGGTCTCATAAGGAAAAATTATTTCAATGAGGTAATGCGTTCGGTGATGAGTGACTTTAATCAGCTATTGGAATATGATGATTAGTGAAACCTATAGTGAAGATGTCTTCATCGCCGACTATACTAATTACGTTATTAAAAGTGGGTCAGAATCTGAACTACTATATAAAGGTGTGGTGGTGGGAACGAAGGAGGTCGGTATTATTCCATCGTTTGTGATTCATAATGAACATAGATATTTATTCGAGGTTGTGAACAATGAGCATAACCCTGCTATATTTAAAAGGGCTGATGGCAGCAAGGTCTCTCAATGTGAGTGCATCATCTACTCTCATAGAAATGATAACCGTAAAGGATGGATGATGTTTTTGGAACTAAAATATTGTGAGCCTAAGAATCTGTATTCAAATATGATGGGTGGAATAGGACAGTTAAGAGCAACTTGCAACTACATTCTGAAAGAAAGGCAGGAGTATGATGGGAATCAATTCAAGAAATACCTCGTTATTTCTACTCCTGGCGTGGATCCTTTGGACCCTTTTGATGCTTCATATTTCAATCAAGATGACATGCTTACCTTGAAAGAGGATACTGGGGCTGTATTGAAAGCTGCAAATGAGGTTTCTATTCAGACGCCTGCTGTATTAAAGTTTTAATTTATAAGAATGCTCTTTGGTTCCAAGAGGTGGTGGTTCGTGCCAGTTTTATGTATATCATGATTCCAAAGATGATGAAGATCTTCGTGGTGGCGCATAAGCCCTTTGGGATGCCGGAGGGGAAGGCGCTGGCAGACTATGAGACGATGCTGCATGGCGAACTGGCCCAGAAGGTGAAAGAGGATCGAGTCGAGAAGTTTGAGAATCCGGCGATATTGCT
>JAEEGI010009875.1_pt1 | contig 20817 bp, 17 predicted proteins | sample 8958751 | NCBI WGS metagenome assembly JAEEGI01 (sample SAMN16246545, study PRJNA631951) | gut metagenome | biome: gut microbiome; feature: rumen; material: KS-attached | host: Bos | place: Iran: Karaj | collected 2018-10 | reverse complement strand
TGTCTAATAGAAGCGGGCGCGGTTGTCCTTGACGTCCGCAAGCTCCATCATCACTGGCAGGATCATCTGAGACATGTACTGGCCCTTCTGGCGCTGGGTGTTGCGTGCGTCGTCCTCGGTGTAGAAGGCGCCGGTGTCACGACCGGTTACCTTGAACACATAGGTGCCGATGGAACCGGCGACGGGACCGCAGATCTTGCCCTCCGGGGCGGCGCTGACCGCACCGATGAACGCGGGATCAAGACCCTGGCCGCGCATGGATGCGAAGGTGATATCCTCCTGGGTGCTGACGGTCGTACCGAGCGCCTCGGCGATAGCCTGCAGGTCGTCAAGCCCCTTGATCTTCTCAGCGATCTCCTCGGCCTTCTTCTCCGCCATCTTCCGGGCGTACAACTCGGAACGGATGGAGGAAGAAACCTCCTCAACGGTGGCGAAACCTTCCTCGTGGGCAGCCTTGACCGTCGCGATGAAGAAATAGTTGTTATTGACCGTGATGATGTTGGAAACCTTACCCGGCTTGTTATCGAAAATCCAGCGGGTCACCTCCTTGGCGTTGTCGATGGCACCGTAGGAAGAGGTGCTCTCGAGGACCTTGTTCATCGGATGGGAGTAGACACCCATCGTATCGACGGCGGCCCTGTAGTTGTCATAGCTGCCGTTCGCGATCGTCGCGAACTTGTTGGCCTGCGCATAATAGCGGTTGAAGGTCTCCTTGCTGGCAAGGGCGTCCTTCTCGAAAACCGCCACCTGCTTCATTTCAACGGGATCGGACTTGGTCAGGACCTCGATGAGGAGCTGGCCATAGTTGAGCGTCTTGACCAGCGTCGGCTTGTTCAGTGGCTCGTCAAACAGGCTCTCGAGACCGGGGAACACGTTCGCGCGGCTCATCGGGACGGCCTCGTTGAGACGGAGGGCGGTCACCATCGAATCGGTGACGGCGGTCTCGTTCTGGGCAGCCAGGGCGCGGAAGGTGATGTTCTCGGACTTCGGAGCGACATTCAGCACGCGGACACCGTAGAAGTTGTTGCCGTCCGCAAGGATCTGGGAGACCTCGCCGGCCTTGGCGCCGTCGACAAAGTCGGAAACGACCTTGGAAACGGTATTCAACTCACCGGCCTTATACCATGCGTCGCTGTAGCCGCGGTCGGAATTCTTGGTCAGGAAACCCTTGACGTTGTCGGTCGTGGCAAACTCCTCATAAAGCTCGGACATGGCGTTGTTGGCCGCTGCGATGTCCTCGTCGGAAGGCTTCACCTCAAAGACGACATACTCGGCATCCCGGCTCGCGGGCTGCTTGAAGAATTTCTTGTGGTCATTGTAGAACTTCTTGATCTCCGCACCGGAGACGACGATGGTAGAGTCCGTAGCGAACGGATAAGGCACCATCACGAACTCGGCGCTGGTCGTCGTATTGTTCTCAGCGATGGCACGCTGGAGCATCAGGGGATTCTGGATGTCACTGTTGGCGAACAGGGAGCCGTACTTGGCATAGTACTGCTGGTTGTGGATGGTGTTCTGGAGATAGTTCCAGTACAGCTTGAGACGGCCGGTCTGGTCGGCATCCACCTCGTTGACAAAGTCGACAAGCGCATTCGGATCATACTGTCCGTCCTTGTCCAGGAAGTTGTAGTTCTGGGAGAGGATCGGGGAAACCATGTCTCCGGTCGTCAGCGCCAGCATTTCAGCCTTGCCGACATTGATACCGGCATCACGGGCATTCTTGACGAAAAGGTATTTGTCCACCAGATTCTGCCAGGCAGAATTACGGATCTGCTCCTGCTGCTGGTCGTTCTTGACGGAAGAGCCGGTCATGATCTCACTGATCGTGGAGAACTGCTCGACCTCGGACTGGAAGTCGGTATAAGACACGGACTTGCCATTGATCTGACCCACGTCATATTTGGAAGACATCGAACTCAGGGCGGACTCGAGGGTCGTCGGATCGATGATGAAAGACAAGAGGGCCAGGGCGATGATGATGGAAATCAAAACGCCGAATTTTACGCGAATATTCTGTAGAACCGCCATTGTATTGTTAGTTTTTAATTAATTAGCGAATCAATATTGGGGTGCGAAGATAGCAATTTTCCCTTAAATCACCATTATTTTTTAAGAAATGGACCTATAAAATTGATGGAATCGACCAAAACGGCGGTCGTATCCTTCACGACGACGCTGTAGCTGTTGAAGGGTTTCTTGATAATCGCATTGCGTGCCTTGTCGTCGGAGCGCATCCCATAACCCTGCATGAACCCGTCCGGGGAATACATCCGGATGTAACAGTCCGTATAGATCTGGTGGACGCGCTGGTCCCAATAGATCGTATCGGTCTCCATCGTCTCCCGCTTGATGATGTTCTGGATGGAGACGTTGCCGAAAGCCTGCCACTCTTCTCCGTTGGAACTCTTGAAAGTGATGTGCCGGGCCTGGTCTGAGAGCATGATGGTCTCCAGCAGGCCGTCATCCGTATAACTATACACGGAAAAACCGTCCGGGAACAGTTCCATCGTAGTCGTGTCTGTCTCATAGCGGAGCATCTTGTCCGCCTCGATCCGCATCACGACGACCCCGTTCTTGGTCTGGACGGCGAACATGTCGTCCACCGTCTGCATCGGCACCTTGGAAAAGTCGATCCTTTCGCCGTCCGCCTTCCCTTTTCGCAGGGAGAGTAACACAACGATAGCAACCGCGGCCGCGGTTGCTATCGCAATCAGTATTTTCCAGACGGGTTTCAAATCCTTACTTCTGCGTTCTCACAGTGGTGGTGGCACGCATGCCGCCGCAAGAAACCGTGTAGCTCTGGCCGGCGGTGAGGTCGAACATGAAGGCCTCAGCGGTCTGCGGGAAGTAACGGCTGCAAGCGCCGATGCGCTCGTTGGCTTCTGCGGTCAGGCTCTCATCGGCGGCTTTCGCACGCTGATAGTAGTCGACGGCCACCCAGTAAGGGGCGCGGCGCTCGATTTCGTTACCACCGCAGGAAGTGGCAGCCCAGATGTTGCCGATCAGCATGTAGCACTCGCCCTTGACCGAAGGATTGAGCTCGGCGGCCTTGACGGCGGAGTCGAATGCCTTGCCCTTCATGCCATTCTTGTAGCAGAACTTGGCAAGCTCGTTATAATAGTCACCGTCGGTGACAGAGTCGGACTCGGGATAGCCGATAGCCTGCTCGAGGTAGTTGATCGCATCGTTGACATTGCCGCGGGAAGAGTTGAGCCTGTACAGGAAGTACGCGGACTTATAGGACGGCTCCACCTTGTGCATCGCGGTGACGGCCTTCAGGAAGAGGTCGTTGTCGGTGCAGCCCTCGGTGTTGTTGAGCATGCTCACGATGTTGGAGACAACTCCGATATCCTCGGGATTGGCCTCGAAACGAGGGGTGAAGAGAGCGAGGAGATTCTCGCAGCTCGCCACCTTGCTGGTGATGAACAGTCCCTCAAGGTCGGACTTGGCCTTGTCGTTCTGCTCGGCCTCGACCTCGGTCTTCGCCTGCATGTTGTTGATCAGCTCAAGGTTGCGCTGATAGGTGTTGATGACATCCTCCGCGGTCAGTTCGCCCTTCTGGTACAGGTCGATGGCGGCGTTCAGGTCAAAGAGAAGGATCGAAGACTTGGTCGCGGTTCCGTTGGCTTCGATGATCCGGTTGTAGCCGTCATAGAGCGCCTTGGGATCCTTGACGAAGTTGGAGAGGTCGATTCCCTTGTTGTTGAGCGCGGTCGCTGCATATTTGGGATAGAACTCGATACGGGTGTCGTGCAGGGTCATCAGGGTATCGATGAGGGCCTGGCGATACTCCGCGTTCTTCGCATTCTTCGCAATGAGGCGGCGGATCAAGGTCGTGCCGTCCACCAACATGGTCTGGTTGGCGGTAGGAGGGCAGATGTTGTAAGCCTTTCTCCAGTTGGGGAGAGCCTCGTCATAGTTTTTCTGCTTGAAATACTCCTTGTAGTAGGAAAGGTAGATGATGCAGTTCGCGCTGTCAGCACCGTACTTTCCCTGGGCAAACACATCCGTGCCCGTCAGGACCATCGTAAGGGTCAAAATGGCTAATGCGATCTTTTTCATATCAGTCAGATTAATTAATTTCAAACACTACAAATATCTGTTTTTCTGGAACCAGATGTCAAATGCGTTCATGCCGATCGTCAATCCGATGTACCGCTCCCGCACCTGGTTGCCTTTCAGGCTTCCTCTCTGTCCCAGATCCACCGCCACGCTCACGCCGTTGTTCATCCTCGTATTCTGGTTGTTGATCGGGAGGGTAAATCCCAACGTAACGCCATAGGAATGGATCTGATTACCATCAAGCAAAAAGTATTCCTGATTGAAATAGGCCCCCGCCTTGTAGGATACGCGACGCAGGTAATAACGCACGTCGTTGACGTTGGGGATGAATTCGAAACCGCCCCGGACGGACTGCGCCGCCGTCGCGGTAAAGGTGGAAAGGGACTTGTTGGCGAACCCGGCCACCTGGTCGATGCCGGTCCCCCTCCAGTCGCTCCGGGTGTAGTCAACCTCCGCTCTCCAGCGCTCGGCGCCCCGCAGGGAGACACCCACGCTGAAATCGCCGGCAAGGCTTACCTTGTCCTTGGAGAAATCGTTGACCGCATAGCGCAGCGTATCGCTGACCAGCGATCCCGTCGAAATCTTATAATCGGTCACGGAACCCTTCAGCTTGGTCTTGAGCGTATAAGTCGCACCCAGTCCGAGCGTCAGGTTGCCGACCGGCTGCTCATACTGAAGGCCGAAACGGGCCGTATGGCCCCGCAGGATCATGTTATAACCGCTGCTGACACCGTTGTATCCGGCAGTGGAATAAGTGACCGTGGAAGCCTTCTGCATCTTGCCGAAATAAAAAATATACTCGGCACCCAGGGAAAGGCGTCTCCACAGTGTCACACCGGCGGCGGTGAATATCTGGTACAGACCACCCGTACCGGCAGAAGTCTTCGTCACATTACCCACCTGGCCGACCAGGATGGGGTCCGTCTCATAAGACGCGAAATTATATCCCAGACCGCTGTACGGTGCCGCGCCTACCAGCATCGCGGAATGCTTGTAGATGGGGAAAGAGATGACGATGTCATTGAAATTGGTCAGGTTCGCACCGCTCTTCAAATCTCCCTGGCGATACACCTTGTCGGCATGCATCAGGCTGAAATCCACCATGAAGGCAAGGGAATCGCGGGCCGTGACGGCCGCCGGATTCATATAGTTGATCACCTTCCGGTTGCGGGACGCGATACCGGTGCCACCCATGCTCTTATGATAAGCCGTACCTTGGGGAATCACATCGCCGACGCCGAAAACGGAATACGGCGTATGGGCATTGCCAGCGCCGGACTGGGCCGAAAGACGGACCCCGCCCCCCAGGACGGAAGCCAGGAGGACCAGCAGCGCTATCTTAACTGTCTTTTTCTTTGACATATTCATCCGTTATCAAAGCCAGACCTATCAGTACAAGGTTACAAACTACAAAGATGGAGTTTTTCATTTTCTTAACAAAATAAATTGCGTCTCCACCCGTGAATATCACCACATTGTCGGGCTTTTTATCAATGTAGGACTGTATTTCAAATATGATGCCCGAGATGATTCCGGACTCGATGGAAGACCGGACCGAATCACCCAGGGGAAGAATTTCTTCCGGCGTATCCAGCAGCGGCAGAGAACGTGAATACCGGTTGAGCGCCTTGAAACGTGTCCGGCATCCGAGGGAAATGTTACCCCCTTCGTAATTCCCTTCCGCGTCTATATAATCGATTGTCAGGGTCGTTCCGAAATCAACCACCGTACATCCCCGGTCCTTGAAGAGCCAGCGCGCGGCCAGCAGGGCAGCGGCGCGGTCATAAGAAAGATAAGCGGGAAATCCGTATCGGGATGCCACCAGCGGGTGGGCGGGGTCCAGGATCACCAGTCGCCGGCATTCTCCCTTGAGCCGCTTTTCGTCGGCAGCGGAAATCTCATAGACGGACGACACCACCAGCACGCCCGGCTTTTCCTTCTCCGTGATGGAAGCGATGAAATCCATCTTCCTCTCACCCTGATAACGGAAAGTCTTGCCAAGGGTCTTATCCTCGGTCCAAGCCGCCTTCAGGGCGGTGTTTCCTATTTCCACGATCAGATTCACGCTTGCTTCTCCTTAAAGGGGTTCAAAGATAACAATTATTGCAACTTGTTCAAAACCGTCCAGGCCTTCTGCATCGAGTCTACGCCGCGGGCAACGATTTTAAGTTTCCCTTCGCTCTGCTTGAGTGTGAACAACTTATCATTGGCAGTAATGCGTTCCAAAACCTTCGAAAAGACCGGGGATTTGAAGTACGGCGACATCTGGTTCGAGATGAAGAAACAGATGAACAGACCGTTCTTGATAATGATCTTTTCAAAACCCAGGCGCGCTCCGAGATTGCGGACTTTGACCACCTGGAAAAGGTTTTCCAATTCCGGCTGGAATTTGCCGAAACGATCCTCGATCTGCACCCGCATCCGGTCCACCTCCTTCTCCGATCGCATCGAATCCAACTGCTTGTATATCCGGATCTTCTCTGCCGTAACATCCAGGTAACTGTCCGGAATCATGGCGGGCTGGTCGGTCTCGATCGAGCAGTCTTCGACGAAACTCTCCTTACCCTTCCGGGTATCCATACCCGTCTCCACACCCAACTCTTCCATCGCCTCCGCCAATATCTTCTGATAGGTCTCATAACCCATTTCAGAGATATAACCACTCTGTTCGGCTCCCAAAAGATTGCCGGCACCCCGGATATCCAGATCCTGCATCGCGATATTGAAACCGCTGCCCAGGTCGGAGAATTCCTCAATGGCCTTCAAGCGGCGCCGCGCCTCGTCCGTGATGGTGATCAGCGGCGGAACGATCAGATAGCAGAATGCCCTGCGGTTGGACCTTCCCACACGTCCGCGCAACTGATGCAAGTCACTCAGACCGATATTCTGCGCCTGGTTGATGATGATCGTATTGGCATTGGGGATATCCAGTCCGTTCTCAATGATCGTAGTGCAGAGCAACAGGTCATAATCCCCCCGCATGAATTCCAATATCTTATTTTCCAAAGATTTAGCCTCCATCTGACCATGGGCGATACATATCTTCATATCCGGTACGATGCGGTGCAGGATATCATAGATGGACTGCAGTTCCTCCACTTTGTTGTGCAGGAAAAAAATCTGGCCGCCACGGTTCAGTTCGTAGTTGATGATGCCCTTGAGTTCCGCCTCGTTGAAAAGGATGATTTCCGTCTGTACCGGGATGCGGTTGGGTGGCGGCGTATTGATAATCGATAAATCGCGGGCGCCCAGCAGAGAAAACTGCAACGTACGCGGGATCGGGGTCGCCGTCAATGTCAGGGTATCCACTGACTCCCGTATCTGGCGGAGTTTCTCTTTTGCCGACACACCGAATTTCTGTTCCTCATCGATGATCAGCAATCCCAGATCTTTGAATTCGAATCCGGCGCCCAAAATCTTGTGTGTACCGATTACGATATCGAGCTGCCCGCTCCTCAGGCGGTTCTTGACATCCGTAATCTCCTTTGCCGTACGCAGCCGACTCACATAATCCACCGTACAGGGAAGTCCTTCCAGCCTGGAAACGAAGGTATTGTAGTGCTGCAGGGCCAGGATGGTGGTAGGCACAAGAACAGCTACCTGCTTGCTGTCACCCACCGCCTTGAACGCAGCCCGGATAGCCACTTCCGTCTTTCCAAATCCCACGTCTCCGCAGACAAGCCGGTCCATCGGGCAATCATCCTCCATATCCTTCTTCACGGCGATGGTAGCCAGTTCCTGATCCGGCGTATCCTCATACATGAAAGAAGATTCCAATTCCTCCTGCAAATAAGAATCAGGGGAAAAAGCGAAGCCTTTGGACGCCTTGCGGCGGGCATACAGTTGGATCAGTTCTTTCGCTATATCCTTGACGCGTGATTTGGCTCCTGATTTGAGCGCCTGCCAGGATTTGGATCCGAGTTTATTGATGCGCGGCGGCTCACCTTCCTTGGATTTGAATCGGGAAATCTTATTGAGCGCATGGACGGAAACGAACACGACATCTCCATCCTTGTAGGTGATTTTCACCACCTCCCGGACCCGGTTCTTATCATCCCGCATCCGTACCAGGCCCCCGAATACACCCACGCCGTGGTCGATATGGACCACATAATCGCCAATGTTAAGCGAATTCAATTCATTGATAGTGAGCTGTTCGCTCTTATCTACGCTACGGCGGATGCTGACACGGTGGAAACGGTCGAATATCTCATGATCCGTGTAGCAGCAGATATGGTCCTCGGTATCAATGAAACCATTATGGATATTCTTACCGGAGACGAACTCCGGCTGGATACCGCCGTTTTGGAAAAGGATGGAGCGGATACGTTCCAGCTGGGATCCTTTTTCACCATAGATCAGAACCCTATAACCTGATTCGATCCGGCTGCGGATATCTTCCGTCAAGAGTTCGAAATTCTTATTGAACGTTGGCTGGGGAGTAATGCTGAAACGGACGATATCTTCCTTGTCGGAGAAACCCAGCGGAGGCTCCAGGAAGACGCGCTGGTAAGATTTCAACTCCTGGAAGAAATCCTTTTCTTTATACATATCACCCGAATCCAGCCAGACACAAGTCTTTTTAGGAAGGATTGTGGCGATGGAAACAGTCCCTTTATCGGATCCGGAGACAATATCTGAAATGATTTCCGCGGCATCCTTTTCTTCGACAGACAACTGGGTATTGCTGTCGAAAACATGGATTCTCTCTATTTCATTTCCCCAGAAGGAAAGGCGGTAAGGATTGTTGAGGGAATAAGAAAAAATATCAATCAGAGACCCCCTGACCGCGAACTGTCCGGGCGCAGACACGAAGTCCACCTTCTCGAATCCATTATCATAAAGACGGGTAAGGATTTCATCAAAAGGAATCTCATCCCCCTTCTTCAAAGTCCAGATGGAGCTCTTGATCGTCTTATTGTCAGGTATCTTTTCTTCCATCGCATCCGGCCAGGTTACGATGAAAGAGAGTTCCCCTTTATTGTCAGCTATCTTTCCAAGCGCAGCGGTCCTCTGGACACAGAGAGATGACTTATAATTACTCCTCTCAATTCCTTTACCCGATGAAGGAAGGAAAAATATACAATCCCCTTCCACCAGGTTATATAGGTCCGCACTACAGTATTCGGCGGCCTCCTGGGTAGGCATTACGATCAGGTGAAGTCCTTTCTTCGCTACCTGGGAAATAACGAACCAGCGTGCGGAAAGGAATAATCCCCCGCAGTAAACATCATTCCCGGCAGCTATTGCTTTCGCGAGTTTCTCGCTGCTTTTTGAGTTTATCAACATTCTGCCTTATTTTCGGTCGAAAAGTTGTTGATAACCCTGTTGATGGTTATGCTTTTTGGTTTGATAAAAAAGAGGTAAATCTTTTCCACTTTTTATCCCCACCGCCCATAACAGGCTTTTCAACACTTTAAGGGTAAGTCAAAATCTTTAAAATCAGGAAGATAATTCTTCTTTCAACATTTCAACAGCCCTAATATCATACACAGACTTCAAATAAAAATTACCTATATTTGTATCTGTATTAGGAAAAGCCATTGAAGATGTCAGATTTTGACCCCCACAACGCCAGCGGCAGCAAAGATAAGGATTTGGAAGGAATAATCCGGCCACAAGAGCTGGAAGATTTCACCGGACAGCGTGAAATCGTCTCAAACCTTGAAGTTTACATCAAAGCTGCGAAAATGAGGGGTGAAGCGTTGGACCATACGCTTTTCCACGGCCCTCCCGGTCTGGGTAAGACCACGCTTGCGCATATCATCGCAAATGAGATGGGGGTCAATATGAAGATTACATCCGGACCGGTGCTGGATAAGCCGGGAGACCTGGCGGGCCTGCTCACTTCCCTCGAAGAGGGGGATGTCCTTTTCATCGATGAGATCCACCGCCTTTCTCCGGAAGTGGAGGAATATCTTTATTCCGCGATGGAGGACTACGTGATCGACATCATGATTGACAAAGGCCCCGGCGCCCGTTCTGTGCGTATCACCCTCAATCCCTTCACGCTGGTGGGCGCTACGACCCGCAGCGGCCTGCTGACCGCTCCCCTTCGCGAGCGTTTCGGCATCACTTGCGCGCTCGAATACTATGATACGGAAGAACTCGTCCGTATCGTAAAGCGCAGCGCCCGTATCCTCAAGGTGGATATAGAAGAAAAGGCGGCCCGCGAAATCGCCCTCCGCAGCCGCGGTACGCCCCGTATCGCCAACTATCTGCTGAAGCGTGTCCGAGACTTCGCCCAAGTGATGGGCGACGGGCACATCGACCTGGATATCGCGCAGTTCGCGCTCAACAAACTGAAGATCGATACGCGTGGCCTGGATTCTACGGACAACCGCATCCTCCGGACGATCATCACCACTTTCAAGGGAGGTCCCGTCGGTGCCAATACGATCGCCACGGCGATCAGTGAGGATCAGGGCACTTATGAGGAAGTCTACGAACCCTTCCTGATCAAGGAGGGATTCATCGTACGCACGCAGCGCGGCCGCATCGCCACCGAACTGGCATACAGGCATCTCGGAATGGAAAATATGATCGATGCGGAAAGGATGCGCCGCAATCTGACGGGAGAAAGCGATCCCTCGCTGTTCTGAGTTTGCTCTTTTCCTTAAAAATGACTAAAATTGCAGACTAACTGAAATCTATCAAAACTTATCTATACAATGGCGGATAAACTTATTTCCAAGATTCCTGACGGGCCTTTGGCTGAAAAATGGACCAAACGCAAATCAGAGATTCATCTTGTCAGTCCCAACAACAAAAGAAAACTGGAGATTATCGTCGTCGGTACCGGCCTCGGAGGTGCCTCTGCAGCTGCTTCCCTGGGTGAACTCGGTTACAATGTGAAGATTTTCTGCATCAGTGATTCACCCCGTCGCGCGCATTCCATCGCGGCTCAGGGTGGTATCAATGCTGCCAAAAATTACCAAAACGACAACGACTCTGTCTACCGGCTTTTCTACGACACCATCAAGGGCGGTGACTATCGTGCCCGCGAAGCCAACGTTTATCGTCTGGCGGAGGTAAGTGCGTCGATCATCGACCAGTGTGTGGCGCAAGGCATTCCTTTCGCCCGCGAATACGGCGGTTATCTGGCCAACCGTTCCTTCGGAGGCGTGCAGGTGAGCCGTACCTTCTATGCCCGCGGCCAAACCGGACAGCAGCTCCTTCTGGGTGCCTATGCTTCTCTGAATAAAGAGATTGCCGCTGGTACCGTCAAGTCTTATCCCCGCCATGAAATGCTGGACCTGGTCATCATCAACGGCCAGGCGAAAGGCATCATCGCCCGCAACCTTGCGACCGGTAAGCTGGAACGCTTCGGCGCCCACGCCGTCGTGATTGCGACCGGCGGTTACGGAAATACCTATTTCCTTTCCACCAATGCGATGAACAGCAACGGATCCGCCGCGCTGCAGTGCTATAAGAAAGGTGCCTTCTTTGCGAACCCTTGCTTTGCGCAGATCCATCCCACCTGTATCCCTGTCCACGGCGACCAGCAGTGCAAGCTGACCCTGATGTCTGAGTCCCTGCGTAATGACGGCCGTATCTGGGTACCTAAGAAACTGGAAGATGTCGCCCGGCTCCGCAAGCACGAAATCAAGCCGTCCCAGATTCCTGAAGAGGATCGCGATTACTATCTCGAGCGCCGCTATCCGGCCTTCGGTAACCTTGTCCCCCGTGACGTGGCTTCCCGTGCCGCGAAGGAGCGCTGCGATGCAGGCTTCGGCGTCAACGAGACCGGCCTGGCCGTGTTCCTCGACTTCAAGGATGCCATCGCCCGCCTGGGACACCAGAGAGTGGCAGAGCGTTACGGTAACCTCTTCGAAATGTATGAGAAGATCACCGCTTCCAGCCCTTGGGAGGAGCCGATGATGATCTATCCTGCTATCCACTACACGATGGGCGGCATCTGGGTGGACTACGACCTCCAGACCACTATCCCCGGCCTGTATGCGATCGGTGAGGCCAACTTCTCCGACCACGGCGGCAACCGTCTCGGCGCCTCCGCCCTGATGCAGGGTCTGGCCGACGGTTACTTCATCCTTCCTATCACGATCGGCGACTATCTCTCTAATAAGTTCGCGGAACCTAAGACGGATATCAACGCTCCTGAGTTTGATATCGCTGAAAAGGCCGTACAAGCCCGTATCGATAAGCTTTTCGCCATCAAGGGAACCGAGACCGTGGATTCTCTCCACAAGCAGCTCGGCCATATCATGTGGGAATATGTCGGTATGGCGCGTAACGCCGAGGGCCTCAAGACCGCCATCAAGGAGATCGATGAGCTGAAGGAGCGCTTCTACAAGAATGTCCGCGTTCCCGGCAGCCAGTATGAGTTCAATCAAGAGCTTGAGAAAGCCCTGCGTCTCGAAGACTTCTTCGAAATCGGCAAGCTGATGGCCTTCGACGCCCTCAATCGTAATGAATCTTGCGGCGGACATTTCCGCATCGAGAGCCAGACCGAGGAAGGTGAAGCGAAGCGTGATGATGCCAATTATATGTATGTAGCGGCTTGGGAATACAAGGGAGAAGGCCAGGAGCCTGAACTCCATAAAGAGCCTCTCAACTATGAGTTCATCGAGGTAAAGACAAGAAACTATAAAGACTAAGCGAGCAATGGAATTCAATTTGAAAATATGGCGCCAGAAGAACGCCAAGGATAAGGGCCATTTCGAGACCTATCATATTTCCGGAATTGAAGAGGATGCCTCTTTCCTGGAGATGCTCGATATTCTCAATGAGCAGTTGATCCGGGAAGGATGCGATCCGGTAGCCGTGGATAAAGGTTGCCAGAGCAGCGGTCCGGTTTCTTTCGATCACGATTGCCGCGAAGGTATTTGCGGAGCTTGCTCCCTGTATATCGACGGCCGTGCACATGGTCCGGACGACCATGTGACGACTTGCCAGCTCTTTATGCGTCACTTTAAAGACGGCGCTACGATTACCGTGGAGCCTTGGCGCAGTGCCGCCTTCCCGGTCATTAAAGACTTGGTTGTCGACCGTGGTGCTTTTGATAAGATTCTCCAGGCCGGCGGCTTCATCAGCGTGCGCACTGGTTCCGCCCAGGATGGCAACAATATCCTGATCCCCCACGACCAGGCAGAAGAAAGCATGGATGCAGCGGCCTGCGTCGGTTGCGGCGCCTGCGTTGCGACCTGTAAGAATGGTTCCGCGATGCTCTTCGTCGCTGCCCGCGTCAGTTCCCTCGCCCTCCTGCCTCAGGGCCGCCCGGAAGCCAAGCGCCGCGCGAAGGCAATGGTCGCCAAGATGGACGAGTTGGGCTTTGGCAACTGTACCAACACCCGCGCCTGCGAAATGGAATGCCCGAAGGGTATCTCCGTCTCCCACATCGCCCGTCTCAACCGCGAATTCCTCAAAGCTAAATTCAGCGACTAGGGATAGACTGTTTATAATGACCGCCCATATCACTTTGATACGGGCGGTTTTTTTGTGAAGGTTGGAACTTTGCCGGACGTGCCCACCCCCGGGCACGGGAAGGGGGAGGGGCCCGCAACCAAAGGTTGTGGGAGGGGCCGGAGTGAGCGTAGCGAACGGAGTTCCGGCAAAGTTTCAAACTTTACCAAAGAAAGTTATTAAAGGGATAGCGGCCGGCATGGATTTCAGCCACCATCTTATAGATGTCATTCTTCAGTTTGTCAATACCGATTTTCTCTTTTGCAGAGATAAAGATACACGGAGTCTTCTCCTGAGCAATCCAACTATTCTTCAAATCATCCAGCGAACGGTTATCCTTCGTCGGAGGAGTCAGTGAAAACTCATCATACTCCTCATACTGATAAGCATCTATCTTATTAAATACCACATAGATAGGCTTATTCGCCGCGCCAATATCCCGCAACGTCTGCTCCACCACCTGCATTTGCTCCTCAAAATCCGGATGCGAAATATCCACCACGTGCACCAGGATATCCGCCTCCCGCACTTCGTCCAGCGTACTCTTAAATGCTTCAATCAGCTGCGTGGGCAGTTTCCGGATGAATCCTACGGTATCGCTCAGCAAGAAGGGCACATTCTCGATCACTACCTTCCGCACCGTCGTATCCAGCGTTGCAAACAACTTATTCTCCGCAAACACGTCCGACTTCGCCAGCAGATTCATCAGGGTACTCTTCCCCACGTTGGTATAACCCACCAGCGACAGGCGCACCATCTGCCCGCGGTTGCTCCGCTGCGTCGCCATTTGCCGGTCCACCTTCTTCAATTGATCCTTCAAGCGGTTGATCCGCTCCTTGACGATACGGCGGTCGATTTCAATCTGGGTTTCACCCATACCTCCGCGCGTACCCATGCCACCCCGCTGGCGCTCCAAGTGTGTCCACATGCCAGCCAGACGCGGTAACATATAATTGTACTGTGCCAGTTCCACCTGCATCTTGGCATAGGAAGTCTTCGCCCGTTGGGCGAAAATCTCCAGAATCAGGCTCGTGCGGTCGATGACATGCGTGCCGCCTTGCACCACCTTCTCGATGTTGCGTTGCTGCATCCCTGTCAACTCATCGTCGAAGATGCAGTATTTGATTTCGTTCTCTTTGCAGTAATCGGCGATTTCCTGCAGTTTTCCGCTCCGGATATAAGTCGCTTTCTCCGGCTTATCCAGGCGCTGTACGAATTTACGGTCCCCTTTGGCGCCGGCTGTCTCTGCTAGGAATTCCAGTTCATCCAGATACTCGTATACCCGGCGCTCATCATCATTCTGCCGGATGATCCCTACGAATACCGCTTTCTCGTTGAGTGTTGTCTGATTGTTCATCCTTTACCAAAAAAAGGCCATCCCGTGGGACGGCCTTTTATATGATTTTCAACTGCTTATCTCAACTGGAAAATCACAGGGAAGGTATAGGTAACCTTGACGGCGCGGTCACGCTGACGTCCGGGCTCCCACTTCGGAGACATGGAAACTACGCGGACAGCTTCCTTATCGAGAGAGGCATCCACACCACGGAGCACCTTCACACCGGAAACGCTGCCGTCGGGGTTCACAGTGAACTGCAGGACGACACGGCCCTGAACGCCGTTCTCCTTCGCAATCTCAGGATAAACAAGCTTGGAGTTAACCCATTTCGAGAAATCGTTGGCGTCGCCTCCCTGGAAGGTCGGCTTCTTTTCAACGAGCTGGAACGGAATGGCTTCTTCCTCAACGTGTTCCTCCTCTACCTGCTCCACATAGTCCTGGATCTCGACGCCCATGTTGGCGTTGTCTTCGAGGTTCATGAACATATCGTCATCCACCTTGATGTCATCGTCCACGATGTCGATCTGGTCGGAGAGGATAGGGATCTTCGGGGCCTCGGGCGGCGGCGGAGGGGTCTCTTCGGTAATAGGAACCATTTCCTCGACTTCGATGTCCTGGTTGACATCCATCAGGTCGGAGACCTTCTTCTCCCTCGTGCTGTATGAGAAAGCTCCCCATACGGCAAGCAGGGCTACGATGAGTCCGATCTCCGTGAAGAGTAGTCTCTTGTTTTCGAGACTCGCCTTTCGTGATTTTTTAATTTCCATATTCTGTAATGGTTTTATCCGTTTTACAAGTCTCAAAGGTATAAATAAATAATTTGAAATCCAATTTTTTAATTTAATAGTTGTAGATTTGCGAAAAATTGGAGAAGGGATGATTTCATATTTTACGGAAGATATCAAGTTTGAACTAAAAGGTAAATTGCTCAACAATCGCTGGCTCAAAATGGTCGTCGGAAGTGAAGTGAAAAGGATGGGTGACCTGTCGATTATCTTTTGTTCGGACCCTTATATCCTGGACATTAACCTCCGTTATCTTCAGCACGATTACTTTACGGATATCATAACCTTTGATTACTGCGAAGGGGATACTGTCTCCGGCGATCTTTTCATCAGTATCGACAGCGTTCGGGAGAACGCGCTTTTCTATGGAGCCAGTTTCGAGGATGAGTTGAACCGTGTGATGGTACACGGCGTCCTCCATCTTCTGGGATATGACGACCATACGCCGGAAGAGCAGGCTGTGATGCGTGCGAAAGAAAATTATTATGTTAACATTAAGCATTCGTTACAGAAGTAGCTTATGTTTCCCCGTTATGATGTCATCGTAGTTGGTGGCGGCCACGCCGGGTGCGAGGCCGCGACGGCGGCAGCCCGGATGGGTTCGTCCGTCCTGCTGATTACGATGGATATGCTCGGCTTTGCGAAGATGTCCTGCAACCCCGCGGTCGGAGGAATCGCCAAAGGACAGATCGTCCGGGAGATCGACGCGCTCGGCGGATACACCGGTCTCGTCACTGATGCCTCGACCCTTCAATTCCGTATGCTCAACCGTTCGAAAGGACCGGCGATGTGGAGTCCCCGAGCGCAGTGCGATAAAATCCAATTCTCGACAGAATGGCGCAAAGTTCTCGAAACTCATTGTAACTTAGATATTTACGCAGATTCTGCGTGCACTATTCTCTTTGAGAATGGAAAATTTGCGGGCGTCCGTACGATGACAGGGGCTTCGTTTCATTCTCAGACGCTTATCCTGACGACCGGAACCTTCCTGGAAGGTCGGCTTTTCATCGGTCGTACAGTCTTCGAAGGCGGCCGGATCGGCGAGCTTTCTTCCCACGGTCTTTCGGCTCAACTCGCATCTCTCGGGATCCGGACCGATCGGATGAAGACCGGGACTCCCCCGCGCATCGACATTTCCTCCGTCGACACTTCCCGTCTTTTGCGTCAGCAAGGTGATCCCGAGCCGGAGCGTTTTTCTTTCTTGCCCGTTCCTTCAGCGATCCAAGGAGGGCAGGAACAGATGGACTGTTTCATCCTTCACACCAACCCTGCTGTCCATGATGTCCTTCGTTCCGGATTCAAGGACTCCCCTCTTTTCAACGGGCTGATCAGTGGTCGTGGTCCGCGCTACTGTCCGAGCATTGAGGACAAACTCCGCGTTTTTCCGGAGAATGCGAATCATCAGCTTTTCCTTGAACCCGAAGGTCGCTGGACTCACGAGTATTATCTTCAGGGCTTCTCCTCTTCGCTTCCGCTGGAAATCCAGTTGGAAGCACTGCACAAAATCGAGGGTCTTGAGAATGTACGGATTTTTCGTCCGGCCTATGCTGTCGAATATGACTACTTCGATCCGACCCAGTTGAAGGCTAGCCTCGAATCGAAAGTGATTAAAAATGTCTTTTTCGCCGGCCAGATCAATGGGACGACCGGTTATGAGGAAGCGGCCGCCCAGGGTCTGATGGCCGGTGTCAATGCCCACTTGAAATGCCGCGGTGAGGAGCCGTTTATTCTTCATCGTGACGAAGCTTATATAGGAGTTTTGATTGACGACCTCATTACGAAAGGTGTCGATGAGCCTTACCGGATGTTTACCTCCCGGGCCGAATATCGCATCCTCCTTCGTCAGGATAATGCTGATGCACGACTGACCGAGCGCGCTTGGAATCTGGGTCTTGTTTCGGAGGACCGTTATCGTCATACGGTGGAGAAATACGAACGTGTGGCCCGCTTGGACTCCTTTTGTTCCTCCGTCAATATGACCGCAGCGCAGGCAAACCCTTATCTGGAATCCATCAATTCTACACTTATCACAGACTCAAAAAGGATTGCAGATCTCGTTTCACGGCCCGAGGTAAGCCTCGCTCCCCTTCTGAAACATGTTCCACGTGGAACACAATTCGAGTATGATAAGGAGGTTTTTGATTCCGTTGAAATCGCACTCAAATATAAGGGATACATCGAGCGTGAACGGAAGTTGGCCGATAAAATGATGAGGCTCGAGGACCTCCGGATTCCGGACGATTTCGACTTTGACAAGGTGGCCGGTCTGTCGATCGAGTGTCGTCAGAAACTTAAAAAATATAGCCCGCGCACCATCGCGCAGGCCTCACGTATTTCCGGGATTTCCCCGTCTGATATTTCTGTTCTATTGGTCTATTTCGGACGATAGGCGTTCCACGTGGAACATTACATCATCTTCAGCGCGAGCTTGATAATCTCTTCGACCTTGGCCGAAGGATTCTTTTTCAAGATCGTCTGAATGGCCTTGTTGACGTTCGGCTTGGTGAATCCGAGCATCGTGAGGGCGCGCGTAGCTTCTTCGATTGCCTCATTGCTGGTCGCCTGGAAGAGTACTTCGGGACTGGAACCTTCACCCTTGACGATCTTGTCTTTGAGTTCCAGGATCAGGCGCTGCGCGCTCTTGAGTCCGATCCCTTTGACGCTCTTGATCCGATTGACATCTTCGCTGAGGATTGCTTCCCGCAACTCCTCGGCGGAGAAGGAGGATAACATCATCCGAGCAGAATTGACACCGATGCCGGATACGCTGATGATCAGTTCGAAGAGTTCCCGCTCATCCCGGGTCGCGAACCCGTAATACATTTCGATATCCTCCCGCTGGCGGAAATAGTGGTAGATGAAAACGGTCGCTTCCGTCTTTTTCTCCAGGGCTTCGTAGGTTTGGAGAGAAATCTCGATCCGGTAGCCGATCCCATGGTTGTCGATAACGACGCGGGTCGGGGTCAATTCTGCGACGGTTCCTTTGATGTAGTCAATCATATCGGGCGTATTTGCGTATTACAAAATTATAGGAATTTCGCATCAAAAGAAAGAAACCTTTCGTAAATTTGTCCCCGATGTCGATCGAAGAACTCAGAAGAGAATTCCCTTCCCTGTCGCAGACTGTATACGGCCGTCCGCTCGTTTATCTGGACAACGCCGCGACCAGCCTGCGGCCGCAGTGCGTCATTGACAAATGGACGGAAATGGCCACGTCGAAGAACGCCAATATCCATCGTGCCGTCCATCGTCTGGCCGTCGAAGCGACCGATGAGTATGAGTCGACTCGCGATGCGGTGAAGGACTTCCTGAATGCAAAGGCCCGTGAAGAGATTATTTTCACCTCCGGTACGACGGCATCGGTCAATCTCCTTGCCTATAGTTTCGGCGAAGCTTACATCCGGCCGGGCGACGAAATCCTGATCGCGGAGTGCGAGCACCATTCGGACATCGTTCCCTGGCAGCTGATGGCGGAACGGAAGGGCGCCCGGATCCGGACGATACCCGTCGACGAGAGCGGTCATTTGGACTTGCAAAGACTGCGTGAGAATCTCACAGAAAAGACAAAGCTTACCTGCCTGGCGGAAATATCCAACGTATTGGGCCTGAAAAACCCCGTAAAGGAGGTTGTAAATATTTGTCATTCAGTAGGTTGCCTTGTTTTTGCGGATGGTGCACAGGGCGTGGTCCATTCCGCCCCGGACGTACAGGAGAGCGGTGTCGACTTCTACGCATTCTCCGGACACAAGATCTATGCGGCGACGGGCACCGGTGTCTTGTACGGGCGTCGCGAGCTGCTGGAACAGATGCCGCCGTATATGGGGGGCGGCGAAATGATCGACACTGTCCGTTTCGAAAAGACGACCTTCGCTCCCCTGCCCGGTAAGTTCGAGGCCGGCACGCAGAACATCAACGCTGTTCCGACTTTGAAGCCGGCGCTGGAGCTAGCCCTTCGGATGCGGTCTTCCGAAATCGAAAAGACCCAGCAGGCGATCATTTCTTACCTGCTGCGCGAACTGGGATCCGATCCGCGCATCCGCTTGTACGGGGTCCCGGCGTCGGATGAGAAAGTCGCCCTTTTCTCTTTCTCCGTCCGCGGAGCGCACCACGAGGATCTGGCACTGATATTGGATAAGCTGGGCGTGGCTGTGCGTTCCGGACAGATGTGCGCCGAGCCGCTGATGGACCGCTACGGCGTGACCGGGATGGTGCGGGCGTCTTTCGCTCCGTACAACACCCTGGAGGAAGCGGAACAATTTGTGAAGGCGCTGCACCGCGCCATTGAAATGTTGAGTTAGGATATGAATACGCTGGAAGAAGCCAAGGCCGCGGTCATCGAGGATTTCTCGATGTTCGACGAATGGCTGGATAAATACGAATACCTGATCGACCTGGGGAAAAAGCTGGATGCCTATCCCGAGGGCGAAAAGGTGGACGAGAAACTTATAAAAGGTTGTCAGTCAAGGGTTTGGCTTGACTGGTCCCTAAAGGATGGAAGGCTCTGGTTCCGCGCGGACAGCGATGCCATCATCACGAAAGGTATCATTTCCCTGCTGATCGGTGTCTATTCCGGACGCACGCCCGCGGAGATTGCAGCGGACGACTTCGCTTTTATTGACGAGATCGGCCTGAAGGAGAACCTCTCCCCCACCCGCGCCAACGGCTTGGCCTCGATGATTGCCACGATCCGCACGGTCGCGGCCCGGAATGCTTGAAGAAAATGTCGGAAAACAACGAAATACTGACCGCTGAAGACGTCAAGGCCCTCGCTCCCCTGTACGAGGACGTGGTCCTTGCGCTCAAGTCGGTCTACGACCCAGAGATCCCGGTCAACATCTATGACCTGGGACTCATTTATGAATTGAATATCAATAAGAAGCATCATGTCTACATCAAGATGACCTTCACGGCGCCCAACTGTCCGATGGCGGACGAGGTGCTCGCCGAAGTGAAGCGGAGCGTGGAGGACACCAAGGGCGTGGAGAGTTGCGAGATCGACCTCACTTTCGACCCCGTCTGGGACCAGAGCATGCTTTCCGACGAAGCGCGTGTCATCCTCGGGATGGACGTGGACTTCGAGGACGAACCGACCGATTTGTGATGCCCCGCATCTATCTTTCATTAGGGAGCAACCAGGGTGACCGGGAGCGGCAACTCCGTCAGGCGCTCGAATCCCTCGAATCGACCTTTCACGCCGCTCCAACCGCG
>JAEEGI010009870.1_pt1 | contig 20822 bp, 18 predicted proteins | sample 8958751 | NCBI WGS metagenome assembly JAEEGI01 (sample SAMN16246545, study PRJNA631951) | gut metagenome | biome: gut microbiome; feature: rumen; material: KS-attached | host: Bos | place: Iran: Karaj | collected 2018-10 | reverse complement strand
GCGGCTCGCGGGGATCGATTGCCACGGGCGCGGCACCAGCTGCCCCGACCAGCTCGCCCGCGCCCTCCAGATGCTTTAGCCCCAGCGCCTCGCAATACGCGGCTCGGCGCTTAGCGGGCGAGGGCGGTGAGGAGGTCGGGGATGTTGTTGACGACGGCGGTGAAGAGTTTGTACATCAGTTCGGGTTCGTCCACTTCGGGGATGTAGGCGATGACGCGGCGGCCGGCGCCGGCGAACCAGCCGGCTTCGGTGTGGGCGCTGCGGCCGCAGGGGAGGACGAGCACACAGGTGTCGGCCCAGCGGAGGGCCTTCAGGTCGGCTTCGAACTGGCGCTCGGCCTTGGGATGGTCGAGACCTTCATAATACTCCTGGAAAGTCCATTGGTTGGCGTCCGGGCCGATGTCGGACCAGCGGAAACCGTTGCCGCCGTGGGGCGGATTGCGGAAGTCGTAGACTTCGTGGCCGGCGGCGCGGAGGCTCTTGACCACTTCGGGGAAATAGGTGTTTCTCCAACTGGAGGCGACATAGATTTTGGCCATAATTGATTGTCTTTACCGGGTGCTAATTTACGCTTTTTTCTCTGACCGGAAAAAATACTATCTTTGTCTTGTTATGAAATTTCTCGGCAATCTGGTTTGGCTCGTGCTCGGCGGCCTGGTGGTCGCCCTGATTTACTTCCTCGTGGGGCTGCTGATGATCATCACGATCATCGGGATCCCTTTCGGCGTCCAGCTCTTCAAACTCGGCGGCTATGCCCTCTGGCCCTTCGGCCACGAACTCGTGAACGGACCCGGGCAGCCCGGCTGCCTGTCCACGGTAATGAACCTCATCTGGATCCTGCTGGGCTGGTGGGAGATCGCCCTGATCCACCTGGCCTTCGGCCTGCTGCTCTGCATCACGATCGTCGGCATCCCCTGGGGCCTGCAGCACTTCAAGATGGCCGTCGGTTCGATATTCCCCTTTGGGAAAGAAATTCATTGATTATGCTCAAGATAGGAGACAAGATGCCGTCTTTCGAGGTCCTGGACCAGGACGGCGCGACGGTGCGGTCGGAAGACTTCATCGGCAAGGGTCGCAAGACGATTATTTATTTCTATCCGAAGGACAACACCTCCGGATGCACGGCCGAGGCCTGCAGCTTCCGCGACAACTATGCGGAACTGACCGCCGCCGGCTACAACGTGGTGGGCGTGAGCAAGGACAGCGCCAAGTCGCACAGCGGCTTCCGGGCACGCTACGAGTTGCCTTTCCGCCTGCTCGCCGACACCTCCACGCAGATGCTGCAGGACTTCGGGGCCTGGGGTGAGAAGAAGATGTACGGCAAGACGACCCTCGGGACGCTCCGCCGGACCTTCATCTTCGACGAGGACGGAATCCTGGAGCGCATCATCGAAAAGGTGGACACCAAGAACGCCGCCGGCCAGATTCTCTCGGACTAGGATGTTCAAGGTCAGCGAAATCCTCACGACTCCTCCGCCGGTCTTCGCGACGCCGCTGCAAGAAGCGGTGTATCAGACCTTTGCGCGGCTGGGGATTCCCTTCTGGCGGGTGGATACCGACCCGGGGCTCACGATGGAGGACTGCCGGCATATCGACGCCAGGATCGGGGTGCACATCGTCAAGACCCTGTTCCTCTGCAATCGGCAGCAGACCGAGTTCTACCTCTACGTGACCACGGACGATAAGCCCTTCGTGACCCGGGAGTTCTGCGGGGCGCTGGGCATTCCGCGGGTCTCCTTCGCCTCGGCGGAGCATCTCGCGGCGCTGACGGGGGTCTCGGTGGGGGCGACGACCCTGCTGAGCGCCATCCTGCCGGAGTCGGCGCCGGTGCATCTGGTGATGGACCGGGACGTGGCGGAGGCGGAGTGGTATGCCTGCACCGACGGGACGGCGACCTGCTTCGTGAAGATGCGGACTGCGGATCTGCTGGAGAAATACATCCCGGCGTCCGGCCATACGATTCAATTGATTGATTGCGGCCCGGTATTTGAATATCCTGAGTTAAACCTTAATGCTTCTGCCATATGAAACCGATCATTCGCATATTGATGTTTACCGCCGCAGCGGTACTGATGGCATCCTGCATGGTTTATCGCAGCGTGCCTACCACCAGCCGTGTGTATTCGACTGGATATCGCTATATCGAGAACCCGATCGAGCAGCGTGAAGTTCTGCGGGCCTATTACCCGCAGTTGTTCAACTACTACGAAGAGGGACTTCTGCAAATCATCTCCATGCGCGAGAGACTCTATTCCAACGGCCACAGGGAGTGGGATATCCGGCGCCGCTATGTCAAGCGCTATATCACCAGCGACCGTGAGCGGATGTACATTCTCGAGCGTTACTATCCGGATGTGTTTGTGAGAGCACGTCGCGGAGAGGTGAGGATCAACCAGATGTACGGATATGTGGACAATAGCGGCCGCATTCGCTACAAGCTTGATTATTCTCGCGTTCGGAACCCCAGGCCGCAGCCTGTGCCGCCGCCTGCCCCTCGCTACGAGCCAGCACCGGCCCACACTCCGACCGGCCGTCCCGGCAATGCTCCGGGCAACAATGTCCGTCCGAGGAACAACGATCGTCCTGCCAACCCTCCGGCCAATAATGTCCGCCCTGGGAACAACGATCGTCCTGCCAACCCTCCGGCCAATGGCTCCGGCAACAATGTCCGTCCCGGGAATAACGATCGTCCGACCAACCCTCCTGCCAACGCTTCGGGCAGCAATGTCCGTCGGGAGAACACCGAGCGTCCTGCCAACGCTCCTGCCAATGCCCGTACCGAAGCCAATCAGGGCGGCAACGATCGTCCTGCCCGCGCTCGTATGGAAGGCCGTCGGGAGACCACGGAGCGCTCTGCCAATACTTCTGCCAATACATCTGGTAATTCTTCCACCAATACCCGTCAGGGCACCAATGGTCGTCCCGCCAACGCCCGTCGGGGTGGCGTCGTTACCAATAATCAGAACGAGGAGCAGAAGGTAGAAGAGAAGAAGGAGGAGAACAAATAGAATAGGGGAGCAACCCCTTGAAAAGTGCCGCTACTGTGGATTTCCCCACAGTAGCGGTCTTTTTTATTTCTGTGCGATGAGGTATTCGGCGATCTGGACCGCGTTGAGCGCGGCGCCTTTGCGGATCTGGTCGCCGGAGAGCCAGAGGGTGATGCCGTTCTCGCAGGCGAGGTCCTTGCGGATGCGGCCGACATAGACGTCGTCCTTGCCGCCGGTGAACAGCGGCATCGGGTAGGTCTTGGTGGCCGGGTCGTCCTGCAGGGTCACACCCGGGGCGGCGTCGAGGGCGGCGCGGACCTGCTCCACGCTGAGGGGCGCCTCGGTCTCGATCCATACGGCCTCGGAGTGCGAGCGCAGCGATGAGATGCGCACGCAGGTGGCGCTGCAACGCACGTCGGAGTGGAGGATCTTGCGGGTCTCGTTGAACATCTTCATCTCCTCCTTGGTGTAGTCGTTGTCGGTGAAGACGTCGATCTGGGGGATGACGTTGTAGGCAAGCTGGTAGGCGAACTTATTGACCGTCACAGGCTTGTCCTCGATAATCTCGCGGTACTGCTGCTGAAGTTCGGCCATCGCCTGGGCGCCCGCGCCGGAGGCCGACTGGTAGGAGGCCACGTGGATGCGGGTGATGTGGGAAAGGGCTTCGATGGGCTTCAGGACCACGACCATCATGATGGTGGTACAGTTGGGGTTGGCGATGATGCCGCGCGGGCGGACGAGGGCGTCCGCGGCGTTGCACTCGGGGACGACCAGGGGCACGTCGGCATCCATCCGGAAGGCGCTGGAGTTGTCGATCATCACGGCGCCGAACTTGGTAATCGTTTCCGCGAACTCGCGGGAGGTGCCGGCTCCGGCGGAGACGAAGGCGTAGTCGACGTCCCGGAAGTCGTCATTGTGCTGGAGGAGTTTGACTTCATATTCTTGGCCGCGGAAACTGTATTTGGTCCCGGCGCTGCGGCTGGAGCCGAAGAGGACGAGTTCGTCCAGGGGGAAGTTGCGTTGCTCGAGGACGCGCAGGAACTCCTGTCCCACGGCCCCGCTCGCACCGACGATCGCTACTTTCATATCTTTCTGTAAATAATTGGTTTTTAAATCATTCAAGTCCGGAGAGGTAGTCCCGGAAAGCCGGATAGTCGCGCCTCATCGGGACGCTCTTCTTTTCTCCCCGCATGAAGGCGGCGAGCCGCGCGGGGATCTCCACCTCCACGCCGGCGGCTGCCTCGACCGTGTCCTTGAACTTGGCCGGGTGGGCGGTCTCGCAGAAGAGGGCGGTCTCGCCCGGGGCGAGGTTGTGGTACAGGGCGCGGAAACCGCAGGCCCCGTGGGGGTCGAGCAGGTAGCCGTATTTGTCACGGCAGAAGCGGATGGTCTCGCGGATCTGCGCGTCGCTGCTCACGGCGCCGGAGATGTCGGCGGTGAGGGCCTTCCAGTCGAGCCCGTAAAGATCCAGGATGCGGTCGAAATTGGACGGGGCGCCCACGTCCATCGCGTTGGCCAGCGTGGGGATGCTGGGGCGGGGGTTGTAGGAGCCGGTCTGTAGGTATTCGAAGAAGACGTCGTTGGCGTTGTTGGCGGCGACGAAACGCTTGACCGGCAGGCCCATCCGACCCGCGATGAGGGCGGCGCAGAGGTTGCCGAAATTGCCGCTGGGCACGCACAGGACCAGCTGTCCGGCCTGCCCGAGGCGTTTCATCTGGGCGTAGCCGTGGAAGTAGTAGAAGCTTTGCGGAAGCAGGCGCGCGACGTTGATGCTGTTGGCGGAGGTGAGCCGCAGGCGTTCCGTCAGGGAGGCGTCCATGAAGGCGCTCTTGACCAGGGCCTGGCAGTCGTCGAAGGTGCCGTCCACCTCGAGGGCGGTCACGTTCTGCCCGAGGGTGGTGAACTGGCTCTCCTGGATGGCGCTGACCCCGCCTTTGGGGTAGAGGACGTGCACGCGGACCCCTTCCACGCCGAGGAAGCCGTTGGCCACCGCGCTGCCCGTGTCGCCGGAGGTGGCCACGAGCACGTGGATGGTGCGGTGGTCCCGGGTGTTGCGGGTGAAGTGGCCCAGGAGGCGTGCCATGAAGCGGGCGCCGACGTCCTTGAAGGCGAGGGTGGGGCCGTGGAAGAGTTCGAGGGATCCGATGCTGCGGGTGACTTTGACCACCGGGCAGTCGAAGGAGAGGGTCTCCTCGACGATGGCGTGGAGCCGCTCCGCGGGAATGTCTTCGCCGAAGAAGGCGTCGGCCACGGTGCAGGCGATCTCCGGGAAGGTGAGGGTCTGGATGTTGCGGAAGAATTCGTCCGGGAGGACGGGGATGCGCTCGGGCATATACAGCCCGCGGTCCTCGGCGAGGCCCCGGACCACGGCCTTCTCGAGGCTGGCCAGGGGGGCGCGTCCGTTGGTGCTGTAGTACTGCATAGGTGCTATGCGATGAGGCGGGCGCCCTTGTTGGACACCTTGACCACGTAGGTTTCGAAATCGATGCCGAAGCTCCGGAAGTGCCGTTCCATGATGGTGGCGGCCTTCTGGGCCAGGTCGGCGCGGCTCGCCAGGGCGAAGACCGAGGGACCCGAGCCGCTGATGTTCATCGCCAGGGCGCCGGCGATGTGCAGTTTCTCGCGGAGCTCGTCGAAGCCGGGGATGAACTGTTTGCGGTAAGGCTCCGCCACGGCGTCGCTCATCGCGCGGCCCACCAGTTCGATGTTGCCGGTGCAGAGGCCTGCGACGAGTCCGCCGACGTTGCCCCACTGGGTGATGGCGGTGTGCATCGGGATTTCCTTGGGGAGGATACTGCGCGCGGCCTTGGTGGAGACCATCAGGTGGGGGTGGATGACGGGGCAGTAGAGGTTGCCCGGGACGGGCAGTTTGATGATGTCCAGCGGATCATAGCCGCGGATCAGGGTGATGCCGCCCATCACGGCGGGGGCGGCGTTGTCGGCGTGGTAGCCGCCGCTGGCGAGGTTCTCGCCTTCCATTGCGCAGATGACGACGCCTTCTTCGTCGAGCGGGGCGCCGAAGAGTTCGTTGATGCCGAAGGCGGCCGCGGCGCTGGAGGCGGCGCTGGAGCCGATGCCCGAGCCGGGGTAGATCTTCTTGAGGATGCGCACGTCCACGCGCCCGCGGCATTGCGTCATCTCGAAGAATTTGCGCAGGACCGGGGTGATGACGTTCTCCTCGATGTCTTCCGGCAGGGGAACGTTGGTCTCGTTGACGATACCGATGCCGTCGGCGTCCTCGTCGAGGGTCATCTCGAGGACGTCCCCGACTTCGTCGAGGGCCATTCCCATAATGTCGAAGCCGCAGCCGAGGTTGGCGATGGAGGCCGGGGCGAATACTTTGATCTGCTTCATAGGGCGTCAGATGTTGGCGATGCTCATGATGTCTGCGAACACGCCCGCGGCCGTCACGTCGGCCCCGGCGCCGTAGCCCTGGATGAGCATCGGGTGGCGGTTGTAGCGCTCGGTGGTGAGCAGGATGATGTTGTTGGAGCCGTCGAGCACGTAGAAGGAGTGCATGCGGTCGACGGCCTTCAGGGACACGCTCAGGCGGCCGTTGTCCATCTTGGCGACGAACCTCCAGCGCTTGCCTTCGGCTTCGAGCTCGCGGCGGCGCGCCTCGAACCCGGCGTCGAGGCTCGGGAGCTTGGCCCAGAATTCCTCTTCGCTGCAGTCGAAGAACTCGCGGGGGATGAACAGGTCGGCCTGCACGTCCTCCTGGTTGGCCTCGTAGCCCGCCTCGCGGGAGAGGATGACGAGTTTGCGGATGACATCCTTGCCGGAGAGGTCGATGCGCGGGTCGGGCTCGGAGAAGCCCTGTTCCTTGGCCATGCGGACGGTCTCGCTGAAGGGGATGTCGGCGGAGAGGGTGTTGAAGATGAAGTTGAGGGTGCCGCTCAGGACGGCTTCCATCTTGAGGATGCGGTCGCCGGAGTTGCGCAGGTCGTTGATGGTGCCGATGATGGGCAGGCCCGCGCCGACGTTGGTCTCGAAGAGCCATTTGACGCCCCGCTTGCGGGCGAGATCCTTGAGGCGGCTGTAGTTGGCGTAGTCGGAGGAGGCGGCGATCTTGTTGGCCGCCACCACGGAAATGCCGTGGTCGAAGAAGTCTCCGTACAGGGCGGCGACCTCCGGACTGGCGGTGCAGTCCACGAACACGGAGTTGAAGATGTTCATCCCGATGATCTCCTGCTTGAGGCGCTCGGGATCGGTGGGGATGGCCTGTTCGCGCAGGGTCTGCTGCCAGCAGGACAGGTCGATCCCGCCGCGGTCGAAGACGGCGCAGGTGCTGCGGGCGATGCCCACGATATTGATTTTGAGCCCGCGTTCGCGCATCAGGCGCTGGCGCTCCTGGGCGATCTGCCCCAGCAGGCGTCCACCCACGGTCCCGATGCCGCAGAGGAAGAGGTTAAGCTCCTGGTATTCAGAGAGGAAGAAGCTGTCGTGGATGACATTCAGGGACTTGCGCAACTGCCGGCGCTCCACGATGAAGGAGATGTTGGACTCGGCGGCACCCTGGGCGAGGGCGATGACGCTGATGCCGTTGCGGCCCAGGGTGGTGAAGAGTTTGCCGGCGATGCCGGCGTGCTGCTTCATGTTCTCGCCGATTACGGCCACGGCGGCGAGTTCGCTGCGGACCTCGACGGGGTTGATGGCCCCGTTGGTGATCTCGCGCTCGAAGGCCTCGGAGAGGACTTGGCGGGCGCGGGGGGCGTCCGCGCGGCTCACGCCGATGGAGATGCCGGTCTCGGAGGCCGACTGACTCACGAGGAAGGCGCTGATCTGCGCCTGGGCGAGGGCCGTGAAGATGCGGCTGTCCACGCCCACGATGCCGACCATCGAAGTGCCCGAGAGGGTGATCAGGCTGATGTCGTCGATCGAGGAAATGCCCTTGATGGAGGTATCGCCGGGGGTCACGTCTTTCTTTACGACGGTGCCCGGTGCTTTCAAATTGAAAGTGTTCTTGATGAGGATGGGAATGCCCTTGGCGCAGACCGGGTAGAGGGTCGGCGGATAGATGACCTTGGCGCCGAAGTTGCAGAGCTCCATCGCCTCTTCATAGGTCATCTCGGGGATGACGTAGGAGGTCTTGATGATGCGCGGGTCGGCGGTCATGAAGCCGTCCACGTCGGTCCAGATCTCGAGTTGTTCGGCTTCGAGGGCCGCCGCGATCAGGCTGGCGGTATAGTCAGAGCCGCCGCGGCCGAGGGTGGTGCGCTCGCCGGTTTCGGCGTCGGAGGCGATGAAGCCGGGGACCACGGCCGTCCGGCCGGAGGCGCTCCAGTCGCGGAAGGCGTCCCGGATCAGGGAGTAGCTAAGCTCCTGGTCCACAATGTCCAGTACCCCGTGGCGACGGGTCTTGACAAAGTCCGTGGCGTCGTAGCGCATGGCTCCGTCGAGTACCGCTTCGACGATGCGCGAGGAGAGCTGCTCACCGAATCCCATCACTTCATTGGCGGTCTTGGGCGGGAGCACCTGCAGGAGGTAGATACCTTCGCAGATGCGCTCCAACTGGTCCAGCAGGGCGTCGAGTCCTGCTTCCAGCGCACTGCGCCGCTCCTCGTCCGGCACGACGCCCTCGCACACGGCGCGGTGCCGGGCGCGGATGAGGGCGATCTCGTCGCGGAAGGCGGTGTCGCCTTCGGCGGAGAGGCGGGAAGCACGAATCAGCTGGTCCGTGACCCCGGACAGGGCGGACACGACCACAATGGTGCTTTCGGGGCGGGCGCTGACGATCTCTTTGACTTTGAGGATGCTCTCCGGAGTACCGACCGAAGAACCTCCGAACTTGAGGATTTTCATAAACTAACTAACGCGTTATCCATCCCAAAGTAAAGCAATTATTTGCAATTTTTCAAATTTTTTATAAATATTTTGCACCAACTCTTGCTTTTTCGGCAAAAAAGACCGAATTTCGCCTATTGTTAGATTGGGGTATTGTACCCTTGTATTATGAAGTATCGTAGTAGTATTACCTTCGAGGGCCGCAGGATGGCCGGCGCCCGTGCCCTCTGGATGGCCAACGGCATGAAACGCGTGCAATTCGGCAAGCCCGTGATCGCCATCGCCAATTCTTTCACCCAGTTCGTCCCCGGCCACACGCACCTTCACGATGCGGGCCAGATCGTCAAGGCCGAGATCGAGAAGCTGGGCTGCTTTGCGGCCGAGTTCAACACGATCGCGGTGGACGACGGCATTGCGATGGGGCACGACGGAATGCTGTATTCGCTGCCTTCGCGCGACATCATCGCCGACAGCGTCGAATATATGGTCAATGCCCACAAGGCGGACGCCCTGGTGTGCATCAGCAATTGCGACAAGATTACGCCCGGTATGATGCTGGCCGCGATGCGGCTCAACATCCCGACCATCTTCGTGTCCGGCGGCCCGATGGAGGCCGGCGTGATGGGGGAGGAGCGGCTGGATCTGATCGATGCGATGGTCCGCTCGGCGGATCCGTCGGTGAGCGACGAGCAGGTGGCCCGGATCGAGGCCGCCGCCTGCCCGACCTGCGGCAGCTGCTCGGGTATGTTTACCGCCAATTCGATGAACTGTCTCTCGGAAGCGATCGGACTGGCCCTGCCGGGCAACGGCACCATCCTCGCCACCCACGCTCTGCGCACGGAGCTTTTCCGCAAGGCGGCCCGCCAGATCGTGGAGAATACCTACAAGTACTACCGCGACGGAGACGAGTCGGTGCTGCCGCGCAGCATCGTCAGCCGCGGAGCCTTCCTGAACGCGATGACCCTCGATATCGCGATGGGCGGTTCCACCAACACGGTCCTGCACCTGCTGGCCGTGGCCAACGAGGCCGGGGCCGATTTCAAGATGGCGGATATCGACGCGCTGTCGCGCCGGGTGCCCTGCATCTGCAAGGTGGCCCCGAACACCGCCAAGTACCACATCCAGGACGTCAGCCGCGCCGGCGGCATCGTCGCGATCATGGCTGAACTCGCCAAGGCGGGCCTGGTGGACACGGGCCTGAAGCGCGTGGACGGCCTGACCCTCGCCGAGGAGATCGACCGCTGGTGCATCCTCTCGCCGAACTGCACGGAGGAGGCCCGCAAGACCTTCCGCGCGGCCCCCTGCGGCCGTTTCAACATTGAGCTCGGCTCGCAGAAGATGTACTACGAGGACTTCGATACTGACCGGGAGAAGGGCTGCATCCGCGACATCGCGCACGCCTATACCCGGGACGGCGGCCTCGCCGTACTCTTCGGCAACATCGCCCGCGACGGCTGCATCATCAAGACCGCCGGCGTGGACGAGAGCATCTTCCATTTCGAGGGCCCGGCCCGCGTGTTCGACTCCCAGGAGGCGGCCTGCGAGGGCATCCTCGGGGGCAAGGTCGGCAGCGGCGACGTGGTCGTCATCACCTACGAGGGCCCCAAGGGCGGCCCCGGGATGCAGGAGATGCTGTATCCGACTTCATATATCAAATCGATGCATCTGGGCAAGGAGTGCGCCCTGCTGACGGACGGCCGTTTCAGCGGCGGGACCTCCGGCCTGAGCATCGGACACATATCGCCTGAAGCGGCTTCCGGCGGCGAGATCGCCTTGGTGCGCGACGGCGACATCATCACCATCGACATCCCGTCCCGCAGCATCGACGTGCGCCTCTCCGCTGAGGAGTTCGCGCAGCGCCGCCGCGAGGAAGAGGCGCGGGGCCGCAAGGCTTACACGCCGCCCGTGCGCGAGCGCATCGTTTCCAAGAGCCTCAAGGCCTACGCCGCGATGGTCAGCAGTGCGGACAAGGGTGCCGTCCGGATCATAGAAGATTAGTGCGTATGGGAAGAAGATTGACAGGAGCGGAAATTTTGATGGAGTCCCTGCTCGGTGAGGGCGTGGACACCGTCTTCGGCTATCCGGGCGGCTCGATTCTCAATGTCTATGACAAGATGTACGACTATGCCGACCGGCTGCGCCACGTGCTGGTGCGCCACGAGCAGGGTGCGATCCACGCTGCGCAGGGCTATGCCCGCGCGACGGGACGGCCCGGTGTGGTGATCGTGACCTCCGGCCCGGGGGCCACCAACGTGATCACCGGCGTGGCCGATGCCATGGTGGATTCGACCCCGGTCGTGGTGATCACCGGCCAGGTGAGCAACGCGATGCTGGGCACCGACGCCTTCCAGGAGACCGACGTGGTCGGTATGACCGGCCCGATCGATAAGTGGACCTTCCAGATCCGCAAGCCCGAGGAGGTGCAGGAGGCCGTCGCCAAGGCTTTCCATATCGCATCCACCGGCCGTCCCGGCCCCGTGGTGCTGGATTTCACGCGCGACGCGCAGGTCGGAATCTGTGATTTCGAGGCCTATCAGCGCTGCACGCATATCCGGACCTACGCCCTCCCGGCGCCGGCCGACGAGGCCACCGTGGAGGCGGCCGCGCGCCTGATCGACGATGCGGAGCGCCCCTTCGTGGTCTTCGGCCAGGGCGTCGTGCTTTCGCACGCCGAGGAGCAGCTGAAAGCCTTCCTCAAAAAGGGCGGCATCCCCGCGGCTTCCACGATGCTGGGCCTGAGCGCCCTGCCGTCCGACTTCCCGTACTACGTCGGGATGGCCGGAATGCACGGCAACATCGCTTCGAATATGATGACCCAGCAGTGCGACGTGCTGATTGCGGTGGGTATGCGTTTCAGCGACCGCGTGACCGGAAATCCTTCGACCTATGCGCCCCGCGCCAAGGTCATCCACATCGACGTGGACCGCACCGAGATTGGGAAGATCATCCCGGTGGACGTGGGAATCCTGGGTGATGCGGCCGAGGTCCTGGAGCGGCTCACGCAGCGCATCCGTTTCTCTTTCCACGATGAGTGGGCGTCCCTCGCGCGTCGCTACGACCGTGCGGAGACGGAGAAGGTGATCCGGCCCGAGACCCGGCCCGCGGAGGGTCCGATCAATATGGGCGAGGTGGTCTCGCGGGTCGCGGAATTGTCCCGCCGGGAGGCGATCGTCGTCACCGACGTGGGACAGAACCAGCTGATGAGTGCGCGCTATTCGCGTTTCGCGCAGACGCGCAGTTTCATCTCTTCCGGCGGCCTGGGGACGATGGGCTTCGGCCTGCCCGCCGCTATCGGCGCCAAGATCGGCGCACCCGACAGGCAGGTTTGCGTGTTCGTGGGCGACGGCGGCATCCAGATGACCATACAGGAGTTCGGCACCATCATGCAGGAGGGCCCTGCGGTCAAGATCGTGCTCCTGAACAACAACTGGCTGGGCAATGTCCGGCAGTGGCAGGAGCTCTTCTACAGCAAGCGCTACTCGCAGACGAGGATGCTCAATCCCGATTATTCCCTGATCGCCAAGGCTTACGGGATCCGTTACCGCTGCGTGGAGGATCGCGCCGAGCTGGAGGACGCGGTGCGCGAGATGCTCGAGGCGCAGGAGCCTTTCCTGCTCGACGCTCACGTGCGCGAGGCGGGGATGGTCTATCCGATGGTCCCCGGCGGACACCGGATGGACGAGATCTTGTTGAACAAAGAAGAATGGTATCGCGATGGAGAATAGCAAGATGTATATCATCTCGGTGTATTCCGAGAATCAGGTGGGTCTGTTGAGTTCGATCTCCAACATCTTCACCCGCCGCGGCATCAATATCGAGAGCCTGACGGTGTTCCCGTCGGAGTTCCCGGGTATCCACCATTTCACCTTCCGGGCCATCACCACCGAGCACGCCGCGCGGCAGGTGGTGGGCTTCATCGAGAAGAAGGTCGAGGTGGTGCGCGCCTTCTGCTTCCCGGACAGCGCGACCAGCGCCGCGGAGCACGGCATCCTTGAAGAATATTTGCAAAAAAGAAATCAATAAAACACAGAACAACTATGGCAAAGATGAATTTCGGCGGAGTGATCGAGAATGTCGTCACCCGCGATGAGTTCCCGGTAGAAAAGGCCCGCGAGGTCCTCAAGGATGAGGTCGTGGCCATCATCGGTTACGGTATCCAGGGCCCCGGACAGGCCCTCAATCTCAAGGACAATGGCATCAACGTGATCGTGGGCCAGCGCGCCGGCAAGACCTTCGACAAGGCCGTCGGCGACGGCTGGGTGCCCGGCAAGACCCTCTTCAGCATCGAGGAAGCCTGCCAGAAGGCGACCGTCATCGAATACCTCCTCTCCGACGCCGCCCAGATCGAGCAGTGGCCCGTGGTCAAGAAGCACCTGACCCCCGGCAAGGCCCTGTATTTCTCCCACGGCTTCGGCATCACCTTCAACGACCGCACCGGCATCGTCCCGCCGAAGGACGTGGACGTGGTGATGGTGGCCCCGAAGGGCTCCGGCACCTCCGTGCGCCGGCTCTTCCTGCAGGGCCGCGGCATCAATTCTTCCTTCGCCGTGTACCAGGACGCTACGGGCCGCGCCCTCGAGCGCACTCTCGCCCTCGGCATTGCCATCGGCTCGGGCTACCTCTTCGAGACCGACTTCAAGCGCGAGGTCTATTCTGACCTCACCGGCGAGCGCGGCACCCTGATGGGCGCCATCCAGGGCCTGCTGCTGGCGCAGTACGAGACCCTGCGCGAGCACGGCCATACCCCCTCCGAGGCCTTCAATGAGACCGTCGAGGAGCTGACCCAGTCGCTGATGCCGCTCTTCGCGGAGAAAGGTATGGATTGGATGTACGCCAACTGCTCCACCACCGCCCAGCGCGGTGCGCTGGACTGGATGGGCCCGTTCCACGATGCCACCAAGCCCGTGTTCGAGAAGCTCTACAACGAGGTCGCCTGCGGCAACGAGGCCCAGCGTTCGATCGACGCCAACTCCAAACCGGATTACCGTGAGGGGCTGGAGAAGGAGCTGAAGGCGATGCGCGAGAGCGAACTCTGGCGCACCGGCGCCGCCGTCCGCGAACTGCGTCCCGAGAATAAATAAGCCCTCCCGATGGACAACAAGCGGATTTATATTTTCGATACCACCCTGCGCGACGGCGAGCAAGTGCCCGGCTGCCAACTGAACACCGTGGAGAAGATCCAGGTGGCGAAGGCGCTGGAAGAGCTCGGCGTGGATGTGATCGAGGCCGGTTTCCCGGTCTCGAGCCCCGGGGATTTCAACTCCGTGGTGGAGATCTCCAAGGCCGTGACCTGGCCGACCATCTGCGCGCTCACGCGGGCGGTCCAGAAGGACATCGACGTGGCCGTGGAGGCGCTCCAGTACGCCAAGCACAAGCGCATCCACACCGGTATCGGCACCTCCGATTCGCACATCCGCTACAAGTTCAACTCCACGCGGGAGGAGATCCTGGAGCGGGCGGTGCGCGCGGTCAAGTACGCCAAGCAGTTCGTCGAGGATGTGGAGTTCTACGCCGAGGACGCCGGGCGCACGGACAACGCCTACCTGGCGCAGGTGATCGAGGCCGTGATCAAGGCCGGGGCCACGGTGGTCAATATCCCCGATACCACGGGCTACTGTCTGCCCGCGGAGTATTCGGCCAAGATCAAGTACCTGGTGGAGCACGTGGACGGCATCGACAAGGCCATCATCTCCACGCACTGCCACAACGACCTCGGCATGGCCACGGCCAATACGATGGCCGGCCTGCTGGCGGGCGCCCGCCAGTGCGAGGTCACGATCAACGGCGTAGGGGAGCGTGCGGGCAACACCGCGCTCGAGGAGATCGCGATGATCCTCAAGAGCCACTCCGACATCCCCCTGATGACCAATATCAACACCACGCGCATCTATCCCGTTAGCCGGATGGTTTCCAGCCTGATGAACATGCCCGTGCAGGCCAACAAGGCCATCGTGGGCCGCAACGCCTTCGCGCACTCGTCCGGTATCCACCAGGACGGCGTGCTGAAGGAGGTGAGTACCTACGAGATCATCGACCCGAAGGATATCGGCCTGGACGACAACAACATCGTCCTGACGGCCCGCAGCGGCCACGCGGCCCTGCGTTTCCGCCTGGAAACCCTGGGCATCAAACTCTCCGACGAGAAACTGGACGCCTTCTACCAGGAGTTCCTCAAGCTGGCCGACAAGAAGAAGCAGATCAACGACGACGACCTGCTCGTGCTGGCCGGCGCCGAACGGGCGGAAGTGGCCCACATCAAGCTGGACTACCTCCAGGTCACGAGCGGAAAGGGCCTGCGCCCGGTCGCGAGCATCGGCCTGGACATCGCCGGCGAGAAGTTCGAGGGCGCTGCCCACGGCAACGGTCCGGTGGACGCCGCCATCAATGCCCTGAAGTCCATCATCAAGCGCACGATGGTGATCAAGGAGTTCACGATCCAGAATATCACCAAGGGCTCTGACGACGTGGCGAAGGTGCATATGCAGGTGGAGCACGACGGGCACGTGTACTACGGCTTCGGCGCCAATACTGACATCGTGACCGGTTCGGTGGAGGCCTATATTGATTGTATTAACAAATTCCAGCACTGATGAATACGCTCTTCGACAAAATCTGGGATGCCCACGTGGTCTCGCTGATCGAAGACGGGCCCACGCAGCTCTACATCGACCGGCTCTACTGCCACGAGGTCACCAGCCCGCAGGCGTTCGACGGCCTGCGCGAGCGGGGGATCCGCTGCCTGCGCCCGGCACAGATTTTCTGCATGCCGGACCACAACACCCCGACCCACGACCAGGACAAGCCCATCGAGGATCCCGTGTCGAAGGCCCAGGTGGACGCGCTGGCGCGCAATGCCGCCGAGTTCGGCCTGACGCACTACGGGATGATGAGCCCGGACAACGGGATCATCCATGTGGTGGGCCCGGAGAAAGGTCTTTCCCTGCCGGGGATGACCATTGTCTGCGGGGATTCCCACACGTCCACCCACGGAGCCGTGGGAGCCGTGGCTTTCGGCATCGGCACGAGCGAGGTGGAGATGGTGCTGGCTTCCCAGTGCATCCTGCAGCAGAAGCCCAAGTCGATGAGCATCCGCATCGAGGGTGAGCTCGCGCCCGGCGTGACCGCCAAGGACGTGGCGCTCTACCTGATGATGAAGCTCACCACGAGCGGAGCCACCGGCTATTTCGTGGAATACCGCGGCAGCGCCGTGCGCGCGCTCTCGATGGAGGGTCGCCTGACGCTCTGCAACCTGTCCATCGAGATGGGCGCGCGGGGCGGATTCGTCGCGCCGGACGAGAAGACTTTCGCGTATCTCAAGGGCCGCGAGTACGCGCCCAAGGGAGCGGAGTGGGACCGCGCCGTCGCTCAGTGGCGTACGCTCTGCAGCGGCGAAGATGCGGTGTTCGACCGCGAAGTGGTCTTCGATGCGGCAGACATCCGTCCGATGATCACCTACGGGACCAACCCCGGGATGGGGATGCCCGTAGATGGAAGTATTCCTGCAGATGCCGCGCAGAAAGCGCTTGATTATATGGGATTTACCGCCGGGCAGAAATTGCTCGGACATCCCGTGGACTATGTCTTCCTCGGGGCCTGTACCAACGGGCGCATCGAGGATTTCCGGGCCTTCGCCTCGCTGGTGAAGGGCCGTCGCAAAGCCGCCGGCGTGACCGCCTGGCTGGTGCCCGGCTCCTGGGCCGTGAAGCGCCAGATCGAGGAGGAGGGCCTGGACCGCGTGCTCGCCGATGCGGGCTTCGAGGTCCGGCAGCCCGGCTGTTCCGCCTGCCTGGCGATGAACGACGACAAGATTCCCGCAGGGAAGTACGCCGTCTCGACCAGCAACCGCAATTTCGAGGGCCGTCAGGGCCCGGGTTCCCGCACCTTGCTCGCCAGCCCGCTCACCGCGGCCGCGGCGGCCGTGACGGGCGTTGTTACCGATCCCCGTACGCTATTATGAAACAGAAATTCGACATCATCGAGAGCACTTGCGTGCCCCTTCCGCTGGAGAACGTGGACACGGACCAGATCATCCCGGCCCGCTTCCTGAAAGCCACGACCCGCGACGAGAAGTTCTTCGGCGACAACCTGTTCCGCGACTGGCGCTACGATGCAGAAGGGCATCCCCGCCCGGATTTCGTGCTGAACGATCCCCGCTACGGCGGCTGCATCCTGGTGGCCGGCAAGAATTTCGGCTCCGGCTCCAGCCGTGAGCACGCCGCCTGGGCGATTGCCGGCGCGGGCTTCCGCGTGGTGATCTCCAGTTTCTTCGCCGACATCCACAAGAACAACGAACTCAACAACTTCGTGCTGCCGGTGGTGGTCTCGGAGGAGTTCCTCGCCGAGCTTTTCGCGAGCATTCGCGAGAATCCGGCGATGAAGGTTCGCGTGGACGTGCCCGCCCAGACGGTGACCAACCTCGCGACGGGCCGCAGCGAACGCTTCGAGCTCAATGCCTACAAGAAATATTGTTTAACCCACGCTCTGGACGATATCGACTATCTGCTGGAGCAGAAAGACAAGATAGAAGCTTTTGAACGCGAAAGGAAATAGGATAGAAATCCTCGATACCACCCTGCGCGACGGCGAGCAGACCGCGGGTGTCTCGTTCAACGCGGACGAGAAACTGGCGATCGCCCAGCTGCTCGTGGAGGAGTTGAAGGTGGACCGCCTGGAGGTGGCTTCAGCCCGCGTGTCCAAGGGAGAGTCGGAGGCCTTCCGGCGCATTTGTACCTGGGCCGCGGCCGCCGGCTGCCTGGACCGGATCGAGGCGCTGGGATTCGTGGATGACGGCGTGTCCGTGGACTGGATCGCGGACGCCGGCGGCCGGGTGGTGAACATCCTGGCCAAGGGCTCCCTGCGGCACCTGGTGGGACAGCTCGGCAAGACGCCCGAACAGCACGCCGCCGACATCATCCGCGTGATCGGGCACGCAAGCGTGCGCGGGATGGTCGTCAACCTGTATCTCGAGGACTGGTCGAACGGGATGGCCGATTCGCCGGACTATGTCTTCAATCTGCTGGATCAGCTCCGTTTCCAGCCGGTGCAGCGCGTGATGCTGCCCGACACCCTCGGGGTGCTCAATCCCTGGCTGGTGGAGTCGTACATCACCCGGATGCGGGAGCACTTCCCCCATATGCGCTTCGACTACCACGGGCACAACGACTATGGTCTGGCCATCGCCAACACCCTCGCGGCTGCGCGGGCCGGTGTGAGCGGCGTGCATGTGACCGTCAACGGACTGGGCGAGCGCAGCGGCAATGCCCCCCTGGCGGGGGTCGTGGCGGCGCTCCAGGACCATCTGGGCTGCGCCGTGGGCGTGGATGAGACCAAGCTGACGCACGTCTGCAAATACGTGGAGAGCATCTCCGGCATCCGCATCCCCGACAACGAGCCGGTGGTGGGGGAGAACGTCTTCACGCAGAGCAGCGGGGTGCACGCCGACGGCGACACCAAGGCCGGCCTCTATGCCAATCCGCTGCTGCCGCAGCGTTTCGGACGTACGCGCAGCTATGCCCTCGGCAAGATGAGCGGCAAGGCCAATATCGTGATGAACCTCGACAAGCTGGGCATCCGGCTCACACCGGATCAGGTCAAACTCGTGACCCAGCGCGTGGTCGAACTGGGCGACAAGAAGGAGGCGCTGGCCGCCGAGGACCTGCCCTTCATCATCGCGGACGTGCTCAAGACCTCCCACAATCCTTCGCAGGACAATATCCACATCGTGAATTACTCGCTCCAGCTGGCCCGCGGGATGCGTCCCGTGGCCGTGGTGAAGGTGAGCATTCACGGCGAGGAATATGAGGCCGCAGCCCCCGGCGACGGCCAGTACGACGCCTTCATGAAGGCCCTCTGGGTCATCTACGAGAAGCTCGGCAAGACGCACCCGGTCCTGACCGACTACCAGGTCACGATCCCGCCGGGCGGCAAGACCGACGCCCTCGTGTCGGCGAGCATCGCCTGGAAGAAGGGCGACTATGAGTTCAAGACCCGCGGCATCGACTCCGACCAGACGGAGGCCGCCATCAAGGCCACGGTCAAGATGCTCAATATCATCGAAAACATGGATTTAAATCAACTGAAATGAAACTGAATATAGCCCTTCTCCCCGGGGACGGCATCGGCCCCGAAGTGGTCGGCCAGGCCGTCAAGGCCGTGGACGCCGTCTGCCGCAAGTTCGGACACGAGGTGTCCTATCATTTCGCGTATGCGGGCGCCTGCGCCATCGATCGTTTCGGCGACGCTTTCCCGGATGTGACCTACCAGACCTGCCTGGCGTGCGACGCCGTGCTGTTCGGCGCCGTGGGCGATCCCAAGTACGACAACGATCCCACCGCCAAGGTGCGCCCGGAGCAGGGCCTGCTGGCGATGCGCAAGCAGCTCGGGCTTTACGCCAACCTCCGCCCGGTGGAGACCTTCAAGTCCCTGGTCCACAAGTCTCCGCTCAAGGAGGAACTCGTGGACGGGGCGGATTTCCTCTGCATCCGCGAACTGACCGGCGGCATGTATTTCGGCGAAAAGGGCCGGCTGGACGGGGGCGACACCGCCTACGATACCAACATCTACCACCGCTATGAGATCGAGCGCATCCTCAAGCAGGCTTTCTCCTTCGCGATGCGCCGGCGCAAGCACCTGACCGTGGTGGACAAAGCCAACGTGCTGGAGTCCTCGCGCCTGTGGCGCCAGGTGGCCCAGGAGATGGCCCCGCAATACCCGGAGGTCCAGACGGACTATATGTTCGTGGACAACGCCGCGATGAAGCTCATCACGGGACCGAAGTTTTTCGATGTGATCGTGACCGAGAATACCTTCGGCGACATCCTCACCGACGAGGCGAGCGTGGTGTCCGGATCGATGGGTCTGCTGGCCTCCGCCTCCATCGGCGAGAAGACCGGGGTGTACGAACCCATCCACGGATCCTATCCGCAGGCAGCTGGCAAAAACATCGCGAACCCCCTCGCGACCATCCTTTCGGCCGCGATGATGTTCGAATATGCCTTCGGTCTGATGGAGGAAGGAGCCGCAATTCGTAAAGCGGTGGCTCTCAGTATTGAAAACAATTTTGTCACCGAAGATTTGGCCGCTTCCGGACCTGCGCGGAGCACCTCTGAAGTGGGCGATTGGGTGGCTGCACACATATGAAAAACCGAATTATAAGAAATAATTATGGCACAGATTGATTGGGATTCTTTGGGCTTCGATGCCTACCGTACCCGGACCGTCGTCCTGGCGCATTACCGCGATGGCGCCTGGTCGGATATCGAATTGACGGAGACTTTCTCCTTTACCATCGACCCGTTTATGCAGGGCCTCCATTATGCGATCTCCTGCTTCGAGGGACTGAAGGCTTTCCACCAGAAGGACGGCTCGATCGTGATGTTCCGCCCGGACAAGAATGCCGCCCGCATGGCCCGTTCGGCCCGTTTCCTGGGCCTTCCGGCGCCCTCTGAGGAGATGTTCATCCGGATGTGCGAACTCTGCGTCAAGCACAACCTGGAGTTCCTGCCGCCCTACGGGCATCAGGCTTCGATGTACCTGCGGCCGCTGCTCTTCGCTCCGCATCCGCAGATGCAGCTGGTTCCGTATCCGGAGGTGACCCTGGCCGTGATGTGCGCGCCGGCCGGTTCCTATTATGGGGCCCACCTGCGCAGCGCGGCGGCGGTGATCCCGGGAGATTTCGACCGGGCGGCTCCCAAGGGCACGGGCAGCTACAAGCTCAGCGCGAACTACGCCGGCACCTTCGTGCCCTACAAAATCGCCCACGAACAGGGCTACGCGGAGTTGTTGTACCTCAATTCGGCGACCCGCGAGTACGTGGATGAGTTCGGATCGTCCAACTTCTTCGGAATCAGGGATGGAAACAAATATGTCACCCCGCTTTCAGACTCGGTTTTGCCCTCGATTACAAACCTGACGCTGCAGGAATGCGCTGCTGATTTCGGGATGACCGTCGAGAAGCGCCCCGTTCCCCTGGAGGAGCTCGCGGAGTTCTCCGAGGCGGGCGGTTGCGGCACGGCCGTGGTGATCACGCCGATGTCCCACATCGACATGAAG
>JAEEGI010009869.1_pt1 | contig 20823 bp, 11 predicted proteins | sample 8958751 | NCBI WGS metagenome assembly JAEEGI01 (sample SAMN16246545, study PRJNA631951) | gut metagenome | biome: gut microbiome; feature: rumen; material: KS-attached | host: Bos | place: Iran: Karaj | collected 2018-10 | reverse complement strand
AGTGCTCTTTGTAGAAGGACTTGAAAGTCTTCCACCTGGAGTATAATTGCTTGATGGTGTTGGTACAGTGGCCCCCGAACTAGCAGCCTCCCTTGAAACAGCTTTGCTGGATGAGTCTGGTGCCTTTGCTTTTGCGGCTGCAGCTGAAGAATCTTTTACTGAAGAAGCACTTGCAGCTCCTGCTATTGCGGCAGCCTTTGCAGCGGCTTTTTCTGCAGCCTTCTCCGCGTTCTTTTCAGCAGTTCTTGATTTAAAATCAGGCTGCTTTCCAAGCTTGCCGGAATTGTCACTGGACTTTTTGAATTCAGGGCGCTGATCGCCGTAATCTGAAGCCTCGCCGTAAGCTGAAGGTCTCTTTCTGATGTTGTTAAAGGCAGGTCTGTCAGCAGAGTTTGCGTAAGCAGATTTGTCACTGCTTGTACCACCGCCTGTAGTTGGTGTCTTAAGTGAAGAAGCAGGAGATGTGCCCTTTGCACGGTTCTTATTCCTGTTCTTCATATTATCGAGCTGCTGCTGGATTTTTGCTTCCTTAACAGCATTTGCGGTAAGACCTGCTACATCAGTATAAGCTGAAGGACCTGAATGCTTTTCATCAACGAAGATTGCATTTGCATCGGAAGAAGCTACGCCCTTAGATAGAGCAGAGCCTTCTGTAACCTTGTCTGTATATTCGGTAGGACGCTTATCATTCATCATCCTGATTTTCTGCTTATCAACATCATCGTCATAGACCTCGGCATGAGCTAAAGCTGAATTTTCATCTACCTTAGGAGTATAATCGCTTCTAGAAGGATCTTCTTCAGTCGTCATGAGCTCTTTAATTGTCTTTTTGTCGATGACCTGCGCCTTTTCAAGCTCAGGAGATTCGGCAGCATCTCTGCCGGCATAAACTGATTTGCTCTCTTTCTCTGCGCCTGCATTAGCGGCCTCTCTTGCTGCGGCAGAAATTTTACGGCCGCAATATGGACAAAACATTGCATTGTCTTTTATTTTCTTCCCACAATCCGGACAAAACATATATATACCTCTCAAGAATGTTATTAAAAAAAAACGTAAAGTCAAAAAATATCTTTTATTTCAACGCATCTTGCCCCTAAACTGCCTGAAATGAAAAGATATAAAAATAACGTTGTACCAAATATTTTACAACATAATAAGACAAATATCAAGGGAAAAAAAGTATAGAATATTAGTATGAAATAAAGAAAAAATGTAGACATAATTAATAATTTATGATACAAAAATTGGAAATAGATGGGTAAGTTTGTATTTAGCTACAAAATTAAGTAAAAAGGCAAAAAGGAAATTAACGGAAATTTTCTGCTTGGAAAAATGAGGAAACAGTTGCTGCATATTTGCCATAAAAAAGGGAGCCAATATATGAGTTCAATGATATAAGTGCACAATATGAATGTAATAATATGAGGGCATCACATGCAAATGAATAGGGAAGACGAATTGGAGAAGATGGGGAATAAGGAGAAGAAGAGGAAGAAGGGAAACGTATCGGAGAAAAGGGTAAAATAAGAAATAACAACAAAATGCGAATTTATCACAATAAATATGTGTTGCAATTTGAAATAAAGGTGTTAAAATAGTATGCGTGGTATTGTGCCTAGTGAAATGGCAGAGGGAAAATATAATGGAGCCTGAGATAGGGCTAAGAAGGAGCAAACATGGAATTTAAAGGATACACATTTGGCTACGGCACAAAGCCGGGAGCATACTTCACAGAGGAAGTAATTGATTCATTTAATAAGTGCCTTGATTTAGGACTTAACTGGGTATGCATACCTGTAGCATTAACACAGGATACTTTTGCATCAACAGAAATCAGATTTGATTATAAGACAGATCTTTCTTACATCGATATTGAAAAGGCTGTTTCAATGGCGCATGCAAGAAATGTAAAGGTATGCCTTAAGCCTATGGTAAATTGCGCAGATGGCGTTTGGCGTGCAGACATCAATTTCCCGGATGGAAATATGATCGGAGTAGATACTTATTGGAGCAAGTGGTTCAAGAGCTATACTGCATTCATTCTTAACTATGCAATGTATGCAGAAAAGCTTGGCTGCGAGATGCTTTGCCTTGGCTGCGAGATGCTTTCTTCTGAAAGAAAGGAAAAGTACTGGAGAGAGCTTATAGCACAGGTAAAGAAGGTATATGCAGGAAAGCTTGTATATAATACAAATCACGGCAGTGAAGAAAATGCAAAGTGGGTAGATGAGCTTGACTATCTTGGAACCTCAGCTTACTTTAGAGTAGGTGAGTCAGAGGGTGCAACTCTTGAGGGCATGATCGAGAAGTGGGAAAAGGTAGCAGATCATCTTGAAGAAATTTCAAAGAGAGTCGGCAAGAAGATAATCTTCATGGAAATCGGCTGCAGAAGCGCAAAGGGATGTTCTGCAATGCCTTGGGATTTTGCTCATAGAGATCTTCCAAGAGATGAGCAGGAGCAGGCGGATTTCTACGAATCAGTATTAAAGGTAATGAGCAAGAGAGACTGGTTCGAGGGCTTCTTCTGGTGGGATTGGAGCACAAAGGTATATAAGACAAAGGAAGAGGCTGATAAGGATGTGAATTTCAATATTCACCTTAAGAAGGCTGAAGAGGTTGTAAAGAAGTACTATAGCGAAATTCAGTAAATTGCAGGAGATTACAGGCAGTGTTTTTTTAAGACATAGCTTCAGCATACAAACTGTAGTATGAACTGTAGTAAAAACTGAAATAAGAACCAGGTAAAAGAAGGTAAGTAAAATGATTTTGATAGTTGGATTAGGTAATCCTGGCAGGGAATATGCAGGAACCCGTCATAATATAGGCTTTGACGGAGTTACGGCTCTTTCCGACAAATTTGGAATAAGACTTGGAACTAAGGAATGTGAGGCTGTCACAGGAAATGGCATAATAGATGGCTATAAGGTCAAGCTTGTGCAGCCGCAGACCTATATGAATAATTCTGGAAGAAGCGTAGCTGCGCTTATGAACTACTATAAGGTAGACGTAAGCGAGCTCCTTGTTCTGGTGGATGACATATATCAGCCTGTTGGACAGATGAGAATAAGACCTAGTGGTTCAGCAGGAGGACATAATGGCCTAAAGAGCATCATAAGCTGCATAGGCAGTGACAAATTTGCAAGAGTGCGCCTTGGCGTGGGCGAAAAGCCGGAGCAGTATGACCTCGCAGATTGGGTGCTAGGACATTTTGCAAATGAAGATGAGCCGAAGATACGTGAGGTTTTAGGCAGAGTTACAGAGGCAGTGCCTGAAATATTAAATAAGGGCGTATCAGAGGCCATGGGAAAATTTAACGTAAGGATTAAAGAATAGCAGATTATAATATCTAAACGTTAAACGTAAGAATAAAAGAATAGTAAGTATAATAGCTGAACGAAGAATTAAGGAATAGCAAATATACAATATAAGTAACAATGTGGCAGTACAAACATAAGAGGGCAATTTAAATGGGTGTATTTTCTTTAAAAAAATATAACGTATTTGCAGGCGTGCTTGGTGATATAAAGCTCGCCCGTTTTCCTGTGTCCATTTCTGGCTGTCAGGATTCGGAAAATGCACATGTGATGTCTGAACTTGTCTCTGAAAGCGGGGCAAAGGCAAGCCTTGTAATAGCAGCTGATGAGGTACATGCAAAGAAGCTTTATGAGGATTACAGGCTCTTTGACAGGAATGTATATTTTTATCCGGCAAGGGATATGATTTTCTATTCAGCAGATGTGCATGGAAAAGCCATCATGAATGAGAGACTGACAGCACTCAGAAATCTTGTGTCCAAAAAGCAGGTTACCATAATAACAACCTTCGGGGCCTGCATGGATAGACTTATTCCTCTTAACATGATCCAGGAGAAGGTAATAAATATTTACTCGGATACCCTGATAGAGGATACTGCAGAGCTTTCAGCAAGGCTTGTGGCAGTGGGATATGTTAGAGTTACAGGAGTAACGGGTCCTGGTGAATTTGCCATAAGAGGCGATATCATCGACATCTTTCCTGTTTCAGAGAAGGTGCCAGTCAGGATAGAGCTCTTTGGAGATGAAATAGACTCCATGAGACGCTTTGATGCAGCAACTCAGCGTTCTATAGAGAATATCTCTGAAATATCGATATATCCAGCAGCAGAAATAATTCTTGATGAAGCAAGAAGGATAGACGGCGAAGAGAAAATTCGTGCAGATTTGAAAAAGCTTAATGAAGCGCTAAGGAAAAATATGAAGACGCAGGAGGCCTTCAGGCTTAAAAGTGCGGTGGAGCAGTTCCTTAATGACGTTGAATATCTTGGGGCGCTTGCTAGCATAGAGAGCTACATTACCTATTTTTATGATAATACGGTCTCCCTTATTGATTATTTTGATGAGGATAGCCTCATATTTATGGAAGAGCCGGAGCGTACTGTAGGTGCCGGAAAAGCTGTATATGCCGAGTTTGCAGATAGTCAGAGCAGAAGGCTTGAGGGAGGCTATGTCCTTCCGGGGCAGCTTAATGCAGTATACCCAGCAGAGGAAATTGTAGAAAGACTTGCTAATAAAAGGCTTGTGTTAATAAGCAATTTTCCGCAAAAACTTAAGATCACCGAGAAAAAGAGCGTGAAGGTGAAGGAAAATTACGGTATGTCGGCTAGACTTATGGGCGGCTATACCAAGAATTTCCTGCAGCTTGTTTCAGACATAAAAAGCTGGAAAAAGAAGAATTATAGAATTGTAATAGTCTCTGTATCGACTGCAAGAGCAGAAAGACTTAGAGATGACCTTGATTATAATGGAATTACGGCGACCATCAGGGATGCATCGCTTGCGGCAAAGCCTAAGGAGGTAGTGCTTGTAATAGGTGCGCTCTCAAGAGGCTTTGAATATCCTGATGCAGGACTTGTGGTAGTTTCAGAAAGTGATATTTTTGGAACTGTCAGAAGAAAGAAGAGCGAATATAGCGCCTTTAGTGAATTTAAGGGAACCAGCATAGGAAGTTTTGAGGATTTAAAGGTAGGCGACTATGTAGTTCATGAGAACCACGGAATGGGCATTTATAAGGGAATCGAGAAGATAGAATCTGGCGGAGCCCTTAAGGATTATATAAAAATTGAATATGCAGGAGCAAGCAATCTTTACATTCCTGCAGCTGCTCTTGATAAAATTCAGAAGTATGAAGCAAATGGAGCAAGAAAGCCAAAGCTCAATAAGCTAGGCGGTAAGGAATGGGCTGAGACCAAGGCGAGAGTAGAGAAGTCTGTTAAGAATATAGCAAAGGAGCTGGTTGCTCTTTACTCAGCAAGGCAGCGTATCAAGGGCCATGTATTTAGCGAAGATACAAGATGGCAGAAGGAATTTGAGCAGCTATTTCCATATGAAGAAACTCATGATCAGCTGAAAGCGATAGCAGATGTGAAGAAGGATATGGAAAGTGAAAAGGTAATGGACAGACTTGTCTGCGGTGATGTAGGCTATGGAAAAACTGAAATCGCCATACGTGCAGCCTTCAAGGCGGTAATGGATGGAAAGCAGGTAGCAGTACTTACTCCTACCACCATACTATCACAGCAGCACTTCAACACCTTCATGCAGAGAATGCTTGATTTTCCTGTAACTGTTGAAATGATGAGCCGCTTTAGGACCAGCAAGCAGCAAAAGGAAACCATTGCAAAGCTTAAGGAAGGAAAGGTGGATATAGTAATAGGAACCCACCGCCTTTTATCAAAGGACGTAGAGTTCAAGAACTTAGGCCTTCTTATAGTAGATGAGGAGCAGCGTTTCGGAGTTGCACATAAGGAAAGACTTAAGGAGATGAAAAATGAAGTAGATGTCCTGACTCTTTCAGCAACGCCTATCCCAAGAACTCTCCACATGAGCCTTGCCGGCATAAGGGACATGTCGGTACTTGAGGAGGCTCCGATTGACCGTCTTCCTATTCAGACCTTTGTGCTTGAAGAAAATGAGGAAATTGTCAGAGAGGCGATAACTCGTGAGCTTGCACGAGGCGGTCAGATATACTATGTTCATAACAGGATAAATGACATAGAAGAGGTAACTAATGCAGTAAAGAAGCTTGTGCCAGATGCAGAAATCGTTTTCGCACATGGCCAGATGCCTGAAAAGCAGCTAGAGAAGATAATGCTTAGCTTTGTTCAGGGAGAAATAGATGTGCTGATTTCAACTACCATAATCGAGACAGGGCTTGATATTCCGAACGTAAACACCATAATAATAGATGATGCAGAGCGTTTTGGTTTATCGGGACTTTATCAGCTAAGAGGAAGAGTAGGAAGAAGCGCAAGACAGGGCTATGCCTTCTTATTCTATAGAAGAAGTAAGATTCTTACAGAGATTGCGGAAAAGAGACTTTCAGCTATAAAGGAATATACAGAGCTTGGAAGCGGAATTAAGATCGCGATGAAGGATCTTGAAATCAGAGGAGCCGGAAATCTTTTAGGTGCCGAGCAGAGCGGACATATGGCAGAGGTCGGCTATGAAATGTACTGCAAGCTCTTGAATGAGGCGGTAAAAGATGAAAAGGGAATAATGAGGGATCCGCTTGAGAATTTTGAAACGAAGGTAGACATAAATATTGATGCATATATTCCGGATTCTTACATACCTGATGAAGAGCAGAAGCTCCGCATGTATAAAAAGATTGCGGACCTTGCGGAAACAGACTTTAGGACAGGTAAGGATGAAAAAGGTCTTCCTGTCTTTGAGGACAATCCAAAGGCTGCAATAAAGAAAATGGACGAGGCCTGCAGTGATTTGGTGGATGAGCTCTGTGACATATACGGAGGAGTACCGGATCAGGTGCAGAACCTGATAGATGTGGTATATATAAAGACTCTCTTTCATAGGGCGTATGTAAATCATATTAAGCAGGAAGAGGATGTGGTAGAGCTGTATGTGGCTGATAAACCTGATTACAAGACAGAAAAGCTAGGAGCAGTATTGGAAAAATTCAAAGGTGCTCTGGTGGTTTTAGTGCCAGGAAAAAATGAGACGAAGCAGGGCTTTGCGTATAAATTGCCAAAAGGAACTAGAAACGCAGTGGTAATAATGAGACTGCTTAAGGAGGTTGCGAATGAATTACAAGAGCTTATATAATAAGAAGCTTTTAAAAATATCAGCGATGGGTTTGTCCGCGGCATTAATGTTTACGGGATGCGGCGGAAAGCAGTCGCAGACCGTAAAGGCGATTCAGAAGACGACGCAGCCTACCACAGTGGCAACTAATGAAAATGGTGAAGTAGTAACTAATACAGTAGCAGTCACCATAGATACAGCGGGAATTGTTCCTGATACCGAAAAGAGTGCACCGATATCCGGAAATGCTGTTGTTTTAAGTGCTATAGCAGGCGGAAAAGATGAAAATGCAGACGGCGTAAATGCTACGGAAGGCAAAAACGGCACAGGAAAGACCACTAGCACAGAAACAGCCTTTTCTACCAGCAGTGACTACGAAGGCGGAAAAATTGAAATGACTCTTGATGAAATGAGGCTTTATACCTTGGTTTCAAAGGGAGAAGCGAAAGCGCTTTACGGCGCCGGGGTATTTGATCTTGAAATTGGAAGCGGAGCTGAAAAGGAGAGCTATTCGGACAAGCTGAAAAGTGAAATCATAAAGCAGGCGGAGTATATAGCTATTGTATGTGCTCATGCAAATGAGCAGGGCGTATCCATAAACGGGGATGACCAGATGGAAATTGACGGTAAGGTGACTGAATATAGCTCGAAATTTGCAGATGGTGAAATGGCAAGACTTGGAATTACAAAGGATGCCGTAGAAAAAGCCTACTATAATAATATGCTTGCGACGAAGGTATATGAGAGCATTGCTTTTAATGTAGATCAGCAGATCACGGAAGAAGAGGCAAGAGTCGGAGTTTTTGATTACATCTATCTTATTAAGAAGAAATTCGAAATAGATGGAAGCGAAGTGAAGATGAGCGATGAAGAGCTAGCTGAGCTTGCCGAGTCGGCAAAGGAAATAAGAAAAGCGGCAGTAGAGGTCGTAAAAGAGGATATTGATAAGAATAAGGAAAAGGAAGAGGCTTCGGAAGATGGAGAAGCCGTAAAGTATGAAAGCACAGCTTTTTATAACTATGCTAAGACAGTATCCGATGATACGGACGAGGTAGAAATGACAGCCTGCATTGGAGATGTAAAGGATGAACTTAAGGCAGCAGTATTCTCACTAGAGCAGAATGAGGTCAGTGAAGTAATAGAGACTGAAGATGGCTATTTCATATTCTTCTGCAAAAGATACGAGGATGAGAATCTGAGTCTTCAGAAAAAGACTGAAATGATAATGGAGACCTTAGATGCGGCCTTTGAGGTAAAGTATAAAGAATGGGAAGCAACCACAAAGATAATAATAAATAAAGAACTTCTTGATTCGCTTTGATATTTAAGCTATATCTGGATTTTGATTAAGACCTGGTTTTGTTATTAGGTAATAAAACCAGGTCTTAATTTATAAAAGAATAGTAGATTAAAAAGTATCTAATTAATTATTATAGTTTACAAAATGAAGAAAATATGAACAAAAAATGCAGGAAAATAATTACAAAAACGCTGAAAAGTGCGCAAAATAAGAAAAAAACCTAAAAAAAACTATTTTATGACATTATTTTGACATAAATAAGTGTTATATTTGTACCGCTAGAAGTCTAAATGGGAAGAAGTAAGGATGCGGATGCTGCTGCTAAATGTGTCACATCCGGCAGTTTTGCAGCTTAGACGCGAAGCTTCTGTGAGAATAAGAGGCTGCCTGTCTAAGGTTTGCTTGCAGACTAAGGGCTCGCGTCGCAGGATCTTACTTTCGCAGAGGTCGCTGAATTACTCCTGATCAAATAGATGGAAAGCAGAAAAATATTATAACAGGAGGATTGAAAATATGAAGAATATTTTCAAGAAGCTCGCTCTTGTACTTGCACTTGCTATGGTAGTTACTTTATTACCAGCAAAGGCCGTTAAGGCTGAAGATGTAACTTTTAGTGTTTCTAAGGGTTTCATTCTTTATGTTAACGGAAGTACAGCAGTTGAGAAGTATGCTAAGGATGGCCGTTATGTTAAGTCATGGGGCTATGACAAGGATGCATACACAGCAGAGTACGCTTCATCAAATGAAGCAATCGCAACAGTTTCAAGTAAGGGTTATGTTAAGGCAGTAGGTGTTGGTACAGCTACTATCACTGTAACACTTACAGATGCAGATGGAAACATCGTAGCTACAAAGTCAACAAAGACTTGGGTTAAGAAGAACGCTGCATCAGTTGAGCTTGGTAAGGGAACTCAGACACACATCACAAAGGGTGTTGATGTAGAAGAGTCATTCTACCTTGCAGTTAAGAGAACAGATGTTGACGGCAACGTTACATGGAAGAAGGCTACTGGTAATAAGGTAGTTACAGACTATGTAAAGTATGAGTCATCAGACGAGAAGATTTTCACAGTTGACAAGTATGGTAAGCTCACAGGTGTTAATGCTGGTACAGCAACACTTAAGCTTACAATGATGGAACTTGATGGAACAAAGGATACAACTAAGGCTGTAGCTACACTTCCATCAGTTGAGTACACTGTTAAGGTTACTGGTGGTTCAATCCAGGAAGCTAAGCAGCTTACATCAGACACAGTAGCACTTACAATTTCTTCAGCAGGTGCTGCAGCTAAGCTTGTTAACACAGGTATCTCAGCTTTCGCTGCATACCAGGTTATCGCTAACCAGGATGTTAAGACAAACATCAAGTCAGTAGCAATCGATGCTGACAATGCTTCAGTTGTAAAGGTTGTTCTTTACAATCCACTTGCTTCAGGCGAGACATACAAGTTCGCTCTTACAACAACAGATGGATCAGAAGAAGTTAAGGTTTCACTTGTTGGTGCAAGCACAGTTATCGCTAAGCTCGTTGGTAACACAGTAACAGGTTATGTTGATTCAGACGTTAACAGCTATGCTGGTATCCCTGTATCATACACATTCCTTAACGCAGAAGGCGTTGACATCACATCAGCTGTTGAGGCTGCTGCAGATGGTCACTCAATCACATTCGCTCTTGCAACAGAGGGCACAAAGTACTACCTCAGTGGTAATACAGTACATTTCATTGAACCAGCATCAGTTGATGTAGTAGTTACATACACTGTATATGATTCAAACGGAAACGTAACAACATTCACATCAGATCCTAAGGCTACAGTAACAGCTTCACAGACAACAACAGTTTATGGCGCTGCTACATACACAGTAGTTGCTTCAAAGCCAGATAGCTCAGCAGCTAATTACTCATCACCTGTTACATCAGTTGTAGCAGCAGATGCAGCTAGCTCATATGTTGCTATCAAGGTTGCAGCAAAGGCTTCAGGAAAGGATACAACATCATATCCTGATCAGGTTTCAAACGTAACATATTCATCAACAGATTCTAACGTTCTTGCAGTAGGTAACGACGGAACATCTTGTGTAATCAAGGGTGTTAAGGCTGGTTCAGCTTCAATCATCGTTAAGTACGGCGACGTAGCAGTAGCAGTTCTTCCTATCACAGTTGTTGCTAACAACACAATCACAGGCTTCGGTTCATATGCTTGCGATACATGGGTAGGTTATGGTCAGAGCATGGTTAACGGTGTTAACTACACAGCTGATTCAACAGGCGCTGGTGCAGCTTTCTTCGGATTCTGGGGATCATTCACTCCTAACTCAGTAGGTGTTGATTCAGCAGCAGTTGTTACAGAAGTTGTAACATCAGCTAACTGTGATTCAGCAGCTCCTGCAGTTATCACAGATGCTTCAGGAACATACCAGGGCGTAAGAGTTACTGGTGTTGACGAAGGCAAGACAGCAACAGTTACTCTTAAGTTCTCATACACATACAACGGTGTAACAAAGGTAGAAGTTAAGACAATCAGATTCCGTCAGGCAGCTTCAACAGTAGCTTCTTACAAGCTTAATGTTGGCGGACAGAATGTTGATGGCGCATTCGATACAAACGTATTAACAAAGGATAAGAATGGCAATTATACAAATGGAAAGAACTTTGGTGCTTCTTTCACAGTTGTATCACTTGATAGCACAGGTTTCGTAATCAACAACAATGCTATTTCAACAATTTCAGGTGCTTCAATCCAGGTTGCTGGAACAGAAGTAGCTAACGCTTCTGATAATGTTTGGGATCTCTACACAATGGATGGAACAACAGTATCAGCAGTTAAGGCAGCTGGAACATACAATGCTGTTCTTTACAGTGTTGATGGTTCAACAAAGAAGTTCCTTGCAAATGCTACAGTAACAGTTAAGGATTCAACTCCTGCTCTTACAGTAACAAAGATCGCTGATTCAACAACAGGCGATGGCTCAGATGCTATCAAGGTTGTATTCAACGGTACAGAACTTGCAGCTGGTTCATACAAGATTGATTCTGTAACAGTTGGTAACTCACTTGTAATCAAGTCAGTATCATATGTTCTTGACAATGGTATGATTCAGAAGACTCTTACAACAACAGTTAACCTTACAATTAGAAAGTAATTTAAGGCTATAAGTTGTTAAAAGCGAAAGCTTTTAGAGCCGAGTTAATAAAATAACTCACAGCTCCATACGGAGAAATCCGTATGGAGCTGTTTTTTTATTCAATTTGAGCTAATGTGAAAGATAAAAAATACTTCTAAGCACATAGGATTCACGTAGCTGTTTTTTTATTCAATTTGACGTAATGTGAAAGAAGCTCGGTAATACAATACTACAATGGATACAGAGAATATAATTACAGAGAATATAAATACAGAGAATATAAATGCGCAGCAAGCTAAAACAGAGCAAATAAATAAAGCAACAGAGATTGTAAATAGTACTTGACATATAGTTTTTAAAACTATATAATATGATAGACAAGAACGAATGAATGTAGAAATAATTAGACAGATTTTACAAAATGTATAAATAAATACTGAGTTCGTAAAAAAGGGCAGAAATTATCATTATAAAAAAGAGAGAGGTAAAAGTTAGATGAGTGAGTATATTATTAGTTGCTGTACACCTGCAGATATCCCAGTAAGTTATTATGAGAAGTATGACATAAAGCCAATATTTTTCCACTTCATATTAGATGGAAAGGAATATAATGACGATCTTGAGAAGACAATGACTCTTGATGAGTTCTATCAGAAGCTTAAGGATGGCAGCGATTCAAAGACAGCTCAGGTTGCTACAGGAGAGTATATAGACGCCTGGGAGCCTTATTTAAAGGAAGGAAAGGATGTTCTTCATATAACTCTTGGCTCTGGAATTTCAGGCACCTTCAACTCAGCAAATACAGCAAAGGACATGCTCGCAGACAAGTATCCAGATAGAAAAATCTTACTTATAGATTCTCTTGCCGGCGCAGCAGGTTATGGCGTTCAGCCTGTAAAGGCTGCAATTCTCCGTAATCAGGGAATGAGCATAGAAGAAAATTACAAGTGGCTTAAAGAGAATGTATTAAAGACTTGTCACTGGTTCTATACAACAGATCTTACTTTCCTTATCAAGGGAGGCAGAGTATCAAAGACAGCAGGTGTATTTGGAAAGATGCTCAATATCTGTCCCCTTATGCACATAGATAATGATGGAAAGATTGAGGTAGTTACAAAGGCTCGTGGCCGTAAAAAGGCTATGGAGACAGCACTTGAAAAGGTAAGAGCAAGTATTACCGATCCAAAGGAATATGATGATGTAATGATAGTAAATCATTCAGCTATGCTTGATGAGGCAAAGCTACTTGTATCAAAGCTTGAAGAAGAATATCCAAAGATGAAGGGCAAGATCGGCATTCAGAGCTTTGGAACAACTATCGGATCTCACCTTGGACCTGGAACTGTAGGTGTATTCTATTACGGAAATTTCAGATAATTATAGAAATTTGTAGTTTATTGTATGGTCGCTACATTTGTAATCTAGAATTAACTGAAGTTTAGTGAATTATAATTTGATGTAGCTGAAAAAATGTTATAGATCAAAATACAATTATATAAGAATAGATAGAACATGAAAAAACTCCATATGGCGAGGGCAAGCTCTTGTCATATGGAGTTTTTTATATGCAGTTTTTTAAATGCAGTTTTTTATCGTCAAATATAAGACCTTAAGAAAAAGAATAAAAAAGTTAATAATTTCTTACCAGTCTGCAAAATTGGTATGATAAAACTGTATTATTTTAAATAACAAGGTATTGACAAGTAAAAAAGAAAATGCTATGATTTTGAGCGATAACGATTTAGTAAAATTGTATCAAAATGTGTTTCGGCGGTATCTGCTTAGAAAAGTGGTTATAAGTAAATGAAGAAATGACCAAAGAATACGTAAAGGAAATAGCTAAGGAAGCCGCCAAAGCTTTGCTGATAGAATAGGTGAGAAAGAGGAATAGTTATGGGAAATCTAAATGAGCAGCAAGAAATGATGGGAAAAAAGATTGTGGAACCTGAAAAGCCAAAGAGAAGTCTTGTGGCTGATAGAATAAATCGAAGAAATAATAGAATCATTACATTTATGCTTATGATTTACGATATTATAGTGGTTAATCTCTCTTATTTTCTAGCCCTTTTACTTCGTTTTGATCTTAAATATACTAAAATCGATCAAACATATCTGGATGCGTTTAAGCAGTCAGCTCCGATATATACCGTGTTCTGTATAATAGTATTTATGCTGTTAAAGCTATATAGAAGTATATGGAGATTTGCAAGCTATATAGAACTGATGAGGATAATGGCGGCATGCTTTATCACAACGATATTTAACTGTATTTTTGTAACAGTGGCTTTTGTTAGAATGCCACTTGTATATTATGTATTTGGTGCCATTTTACAGTGTGTTTTCCTTTTAGTTGCAAGATTCTCATATAGATTATTCTTGGTTATTTATGAGGCAAAGTTAAAGAGCAAGGTAAAGGATGTTCCGAAGATAATGATTGTTGGAGCAGGTTCAGCAGGTCAGATGATTTTACGCGACATTAACAGATCTGATTATACCGATGAGAGAGTTGCCTGCGTGATTGATGATGATGAACGTAAGTGGGAAAGATATATTGAAGAGGTTCATGTTGTTGGCGGTAGAGATGAAATATTGGCTGCAGCTAAGTAATATGGAATCAGCAAGATATATATTGCACTTCCTAGTGCTTCAGCAGCAGACAAGAGAGATATCATTAATATCTGCCAGGAAACAGGCTGTGTATTAAAGAATCTTCCGGGTATGTATCAGCTTGTACTTGGACAGGTAACAGCAAGCCAGATGAGAAATGTAGCCATTGAAGATCTTCTTGGAAGAGAACCAATAAAGGCTGACATGACAGACGTATTTAATTTTATAGCTGGAAAGACTGTTTTAGTAACAGGCGGAGGCGGAAGTATAGGTAGTGAGCTCTGCAGACAGATAGCAAAGCACAATCCTAAGCAGCTTATTATTTTTGATATTTATGAAAATAATGCCTATGCCATTCAGCTTGAATTAAGAGAAAAATATCCTAATTTAAAGCTTGAGACATTAATAGGTTCGGTTAGAGATTCAAGAAAGATATTCCAGGTATTTCAGAAGTATCGTCCAGAGATTGTATATCATGCTGCAGCGCACAAGCATGTACCTCTTATGGAGGATTCACCTTGTGAAGCCATAAAGAATAATGCAATCGGAACCTATAAGACAGCTTATGCAGCAATGACAAATGGCTGTGAGAGATTTGTTCTTATTAGTACAGATAAGGCAGTTAACCCAACAAATATCATGGGAGCGTCTAAGAGACTTTGTGAAATGGTAATTCAGAGCTTTGATGCAAAGATAAAGGCAGGGAAGGCCAATGAAATTCCGCAGCTCTTTACCCATGAGGGCATTGAAAATGCTGACAAAGATGGAACAGGAGACGTATATAAGAATATAAAGACTCAGTTTGTTGCGGTAAGATTCGGTAACGTTCTTGGATCTAATGGTAGCGTAATACCTATCTTTAAAAAGCAGATTGAAAAAGGCGGCCCGGTTACTGTAACACATCCTGATATAATCAGATATTTCATGACTATACCAGAAGCTGTATCTTTAGTTCTTCTTGCTGGAACCTATGCAAATGGCGGTGAAATCTTCGTTCTTGATATGGGAAGCCCTGTTAAGATAGCAGATTTAGCTAGAAACCTCATAAGACTATCGGGTTATAAGCCAGATGTAGACATTAAGATTGAGTATACAGGTCTTCGTCCGGGAGAAAAGCTCTATGAGGAAAAGCTTATGGCCGAAGAAGGACTTAAGAAGACTGACAATGATCTCATTCATATCGGACAGCCTATTCCGTTTGAAACAGATGAGTTCTTAGGCGGTCTTGAGAAGCTTATGGAATTAGCGTATGAAAATAAGTGCGGCATAAGAGAACAGGTGCAGAAGATGGTAAGTACTTATCATCCGGCAGAAAATAAATAGAAATATGTCCATTTAGTAGAAAAAACGGGCAAAAATGATGAAATAAGGGCAGCTATCAGATATGATGGCTGCTTTTTTGTACCTTTTTATTACAAAAATGGTAGTGGAAATTATTAGATATATATGTTACAATTTTTATGCTATATTTAGATAGTAAATATTGTTGTAATTATTTGCGTAGGGAATTAATTATGTTTGGAAAATATCTATAACTGATAATTTTTTTATCTATTGGAGGGGCTATATGAAACTAAAAAAGCTAATGATAGCACTTTTATCGGTGACCATTGCAGGAACCTTGCTTACAGGCTGTAACAATGGAAAAGACGGAGAAAAGAATACTACAGCGGATGTGCAGGCTACCACAGCAGGTCAGAATGGGAATCTAAATGGAACAGTGGCCGCAGAAGCTACAACAGCAGCAAAAGATAAAGAGACGCCTGAAAAAACAGAGCAGACAACAGAAATAACGGAGCCTGAAAAGAGTGAAGCAGAGCTTGCAGATGAGGCAATAGCAGCCTTTATAACAAATGAAGGACAGGTATTCATAGAAGATGAAAACCTAGAACACTATGATTATGCAGTTGATAGTGATGGAACCTACGAGCTGGTTCCTGTATATGAAAAGGGAAAAGGATATACCCTAAAGGAATTAATAGATCAGGATATGAAATATGCACTTATGTTAAATACAGGTGAGCTGCAAGAGGATTCTTTATTAACCAGTGTCTCTTATGCAACAATAGATGCAGGGACAGATGGAGTAAAGGAACTGGTTGTAAAGGTAAATTATGATCTTTATGTAACGGAAGATGTTGACTACTTTGTAATAAAGTACATAGATGGAAGACTTGTACTGACTCATGCGGAAAATGTTGGCGCATATACCTCACTTGAAGTCTCAGATACCGGAGTTGTGTATTCAGAACAGGACTATGGCTATGCGGAGCGCTGGACAGAAAAGAGCTACATAAATGCAGAAGGAAAAAATATCCTGGACTATAATGCACATTACACCGGTTATGACCAGGATGTAATGGATGTTGCGGATAAGATGTATTCGGAATCAGATGCGCAGGAGGATGAAGCGCCTTATGCCTTTAATTTATACGTAGGAAACTATTGCTATGAGGAAATAGAGAACTATGATGAGCAAATGAAGGATATGTATTTTACATATAACTATTTTGAATTCAATGAACTTGGTGATGCTGTAATTTTTTCAGAGGAAGAAATGCCTTCGATTTATGAAGAAGGAAGCTTTACACAGAAGGTACTTGCAGAAACTGGAAAAAATTTCGTGAAGCCATCAGAGTTTGAAAAAATACTAAAGGAGCATGAAGAGTCAATAGGTCTTACCGAGGATTTAAAAAAGGGAAAGGCAGCAGAATTTACAAAGGTGGACTTAAAATTATGGAAGGGAGAAATTTACCTTGGAGAATCCTTTGAAGGTCTAGAGCTGATCAATAACGACGGACACTTTGTAAAGCTTGGAAATAAAGTATACTTTAAGATGCCATCAGAATATGAGTTATCTGAAAGTGCTATCTTTGGTGAATTCTATGATAATACAAGTCTCATTAGCGACGGATATATCATGGCATATGATGAAGATAAAAAAGAGGTAAAAACTGTATCCTATATTGGTACAGCAGGAAGAATCTCGGTGACAGATGGAGTAATGGTATATTCGACTATAGAAAATTCAGGAAATGGCGATAGAGAAAACCGTACAACAATTTATGTATTAGGCCCGGATAGAGACTTCGTAACAGGCACCTATGACATGAGATACATAGGAGGCGATAAAGAAGGAAAATATAGTGCTGCATGGAAGATGAATGAGGCAGGAGATAATGAAATAATAAAGATACAGGCCGGCCATCAGTCAGGAAACTACAATATCGGAGAGGGAATTCCGGTAAAGGTAGTAAAGGGCAATGTATTATATGAAGAAAAAGAAACAAACGGGGAAGTAGGAGTTACCCTGTTAAAGCAGCTTGACCTTGAAAGCGGTGAGATAACAGAGCTTGGAGTATTGCCGGACTTTGAAAATGGCTGGGGAGAATACGGACAGCTTGAAGAAGATGGCGGAAAGCTGTACTGGCTCTACAACAACTATGACGGAACAGGACATTTCTATCAGGGGGTAAGTTATACACTTGAATTTGAACTTGGAGAGAAATTCTCATTAGAAAGTAATCTTACAGATCTATCAGCCTATTCAGATGAAAGAAAGTGGTATGTACCTTGCTTTAAGCTAGAAGGCGGCGCATTAAAGCTTGTAGACGGAGAACCATTTACAGCAGATATAGACGAAGAAGGAAAAATCGGCTATTATGATGAAAACGGTGAATTTGTAGCGGTAGCAGAAGGCTACGGATTAGAAAGAGATGAAGTCTTCGACCAGGTATATATGAGCGAAATATACGAGTACGTAGATGGAGCAATATACGTAGTATATAACAGGTGCTTCCATATTACGGAAGATGATATAGGCTGGAGAGAAGCATATCAGCGTTATAATACAACGGTAATAAGAATAGATTGTGAAACAGGCGAAGAAAAAATCATAGAAGAAGTGAGCCTGCCGTCGGTAGGTTGATGCAAAATCTAAGAGGGCAGTTAGAAACGCAGTTAAATGAGCAAAAATCAAAAAACGGAAAGCTGATAGAGTTAAAACGGAAAGCTGATAGAGTTAAAACGGAAAGCTGAAAGAGTTAAAACTGAAAGCTGATAGAGTTAAAACTGTAATAGGAAAGGGTAACACCATGAAAAGAAAAACATTGTTATCAAAAATGTTAGTAACAAGCCTTGTGGTAGGAACTATGGCAGCATCATTATCAGGATGCGGGAGTAAGAGCGAGCCTGCAACAACTTCAGCAACCAAAGCAGTACAGTCTACAACTGTAGAAATAGCAACGGAAAAAACTGAGGATATAGCATCTACCACCGAAGCTACCACCACTGTAAAGGAAGAAGAAATTACCACTACTACAGAAGCGGTAGAGCCGGTTAAAGTATTAAATGATGAAAGGACGGCTATTGCAGGCTTTGTAAAAAACGAAGTGCCTGTATACTTTGATAAGGCGAACATGGAATATAACGCAGGCGAAAAGCTGATGTATGAAAAGGAAACACCATATACCATTAAGGAAATGGTGACCAATCTCATGGAAATGAGGAGGGAGGACTCTCTTAAGGCAGGAAAACTTAAGAGAATCAAATACACAGACATTGACTGCGGAGAAGATGGAATCCCAGAGCTATTGCTTGAAATCGAATGGGAGGCACCAGAAGAATATGGCACTCATGGAGAAACCTTTGTAATAAAGCTGATAGATGAAAAATTGCAGGCAATATACTGTAAGGGCTATTTTGATAAGGATTCTAATGTATCAATAGATAAACGCGGCGTTGTATCAGCATATTTTAGCAATACAATAGGCGAGCAGGGCGGCGAAGAATGGAAGAAAATGTGGAGCTATAGCACCCAGGGAGTACTAGATGCAAACGGAGACTATAAATTCTTATATAATGAATATAGTCAGTACTCAAACGAATTCTTTGAGAAATCAGCAGATGAACTGTACGAAAAGGGAGACACCGAGGTAAAGAATAGTAACGGAGACTATTATAACATATACACTGACCGCATAAGCGGTGAGGATAGCTTTGATGTTACAAATGATGTAGGAAATCCGGATATATACTATACCTATTCAAACTATTATATATATTTAGACTCCTACTATCCGGAATTTCCTGAAGAATCAGAAAGTGAAGGAGTAATAAAGAAAATAGCAGAAAATACAGGCCTTACCCTTATAACAGAGGATGAAAGATACGACAAAATAAAAGAAATCCTTGAAGGAAAGGGCTATAGCGACGAATATTCCACCATTGAATATATGCCTATTAGTGACTATCACGGAGTAGACTTAGACCTGTGGGTTGAAGCAGGATATGCAGATAAGGACCTGGAGGTAAAAAAGAGCGAGGGACATTTTGTAAAGATAGGAGATACCGTATACTTTAATGTACCAGAGACCACTGCGCTTGAAGAAATAGCCGTAAATGGCTATTTCTCAGATAGCATGGCAAATGGAGAAACGGCCCTCATGAGCTATAACGAGGTAACAGGAGATCTTTTTACAGAAGGCTGGGGAGGTTACTACGGACCGATTTCAGTATCTGGACATACCATAGCAGGAGCGAGCAGTAAGGCGGACTATGATGGAAGAATATATAACTCAGAGATAAGCCCCTTAGATGTACAAGGATACTACGCATCAGGCGCATATTATGATGAAATATACCTTGATAGCTGCACAGAGGACACCTATTTCTATTACACAGATGAAGCTGGAAAATTATTCATCAAGGTATTAAGTGCCGGTGAATTTGAGGATGAGGTTGAAATTAAGTATGAAGGAGATGTAGCCTTCTGGGGAGTGGAAAATGATCTGCTCATATACACACAGGCAATACCAATGTCCGACTCAGGCGAGTGCAGCTATGAGCTAAAGAGCTTTTCGGCAAAGGATGGAGCTTATGTAGACTATGGAACCTTACCGGCATTTGATGACGGCTGGGGTGAAATAAATCAGATGCTTGTGAAGGACGGAACACTCTACATGATTTATGCAAACTATGAAGGAAATATAGGAGCATATAACGGAAATAGCTATTTAGTAACATTAGAGCTTAACACACCGGAAAGCCTTAAAGCAGAAAAACTAGAAACAGAATATACCGTAGAAAGAGATTATTACCCACCTACCTTCATAGTAGAAGATGGAAAGGCAGTACTCACCGAGGGAGAGCCATATACAGCAGGCGCTATCGGAGACGAGCTTGGCTACTACAATGAAAAGGGCGAATTTGTACCAGTAATATCAGGCTACGGCTATTACCGCGATGATGAAACAGAGGCGATAAGAGTAGTAGATGTAGCTGAATATGTAGATGGTGCAATCTATGCAATCGTAAATGATGCAGTACATGTACCTGAAAATGATATCTCAATCGGCGAAGCCTACAAGAGAACAAAGGTACAGATAATCCGCGTGGATATAGAAAAGGGCGAGGATAGCGTAATATATTCATTAGAAGAGGAACATGAAGGGTGATTCTCTGGCGCATAGCAGAGCATGAAAGAGTAAAGAAACGAATAAGCAGAAAAAAGCAAAGAAACGAATAAGCAGAAAAAAGTAAACAAAAGCGTAAAAAGCCAGGATACCCAAAAGCACGGTATCCTGGTTTTTTGTGTGTTTTGCAAAAACAGTCTTTGACATAAGTTTTTTGCTATGATAAAATATAAAATTAGTATAATGTGTACCGCTATAGATTAAAAATGTACCTTAAAAAAGAAAGAGCGTGTCT
>JAEEGI010009868.1_pt1 | contig 20823 bp, 10 predicted proteins | sample 8958751 | NCBI WGS metagenome assembly JAEEGI01 (sample SAMN16246545, study PRJNA631951) | gut metagenome | biome: gut microbiome; feature: rumen; material: KS-attached | host: Bos | place: Iran: Karaj | collected 2018-10 | reverse complement strand
TAAATTGATTGGAAAATTTAAAAAAAGTATTATTAATTCGAATTATATAATAATTAAATAAAATATGAGATATTTTATTATAATATTGTTCAATTTATTAATTTAGATAAAATTTAAAATATAAATTTATATTATTTAATTTTTTTTCTTCTATAAAAAATTAATATATAATTCATTATTAATTTAATTTATTTTTTTTCATAAAAAAAAATGTAATTAAAAGAAATTGAAATACTCACTAAACCTTACTTCAAAATTTTTAAATTTGAAAGAAAATATCTTAAAATTATTATAAAGAATATAAAATGAAAAAAAATTAAATTATCAATGAGTAATTGTTTAATTATAATCTAATTATTTCTACATATAATCCTTTAATTGTTGGAAAAAGCTTTAATTCAAATTTTTTAATATTTATTGTGATCTTCAATGTTGTATTCTTAAAATGAGAACTTTTGTTCTCTTTTTTAAAGAATAAATTTTAGATTAAAAGAAGAATTCAAATTCAATTTTTGATTTAAATTATATCACTCTTAGAATCATAAAGAATTAAAAATAAACTAAAATATTGTGATTTTTAAATAAACGAAAATCTATATTTTATTCAAAGAAATTTAATATAAACAAATAACTAAATCATTTATAACTCAATTGAATCGTAAATATGAAGAATATAAATAAAAAAAATCATTATAAAAAATAATTATTAAATATTAATTCTTTTTTAAATTTCATTATTTTCAATTAAATTCCAAAGAGCTTTATTATATTCATCATGATATTCGATAAATTGTTTATAATAATTTACTGTTTTTTTAACAGGAAAAATTCTTTCTAATCCTCCATGAGGTCTTTCAAATTCACAAATAGTATGTTGAATAGCTTCATCTACTTTATCTTTATAAATCATTTCTTTATCTAAAGGTTCTTGAGTATAATGATTAAAAGGAACCATACCAATTAAATTAATCCTATCTGCTTCAACTAGTATTTTATTATACACATTTATTATATTATATAATTCCATTGATGGTTTTGAATTAATTTCAAGTAACCAAGGTTTCAAATCATTATCAATCATTATATCAAATCCATATCTATGAAAAAGATTGTTGCTTCTTAAATGAACATAATTTTCCAATGTGTTTTTTTGAATTTCACCATAACATATCATAATAGCTTTAATTGAAATATCTTTTATTTCTTCCCACATTTTAGTCCAATTACCTCCTCTTCTTTCTATAAATTTACCAAAAGTTGAAATTGTCCATTCACTTCCTTCTTCACCATCAAAAGTTACATTATTGTTAAATCCTGGTTTTTTAAAATTTTGATGATTATTTGTTAACATTGAAGTTGCTTGTCCAATATGTTCTAAATCGTAATGATATTTAGAAGATGCTTGCATAATTTGCCCTTTATCGAAAATATATATTTTTAATGGTAATACACCTGTGACAATAACATATAATCTAATATGAAATTTTTTTTCATTTAATAAAAGAGGATTTGTTATGTATTTAGAAATAAAAGCAGAATTTAAAAATTCATCTAAATTTTTTAATAATTTAATTCCTAATCCTAAACTTCCTCTAGGTGGTTTAAATAACCATAAATCATTTTCTTTTTGTTTATAATCGCTAAATTTTTCTTTTACTATTTCTTTATCTTCTGGCAAAACATATGATTCAGGATAAAAATTAAAATCATTTGGAAATTTATTCTTTATTTTTCTATAACTCTTATAAAATACAGCTTTATTAGCATATAAATATTTTGAATTAACAATATTATTATATACTTGATATTTTCCTAATGAACCAACGACTTCTTCAACTTTTTCAGCTTTATAATTAAATGAAATAAAATTAGATAAAAAGTAATTATTACTGAAAGGAATACCATTAAAATCCATTAATTCATAAAAGCTATAACGATCGTTCAGTCTCATATAGGTATGATAAACTATCATATCTTTATTATATATTATATATGGTTCTATCTTATAATCTTTTAATTCACTATTTGTTACATTTAATTTATCTGGGTAATAAAAAAAAAGAGTTCTTTGTGGATTTTTACATTTTCCATCTTCTTTTGGATATAATAAATTAATTATTTGAGGCATATCAATATTTGGAATTGTACTTTCCCAAAATAATAATTTATTTAAACAATGATTTCCATTTAAATAATTATTATATTGATTATGATTAACTTTTTTAGGTATTATTCTTGGGACAAAAGTATTATTCATAATATGACATTTTGAATGAATATTTTTATTTAAATAACAATAATGATTTAAATCTTCATTTAAGTTTTGATGAAAAGAAATACTAATAGGATGTCTAAAATATTCACAATTTCCATTCATTGAACATCCACATAAAGATAAATTAATTTTATAAAACTTTGTGCTTTGTAATATTGATAAAGTTAGAGAAGAAAAAACAGGAATTCTCTCATTTGTTTTTTTTGACATTATATCTTGTTTTATTAATGCATAATTATTTTTTTGTGGTTCTAAAGATATAGGGCTCCAACTATTAAAAGATTTTTCATTTAAATTTTTAAATATATCCAAACGTAATGCTCTATTTATAAATATATTTACTTTATAGAATGTATCTTTATTAAAACCAATAATATGAGTTATATGATGAATTATTTGTAAATAATAATATTCATCTTTGTCTTCTTCTTCTTCTTCTTCTACATCTTCGAATTTGAAATTATTATTTATCATTAATGATGCAATAAGTGGCCTTTTATTATTAATTTCTTCTGCACAAATTTTACTTAATAGCAATATTTTAGAATTTGTTACATTAAATAAAATAGGATATATAAGAAAATCAATATCCAATCCTTCTTTTATACTTTCATTATAATATTGGATTCTTGAATCACAGAAACTTTTTGGTAATAAAGATGTTTTTAATAGATCGTTGTTTTTAATATAAATAAATTTAGAGAAAAATTCTTTTGTTTTTTCTAAAATATTTTTTAGATAATTTACATATTCAATAGCTTTATCTCTTTCTAATTGGTAATAATCAAATTCTATCCTAAATGGATGAAAATTATTTGATATTTGATTAGGATTTGTGAATAAATGAAGACTAATTGACAAAATTCTAACATCCCAAAAAATAAAAAAAATAATAATATAAGATATTAAAGTTAATTTCATATTTTAAAAATAATAGTGTAATAATATTCATTGTAATTAAAAAAATATATAATTTTTTAAAGAATTTATTTAATATTTTGACCAATTATGTTGTATTATAATAAAAAGGAAAACCAATACATTTAAAGCAGAATAATTCTAAATCATTCGTCCTTTATCCTTTTTATATCAAATTATTGATTTTTTGACCTATTCCCAAACTTGAATTTGAGTCATTTTGAACATCCAAAGGAAAATTTCCGTTTTTTTGATGAATAAATTATCATCATTTTTAATTATATTAAATCTTTGAACATCTAAATTATGGGCATCATATAATACTATTTTATTTCTATTTATTTATTTGTTCTTTTAATTTATTTTAATTCTCTTCATTTATTATTTCTTGTTCTTCTTTATCTGAAATATTATATGAATTATGTCAGATTTTTCTGTCATAAGGATAAATAATCTTTTTATATATATCATTATTTTATTTGTTTAATTAATTTTATTTCATTTTTATTAAATGAATTTTGTTTTATCTTTTTAGAGAATAATTCAAGACATTCTGAAGCATATTTAAGAATTTTGGGAATTTTATTTGTTTCATAAAATCTTCAAGACATATTTGACATTGTTTTTGATTTTTCTCTTCCATTCTATTGAATTTTGAAAATTCTTCATTCATTTTTTAATCAATTAAAATATGTTCAAACAATCAATTTTAATTACTCGAAATAAAGATTATGATAATAAATTATATAATTAATTCTTAGATAGATAATTGATTAAATTAATTCATTATTTATTCAATTATATGATTAAATTACTTTTCAAATCGATATTTTTATTGTTAAATGTCTATAATAGATAATCATATTATTATAATAAAAGAAAAAATTAAAATTAAAACTTTATATTTATGAAAAAATTCAAATTTAATATTTTTCTAAATTTAATATATTAATTAATAAAATGAACTCTTATAATCAGAACACATATTTTTATAATAGAAATATGAATTACCCAAATTCTTCAATATCTAACAATTTAAATATTTCTTCTCAAAATAAATTTATGAATTCAACACAATGTGGAACATTAGATGATAATCAATCTAATTCATTTTTAATTTCTCAACTAAAAACAAAAATTTTCGATCTTGAACAAAACATGAATAATTATAATAACTTACAACAAAAATATAATACACTTCAAAATGAAAATGAAATTTTAACACGAGAAAAACTTAATTTAGAATATCAAATTAAACAAAAAACAGATAGTTTAACAAAAGCAAATACAGATCTTCAAATGGAAAATGAATGTTTAAAAAATGAATTAAAGGAAAAACAATTAACAAACAAAAAATTATTTGATGATAATAATACATTAATAAAAGATATTGAAGAAAAATGTAATAATATAGATTGTTTAAATCAAAAAATAAAAGAAAGAGATTCAATAATTCAAGATTTAAATCAACAAATAAAAGAATTAATGGGAAATATAAATCATATAAATGATAATAATTCAAAAAATGAAAATTATATATTAAAATTAGAAACAGATTTAGAAGCTTTAAATAAAAATTTAGAAAATAAAGAAAATTCATTGAATAATGTTATTAATAGTAATAATGAATACCAAAATCAAGTTGATTCACTTACAAATGATAATAATAATTTAAATGTTAAATTAAAGTCTTCAGAAGGAAATTTAAATCAATATAAAAAACAATTAGAAGATACAAATAAAATAATAACTGATTTAGATTCAAAAAACAATGAATTAAATCAGAATTTATCAAAAACTCAAAATGAACTTCAACTTGCAATTAATAGTTTAAATTCAGAAAAAAATTTAAGAAATAATTGTGAACAAACAATAAATGATTTACAAAGAGATTTAAGAACCAAAAATTTAGAAATAAAACAATTAAATGAAAATGATGATAATTTAAAAAAAAATTTAATGAAATATCAAAATGAAAGAGATAAATTGTTAAATGAAATTGAAAAGTTTAAAGGTCATATTATTTTATTAACTGAAAGTAATAAAGAATTAATGGAAGAACTTGAAAATGTTATAAATGCAGACGATAAAGTTAGAAATATTTTGGATAGAGAAAATCAAATTTTAATTGCAACTAATGTTGATAATAGAAATAATGTTAATTCTATAAGTAAGAGTCCTGTTATTAATTCGGGAAACAATATTAATCTTTCTCCTATGTAAAATTTTTTATTTTTTATTTAATTTTACTTTTTTTTTGCAAAAAAATCTAATTATATTTTTTTTTGTTTAATTTAATAGTATTGAATTTATATTAATTCAATTTCTTTTATTAGTTTTTTTATCAAAAAAGTATATATTTTAATTTTTAGTTATTTATTTATCAATAGATTTTTTTGGGATTTGTCCTTCAATTCATAAACAAAAAAAGAGTTCAAAGAATCAGAATAAATGATGAAATATATGAATTTATTGTTAAATTTATTGTATCATAAAAAGTATATATTTCATTTAACAGAAGTAATATACAAATTTTCAGTCAATTCCTATGTTAGTATTTTCTTAGAAAGCACAGAACCTTTTTAATTATTTTATCATGTTTAAAATATTGATTGAACTTTAATTGATGATAAAAAATAATCTAGATATTATTTAAAAGTGTTAGTAGTATAATTATTGTTTTCTTAAAGATTTGATTTTATATTATTAAAAGTAATATATTAATAATCGTATTTATGTTTTTATAAATTATTCCAAGAATCATATTTTTATATGATTTTATATAATATTTGCTATATGTTCATTTGAAAAAATTTAAAGTTTTAATAGGAATGATTCTTTATATAATTCATTTTAAATTTAAATTAATTTTTAATTGTAATTTATAAATTATAATATAAATTATTAAAAATATAATTGAATTCAAATTTCATTTTTCAATAATAAAAAATATTTAAATTTAAATTTACAAAAAAGATGGAAAAAATTTCAAAAATACCTTTAATCAAAACACATAATTAATTCATATACAAATAAAGTAATAAATAAAAAAAAATAATCAACTTTTAAAAAACAACTTTCAATTCTTCTAAATTAAAATCTTTATTTTGTTTTTTTGAAAAATCAATTTCTTCATCATTAGATATAGTACTTGTAGAAGAATTAAAAATACCATTTAAATTATCTCTATAATAATCACAAGTTATATTTTCAAAAACAGATAATCTTCTATTTAAAGGTTTACAATAAATAAAAGTATTAATATAATAAAAAGGCAAATGAATATCATTAATTGTTCTTTCATCATGTCTAAAACTACATCTAGAACCATAAGGACAAAATCCAATTTCAGAAAAAGTTTTACAATCTTTTTTCTTATAATTTGAATTTATCAATTTTGAAAGTAATTCTTCTTTTCCATGGGCAAATCTACATTTATATCCATAAGGACATTTTCCTGTTTCTGTAAATGTTTTACATAATTCTGTTTTATATTTTGGGTCTTTTTTTTTCTCTGATTCTATAAAATTTTTTGATAATTCTCCTGAATAATTATCAAATATATTGTAATAAGATTTAGTTTTTTGTTGAGATTGAAACATTTGAAATTTAATTTAAATTAAATATTAAATAAGGATTTTAAATATTTTGGTGAAATGAAGAATTAATTTCTTTTTAATTTTTAATCAATATAATATGATTGAGATTAAAGCTTTCTTTTCTTTTTTAAATTTTTTTATGTAGAAAATATATAAATATATGGTTTCCTTATTTTTAAATTAGGTTTTTAAAATATATTATTTACATTATTTTTTTTCATATTAAGAATTGAAATAAAAAGATTTAAGATAAAAAACTAGAAAATAAATTTAATTTTTCTTTTTAAAAATACAATTATATTTCGTTTAACATTTTATTTATAAAACATTGAATTATTATGCTCTAAATTTTCTATCAAAAATAAAAATTAAAAATATAAATTTAATCAATTTTAATTTTAATCAAAAATATTTGTTTTCCCAATTTTTTAACTTTCAGAATTAGAATATAAATAAAATATAATATTAGATAAAATAAAGTTCCATGAATACTGATTTGTCTAATCCTTCTCTTAACTTTTCTATCTAAGGAATTATTTTTATTTGTTAATATAATAAATAAATTAATTTACTTTATAATAATTATTTATTTTTAAAATGAATATTTATTCATTTTATTTGAATTTTTTCTTATTCAATTTTGTATTTAATTATTCTGAATTAAAAAAAAACAAAGCAAAAGCTTGTTTAATTATTTTCAGATTAAGAATGATTCAAGATTCTTTTAATTATAAAAAAATCATTGAATCTTTTTCTTCAGAAATAGAAAATGCTGAATATAAAATTACAATGATGAGTTTAACAAATTGTTATTCTTTAATTAAGGAAAGTTTAGCTAAAGAAGTTTTAGAAAAAGTGAAAAAAAAAGAATTAATAAATAGTTTAGATGAACAATTTATAGATTTAATTTCTTTTGATAAAATTCCCAATTTTGAGAGTGATGAATTTGCTTTTCAAATGGAAGAATTTAGCAATATATATAATGAAGTTTCATCAGAAATGCAAAATGATTTTAATAACAATAATAATGGAAAAATTTATTTTTATGAAAGTATAATTTTTATTATTTTTATTGGTTTTATTTTTGTTTTTTCAATGTTTTTTTGTTATAAGATGTGCTTCATTAAAAAAACAAAAGCAAAGAATAAAAAAATTAATTAAAATTTAAATATTAAAAAAAATATTATAACTTTTAATATATATTATGAAAATATATATTTTATATTTAATTGAAATGAAATTCATTTAACAAGGGCAAACTAAACATTCCAGTTTCTATATTTTGTAAATTTTTTAATTTTTTTTCAATCTTTGTCTTGCTCATTAATTTTAATTTTTTATTTTTATTATTGTTTTTTTTATTATTTACAAAACCATCAAGAACACCACTATGATACATTGTGGTTACATTTTTATCTTCACTAAATGTAATATTTTGATTATGTTTAAAAAAATTGTCAGATGATGAAAATGTTTTGTTTGTTTTTGTTTTTAAATTATTTATATCTAAAGAAGAAAGAAAAATATTTAAATTTGTCTTATATATTTTAAATCGAGATTTAACTTTCTCTTTTGATTGATTAAAATATTTACTATTTTTTTTTTGAGTTTTTAAAGTCTTTATTATAGAATCAGTTTTTAAATTTAAAGTTTTAATCCCTAAATTATTCCTGGGAATAATTTTTATTTTATCTTTTATAATTGAATTATAATTTTCTATTTTTATGTCTTTATTTTTTATTTTTTCATAAAAAGAATAATTTTCTTTAACTAATTTAACATTTTCTTCTAATTTTTGATGAGCCTTTATCTCTTCATTATAAATTTCAATAATAGATTCTTTAAATTTAGGAAAAAATTGGCAAATATATTTAATATTTACTTTCATAAGTGTAGTATATTCTCTAGTTATTAATAAACCAGTTTTATATTTATTTTCTTTTTTTAAACAACTTTCAAAACCTATAATTGCACCATTCTGAAATTTAGAAATAATCTTAACATCTCTAATTTTTTCGAAATAATCTTTTTTTTCTTTTGCAAAAGGTAAATAAATAGAAGAACATTCTCCTTGATAAACTAAATATAAATTTTCAGCAATATCAAAAGGAGTATAAACTATAGTTTGTTTCTCAAAAAAAAATGGAATTATTTTTGTTAAAATATGTCCTACTTTAATTCCTATTTTAAAAATAGGAAGAGTTTTAGTTAAAAAGTTTACTTTATTTAAATCAGCTCTTTGGAAAATATGAGTTAAAATTTTATCGAAATATAGTTTTTCAAGATAAAATAAATGAGAATCTTCTTTTGCATAAATTGATGTTGTTCTTGGTATTGTATATACTAATCCCCATTCTCCAAAACACATTCCGTTTATAATATCAAACTTTTCTATTTCAAATTCATTTATAAATTTTTCTAAAATTTCTCCTTCTATTTTTTCAGTTGGAGTTTGATAATATTTTTTACATTTTATTGGAGGATTTTTTGTCTTTTTTTTCTTTTTACTTATTTTTTCCTTAAATTCTATTGATAATTTTATTTTTTTAAGTAAATGTTTTTTTATTTTAAAATCTATTTCTTTATCAATATCTTCTTCTGTTTTATTTGATAACCTTTTTAAATTTTTTTGATAAAATTTCTCGAATTTTTTCTCCTCCATAGGTAATAATTCTTGTTCTAATTCATTATTAGCAATAGAATTATCATTTTTATCTTTTTTATCATTATTATTATTACAATTATTATTATTATTATTTTCATCTTCTTCATCACTTATATCTTCACAATCAGACATAAAAACTTCAAAAGGTATTAAATTTTCTTTTGTTTCTTTAAAATCATCATCTTCAAAATCTTTTTCTTTTTCATTTTTAAATTTTTTGGTTAAATCAATTGTATGGACTTCTCTAATAGTGACTATTCCTTTAATTATACCATATAATGCATCAGATTTATCTCCTTGTCTAAAAAGATATTGCCCTTTTTTAATAAATATATGTTTAATAAAATATGACATTTTTCTTATGTCTTCTTGAGTTAATTCTTGAAAATGCATATAACGAATTAAACCATGAAATTGAAGTAAACCTAAATAGATTAAATTTATTTTTCTTAATTTTTCATCCTTTTTGTTTATTTGATATGATTCTAATATTTTATTAAATTCATATGGAGTCATATTTTTAATGCTTCTTGGGTTTTTTATAATTTGAATAATATCTTTTGATGCTTCTGTTATTAATATTTCATCAATATTTGATTCTTTCAATGATTTTTGTTCATTATTTATCATTTAAAGAAAATTAAACAAAAAATAAATATAAAAAGTATTATCATAAATTTTGATAACATTTATTAAATTTATATTAATTATTAACTAAACTTTCAATTCTGTAAATTAATAGAATTTTATTATTTATTAAATTATTTGATGATATATTAAATCTATTATTTCTTCTGATTTATTATTGTAGATTTGAGAAATTTTTTTTTCCATATATTGTTAAAATATGAAAAATCATGTCAACCAAAAAAAATAATATAAAAAAAGGATTTTAATAAAATTATCTAAATTATCATTATTTTATTTATAAAAGTAAAATCAATACACAAAATAAATTTAATATAAGACATTAAATATTATCTATATAATAAAAAATATAATAATTCATTCTTCATATAAAATTTTAACAATTTCCTGAATGGCATTGTTAGAAATAGGTTTTTCAAAAAAACCATCAATTTTACATTCATTCATTTCTACATCTGAACTTAACATATAAATTTTAATATCATTTAGTTCAATAATATTTTTTAATAAAGTACAAGTTGTAACTCCATCAATAAAAGGCATATGCTTATCAATTAATAATAAATGTACTGCATTTTCTTTTATAAAATTTGAATATATAACATATAAACATTCAATTCCATTTTGGGCAAAAAGTATATCTGGTGGAGATTTATTATTATTTTGTTTAAAATATTTTAAAATTGAATTTTGTGTTGATAAAGCTGTTAATCTATCATCATCACAAATTAAAATTTTATAAGTTTTTAAAGAATTATTTAATAAAATAGCAGTATTATTTACAGTTTTAAAATCATTTGATAATGTAAATGCTCTTGGACATAATGTTGAGGTTAAATTTCTCATTCTATAATCCAACATATTTTTAGTTATAAATAATTTATTATTTTTTGAAAGTATTTCACTATTCTTCCCAATCATTAAATTACTACTATGTTTTTTCCTTTTATGTAATTGTAGTGTTTTATAAGAATTTTCCTTTAAATTACTATCTTTTACAAATTTAATATTTGAAAAATCACTTTCTGTTTTTTCAGAAAAGAAACCTGTTTTAATAGTTTTAATAGTTTGATTTTTATCTTTAATTCCATGATTAATATCATTAATTAAGTCTTTAAAATTTTTACTTAAAATTAAAGTTGGGTCAATAATAATATTACTGTCATCAATTTCAAACCAAAATTTACTTCCTATTCCTTTTTTACTTTCAAATTTTAATTCAGAACCACAATTATTTAAAATTTCTTTAGTAATACATAATCCTAATCCAGAACCATTTTTATTTAAATATTGATTATTTTTAATTAAATGAAAAGGCATATTAAAATCTTCCATTTCACTATCTTCAAAACCAACTCCTGTATCTGAAATTGTAATTTTTATTTTATTATTATTTTTTTCTGCTGAAACTTTAATGTAACCTCTAATTGTGAATTTATATGAATTTGATAATAAATTTATTATTACTTGTTTGAATTTTACTTGATTAATGGAATTTATAATTTTATTATTTGGTATTTTAAATGATGTTTTTATTTTAATATTTTTTTTCTCAAATAAACATCTTGATTCAAACATTTGAACACAGAAATTTAAAGCTTCAACTGGGTTAAATTTTTCATTTTTTTCTTCTTGAAAATTTGATCTTTTAGTTTCTTCTTTTGATAATCTATTAATATCTAAAATTAAACTCATTCCAAAATCACATAAAGATTTTAAGAAAAATTTACTAGATTCAGGTGACAATGTTTCTCTTTTTTTATTAGAATTATTATGATAATTATTATATACATTTAAGTATGGTTCAATTGTTATTTTACTATTTTCTATAAAACTTATAATTGATATAAGAATATTTTTAATTTCATGGGCACATTTAGCAAGGTATAAACTTTTAATTTTATATTCTTCTTTCATTGCACTTTCATCATTTTGAATTTGAATTGTATTTAAATATGACATTAAATATGATTTATTAAATATTATTTTCAAGTAAAATAATAAATTTAAAAAAAAAATTTTTAAAAAATTGTGTTTTTATAATTAAAGTAAATAAATTATAGTACTTAAAGTGTTTATATTCTCATTGTTGCTCCTATTTATTCAATTTTTATCTTTATTATGATAATTTTTCTCAAATAATGAATAATATATTATTTCTATATCTTTTTCTTCTATATATTATTTATTTTTTTATAAAATTTATTTTTTTATAAGTCCCTAATTTTTTTTATATCTTTGAATTAAGAAAATTATTTGTTATATTACTCATTCTTTTTATTAATTGTTTATTTATTTTTATTGTATCTTTATTTAGATTTTAAAAAAGTATAAAAAATATTTTATTCATTTATTTTGAATTTGATTTGAAGAATCATAAAATATATTATATTTACTATTTAAAAGATTTTGTTCTTTATTTTCAACATTATTTTTTTGTTAGAATAATAGTATTAATTGTAATATTATGATTATTCATATTATTACTAAAATTAATATTTGAAATATTATCATCTGAGAAATCATAATAATCATCACTTAATTTGAAAGAATTATCTGAAGTTCTTCCTTTTTTCTGATTATATTTTTATTTTTTTTTGTTTTCACTTATTAAGAGTTTTTCAAGTGATTTTAATAAATATGGTGAATTTTGAAATAAAAAATATTGATATTGATTTGGAATTTTGATTTAAAGAGATTTATATTAAGATTTAATTTTACAGAATGCAATTTGGAATATTATTTTTCTAATTAAATAATTATAATTTATTATTAAATTATATTAATCATATTTATTTAAATTTCAGTTAATGCAATTTTGTCTTATTTTTCTTTTTTTTCAAATTTTTATAACCAAAAAATCCACCTAATGAAAATATAACTACTCCACTAATAATACCTAATATTAGTAAAATACCATTATCTTCACTAATTTTACCATTTGTCATGAAATTTATTCCAATTTTTTCTAATTTACAAGTTATTATTGATTTATCTTTATCATATTCACCATTTGAGCCTATCAAAGAATAATTTAAATTTAATAAATTTATTTCATAACATATATAATTTCCTTCTTTTATATTTGAGTAATTTATCAAAATTTCTGATTTTAGTTTTGTTGTTAATGAATATATTTTAGTATTATTTTGAAGAATATTAATTGATATTATATAATCATAATTTTCATAACTTTTTGTATTTAAAATTGGATATCTTTTAATAAACATAAATGAAAAACCTGAAAAATTGCTAATTACTTTGAAATTTTCTTTAAAGTCTTCTTCCGGTATAATAACGTTTATATTTTTATTATCTAAAATAAATATATTTTGAAGATCAGTTTTTATTGAATCTGTATCATTTATTTCCGTGTTGTAAAAAATTAAATTTTTTGTTTTATAATCTTTTTCACCTGTTTTAATTAAATTTTCAATTAATTTACTATTTAAAATATTATTATAATCATTTAAGAAAGTAGAATTTAAAAATTGAAAATTTTCTTTTGAAAATCCTACATTAAATTCATAATATGGAATTAAATTTAAAAGATTACTAGAAGCATATTTTATAGCAACTCCAATTAATTCTAATTGTGAATTTTCATTTTCTTCAATCAATTCAATGATTTCATTTGAAATATTCATTAAAGAATTATATAAATCAAAAACATATTTTATAACTTCATTATCCATTCCATATCCATTATTTCCAAAAAATCCAATTTGATAAATTAAATAATAAAAATAATCAGAATAATTTAAATTTTGACTTTGGCATGTTTTTTTAAATTCTTCTAAAGTATTATTTTTGTTTAAATTAATATTCAAATCTAAAAATTCTTTAACAAATAATAAACTACTATATTTAAAATCTTTACAAATTTGAGGTTCAACATAATCACATTTATATAGATCTAAAAGAAGAGTAATTTTTGATGTTCCTTGAATTATTTTATCAATTGTAGATGATTTATAAATTGAGGAAAAAAGTTCTTTCACTTTTTCTTCTTTTTCACTTTGGGTTAATTCATTATATTTTGTTCTTTCATCAATTATATTCTTAATTATAGTTGGAATATTTTTTGTAGGCAAATCTTCATTATCTACTTTAATACAAGAAATGTCAAATGGATTTTCATTGCAAAAATTACTTGTTTTATTTTCATGATATATATACAATGGTGCTAAAGAATATGATAAATAATCAAATAAAAAATTTGGAGTTGATGAACATTTTATATTTAAATTATAGCCTAAATTATCATATTTTTTTACAGGGTAAAGTACTTCTATATTTTTATTAGATTGTTCCTTTAAAATTATACTTTTATGACTTGAAAAAAAATTAGTTTCAAATGAATTATTTCTATCAAGTGAATAATAACACAAAATTGGCTCTGAGAAATTATTGATTAAATTGATGGTTATTTGTGATTCTTGATATAAAGTTATATTAGCAGTAACAGATAATTTGGAAATTTGTTGTTTTGCTTTTCCTTTTATTTTTTCTGAAAAAACTAAAGTAATATTAAATAAATCTTTAACACTATTTAAAATTCCAATGAATCTACCTTTACTTGAGGTGTTAAAATTTACATTATTATGGACTTCAGTAATTGGATTATTAAATGCACAAATTGAAATTGAATCTTTATAATCATTTGAATCATTCACTTCTATTATTTGACAATCTATATATCCATCAACTAAAGTTTTATTTGCAATATTAAAATAAGATAAACAAAGAGATTTTAATTTCTTTTTAAATAATTCCCTTTGTTCTAATAAATTAAAATATAAATAATAACAATGTGGAACAAGTGCAATTTTATTTTTAAATGAAGTAAAATATTCACTTGAAATAACATTTGTTTTTTTCATTGAGTCAAAATAAGCGTTATTTTCTATTATACATTTATATTTATAATTATGATAAATATTAATATATTTCGGTAATTCTACTCTAAAATATGGTTTGGAATTTGAGATAAATTGTTTAATATAAAATTTAGTTGATTTATCATCATTACTATTAAATATTTGATTTAGAATTTCATTGTTTGAAGGAAAATCACTTTCTTCATTTATAAAAACACAAGAAAAAAAAGATGGTTTCACTAAATCATCTGTATTCAAAGTTGAAATATAATATTGATCATTAATAATATAAGAAATTAATTTTGGATTTTTTAATGAAGGATTACTAATTATCTCTTTATCTGAGATTTTAAAATCAAATATAGTTTCTTTGAATTCATAACATGTTTCTAATTCAGAAATTATTCTTACATTTTTAATTTCAACCTCTTTTACATTTAAATTAAGAGAATAAAATTTAGTAAATGAATAATTTGAAATAATTTCATCAATGTTATTTTCTTCGTTTACAGATTTAATAATAAAATCATCAATTTTTAAATCATTTTTATTTTCATCAGGAACAGAAAATTTAATAATTAAATCATTCATATTTAATAAAGGTTCTTTTAAAAAAATAGTACCATAACTCCCAGGAGCAATAATATTATCAGAAATTAAAAAATCAATTATATTTTTTTTTGAATTATCAATATTAATTGTTATTTCTTGTGAAATAAATAAATTTGTATCTTCTGGAATAAAAGATATTTGATATGATTTAATTTCTCCTCCACATTTAAATCCAATATATGTTGCTATTATCCTTTTTTCATTTGTATCAATATTATATTTTTCCATAGATGTTTTGAAATTTGTTTTATCTGATAATGTTATTGTAGTTATTGCTCGTTGAGATTCTTTATTTGAAAATGGAGAAATTTCAATATAAATTTTTTTGAATTGCCCTGGAATTAAAGTTAAAGATGGTTCATCATTTGTTTTCAGTTTTATTTCATAAAGAGGGATATTTATAATAAATTTCAAACAAATGATAATAATATAAAGATTAAATAATATGCTCATTTTTTTTAATCAAATAATTGAATTATGGAAAATATAAATAAAAAAACTATAAAAATTGAATAAAAAATATTTAAAAAGTTTAATGTTTTGAAAGGAAAAATCAAATTTAATAAATTTAAATTATATTTATTATTTTTTTAAAATTGAAAAAATAATATTTTACAAGAATTTATTAAAATAATGTCATTCTAAATTATTTTTATTTTAGATTTAAAATTAATATTATATTTTAAATGTTTAAAAAATTTTTTAAATTACATTCAGAAGAAAATGCAATTAATTCTAAAAATGAGATCTATTACTTTTATCTTTTGATAAAATAAAATCTTTAATTATTAATCAATATTTATAATAATTTCAATTTTTATGCTTATCAAATGAATTAATCTTAAAAATATATTTTATTTTTTTAAATTTAAGATAAATATATAATTAAATCTAAAGACATATTTTTATTTAATTAAAATATACGTTATAATTTGAAATAAATCTGAATTCAATTTTTTTGTTAAAACTTTTTAATAATAAAAAATATGGATATACTTAGCAAATCAAATGAAAATTATTTGTTAGGAACTAAAATTTCTGATTGTGAAGAAAATTTGGAACTTAACAACGAACAAAAAGAAGTAAGATTTGATACATTTACAAGACTCAATGTTTTTAACAATAATTTTTTTACACAAATAATTCCAAGACATTATAGTACAGAGCTAATTCCTAAAAATAATATAATCATAAATTCAGCAATAAATAATAAGATAACAATAATAAATAATATAATAAAAAATTATCCTAAGAAGAAAGAATCCACATCAACTCAATCAAAAAAAAGTAATCTAAAGAAATTATTTTCAAGGCAAAGTCAGAAAAATGTAAAATTTAGTAATGAAGTATTACAATCTCCATCAACAAGTTTATTAGATTTAGATATAACTAAAAAAAAAAGGCAGAAAATTAAAGAATTTAAAAGGAATAAATCTCTTTTTTTAAATAAAAAATTTACAAAAATTAATATCCAATATTTTAAAGATATAAATAAAAGAAGAAGTGTTGATTTTTTAGGAACAGAAAATGAAATAGATGATTTAAATACTTTAAATAAAATATCAAATGATTCTAAAAGTTATAGTTTAAATAATTTATCTAATAATGAAATTAAAAATTTAATTGAATTAGATAACATAAAAGAAATGAAAATTCATAATGAATTAAAAGAACTTTTCAAAATTAAAGGTGAAATTTGTATGCATATTAAACATTTTGGAATTTTTAAAGGATTTAGTGCAATTTCATTTGTGAATGGAGAAGAATATAATGAAGATAAATTAGGAATTAGTCTTAATATTCCTTTATCAGAACATCATCATAGACACATTTCTAATTTTTTTGCTATTTATGATGGACATAATGGAGATAAAATTTCAAAATATTTAAAAGGAAATTTTCATAATTTATTATATAAAAATGAAAAATTTATTTCTCATCCTGATGAAGCAATATATAACACTTTTGAAAATATTGAACAGACTTTAATTAATATAAAAGATAATTGTGGTTCCAGTGCTTTAATTTTATTAAATATTGATAAAGATATTTATGTTGCAAATTTAGGTGATTCAAGAGCAATTATTAGTATTGATAATTGTTACGAAATCAGTCAATTATCCAAAGAACATAATATAAATAATAAAAGTGAAAAACAAAGAATAGAAAAATTTGGAGGAAAAATACAAGAAATTGAAGAAAATGATATTAAAATCAAAAAAATATTTCCTGGAAACTTAACTATAACTCGTTCGTTCGGAGATTTTAACTCTAAACTAAAAATTTATAATGGCATTCCAAATATGATTTCTTCTGTTCCTGATTTAATCAGATTTAAATATAATGAAAACATAGATTTTATATTTTTATGTAGTCATGGGTTAATTGAATATATGAATAATTATGAAATCTGTAATATAGTTTATAACACTTTAAAAGAAGGAATTTTAAATGATTTAACATTTGAAAAAACCATTGAAAATATTAATACAAAAATTATAAATGAAGCAATTGAAAGAGGAAGCAAAAAAAATTTATCTTTCATTTTTTTAGCAATGAATAATATATATAGAGTTTTTCATGAAAATAAAATTAATAATGTAAATCAATCTTTAGCAAGATTAAATATTTTAATAAAAGAACCAGATACTATATCTAGGAATGCTTATATAGAAACATTCGATATTTCTAATCATAAGAAATTTCCTTTTTCTACTTTAATAAATAAATTTTATTCTCCTCCTTCTTCTTTACCTGATCCTAATATTTTTCTTTATTCTATTGAAGAAAATAATGATAATAACAATTCTTTAGATTTAAAAAATACTTTTGAGAAGAATAAAAAAAAAAAAAAAAAATCACTTATAAAACTTTTATGTTTTTTAAATTGTGGAATGGATTAATTATAAATAAGTAAATTTAAAATAACTAGTTTCTTAAACTTTAGGGTGTATTAAATTTTTAGCTTTAATAATAAGCATAATAATGTAAAAATTTTATTTGTTGAGGTGTATAATTATTTTATAAATAAAATAATATAATATAATATAATCCATTATAGAATATTTTATATAAATAATAGTCTGATTAAGAATTATTACAAAAAAATTCTAAACAATATTTTAAAAATATAAATTTTTATTTTAATTAAAAAAAAAATGAATATAAATACAAATTCAACCAAACAAAAAGATTTCAACAATGATTCATTAAATTTATCAGAAACATCATATCACAAAAAGCGTGTTGAAAGAGATTTATTAGATAAGACTTTATATACATATAAAGACACATTTCGATGTTTATTTTGTGGTGGAAAAGATTGTAAAAATGAAAATTATTTATTACATCCAACAAAATCTCCAGCAATAATAGGTTTAAATAGTGATTTAGTGGATGAAAATATATTTGCAAGTCAAAGACCAAGTAATATATTAATAGAAAAATATAATTTAATATCTCAATTTCAAGAAAAAAATATAGGTTTAATTATTAATGTTCAAAGACCCGGTGAACATCCATCTTGTGGTCCTAATGAAGGTTTAGATTTTGAAAGTGGTTTTTCTTATTCTCCTTCTAAATTCGAAATTGAAGGTATTCATGTTAAGTTATGTGGATGGAAAGATATGGATGTCCCTGATTCTCTTTATTTTATGCTTGATATTGTTAAAGAAATGTTTTGGAATATTTATTTTTTAAAAAAAAAAGTTCTTGTTCATTGCCATTCTGGTTATGGAAGAACTGGAATTGTCATTGTTTGCTATAAAATTTTCAGTGAATGTGTTAATGCTGATTTTGCTATTAAGGAAATTAGATTAAAAAGAAAAAAATGTATTCAAAATAAAGATCAATATGAATATTGTGTTAAGTTTTATTTGTTTATTATGAAGTTAAGGGAAAATTTTGGAGAAGAAAAAAAATTAATTGATATTATTTTGAAATATCAAAATGATTTAAATGTAAATAATTATAAATTTAATTATTTTCAATATAATTCTTCTGTTCCTTTATTTTTACAATATGCTTTAGATGCTATTCTTGATATTAAAAAAAGAAAAAATATTCCTATATCTTCATTATATAATTCACTTAATGGAACAATTGAAATTAAGGAAAATAGTAATGAATATTTGGAACCTATAATTGAAAATATTAACATTGGAAAATGGAATATTTTAAAATCTTGTGATAATATTATTATAATAAGTGAATTAATATATAAATGGCTGAATAGAAGTGTTGAATATTGTATAAGTCCTAAAAATATTTTAAAAGTTAAAAAAGATTTATCTAATATTGATAAATGCTTGAAAAGATATGAATTAGAAATTATTTCTTATTTCTGTAATTTTTTTAATGCTTTATTAATTGAAAATGAAAATATAATTAATGAAGAATTTAAATTTATGATTGGGAAATTATCAATTTATTTATTAGGATTTAACATTAATGACGTTAAAAATGACTATAAATTTAAAGAATATTCAGAAACATTAATTTCTATTTTTATCAAAGGATTAAATAAAAAAGAAAATTTAATTCCTTCTTTATCAGAAAATTCAAATGATATGGAAGAAAATCAAAATGAAAAAAAAATAAAACAGATTCATGAACTTATTTCTAATTATTTAGAAAAAAAAACAGGAAATTTATCAAATGATCTTGAAGCATCCCAAAAAACATTAAACAGTATAAGGACAATAATTAATGTTTTTAATGAACAAAATTTAAAATCATCAAATAAAATAAGTATAAATGATGTAAAAGAAAAATTTAAAAGATCAGTTTTAGAATCTATATTCTCAGAAAAAGAGATTATAGATAATAAAAATACAAGATCTGAAGAAGAAAGAACAGTTAATAATCTCAATTTAAATTTTAATTTAAATTCAAAGAATCAAAATAATGATAATATTTTTAAAGAAAATCACATAAATGAACAAAAAATTAATTTAAGAACTCCTTGGATAAAAGAAGAAGATTGTTAAAATTATGAATATTTATTTTGAGTTAATAATCTTTTGGAATTATAGATTATTTTTGAATTATTTCGATTTTTCCATTAATTATTCTCTTGATTAATTTTTTATTAATTTCTTAATTTATCAGTTAAATAAAATGACAAATGTTTTTTGATGTTTCTCTTAAATTTTTATTGGATAATAAGTTTTTAGTTTTTATTATTGTTTATTTTATTAATAATAATTGCCCCTACCAAATATTAAA
>JAEEGI010009866.1_pt1 | contig 20823 bp, 11 predicted proteins | sample 8958751 | NCBI WGS metagenome assembly JAEEGI01 (sample SAMN16246545, study PRJNA631951) | gut metagenome | biome: gut microbiome; feature: rumen; material: KS-attached | host: Bos | place: Iran: Karaj | collected 2018-10 | reverse complement strand
AAAAATCTGATGTTTAAGATTCAAAATAAAGCTTAATAAAGTATTTTAGTATAATATTGTAACAGTATCTATTGATATTACTACTTTTCAGTATTTAATTTATACAATTTTTTTTGGATTCAAAAAAAAATAAAAAAAAAAAATATAAATTTTTTATTAAAGAATCCATTTAAATTCTGAATTTCCATCTTCATTCTCATTATATTTTCTTATTAAATTTTTCTCCAAGAGTTATAAGAATAAATATTTTTATTACTTTTTAAATATTAATTATTTAATTTTGATATAAATTCTTCTTTATTTTTCCTTATTTCATTTACTTTATTTTTCCCATTATCTAATTGGTTTTTTAAAGATAATATTAAAGTGTCTTTTTCATATAATTTTTTTGACATTGAATTTACAATTTGTCTTTCATCAAAATTTAAAGTATTTTTATTAATATTTTCAACTAATTGTTTTTTTAAATCTGATATTATTTTATCTTTTTCTTTTAATTCATTCATTGTTTTAGTTAAACATTCTCTAATTTGTAATTCAGAATTTCCCGTTTTTGATTGCCCAATAAAATTTTTATTTTGATTTAAAGTTTTAATTAAATTTTCTAATTCTTGAACTTTATTATTTAAATCATTTTCATCGTTGTAATCATCTAATTTTATTTTTGAATTTAATTTAGTTTTTAATTCTTTAATTTCAGTTTTTAATTTAAAATTTTCAGAAAATAATTTTTGGTTTTCTTCCATAAAATAATTTACTTGTTTAACTAAATATTTTGCAGCTTCTTCTTTTTTCTCTTTATTAAAAAAATCTGGAATTTGAATTAAAGCTTCATTTAATCTATTATTATAATTTCTTAAAATTTCATTAAAATTATCAATTTCAGTATTTATTTCTGATTCAAAAACTTTAAAATCAATATTTGAATATAAATCTAATTTTGCTTTTAACCTTTTATTTTCTTCAATATAATCTTTTTCACTTAGATTTAAATTATTATTATCATTTAGTAATGGAATAATTTTATGTGATGAATTATAAGCTTCTTTATAATAATTTACTTGATTTTGTAAAATTGAAATCATATTATTTTTTTCTTGGATGATTTTATTTGTTATTTCATTTATTTCAGAATTTGATTTATTTGGATTTTGAATTTGAAATAAATCTATTTGTTTTTCAAGTTCCGATGAATAAACTTTTAATGAATTATATTTTGCCTTTAATTTGGAATATTCTTCACTTAATTGGTCAAATAATATTGATATTTTATTTATTTGATTATTTTTTTCTTCTAATTCTTTTTTTAAGTCTTCTATGTTTAAGGAATTTATTTCGTTGTTTTCGTTAAAATTTTTAAATGAGAGATTATTGCTTTTTAATAAGTTTATCTTTTCTTCTTCATTAAAATTATTATTTGATTTTTGAAAAGGAGAATTCAATTCATTACTATTTTGGAAATAATTATCAGTTCTGAATTTATTATTTAAATTTTCAAATTGATAATAATTATCATTATCATTAAAATTGTTATTAACTTTTTCAAAAAATTCTCTATTTTGAAAGTGATTAATTCTCGTTGGCATAATATAATTTTCATTTACCAAACTAATTTTCCCATCTAAATTCATATTTTTCATTTTATAATTATAAAATTATAAAAATAAATATAATAAAAATAATTATTAAATATAATTTTAATTAAATTTTAATTTATTGTTTTTGGTTTCTTGAAATGGGTTTTGTCATCCTATTTAAATTTTGAATTTTTATTTTTATATTTTAATAAACTATTTTTTTAATGGATGATTTTAATAAAGATATAATTACAAAAAATAATAACAATTCAAAAAAAAGAAGAGAAAAATCAACTGATTCGGTGAGGAAATCAAGTCCATTTTTTTTTATTTCAATAACAAATTTTGAATCTCCTGAAATAAATTGTTTTTGTAGTTGTTCATTTAATAATAATGATTATATAAAAAATGCAAATTTATTGATAGATGAATATATATTACATATAGCATTTGATTCAAAAGCAACAAATATACCTTTTAATCATGATTTCTTTACTTTTTCTCTTTTAAATATTAAAAGTTTTGAGTCAAAAAAAAATAAAATAGATATTAAAACAAAAGATTATAGAAAATTTTCCTTTAAATTAGCTGATAAAGACTATAACAATTTAAATGATATATTAAATAATATAAGTAAACCATCCTTTACAAAAGACTATAAAAATTATGCATTATGGTATAAAACAAGATTTAAACCAGGGACAATAAATGGATGGGATTTATATAAAATAGAAGAAGAAATAAAACTTCAAGAATTAAATTTGAAAAAATATACATTATTTAATAATGACTATAAAATATGTGAATCTTATCCAAAAAATATAATAATACCATCAAATTTTAGTAGAGAAGATATAATAAAATGTGCTAAATATAGAGCAAAAAGAAGATTTCCAATATTAACATATTATTATAAAAAAAATGATTGTAGTATATGGAGAAGTAGTCAAACAATGTCAAATTTTGGTTTTTCAGATAATGAAAAAGAAATAGAATTACTAACAAAAATTGCAGGAATTAAAAAATTAATTATTTATGATGCAAGACCAAAAATAAATGCTTTAGCAAATGTTCTGAAAGGTGCAGGATATGAAAATATTAATAATTACCCAAATATATCAATGGAAATAAAATATTGTGATATGAGTAATATTCACTCTGTTAGAAATTCTTTAAAGCAATTTTATAAAAATGTAATTTATAATAGGGAATTAAAACCAAATGATAATTCTCAATGGATTGAATCAATAATAATAATGATAAAAGCAGCTGAAAAAATATATAATTCAATTAAAAATGATAATAATGTTTTAATTCATTGTAGTGATGGTTGGGATAGAACAACTCAATTATGTTCTTTAGCACAAATTTTGCTTGATAAGAGATTTAGAACAATAAATGGATTTATAAATTTAATTGAAAAAGATTGGTTTAGTTTTGGTCATTTATTTTGCTTTAGATATGGTTATTATAATGAAAATGATATTGATAAAAAATTCAGCAAAGAAAATCAAAGAAGTCCTATTTTTATTCAATTTTTAGATGCTGTTTATCAAATTGTTTCTCAAAATAATGAAAAATTCGAATTTAATGTTAATTTACTTAAATTTTTAGCTGAAGAAGTTAACAACGGAAAATATGGAAATTTTTTGTTCAATAATGATTTTGAAAGAGATATTTTTAATGATAAAGAAAATACTGTTTCTATTTGGTCTGAAATTAAAAAAAATGAATCTATGTATAAAAATCATATTTATAAAGATAGTAATTCTCCTATTGAAATTAATTATAAAAGAATCAATGTTTGGTATGATTATTTTTATAGGTTTGAAAAAAATAAACAAGAAAATATTTATATGAATAATGTTAAATTTAAACAAATGGAAAATGAAATTTCTTCTTTAAAGAAAAAGCTCGAATTCAATGAAAAGAAATTAAATTCAAAAAATAATAAAATTAATGATTTTGAAAATAAAATGCAATTAAAAAATAAAATTATAAAAGAATTTTCAGATTTAATAAATAATTCTGAATTAGATATTTCAAAATTATCAAAAGAAGCTCAAAATATATTAAAAGAAAATGCTAAAGATAACTCTTATGTTGTGATAAATAATAAAGAACCAAAAGATTCTATTGTTGATTTAATAAAACAAGGATATATAACAAAAAATAAAGATGATCCTTTAAGTCAAAATAGAAAAAACGAAGAAAATTTTGAAATTATTAATAATTATTTTGTTTGATATTTTATTTAACATATCTTCAATTTTTCATAAGAATTACTAAAATTATTTTTGTGGGATTTTTATATTTTTATTTTCTAATTAGTTACAAATATGTTTTCATATATTTCTTTATTAATTGACAATCTTTAGTAGAATTAATAATTCAATAATTAAATTTTTTTTTGTTGATTAATTCATTAATAAATTTATATATTAATCATTTAATAATTAGAGAATTTTTATATTAAATATTTATTAAAAATTAATAAACAAATGAAGTTAGTAAAATCAAAATGAAGGCTAATATAAAAAAAACATCCTTAAAAAAAAAATTACCTTATTTATTAAACTTTTTTATTCAAATATAAATAGATGAAATAATTTTAAAAAACAAGAAAATATAAATTTTGGTTTGAATTAGAAAAAAAAATTTCCAAAAAAATAATTAAAAAATCCATTTTATAACATATAAATATCCCAAAAATTTACAAAAATTAATAAATGGAAGGAGAAACCAGACCAAAAAGTGATGAAAATTTAGCAAACACAAATACAGAGACTACAAAAGAACAATTGCCATCTAAATTATCTTCAAAAACAAAAATAATAATAGCATCAGTGGGTATAGCAGTAGTAGTTGTTGTTGTAGTGGTGGTAATAGTTGTTCTAGTAACTAAAAAAAATAATGATGATGATGATGAAATTGTTCCCTCATATTATCTTTCTGGTAGAATTTGTGAAACAATTGAAGGTAAGGAATATTGCTATAGGAAAGTTAATGTTTCCTATGAACATTATATTTTTGATTTGTCAGACGAAGTTAGTCGAACTCATGTTTCATATAGAAATAGATATGGAATTCAATTAGCAGCTGATTTATATACTCCTAAAAATTTAGATACAACTAAAAAATATAGTGGAATCGTCATTGGTCCTCCATATGGAGGTGTAAAAGAACAAGGACCAGGTGTTTATGCTAATGAATTAGCAAAGAGAGGTTTTGTTGCTTTAGCTTTTGACCCTTCATTCAACGGAGAAAGTGGTGGTTTATACAAACATGTTTCTTCATCTGATATTTTTGTTGAAGACTTTAGTGCTGGTGTTGATTATTTAGGAACACTTAATTATGTAAATAGAGAGAGAATAGGAGGTATAGGTATTTGTGGTAGTGGAGGTTTTATTCTTGGAGCAGCTGCTGTTGATGCTAGGATTAAAGCTGTTGTTACTTCCGCTTTATATGATATTCCTGATTTAAATGGAATTAATTATGATAATGACCAATGGCAAAGTTCAATAGCTTCTTTAAAAACTGCAAGATGGAATGATGTTGATAAGGGGAGTCCTGCATATACTACTTTTTATATTCCTGATAGAGAATATGAAAATATTGGTCCTAATATTGGGAATTTATTTAATTGGGAAGAATGGAGTTCTTTTTATTCAACTAAAACAGGTCATCATCCAAGATCAATTGGAGGATTTACTGATACTAGTTTTTCCTCAATTGGAAATATTCCTGTTACTACTCATATTGATAAAATATCTCCAAGACCTATTTTATTTATTACTGGAGATATTGCTCATAGTAAAGAATATAGTGAACAATTATATGCTAAAGCTAATGAGCCTAAGGAACTTTATGTTGTTAATGGAAATACTATGCACGTTGACTTGTATTATGATACTAATAAAATTCCTTTTGATAAAATTGAACAGTTTTTTAATAGTTATTTAATTGATGAATAGTTTTTTATATTTTTAAGATTTTTGGATTTTCGAAATAGATAATTTATTTTTTAAGTGTTTATTTTTCTTTTTTTTTGAAATAAATGTAGAACTCATAATTTAAAATATTAATTAAAGTTATCGAAATTGAGACAATTAATCTTAAATTAATTAATTACTTAAAAATTTTTAATAAATAAAAATTTTAAAACAATAAACCCATACAAAAAAAAAAAAATTCATAACAAATAAAAAAAATGAACATAACCCGAAACACAAAAAAATACATTCCAGAAAATTCATCAACATTAACACACAGTTCTTCTCACCCATCTTTAATAATAAGTAGTGACTTATCAGCATTATCTCTCTATAACATATTAATAAACAATCCAAAATTAATAAATGAAAAGGATATAAAAGGAGAGACATTTTTATCTTATGCTATAAAAAGGAATAAATTAGAAAATTTTAAATTACTTTTAACCTCACCATCATTAAATTTAAATTACATAGATAAAGAAGGAAATTCATATTTATTATTGGCAACATTATATCAAAGAGAAGAAATGATAATTCCTTTAATAAATAAAGGAATAAATATAAATATGAAAAATAATGAAGGTAATACTGCTCTTCATTTAGCTCATATGTTAAATAATAAGAAAATAATAGAAATTTTAAATAACAATGAAATTGATTTTACTATTGAAAATAATAAAGGAGAAATGGCAGAACAAATTAAAGAAAGTATTACTAGTCCTAAATTTATTGAAAATAAAGGTATTGTTCATTATAAAGGAAGTGGTGATTTATCTATTCATGATGATAATATGAATAATAATATTTATGTTCATAAAAAAAGCAATAATTTTAATAAAAGTAAAAAAGATATTAGAAATATTTTCACTGAATCTAATGTTATTCATTCTTCTTTAGAAAAAAATAAAATTAGTAAACAAAGAAGTCAAAAACAAATTTCTAAATATGATGATGAAGATAACGATGATTTTGATAATATTAATTTAAGTTTAGAAAAGAAAAGAAAAAATAATAATAGTTTATTTAATTTGGAAAGTACTAAATTTAACACACAAATTTATGAAACAAGTGATGCCAAAATTAAAGATAGTTTAAATAATGATTTTTTTGATTTAAGTATTGATTTACCTAAAAAAGAAAATAAAGATATTGTAAAATTAGATAAAAATATAAATAACACAAATAAATCAAACAATGATTTTGACAATAAAAAAAGTAATTATTATGAAAGACCTTCTTCTTCTTCTTCAGAAGAAGAAGAAAAAGTTAAAGTTATAACAGAAAGTAATAATTTAGAAAATGAAAATGAATATGATGAAAATTATAACCCTTTAGATAATGAAGAAGAAGATAATTTTAAAATAGATGAAGATGATAATAATAAAAAAAAACTTCTTTTATCAAATAAAACAATAGATTTTAATTTCTCAATTTCTCACCCATCAATTCCTAAACCAAAAACAAATGATTTTGATAGCAACAATAATAATAATAATGATAATAGTGATAATAATAATAATAATAATATAGATATAATAAATATAGATGATGATAATTCAAATATATTAATAAATCAAAGTAATAATTTAACTAATCCAATATCAGCAGCTCCAACTGCAAATTACAATTTTGGTTTTATTATTCCAAAAGTAACAAAAAATCCTTTACCAAATCAATCTTTAACGACATCATCATTAATAACAAATATAAATTCAATGTCAAATATTCAAAATAATACTTTATATAAATTTTTAGAGAATATCAACATGCAAAAATATTATAACAATTTAAATTCAAATGGATTTGATGACATTCAATCAATAATAGACCAAAGTAAAAATAATAAAATAGGAATTTCAGATGAAAATTTAAAACAAGCAGGAATAAATTTTCCAGGTGATAGAGCAAAAATATTAATAAGAATACAAGATTTAGCGAAAAATTTTAGTTTTCCTCTTCCAAAAGCAATTTATCATATTTGTGAAGATTTAAATGAAATTGAAAATGATATTCATATTAAGAAATTAAATAATTGGTTAAATAATATTAATTTAGGTACATATCTTAGTAATTTTATTTCTAATGGTTATCATAGTGTTGATTTAATTTTAATGCAAATGGAAAGTAAATTTCCTTTGACTTATGCTATTTTAGAAAATGAAATTGGAATTTCTTTATTAGGGCATAGACAAAGAATAATGAATAAATTAATCGATGAGGCTAGAAGTTTGAAAAATAAATTAAAAACTAAAACTTTAGTTATTGATAATAATGGAGCTAATAAAATTTGTAATGATTGCTTTATTTTTTAAATATTTTTTTTATTATTGTTATATGTTTAGAAATTATTTTATAGAATTTTTTTAAAAAAAATAGTATAATAAAAATAAATTAACTTTATAAATATATATAATTAAAATATTTTTAATAATTATTATTATTGAAGTAATTGTAATTGTTATTATTGTTGTTATAATCATAAGGTTTTTTTAATATTTGATTTTGATATTTAAAAGGACTTTTATCATTATTTTGATTATTAATATAATAATTATTATTAATATTAATATTATTCACTCTATTATTATTCCTTAAATAATCATTAAAATTAACTTTTTCATATTCAATTTTTCTTTCATTATAATTTTGTCTTCCAAATAAAGGACTCCTATTTCTCATATTTCCATCTCTGCTTTTAATATTATATTTTTCTTTAAATTGATTTAAAACTTCATCACCTTTATTTAAATGATAATAATTTATGTTTGCACTTATTGGTCTTTGTTTTATTCTATCTTGATTAGAATATAAATTATAATTATTATAATTATTATAATTTATTTTATTATATATTGGAATGTTATTATTTATTTCTTTATTTATTTGATTATTATTATATACATATTTATATTTAAATTCAGGATATTTAAAATCATTTTCTAAATAATCATTTCTATTATTATTGTTATTATCATTTTTATAATATCTGTGAACTATAAATTTATTGTTGTTATCTTTTGAATTTCTTTCAAATAATTGTTCATATTTTTTATTTGAGTTATTGTGGTTTCTATTATAATTCATTTTTATTTTATTTATTTTATCTAATATTATTTGCCTTCTTCTTTCACTTTCATTTTCATTTCTAAAATTATGAATTTGATTGTTGATATATTTATTTTGATTATTATTATTTAAGAAATTATATTTATTTTGATAATTTTGATTATTATTATTTAAATAATTGTTTATCTTGTTTTGATAATCATTGTTATTATTATTAAAGTGATCATATTTATTTTGATTATCATTGTTAATATTATTTAAATAATTATATTTATTTAGATAATTATTATTATTGTCATTTATGTAATTATTTATCTTGTTGTGATAATCATTGTTATTGTTATTGTTATTATTATTTAAATAATTATTTATTTTATTTTGATGTTCATTATTGTTATTTAAGTTATTATTTCTGTGGTTATTTAATTGATTATTTTGATTATTATTATCTTTATTTTTTTTCCTATGATTTAATTGATTTCTTAAGTTTTCAAATTCATTTCTCAAATCTAAAATTTGTTTATCCAAATTATTTATATTTTCCTCATTTTCTTTTTTTATTTTATCTTCATTAGTTTGATTTTTTATATAATCTAAATTATAATTATTTCTATGATAATCAAATCTATTTGGATTATAATTCATATTTTGATTCTTTTGTTCTTTTATTTGATTTTCAATTTCTTTATTTTGATTACCAATTAATTGTTCTTTTTTAGCTTCTTTATTATCTAATTTTTCATTTTTAATTTCTTTATTAGTAATCTCTTTTTCTATTTTAATTTCTTTATTTTGATTTTCATTTGGTTTTAAATTTAATTCTTTATTTTGATTATTATCTTCAATTTCTTTTCTATTATAAATGTTTCTATTATAATCAAAATTTAAATTTCTATTATAATTATTAATCAAATGATTATTATTATTATTTCTATTATTTAAATTATAATTTCCAAATTGATAATTGTTATTGTATAAATCAAATCTATTATTATTAATATTATTATTTCCAAAATTATTCCCAAAATTAATATTATTATTATTCCTTTTAAAAATTTTATCATATAAATCATCAATAGCGTTTTTCCTTTTAACAATAATAGGTTTCTTTCCTTGAAAATCATTTCCATAATTATTATTATTATTATTATTATTATTATTATTATTATCACTAATTAAATCTTTAAAATTAAAATTTCCAAATCCTCCTTCTCTAATACTTTCTTTCATAATTTCATATTCATCATTTTCTTTCATCATTTCCCTATCATAATATCTTTTCTTAGGTATAACTCGATTAATATCTCTTAAATTAAGAGGCATTTTAATAGTTTTCATTAGGAAAGCTTTTCCTTGTTTTGTCATTTGTAAAAAACCTTCATTTTTTTCTTGAACAAAATCCAAAGAAAGCAATTCTTTAGCACTAAGTCTTTTATTAGGATTAACAACAAGCATTTTGCTTAAAATATTATTTAAATCATTAGAATAGGTTTTACTGATGCTTTCATATTTTCCTAAATTAATATTTTTAACTAAAGTTTTTAAATTAGTTCCTCTGAAAGGAACCTTCAAAGTACATAATTCATATAAAATTACACCAACTGACCAAATATCACATTTATAATCATAAGGATGATCTTTCCAAACTTCAGGTGAAGCATAATATGGAGTACCAGTATGAGTCGATGCCAAACCTAATTGAGTCACTTTACTCACATTTAAATCACCAATTTTAACTGTTCCATTTTTTGAAAGAAATATATTTGCACTTTTTAAATCTCTATGCATAATTTTATTCTCATGAAGATAATTTAATCCATGTAGAATTTGAAGAAGGAAATTCCATATTGTGCTTTCTGAAAAAAGAAGTCTCTTCCTTTGATTTATTTTTATTTTTGATTGAATATCACCATCATCTGCATATTCCATAACAATATTTAAAGTTTGTGTTGTGTCATCAAAGAAAGCTTCTTTGTATCCTATTATATTTGGATGGTTTAATGAGGCTAGAATTCGAATTTCGTTTAAAGCATTTTGTTTGTCTTTATAGGAAAGTTGACCCATCTTTACTCTCTTCATTGCATATGTCTTGTTGTCTTGAATACGCTTTACCACACATACGGAACTAAATGCTCCTTTTCCTAGTTGTTTTCCAATTTGGAAATCTTCAATTGGCATTTTTTTTATTGGGTTTTTAAATTATTTTTTATATTTATATTTTAATTGGAAAGGGAGTTTTTTTTTCATTAATAAAAAAAACGTTTTTTGTTTTATGGAATTTATGATTTAGAATTTGGATTTTTGTTTAAGGGATTGTTTATGATGTGAAATTTAGAATTATTTTATACTTATATTTTGTGATAATTTAATTTTATGTCTTCATTTGAAAATTCAAAAACAATTAAATTTTCAAATTTATTATGTTTTCCAGTAGAAAAGCCACAATAATTAATGTCTTTATCAAATAATATTTTTCTGTTTTTTTTATTAGGAATTAATTCATCGATTAATAAATCAAAAACAACATTATATAGATCATAATTATCTTTAATAACAGTAATACATTCTTGAATATTAATAGAATTATCTAATTCAGTATTATTATTTAAAGAAATAATTCTTTGTTTTAAATTTAAACCTTGAGAATTAATATAACTAAAAGAATTATTAAAACATAAATCATCACATAAATTTTTTGAAATGATTTCTAAAGAAGAAGAATATTTAATTAAAGGTAATTTATCCATTTGAATCATTTCTTCATATAATTTTTTTATATTTTCACTTTCATTGACTCTATGTTTAATAAATATTTCAGCAAATTGTTTTGGGTTTGATCTTATTAAATTTATAGGAAATAATTTTTCTTCTTTTTCATTTAAATTAAAATCAAAATATTTGAAAATTTTTTTTAAAGTAGTTTCTTCAACATTAAAAATAGATAAAATTGCTTTTCCATTATACCCTAATTTAATATATGGATTTATATTAAATTTAACAAATAAAATACAATCATTTTCAATGTGAATAATTTCATTTGAAGGAATTTTAAAATATTCATCTTCAAAAACAATATTTTGAAAAGAATTTTTTGGATAAGTTCTTCCAATTAACATTCCTTCTTTATTTTGTTTTGAATTATTTTGATTTATTTCATTAGTTTCAATATTTTTTATTATATTATTTTTTTCATAAATTATTGTTTTTTTATTCTCAGTATTTGGATAAATAATTGACCATTTACCATCAATTTGAAAAGATATATTATTTCCTTCTTTCAATAAAATTGGAAGAAGAATTTCATAAGGAGATATTTCTAAATTTACTTTTAATGTTAAATCAAAATTAATTTTATTATTTAATTTAATTTCTTCATTATTATTTATATTAATTGATTGAACTTTATTTTTCATATCTTCATTATCATAATTTAAATATGGATTTTCATATTTTATATTATTTAAATTATTTATATTTTGATTTTGAGGAATTATTCCTTGCCTAATTAAATTATATTCTAAAATATAATTTGCACAAGCTTCAAAATAATTATTTAAAGGAAGACCAGTTTCACATAATTTTTTTAAAGTATCTATTAATAAAAAATTATATTATTATATTTTATACATTGATAAGCATCTGCTAAACCAGAAGTTAAAATTAATTGTTTTCTTGTTGAAAATTCATCTTCATAATTTGACATTATAATAACTGTTTATTAATAATTAAAATAAAATATAAATTAATTAATAAATTAAATTAATTAAAATTAAATAATAAAATTTAATTAAAATGGTTTCTTTTTTATTTTTATTTTCTTTTTTTACATATATTATTTCTCAATCTGATAAATGTTATTATTCAGATTGTTTGTCTTGTAATTCAGATTATTCATGCCATTATAATAATGGAATTTGTTCTTCTCAAAATTTAATTTCTTCAAAAATTGAATTATTTAATCAATTAAATAATTGTAATAATGATTTATATTCAAATCCAATAATAAAAAAGTATTGTGGTTCATTAGATATACAATTCTCAAATAAACAAATTAATATTTTTCTTCCTAAAATTGATAATCTATATGGTAAAGAATATTTATTTTGTTCTTATAAAATTAAAAATTTAAATCCTTCATCAACAATTTATATAGAAGTTAAAAAAGAAGAAAATTATAGTTCAAGTTTTGATTTATTTATACAAAATAAAATGGATGATGGTTTATTTCCAATTGAAGGAACATTCACTAGTTTTAAAATAAATAAAATTGAAAATTTTAATTTAACTTATCACAGTAAAATAGCATTTAAAAATAAACCTTTTGAAGTAATTATAAAATTGGATAAATTTAAAATTTCAATAAAAAAGATTATTATTATTTGTTTGGTCATTATTTTCTTTATTGCTATTATTATATGTATTTTAATTATTATCTATTACAAAAAAGAAATTCTGAGTTTAGATTTATTTAGAAACATTAATGCTGAAAGAGAAGAAGAATTAAATATAAAAGAAAAAAATAAATCTTTAGCTAGAGAATTTATAAATAATATTTCTCCTATAATATTTGAAAATATAAGAGGAAAAGCAAAAAATACTGTATGTAATTTTTGTTTAAATGAATTTAATTCTAAAGATAAAGTATACATAGGTGATTGTAATCATGTTTTTCACTTTGATGAAATAAAACAATGGATATATTCAGAAGATAGTTTCCATAACACTTGTCCTGAATGTAGAAATGAATTTATTTGTTTTTATCATAGAGGAGATAATTTAAATGAACCTCATCTTATTAATGTTGGACATTATATTCAAGAAAATAATAATAATAACAATGATAATAATGAAATGATAAATAATAATGAAATGATAAATAATAATGAAATGATAAATAATAATGATAGGATAAATAATAATGATAGGATAAGTAATAATGATAAAAAAAGTAATAATGATAATATAAGTAAATCTGAGAGAAACAATAATTTAATGATTAAAATAGAGCATAGTTATTTTAATAGTAGTGTTAATATAGTGAATACTCAAGAAAATATGATTAATAAGAAAGATGATTTATATCATCCTAATTTAATAAATAGTGCACATGATGCTCTTAGTATGAAGTTCAATAATCAAAATAGTTAATTTTTATTATTAGTTATATAGAATTAAAAATAAATAATTTAATTAAGTATTAAGGTAATATTTTTATTTTAAAAAAAATTAATGATAATGAATTAGATTATATTTATAAAAATAGAGTATAATTTAATTTTTAAATTATTTAAATTATATAAATTAAAATATATAATGACTGAAGAAGATTCAGAATTAAATCAAAAATCAATAATAGAATTACAAAATGAAATAAATAACTATAAAAAGAAAGAGAGAGCATATTTAGTAGAATTACAAATAAAAGATGAAATAATTAATAAATTAAAATCATTTAAAAATGGATTAATCGAGCAAATAAATGAATCTCAAATAAATAATTCAAAAAGCAAAAATACAGATTTTTCAAATCCAAAAATGTTAAATGAGTTTAAAAATTTAAAAAGTATTTTAAAAGAAAAAGAAACAATGTTATTATCAAAAGAAGAAGAATTAAATTCATTACAAACAAATCAATCTACTTTTAAAAAATATATGACAAAATTTAAAAATGTATATCATGAAAATATAGAATTATTTAGTTATGTTCAAGGTAATTTTATTGAAAATTTAAGAAATGAAAATACTAATGAGCAATCTCAAATTAATCAATTAATGATTAAATTAAAAGAAAGTGATGAAAATATTAATGATTATGAAAATCAAATTGATGAAGCTAATGAAACTATTTCTTTTTTAAGAAGAAAAATTAGAATTAATGAAGAATTGAAACCTCCAAAAAAATCAAAAAATAAATAATTGTTTTTTATTTTGCCAAATAAATTATATTTATATATGAATTTAAAAATAATATTTTAAACAACGCATTTTATTTTATAATTTATAATCTTTTTTTTTTAATATAATATAAAAAAATATAAAAAAATGAATAAATCATTTGAAAAAGAATTTAAAAATGATTTGAATTTAGGGGATTATAATCGCTCAAAGACATTATATTTTTCTAATATTGATAAAAAATATAAAAGAAAACAAGATATGACAATATTAGAAAGTACAATAAAAAGATCAATAACTCAAAATGAAGAAAAAGATTTAGCCAAATTAACTTTAAATTCAATGGAATTTTCTCAAATTTTTGAGAAGTTTCAAGAAGAAAAATTAAATAGTGATTTTATAAATTTTGAAGAGCTTCAACCTGAATATTTAAAAGTTCAAAATATTAATTTTCCTTCAAAAGATAGTTTTGAAAAATTTATAAATGAAAAGTTTGACAAAGAAAAAATAAATAATTTAGTTGAGCATATTTTATCTTTAAAAGTTTCTATAGATATCATTGTGAATAATCAAATAATTTCTCCTTTTATTTTGATTAATAATTTAATTGAAGAATATTATGATTTTGAAAAAGAAAAAATTAAAGATATGGAAAATTTGAAAGAAAAATTAAATAATTTTTCTTATTTTAGATATTTGAAAAAAGATAATAATTCTTTTTATAGAGCAATTCTTTTTCAAATAATAGAATTTATTATATTAAATAATAAAATAGATTTTTTAAAATATTTTATTTTAGATATTTATGAAAAATATTCCAGTTCTGAATTATCTAATTACGTAAAACTTTTAGAAATTGAAAATTTAATTAAACCAAATTTAATTTTACGAATTTTCATATCAATATATTATAATTTAATAGAAAATAATATTGAAAAAGCATATCGAATATTTGTTGTTTCAATTAATTCATGTCAAACTTTTGATTTAGGATTAATATTCTATTATAAATATATTCTTATGAAATATATAGAAGAAAATAAAATGAAACATTATTCAAAACAATTAAATATTTCAATTGGAAGTTTATTACCTGAAAAATATGAAAATAATGATACTTTTTTATTTGATGATTTTTACAAAGAAAATTTAATTCAATTCAACACTGATATTCAAAAAATAGTTTTTTATATTACTCCTTATATTTTTAGTGTTGATTTAAATATTTTTTCAGAAAAAGAAAAAAAAAAATTTATATTTGAAAGAGATGATAATCAATTGAATTTAAATTTAGAAATTAATGTTTTTGATAATAATGAAAGTTTCGAATTATTATATTTAAATAATTACTTTGAACAATTTAAACATATTTTTAATATTTATTTAAATAAAAATGAAAAGTCAACTCAAATTTTAGACAATAAAAAAGAAGAAATTAAAAAAGAAAATATTATTGAAGAAAAACAAAATGAAAATAATAAAGAAATAAATTATGAAAAAGAAAATATGAGTGAAAAAGAAGAAATAAAGTTAAATGATGTTAATATTAAAGAAATAAATAATAATCAAAATATGGTTGTTAACAATCCAGACGACAAAAAAATAAAATTATTTGAAAACCCGAAAAAAAGAGATACAAATAGAAATATAATTATAAAAAATGGAATGAAGAAATTATTTAAAAAGATATTTAAAAAAAAAGAGAAAAAAGAAGAATTGAAAGAATCAAAATATTTAAAATGTGAAAATTGTTTAAAATTCAATTCGATAGAAGAAATAAATTTATGTAAAGAATGTATAAGAAAATTATTATATAATGAAAGTTTATCATATTATAATGAATGTATAATGGAAAATATAGAATTTGATATAAATAATATTCTATTTACTTATAAAGATAAAACTTATAAAATAAAAAAAATTTTACCAATAATTTATGAAAATTTAACTAGAGAACAATATCAAAATTCAATTAAATCTCAAATTTGTGCTTGTTGTCAAGAATATTTGAATGGAAAACAAAACATTATTCATTTTAATTGTGGTTGTTGTTATTGTAATAAGGAATGTGTTAAATTTATTCATGGAGGAAAATATTATCCTTTTTGTAATAGATGTAAATCTGATTTATTTCAATTTAAAAATTTATTTTCTATTTTTAAAAAATAAAAATTTCATTATTAAGTTTTTTAGTTAATAAATTATATTTTAAATTATTAAAATTTTTTTTCTAAAAAAAATTCATTTATTATAAAATAATAAATAAAAAAATAACTTTTAAAATGAGTGATAAACCAAAGAAGAAATCTTTAAAAAAATCAGATACAAAATCATCGATAAAAAAATCAGAAACGAAATCATCAAAAAAAGGGAAAGAATTAAAAACAAAGGAAAAAAAATTAAAATCAAAGGGTTCTGTTTCAAATTCTCCAGATAATAAAACAACAAGTAGTAAAATAGAAATAGATGAAAATAAATTAAAAGAAAATTTATCAGGAAATAATAATGAACAATTACAAAATAATATAAATAACATAAATATTAATAATATTAATAATATAAATAAAAATAATATAGAAAAATGTGAAGGATGTTTTCAAGGAGAAGGGTATTTTTATTGTACAAATTGTAATAAAATATATTGTAAAATATGTGATGATCAATTACATATAATTCCTTCTTTTAGAAATCATGAAAGAATATTAATTGAAAATTTTAATAATTTAAATATGAAATGTTATCATCATAATTTGCCTTTGAAATTTTTTTGTGAATCATGTCAAGAACCTATTTGTTTAAATTGTAAAACTTTTGGTCCTCATAATAATCCTCTTCATCATGTTGGAAGTATATTCGAAATTTATAGGAAATATTTAGATAATTGTAAAAATCAAATAGAGAAAAATTTAATTGGAAAAAATGAAAAAATTGAAAATATTTTATTAAATATTGATTCTTTAAGTAAAGAAAATAAAAATACTGCAAATATTATTTTAAAAGGAATTAATAATGAATTTGATACTGCAAAAAATATAATTAAAAAAGAAGAAGGGAAAAAATTAGCAATATTAAATTATAATTCTTCAATAATTCAAAAAGAAATACTTCAAATAGAAAATATATTAAATGATTTAGGAGAAGTAGATAATAATAAAATAAATAATCCTTATTATTCAAATAAAGAAGATCCTTTAGAATTTTTATTAAAATATAAAAATATCATAAAAATAATAGATAAAATAATTTCTAAGAAAAATATAAATACTTTAACAAATGAAGATTTAAATAAATTAAATATTTGGCCAAAAGAATTAAATGAATCAAAAAAGCAATTAGAAGAATATCCAAAAATAAAAAAATTATTAAAAGTAAAAGATGATATAATGTTTAATTTAATAACAATTCCATATGAGGAAAATTCTGAAGAATTGAAATTAATAAAAGAAAAAGCAGAAAAGGAAATTTCAGAATGGATGAAATTAAGTGATAAATATGCAAATGAATTAAAAAAATATAATTTAGTATGTTCATATTGTGGAATTTATTTAGATGGAAATAAAGTTAATGATGATTGTCCTTATAATAATGATATTAATTATATTCATACTGGATTAACTAATGAAATTCCTCCAAGAGAAAATTATGGTAATAAAAGACATTTTTTTGGAGAACCTGTTTCAAATTTTTCAGAAATTGTTGAAATTGTTCAAGAAAGAAGAAAAATTGAAGAAGAACTTAGATTAAAAAAATTAATGGAAGAAAAAAATAATATGAATAATAATATTAATGAAAATATTATTGAGGAAGTTAAGGAAGAAATTAAAGAAGAAGAAGTTAAGAATCCTTTTGAGAAAAATATATTAAGTTCAGTTTTAAAGGAAAAAAAAAAAAAAAAAGATGAAAATAAAAGATATTATAAACAAATAATAACAAATGATTGGGTATATAAATTAGCAGGAGCAATAGAAAAATTTAAAATAAATTTATATCAAGTTTTATCGGAAGTTGATGGTGATTATGATGGAATAATAACTTTTGAAGAATTAATACAAGCTTTTTATAAAATGGGAATTTATTTAACTCAAGGTGATAAAACTGGATTATTAAAATATCTTCATTTAAGTGAATATAAAGATGGTAAAATTGATATTATTAAATTTACTAGAAATTTCATGAAAGAAATTGGAAAAGAAGAACAATTTAATATGGAAATGAAAAGAATTGAAAAAAGAAAAACTCTTAATAGGAGTTCTTCAAAAAATAAAAATAAAGATAAAGATAATAAAAATAATAGTCTTAATAATAGTTTAATTAAGTCTAATGATAATGAAATTAATACTCAAATTAATATAAAAGTTACTCAAGATGGAAAAGAAATTAAACCTGATGTTAATATTAATAATTCTTCTAATTTTAATTCTTTGAAAAATTCTAATATTATTAATAATGAATCTTTAAAAAAATCTTCTGATGGATTTGATGAATATAGAAATAAAGTTAAAGAAGATAAAAAAGAAAATGAAGAATTTCCTTTACCTAAAAATGTTGATTTAGATGCTCTTGGAGAAAATTTTAATAAAAAATCTAATGAGAAAGAAGATGGAAATTCAGAATTTAAATGGATTCTTTAATAAAAAATTATATTTTTTTTTAAAAATTTTTTTATTTAAATTCAAAAATTTAAAAAATTAAATACTTAAAAATACTAATATCTATAGATACTATCACAATATTAAACTCAAATACTAAAATATTAATATATCTTTATTAAGCTTTATTATGAATGCTAAATTAATTTTAAAAACAAATTATTTTTTCATCGAGCTTTTAAAACAATTATATAATTAAATGATAATTTTTCAAATTTAAGAAAACAAATTTTTTTATTGTTTTAAATTATATGGATATAAATCATTCATCATATAATAATCTTCAATTTGTCTTGGAATTTCTGCCAATACTTCCTGAGCTAATCGTTGAGGATTATTTGCAAATTGATTAAAAGGGACAAACTGAACAATATCTCTCATTCCCTTTTTTCCTTGAGAAGAAACCAAAGGATATTTATCTCCATCTAAATATTCCATGTTTCCAAAATTGGCATTTCCAATACCAATAATAATAACACTCAAAGGTAAAAAAGATCCTTCAACCAAAGCATCAATAGTTTGATTCATATCATTAATAATACCATCAGTTAAAATCATTAAAACTTGATATTGTAAGTTATCATTTCTTAATTTAATTATATTAATAACTTGGTTAATAATAGGAGAAAAATATGTAGGTCCTGAAAAAGTTAAATTACTCAAACATTGATGATAACAATTAATAACACCTTCAATAGTATATATATTAGGATCATTTAAATTAAAATTAATAGGAAAACACATATTAGCTTGATTATTATTACTATTTTGAATTATTGCACCAAATCCATAAACAGGGAATAATTGATCATAATCATAATAAGCAATAATATTTCCACATGCATAAATAGCTTTTTCATAATCATTTAAATATCCTTCTTTTATTCTATGTAAACTTCCTTCATCTAATGGATGACCATTTGATCCTGTAAAATCTATTCCTATTGATAATCCTAAATATACTCCTGATTTTAAATAATCTAAAAATGAATATTTTTCTATTATTTTTGACTTGTTTATTATTGTATATATTCGCTTTTTTGATAAATCTAATTTTTCATTTTTATTATTTTGATATTCTTCAGGAGTATAATTTTTATCTAATAATATTTTCTTTTTAAAATCATAAAATTTAATATTAAAAGATGGTTTTAATAAATTTATTGGAATTTCAATTTTTTGAAATTCACCTCTGTCACTTAATGATTCACTTGAATATAATTTATTTTTGTTTGAAATAAGGAAAAAAATCTTATTTTTGGGAATTGAATAATCTAAAATATAACTAGGTTGAATCTCAAAATGAAACTTTAAGAATATATTTGATTTATTTTTTTCTAATTTATCTGCTTTTATTAAAAATAATGTATTTTCATTATTTAATTTATATATATATGTATTATTCCGAGAACCTACAATTTCACCAAGTGTTGTTTTTATTAAAAAAGATTGGTTATTTATAGTAAATGTCAAATTTAATTTTTGTTCTTTTTCAAAGAAATATTTCATTATTATTGTTTCTTCAAATAATATTTCATTATTATGATTAATATTTTTTGAATCACAAGAAATTAAAAATTGATTTTGATCATTTTCTAAAACTGAATTTACTGTAAAACTATATTTTGTAGTCGATTGACA
>JAEEGI010009865.1_pt1 | contig 20825 bp, 17 predicted proteins | sample 8958751 | NCBI WGS metagenome assembly JAEEGI01 (sample SAMN16246545, study PRJNA631951) | gut metagenome | biome: gut microbiome; feature: rumen; material: KS-attached | host: Bos | place: Iran: Karaj | collected 2018-10 | reverse complement strand
GGTGTCGGAGAAGGTGTCGGTGCAGCTTCTATTTCCGGTTCAAGGTTGGAAATCAGGGCAGGTGTCGCTGTTACTTTGACAGACGCATTGTCTATGCTGTCCAGAGAAGAAGTAACCATAACAATCACCGCGAGAATGACCGCTACAACAAGAACAAGCCCAAAAGCCATCTGCCATCTGACGTTGGCTTCAGCCCTGCTATTGGCCGCCGTACCTCTTACGGTTCCGGGAGTCGTTCCCGGGGTACGGGAACTCTGAGATACCACGCGAGTTCCGCAATTCGGACAACGACTTCTCAGCGAGGAGAATGTCGCACCGCATCGCCGACATTTCACCTGGTTTATTACTGGCATAGAACTTCCTCCGTGAATATGAGAAAATGGATGAAAATCATTCTAATGGATAATACTACTATTTTTTGTTTTCGTCAAGTATCAGAGCCTGTATTTTACCCTTAGACAACTGTTTTTCGGTCTAAATCCCCCACTTTTATTATGAATTTACAGTTTTTTCATGCTTTTCCACTGTTATCACACTGTGTGCCATGAAAAAAGAACAACTTGTCTTATTGGGAAAGAAAACGGAATACCCTTCTCCTCCTTGACAGCCGCACTTTTGAGGTGTAGATTGATAGACAGAATAACAGCAATAGGAGTGGGCTTTGAATATGAAGAGAATTGTCAGAATAGTACTAACCGGCGGCCCTGCTGCAGGAAAAACATCGCTGGTTTCCCGAATCCTTAAAGAGTTTAAAAAGGAGGATGGCTGGAAGGTCATCACAATACCTGAAACTGCCACGGATTTGATTTCCGGCTTCGGGCTTGGTCCTTTTCCGGGATGCATGAGCATGGAGGAATTTCAGTATTTTGTAGTAGCAGATCAGCTTCACAAAGAGCAGCTGGCCTTGAAAGGCGCGGAAACCGTACCGGAAGAAAAAGTTATGATCATTTACGACAGGGCAATTTTTGATAATCTTGCCTATGTTCCGATCGATCAGTTTCAGGCAATCCTTTCACATTTCGGAAAAACACCCGGTGAAATCATGGCAGGATATGACGCTGTGCTGCATCTAGTCACCTGTGCTAAAGGAGCGGAATTCGCTTACAATTTCGGCAATGCAGCACGTTACGAAGATATCTCTGTTGCCCGTGAAAAAGACGATCTGGCATTAGCTGCATGGAGCACCCATCCTAACGTGCGGGTGATAGATAACTCTGTGGATTTCGAAGACAAAATCAACCGCGCAATCGCTGCTATTTATGATATTATTGGTGAACGCGTGCCTGACTTGAGCAAGCACAAATACCTGATTGCCATGCCGGATGCTTCTTTGCTGGAAGAAAAGTATCATGCAAACGCCATTGAGATGATGCAGACTTATCTTGTGAGCAGCAATCCGAACGTAGAGCGCCGTATCCGCCAGCAAAAAAACAGAAAAGATTACCTGTATTTTTATACGGAGAAACGCCGCGGAGAAGACGGAAGTCAGTGGGTAACTGAACGGCCGATCTCCGAAAAAGAATACATCGCATATCTGATGGAATGTGATGCTGCACTTCATCCGGTTATCAAGAAGAAGTATCGCTTCAGCCATCTGGAACACCGTGTTGAGATTGACATTTATCCTTTCTCAGAAGATAAAGCAATTCTCTTTATCTACGGAGCCAAAGATGACAAACCGGTTCCTCCTGAAGACGTCGAAATTCTGAAGGATGTCACCGGCGATCCGGAATATAAAAACCGCTGTCTCGCTCAGAGACAGCAGCTTTAAAAAACCTCTCCGCAAAAGCGGAGAGGTTTTTTATAACTTGTCGTATGTTCTCTCAGAAATGATATACCGCGGGCGCTGCTTCGTTTCAAGATAAATCTTGCCAATATACTCCCCGATGATACCAAGGCTGATCAGCTGTACGCCACTGACAAAACAGATAATGCAGGTCATACTTGCCCAGCCGGCTACTGATCTCCCGCACAGCGCGGTCACCAGTGCCCAGATACAGCCCACAAAACTGATCAGTGCAACAATAATTCCAAAACTCATAATCATGTGGAGAGGTTTAACTGAGAGACTGGTCACCCCATCCATAGCCAGGGCAAGCATCTTTTTCAGCGGATAATGGCTTTCCCCTGCCAGTCTCTCATGACGCACATATTCTACTGTTGTGCTCTTGAATCCTACCAGTGGTACCAGCCCGCGCAGGAAGAGATTCACTTCATGGAAGTTTGCAAACTCCTTCAGAACTTTTGAACTGATCAGTCGATAATCTGCGTGGTTATAAACAACTTCCGCTCCAAGTCCTGCGAGCAGATGGTAAAAGCTCTGCGCAGTAAAGCGTTTGAAAAAAGTGTCTGTCTCACGGGAAGAACGTACACCATATACAACCTCGCAGCCATCCAGATAGGCATCCACCATAGCATCAATGGCATTAATGTCATCCTGTCCGTCGGCATCGATCGTGACCGTGATGTCGCAGGCATCTTTTACTTCCATCAACCCTGCAAGAACAGCATTCTGATGTCCTCGGTTGCGGCTTTGAGACATGCCCAGAAAATGCTCATCTTTCCCGGCCAGTTCCGTGATGATCTGCCAGGTACGATCACGGCTGCCGTCATTAACGAAAAGGACACGGCTGTTTCCGGCTATCTTCCCTTTCTCTGTCAATGCGGTTATTTTTTTGAGGAAAACCGGTGCTGTGAGGGGCAGAACTTCTTCTTCGTTATAGCATGGAACTATAACAAACAGTCTAGGTGGCATATTTAACCATCTCCTTCGCTGATATGCTCAATCCCACAAGATATTATCTCATACACATGCTCGTCGTCAAGAGAATAATAAACAGATTTTCCGTCCCGTCTGGTTTTCACCAGCTTGCTTCTCCGCAGGATATTCAACTGATGAGAAATCGCTGACTGAGACATGGAGAGCCTTTCGGAGATTTCTCCGACACTGAATTCTCCTTCCAGCAGAACAGACATAATTTTAATCCGCGTCACATCCCCGAAGACCTTGAAAAGTTCAGCCAGTTCATAATATTTTTGTTCAGTCATTTTGTCCTCTCTGTTGATTATACTTTCAGGGCACGTACAGAATTGAGAACAGCCAATACCATCACACCGACATCGGCAAAAATAGCCGTCCACATTCCTGCCAGCCCTATTGCACCAAGTATCAGGCAGACCAGCTTGATTCCGATTGCAAAGACAATGTTCTCATATACGATGCGGATACATTTACGTGCAATGCCAATCGCCTGAGGGATCTTCGTCAGATCATCATTCATAATCACAACATCTGCTGCCTCAATAGCAGAATCAGAGCCGATTGCTCCCATTGCTACTCCCACATCCGCTCTTGCAAGAACAGGTGCATCATTGATGCCGTCTCCGACAAATATCAGCTTTTCCCTGCCGCTGAGCTCCTGCAGGATTTCCTCCACTTTTTTTACTTTATCACCAGGCAGCAGTTCACTGAGATACTGATCAACACCGGTAGCTTCTGCAACCGATCTGGCGGCAGACTCTGAATCACCTGTGAGCATTACAGTCTGACGGACACCGGTTTTTTTCAGCTCTTCAACTGCCTCCGATGCATTTTCCTTAACAAAATCAGAAATCAGAATGTGCCCTGCATAACTGCCGTCAACAGCCACATGTACAATCGTCCCGGCACTCCTGCACTCGATATGACGAGCTCCGATGCGCTTCATCAGTTTCTGATTGCCGCATGCCACCAGGTGTCCATCCACCTCAGCTACCACACCTTCACCGCTGAATTCCTGTACATGATCCACACGGCTGAAATCAATCTCTTTCCCATACGCTTTTTGGATAGAGATACTGATTGGATGACTGGAATAGCTTTCTGCCAAAGCAGCGAGTTCAATCAGTTTCTCACTCTCCATTTGGGAGTGATGAACACCGGCTACTTCAAATACACCCCTGGTGATGGTCCCGGTTTTATCGAAAACTACGGTATTCGCCCCGGCAAGCGGCTCCATATAATTGGAACCTTTAATCAGAATTCCCTGACTGCTGGCACCGCCGAGACCTCCGAAAAAAGCCAGAGGGATGCTGATCACCAATGCGCAGGGGCATGAGATAACCAGGAAGGTAAGCGCCCGGTAAATCCAGGTACTCCAATCGGGCTGCAAACCTCCCAGCAGCCTGCCAAGCGGCGGGAGGAGCGCCAGTGCCAGCGCGGAAAAACATACTGCCGGTGTATAGACTCTTGCAAATTTTGAGATAAAATTTTCCGGCCTGGATTTACTGGAACTTGCATTTTCCACTAGATCCAGGATCTTAGAGGCTGTCGATTCTCCAAATTCACAGCTTGTCCTGACGGCAATGACACCGCTCTGATTGATGCTGCCGCTGAGTACAGCGTCACCGGGATGAACAGAATAAGGTTTGCTCTCTCCGGTAAGTGCCGAAGTATCTAAATAGCTCTCTCCTTCTTCTATAATACCGTCAATGGGTATCTTTTCTCCCGGGCGGATTATTATCAAAGCCCCGATTTCAACTTCATCAGGATCTACACGTTCTACGCTGCCATCTTCCAGACGGATATTTGCATAATCCGGCCGGATATCCATCAATTCGCTGATATTCTTACGGCTCTTTCCGACAGCAACACTTTCAAACAGTTCTCCGACCTGATAGAAAATCATGACAGCTGCGCCTTCCGTGTACTCCCCAAGAACGATTGCTCCGAGAGTTGCAACCGCCATCAGGAAGTTCTCATTGAAGGCCTGTCCTTTTCGTATTCCTTTCCATGCACGAAGGAGAATGTCATAGCCCACTGTCAGATAGGACACTGCAAACAGGACAAGAGAGAATAAAGGAACTGTCTTTTCTGTCAGTTTTGAAAGAACTATCAAAATGATGGCTGCAATAATACGAATCAGATTTATTTTTTCCTTTTTATTCATCAGAAAAAGATCTCACACTCATCTTCAACTTTGCGGCAATTGATAAGCACAGCAGGCATAACGGTTTTCGGATCCGCTCCGTCTTCAAATTCTACGTTCATTTTAAGCAGCATATAATTGACAACTGCTTTTTTGACTCCGGGCGTGTTATTGGCAGCCTGTTCCATCAGGTTTGCGCAGTTGGCACAGTCCACTTCAATCTTATAGCTCTTTTTCATGATGAGATCCTCCTTGATCATTTGAACAATTGTTCATATTTTCATTTTTAGTATACTATATGACCAACTGGATGTCAAGAAAAAAAACCGTCCGGTAAACCGGACGGTAAATGATTAGATTGGTATCCGAATTAACGGATTATGCCTTCTTCTTTCCCTGCTCAGACAGCGTCTTGAAAGCAGTGACAGCAAGAATAACAGCGAGGACAACCAGAGCAATGCTCCAGATGGTCTGGAACCAGGTACCCCAGTCAGCACCGGCAGCAATCTTGCCGAAGTTTCCGAAGATGGTGAAGCAGAGTGCAACGATCGTAGCGCAGAGCATGAAGACCATCGGGAAGAAGAACATCTTGTTGTTCTTGCCAATCTTGCCGAGCCATGTGCAGACAGCGAGCATAGCAACACCGGCGAGCAGCTGGTTGGCAGAACCGAATACGCTCCAGATCTGGCTCAGGCCCATGAAGCCCATGCCGCAGCCAATGATGACCATGATCAGTGTGGAGACGATCGGGGTGGTGAAGAACTTTGCAGCACCTGTCAGATCATCGTGAGTCTTTCCTTCCGGAGTGAGAAGCTCAGCGAAGAGATAACGGCAGAGACGTGTTGCAGAGTCAAGGGAAGTAAGAGCAAAGACAGAGACAGCCAGTGTGAACAGGTTGTAGATAAGGCTGTAGCTCTTCTCACCTGCGAAGGAAGCAAACATGGTTGCAATACCACCGGCAAAGATCGTCGGAGGAGCGGAAAGCAGATACTTGTCGCCGCCGCCGGCATTGGTCTTGCTCCATACAACACCGATAGCGATGAGGGAGATAACACCGAGAGCAGACTCAATAATCATGGAGCCGTAGCCGATGATCTGAGCATCTTTCTCATTGTTGATCTGCTTGGAGGAAGTACCGGAGGAGATCAGGGAGTGGAAGCCGGAGCAGGCGCCGCAGGCAACCGTGATGAACAGGAACGGGAAGAGCGGCTGGCCGGCCGGGTTCTTCCATCCGTAGAAAGCAGGAGCTTCAACGGTTGCTGCGCCTGTAAAGGTACCGCCAAGAATAGCGATGACAGCAATGGCCATCATACCATAGAGCAGGAAGGAGCTCAGGTAGTCACGCGGCTGGAGCAGAATCCAGACTGGCAGCAAGGATGCAACCGTGACGTATACTGCAATGAAGATAACCCAGAAGGTACGGCTGAAGTGGAGTCCAGCAAACTGGCCGATAATAACAATCGCGATGATGCCGACAATACCAGCGATGGTGGCAGGGCCGACAGGAGCATTCTTGCGGTACACAAAGAAACCGAAGATTGCAGCAATGACGATAAAGAGGATAGATGTCATTGCAGTGGAGCCGTTTGCAGCGTAGGTGGCAGCTGAAGAATCAACCGAGACAAAGGTGCCTGCCACAACTGCCGTGAAGGAAGCAATGACAAGAACCAGAACTGCCAGTGCGAAAATGATGAACAGCTTCTTGGACTTGGGGCCCATGGAGTCTTCCATGATCTCGCCGATGGAGCCGCCGTTATGACGGATGGAAGCAAACAGAGCACCAAAGTCATGCATGGCGCCGAAGAAAATGCCGCCAAGCACGCACCAGAGAAATACGGGAACCCAACCAAAGACGGCTGCCTGAATAGGTCCGTTAATCGGGCCGGCACCGGCGATGGAGGAGAAATGGTGACCCATCAGCACGGCGGGGTTGGCAGGAACAAAGTCCTTTCCGTCATAGCTGGTGTGGGCCGGGGTCTCGCGGTTCGGGTCTACGCCCCATTCCTTTGCCAGCCAGCTGCCGTAGAACACGTAGCCGAGGGCAAGGAGGACAACCGCAACGATGAGGATAAGTAATGCGCTCACACTATTCACTCCTTTTAAAATAATAATGTGGTAAATATATTTCTATCAACAGCTCATGTATGTTGAGCTGTAAATAGCTTGGAAAAGTATTTTTTCATTTCCCACCCTGCAGGATTCGTCCACACCTTTTCTGTGCTTACTTCCACAGCTGTTGTAATCAGGCTGGTATAACCCCAAAGGGAGAAATGATAGGATTTCTGAAACCGGCGGGATACAATTGCCTTTCTGGTTTCATTGTCAAAGGAATCTGCTACAAAAATCACCTTAATATTCGTATACTGATGCTCCTTATGCGGTTTTACCCGCGGCAGTCCGTCATCCAGAGCATACTGTACACAGGCATCTGCACTTTCTTTTGAAAAGCTCTCTTCGGAAAACACATAGACGAATTCGTTAGTTTCATTCCCGTAGAGGTTAGCACTTTTTATCAGGAAATAACGTTCATCCCGCTTGAAGAAATCCGCTTCAAAAACAAGAGGTAAAACAGACTCTGCGTCACTTTTTTTTATATTATAATAGGCAGAATAGGAATCTTCCAGTGCTTTCAGAAACTGAAGACGATCTAAGGCCATGACAAAATGCCACCTTAAAATATGAACATATTGTTACGGTGAACACTATACATCGAAACGAAAGAAAATTCAATAGTCAATTCAACGAAATAAAGAGAAAAATGTCTTTTTTTATATTATGTAAACTATTTTTGAGTTTTTTTATTGCCTATATCTTACAAATGGTGTACAATACATATAATTTAACTAAATTTGGAGTATCTATGCAATACAAATGCTGTGTTCCCTGCCTTTTGGGGCTGGAAGGTCCTATCGCCGATGAACTGAAAAGGCTTGGAATAGACAATGTAAACAATGAAAACGGAAGGGTATATTTTACCGGCAATGAATCTGCAGTCGCATTAGCCAACATTTCTCTGCGCATCGGTGAACGCGTGCTGATTGAGGTTGGCCGGTTTGAAGCACGCAGTTTTGAAGAACTGTTTGAGAAAGTCAAATCCCTTCCCTGGGAAGCGTTTCTTCCGAAGGATGCTGCTTTTCCTGTAAAGGGCTATTGTCTGAACTCTCAGCTGATGTCTGTTCCTGACTGTCAGAAGATCATCAAAAAAGCAATCGTTGAGCGCCTGAAAATCTGCTATCATCTCAACTGGTTTGAAGAGACAGGGCCTGTGCATCAGATACAGTTTTCCGTCATGAAAGATGATATTTCTCTCTGCATTGACACCTCCGGAGATGGTCTGCACAAGCGGGGATATCGCCCTGCCCATACAGCAGCTCCATTGAAGGAAACCATGGCTGCCGCACTGGTGACTCTCTCGCGTTTTCACGGAAAAGAGGATTTCTGTGATCCGTTCTGCGGAAGCGGTACTATTCCTGTTGAGGCAGCTCTGATTGCCCGGAACGTTGCCCCGGGTCTCAGGCGCAGCTTCTCTGCAGAGAAATGGGAGGAGTGCGATAAAAAAACCTGGCTTGATGCCAGAGAAAAAGCCCGTTCAAGGGAATATCACGGAGATTATTCCATTGTCGGCTCAGACATTGATCCTGCTGCGATTCGGATCGCTGAAGAAAATGCACAGCGCGCCGGCGTGTCGGATATTATTCATTTTGAGGTAGCTGACGCCACGAAATTTGACAGGAAAACCAAGCGCGGCATTATCGTGACAAATCCGCCGTATGGGGAACGTATTATGGAAAAGCAGGAAGCGGAAGCCCTGTACAGAAGCTTCGGAAAAGCCTGGGCTTCCACGGAAAACTGGAAGCTTTATCTGCTTTCCTCTCACACAGAGTTTGAAAGGACTTTCGGTCGCCCTGCTGACAAAAAGCGCAAACTTTACAATGGAATGATCAAGTGTGACCTTTTTATGTATTTTAAATAACAGCAAAACAGCACCCTTTCGGGTGCTGTTCGTTTTTTAATTAAAGTATTCAGAGATTAATACATGCCCATGTCCGGGTTGCCTGCGGGCATCGGAGGATTCTTTTCAGGGATATCTGCCACCAGGCTTTCCGTGGTAAGAACCATGGATGCAACAGAAGCAGCATTTTCAAGTGCACTGCGGCATACTTTGGTAGGATCCACAATGCCGAGTTTGATCATATCGCCATAGTCATCTGCTGCTGCATCGTAACCGAAGTTCACATCACCGTTGTCATAAACCTTATTGAGAACCACAGCGCCTTCAACGCCTGCATTGGCTGCGATCTGCATAATCGGGGCCTTCAGAGCTTTGGCAACAATGGCTGCGCCTGTCTTCTCATCGCCTTCCAGAGATGCAGTGAACTTGTCAGCTGCCTTGGAAGCAACAACATAGGCGCTTCCGCCGCCGGGTACGATACCCTCTTCCACTGCTGCACGGGTTGCATTCAGAGCATCCTCAATGCGGAGCTTCTTTTCTTTCATCTCAGTTTCGGTTGCAGCGCCGACTTTGATAACTGCTACGCCGCCGCTGAGCTTTGCAAGACGCTCCTGGAGCTTTTCTTTGTCATAATCAGACGTTGTAACAGCAATCTGACGCTCAATCTGCCCTGCACGGGCTTTGATCTCTGTGCTGGAACCAGCGCCGTCAACAATAACGGTATTCTCCTTGGTAACCTTGACCTGGTGTGCCTGGCCGAGCATAGCAAGTGTTGCATCCTTCAGCTCCATGCCGAGCTCTGTGGAAATAACCTGGCCACCCGTCAGAACAGCGATATCCTGGAGCATTTCTTTCCGTCTGTCACCGAAGCCGGGAGCTTTGACGCAGACACAGGTGAAAGTGCCGCGGAGCTTGTTAAGAACGATGGTAGCCAACGCTTCGCCCTCGACATCCTCTGCAATAATGAGGAGTTTGCGGCCGGCTTTGACAACTTCTTCAAGCAGCGGGAGTATCTCCTGAATATTGGAGATTTTCTTGTCAGTGATCAGGATCACCGCATCATCCAGAACTGCTTCCATCTTCTCGGTATCTGTTGCCATATACGGGCTGAGATAACCGCGGTCAAACTGCATGCCTTCCACTACTTCACTGTAGGTTTCAGCAGTCTTGCTCTCTTCAATGGTAATAACGCCATTGTGGGAGACCTTCTCCATGGCATCGGCAATCAGTTTACCGATCTCTTCATCACCAGAAGAAATCGTGCCGACACGGGAAATATCACCAGTACCGGAAACCGGCTGGGAAATCTTCTTCACAGCTTCAACAGCTTCTGCTGCAGCTTTCTGAATTCCCTTCTTCATAACCATCGGGTTTGCACCGGCAGCAAGGTTTTTCAGTCCTTCGCTGATCATCGCCTGTGCAAGAACGGTTGCAGTGGTAGTACCGTCACCGGCAACATCATTTGTCTTTGTGGAAACCTCTTTAATCAGCTGAGCGCCCATATTCTCAAAAGCGTCTTCAAGCTCAATTTCCTTCGCAATAGTCACACCGTCATTGGTGATCAGCGGAGTACCGAACTTTTTGTCCAGCACCACATTGCGTCCCTTAGGGCCAAGGGTAATTTTGACAGTATCTGCGAGCTGGTTGACACCGCGCTCAATAGCCTTACGTGCCTCTTCGCCATAAATAATCTGTTTTGCCATAATAACTGCCTCCTGAAATTATTCAATCACTGCAAGGATGTCATTCTGACGGACGATGGTGTACTCCACATCCTCAAGCTTTACCTTGCTGCCTGTATATTTGCCGACGAGTACCTGCTGGCCGACTTTCACTGTCATCACGACTTCCTTGCCGTCAACCATGCCGCCCGGGCCAACTTCCACTACTTCATAAATCTCCGGCTTCTCCTGTGCACTTTGAGTGAGAAGGATGCCGCCGGCTGTCTTTTCCTCAGCCGCATTCTGCTTCAGAATAACTCTGTCAGCCAATGGATTTAACTTCATCTTGTATAACCTCCAAATTATATTAAACAATCTGAATCCCGTTTCCGAGATGTTAGCACTCAAGCCTCCTGAGTGCTAACATGTTGTATAATACCACATTTCCGAAAAAATGCAAGCATTAAAATGTTGATTTTTTATGAACAATAGCGTTACAATAAAAACGGGTGATGAAAATGAAAAATACGAGTCTGTGCTACATAGAAAACCGCGGACGATATCTGATGATGCACCGCATAAAAAAAGCAATAGATGAAAATAAGGATAAATGGATCGGGATCGGAGGAAAGTTTGAGGCGGGTGAAAGTCCGGAGGATTGTGCTGTTAGGGAGATTAGTGAGGAAACAGGGCTTTGTTTTGGACCTCATGAACTTCGTTTTCATGGAATCGTCACCTTCGTTTCCGACGAATGGGGCACAGAATACATGCATCTCTTTACTGTTCACGCAGATGATAGCAGGCTTTCTGCTTTCCATCCCGAATTTAATGAAGAAGGAGTACTGGATTGGATTCCTGTCAAAGAAGTTGAAAAACTGCCTATCTGGGAAGGTGACAAAATCTTTCTCAGGCTGCTTGCGGATGATGTACCGTTCTTTTCTCTTAAACTTGAATACCAGGGTAATACCCTGGTGAAGCATACACTATATCGATAACAATGCAGGAGGCCAAAGCCTCCTGCATTACTTTTGTTATTGTTTTACTGCTGTTTCTTCTTCTTTCTTCCCAGCAGGATACCTGCCGCTACACCGGAGAAAGCCATCAGCCCTGTCCAGAGCAACAGGCGGCTGCTGTCACCGGTCATTGGTCTGGCAAAAGTTGGTGCAAATGTAACTGAGACAACCTGATTGTCCTGGATATTTTCCAGCGTCAGGCTGGAGATGGATCCTTTTTTAACATTGTTGACCGTACAGTTGTATGGATAATACGAGGTGGAAAGCGGGTTGAAGTACATCGTCAGGCTGTCCCCTTCTTCCACTTCAAAGTATGAGCGGTTCGGAATAACAGACCCGTTATAGGATACCGTGCCGAAAGTATTATAGTAGACATATATCCTGTAAATGTTTTTCCACTTTGCATATAATGTTATATTGCCGGCTGTACCTTTTGGCTGCGAGGCAACCGGAGATCCGGAAAAATCTGCCGACTTATACCAGCCTTCAAAGATAGCGTTGGCTTTGGAAGGGACAGGGTAGACAATGGCAGCATCCTCTGACGTGTATGTCTGAGATACCGGGTCAGCCATAGTCCCGCCGTTCAGTACATAGGTAATGGTATAAATCTCAATATATTTCGCATAGAGATCCAGATTTCCCGCCGTATCAGGTGTAATCACCGCAAACTGGTTTGTGAACGATCCATCAGTATACCAGCCTCTGAAAACATGCCCGCTTTTAGATGCATCGGCAAGAGGTGTGGTTAACCCCCCATTGCCTTCAACATATGTAGCCGGATTGGAAGTACTGTTTGTTCCACCATCCAAATGATACGTTATTGTGTATTCATTGATATAATCTGCATATAATGTCAAACTTCGCTCCATTTCCGGGGTTATTTCTGAAATTGGTATAGTTAATGCAGCATCCTCATACCAGCCTGTAAATCTGGTTCCAGGTTTGATTGCCGGTTCAAAAATGAATGATGTACCCTTTGTATACTTCTCCGGATTCTCAGCGCTGTTTTCACCACCGTTTAATATATAAGTTATTGAATACTCAGGTGCACTGCCGAACATTGCCGTTATAGTAGTATACCCTGATACCGAGTCAAGTGTGATTTCTTCTCTGGCCCCATACGGTGTAGCTATTCCGTTGGATCCTACAGTGACACTGCGAAGTTCCGCCTTTGGTTCTGGGACAAAGGACAGTTCCATATCCTCGCCTTCAGTTATCTGAATTGTTTCATTGTTTCTGTATTTCTCGCCTTCAAACTCAACGACACCGTCTCCGTATACAAAGACATCAACACCAACAAGCTTAAGTTCTTTCCATTGTGCAAGAAATTCAACTTCGTTATCAGCAATATACTCCTCGCCGGCGTTCAGAACCGAATCATTCAGACTGCATTTCCATCCGAGGAATTCATACCCTTCCCGCTCTGCTTTCGGAAGAGTAATTGTAGAGTCTGCTTCGACGGTCTTTATTTCGGATGCTTTTTCTTCGTATCCGTAATCGAAGGTGACAGCAATTTCTTTTGTTTCCTCTATCTTGTCTGAAGTGTCAGCAGTTTCATCTGTCTGCTTCAATACCCCAACAATATCTGATTCAGCTTTTTTAACATTCTGCTCCTGATCCAAATCTGCATTATTCTGAACCTGTTGCTCCAGCTCTTTTTTCTCAGGAGCAACAGTAAGATCAGCAGTATCAGGATCAGCTTTGCTGCCGTTTTCAGAAAGATCTTCGCCGTAGTTTTCTTCTATTCCATACATACCGTTGTGATCTACAGCGTGGTAATTCTGAGCAGCATATGCCGGGTAATGTGCAAATAAACCTCCTGTCAGAAGTATTTTTCCTACAGAATCGCTTTCTGAGTATTCTTCATTCCCGGATTCGTTCCAGGAAACATAGCGTTTAACCAGCTCTTCCCCTTCATCATTGATAAAAGTTCCGCCTTCAATAATCAGCAGAGGCAGCTCGTCATCACCATCAAGCAGGTTATCCTGTTCCTGTTCTACAGCAAGCGTTCCATGAAACATTCCTTCTCTTACCGTTGTGGTACCGGATGCAAAATCAACTGTGACATCACCATCTTTTAAGTGATACGCTCTGGTGATCAAATCCCCATCGAAAAAACCTTCCCCAAGTATAGTAAGGCAGCCGTAGTTGACCATCTCTCCCGAAAAACCGTATCCGTTCAGACTGATGGTTATACTCTGGTTTTTGCCGATCTTTACGTCTTCCTCGACCGGCTCATGGAGATAAATATCGGAATCCTGTTCTCCGGCAGCGTCGATTGCCTCCTGAAGAGATTCATAGCCTTCTTCATTGAGATAGACTGCAATATGTTTCTCATCTTCAGGGATTTCAGTGAAAACCGGCTTCTTTTCATCTTCTTCATTATTATTGGGAGCATCTGTTGATATCTCTTCATGAGTAGCTTCATCAGTGGGATTCTCTGATACAGTTACCGGCTGGATATAATTGTTCTCTGTGCCAGGATTTGGATCTGGATCCGGGTCTGGGTCTGGCTCCGGATCTGGGTCTGGCTCCGGGTCCGGATCAGGTTCCGGATCAGGTTCCGGGTCAGGATCAGGATCTGGCTCCGGATCTGGCTCCGGATCTGGATCAGGCTCTGACTCAGAAGTTTTATCCGCGAGGTTCTCTGTAATTACGTTCTCAATATTCTCTGCTGGATCTCCGCCTTCAGAGGCAAAAGAAGCCCCGGACAGGAACGAAGCGAACATACAGACAGCAAGAAATACTGCCAGAACTTTCTTTATAAACATCACATCATTCCTCCAAAAGGAATAGTATCATTAATATTTGAATATTATACTCGCCCGGCAGGAAAAGTCCATAAGCCGGGCGATTCTTTCACAAATTGTTCACTCCTCCTGGAGGCCATGATTGTATATCTTTTTTTCCAAAGAGAAAATTTTGTCGCTGAAACACTCTTTTTCAATTGTTTCAAGGTTTTCTGCATAGATTTCCATTCTACTGTCGATCAGATCAATATAGGACAGCAGCTCTGCCTCTGCAATACACGGAATAACCGCTGCTCCGTACTCCGGTTTCCCGTGATGAGAGAGGACCATGTGTCTCAGCATCAGCAGCTTATCCTCCGGGATTCCCATTTCCCTGCCGAGCTGTGTAATCTCCTCGTCCTCCAGCACCAGATGCCCGATCAGCATGCCTTCTACCGTTTTATCTGTAACCAGACCAAGCTCTGAGCACGCATATTCCTTTTCCTTGGCAAAATCATGCAGAAGTGTTCCAGCCAGCAGCAGACTTCGGTTGACAACAGTCGGGTATATTTCCGTCGCAAGGAAATCCGCAATCCGGAGCATGGAAGAGGTGTGCATCAGCAATCCTGAAAGAAAGCTGTGGTGGACGTTTTTGGCTGCCGGAAGTTTTCCGAACGCCGCCAGGTGCCTGTCAAGCATCACTTCGCTGATTTTCCGGAAGTCTGTATCCTCCATAGATGCAATTACATCCTGTACATATTCCATTTCCTTGACGGAGTCTATCGGCGCCGTGGGGACAAGATCTTCCGGAACATAACTGTCACTGCTCTCGGCAAAGCGGAACTTCCGGATGTTCATCTGCAGGTTCTCGCGAAATTCAGTTATTTCTCCCCGTACTTTTACAACCCGTCCTTCATCGGCACTTGACATCTTTCCGGAAAAATCCCACATTTTTGCTTCCATTGTTCCGGAAGCATCCGCCAGTGTAGCATTGAGATAAGGTTTCCCGTTGGCTGCCGTACGGACAGAAGCTGATTTCAGCAAATAAAAGCCTTCAATCACATCACCGGCAGCCATATAAGCGAGCTGTTTCTGATATTCCATTTACTGATGCTCCTTTTTCTTCAGCTTTCGCAAGCAGCAGGCAGCCGCGGCAAGAGAAAGCAGAGATACTGATGTAAATGCTGTCAGTGGAATATCCCCGGTTCTTGGGGCATCTCTGACCGACTGTATGTAGATCGTTTTGGAAAGTGTTCCGTACCCGCTGTAAGAAAGCGTCATGGTATGTGTTCCGTGGCTGAGCCTGGCCATATACTCTCTCGTGAAGGTGATCAGAGTTTTCCCTTCTGAATCGCTCACGGTATAATTCCGCTGGCCAGCTGTTGAGAGCTGAGGTATGTAAACGCCGTCAATATAAACGCCGAGCAGTTCACTTACTTTTCCGGTACAGCGCACTGTGAAGGTGTTTGACCAGTCATAATACCAGACACCGCTGTTGTCAATATAATCAATATATATGGATGTATCACCGCCTATACCGCTGACGGTAACACGGCAGTACGCTGATATACCGTTCTTCGTACTCGCTGAAATCACTGCGACACCGTTGCCTACAGAAGTTATATACAGCTCCTGTTCCTCTTCGGATACTTCGAAACGAACAATGCTGCCTGTTGCGTCCGTGCATTTCCATGTCAGCTCTGTGCCCCCGGTTCCCTGAGGGCTGAACCAGTACTTCACTGTTCTCAATCCGTATTTTGTGCTAAGTGACACATTTTCCTGGTCAAAATGAATACCTGTTACAGTTCCGGAACCGCCCTTTACGGTAACAATGCAGGCTGCAGAATCCGTTTCAGCATTTGCCGGATTATAGGCCTTAGCTGTAATGGTTGCTGTTCCGGCAGATACACCGGTAACCGTACCGGTAATCTGGTCCACCGTAACATTCGGAGTACTGCTGAACCACTTGATGGAATACCCGTTTGGAACAGCCGCGCTGATCCTTTGCGATTCTCCAACCCTGAGGGTCAGTTCAGAAGGTGTCAGAATCAGGCTTCTGGAACGGATGAATACATATTTTTTCAGATAATTGGCAGCAACCGTACTGTCAGCTTCAACTTCCGCAGTAATAAGGTCAGAAACCCTTATCACAGGCTGATAGCCGCCCGAAAACACAGGAGCTGACGAAAAAGCGGAGCTCATTCCTTCCGAAAGAACTTCTCCACCGGAAACCGTCACACTGGCTGTAATTCCTACAGAGCCGGCTGAACCCGAAGACGCGCGCGCATCCAGTGAACCACCTGCAACAGAGAGCTTTGCAGCAGCGATGCCGCGGCTGACTCCGCCTGAAGCGGTTCCGCTCTTTACACTCAGATTCCCCCATGAGGCAATGTCCCCGGAACAGTAAAGTGCCGTGCTCTCCCCCCAGGCGTTTCCGGATGTCATGGTCGCCTTTCCGCGGACAGAAAAGCCGCCCGCTGCCATTCCGCGGCTGGTCGAAGAGGCACCTTGTCCGACTGCAGTCAGGGTTGCTGCATATTCTACCATGGCGTTCCCGGAAACATAGACGCCTGTACTGTTTCCTCCGGTATAGCAATCGCCCCCTGTAGCAGTCACTTCTCCACCGGAGACTGAGCTGGCTGCCTTTACTGCCATTGTATTGCAGCGGATACCATAAGACTCTGCTGCATTTCCTCCTGTAGCAGTCAGTTTCCCACTGACTTCCAGATAACCAGCCACGTCCACACCCGCACTCAGTGTTGTACCACTGGATGATTGAGCATAAACGTTTGCTCCATTGCTGATTGTCAGGCTTGCCCCTTCCACATAGATCGCCCTGCTATTCTCTGATGCCGGTGCTGTAACAGTCAGCTGATCAGTTGAGGAGTAAGAACTGAGCGTGAGTGCTGCGCTGCTGTGAATTGTTTGTATATGATTATTACTTCCGGTGAAAAGAATGGTAAGAGGAGTATTTATTTCAATACTTCCTACATTGGCATTGTTTAGCATTAGCATGCTGCGGTCCGGAAAATATCTAATTGTACCTCCGTTTTCCAGCACATCATCTTTATTGCCGTCTGTGACAGCGATATTATCGACCACAATGGCAAAAGACTTGCTGATACTAATTATTAGATTTACGTTTGAACACAGGGTTGTAGGAGCCGTAAAACGGTATTGTGTTTCACTATCCTTTGTATAGGTATTGCAGGACTCCGGATAACCATTATAATCATATTGCGAATTACACTCGAAATGTGTAATTCTGTATCCTGACGGAATATTTGCCGTAACAACGACTTCCTGGCCTCCAGCGATGGCATCTCCGTTTTTTACGCGTACATTATTCACGAGTACTGCAATGTATGGATCAGCTTCCGTATTCCAGGTCAGAATATAGCCACCCCTTACGCCCTCAAACAAAGTATTCGCAGTAAATCCCTGATCCAACTGAATTGAGTTTTCCGGTAAAATCTGCTGAGAAAAGCTCTGTTGAAAAGGATTTTCTGTCTGAGGCTGCAAAGTCTGCCACTGCTGGGGTGGTTCAGATGCATCTATTGTAAATCCGTCCAGATTGAAGGTCATTTCGCTGTTCATAGCGTGCGCAGCTGTGCTCATCCCCGCCAAAAGGCAGATTATGAGCCACAGAAGAAGTATCTCTTTGATTTTGGCAGTCATTGAATAACCACTTCCCGTCAGCAGTGTACAATCAGGTTATTTTATTCTACCACCTTTTTAAAATTATGTAAACAGCTTTATGTATCAAAAAACTCCGGCTGTTCAGGCCGGAGGTAAACAATAGTATTCAGGAAAAGAATATCCAGACCAGTGCCGGAAGCGTAATCATGGAAAGTGCTGTGCTGAGCATGATACATTCTGAGGGATATTCCGGATCATAGCCATACTGAATTGACAACGGTGTAGAGAGAACACCACAGGGGCAGGCAGCCACAATGACCAGGGACACCAACAACGGCTGGTTCATGGTGAAGGGACGAAGCAGAAAATAGGTCAGCAATGGTGCCACGATCAGTCGTACCAGATTGATCAGATAGAGCTTTTTCTTCGAAAACGCTTCACTCAGGCTGACATTTCCAAGTGTAGCTCCGATCACCAGCATGGAGATAGGTACTGTTGCCGATGCAACCGAGCCAAGCAAATCCGATACGATTTTCGGTACATGAAGATCAATTACAAAAATCAGGAGAGACAACAGGGCTGAAATCAGCGGTGCAGAGATCATTTCCTTCAACCGGATACCTTTTTTCCCCTTTCCATGTCTCAGTGCCCACATTCCCCAGGTATACAGCAGAATATTAAACGGGACGCTGGAAAGGCCGACATAAAACACTCCTTCACTTCCGCATAAAGCCTGCGCCACTGGCATTCCGACATACAGGCTGTTCACAACACTGATCAGCAAAAAAGTCTGAACAGCTGTTTGATCATGATCAAAACGAGAGAATATCATCCCCAGCACATAGCATAATACCATCACCACGGTCATAAACAGCAGCGCCATCCACAGCTCATTGTTGGGGAGTGACGGGCGTTCGCCGAGCACTGAGTTGAGTATGGACGCCACCAGGAATACGTTCAGGAGCAGCCAGCTGGCCGATTTTGAAAAATCCTTGCTGAGAAAGCCTTTGCGGGATGCAAAATACCCTATCAGCAGTAGGATGATAAACAGAACCATTTTTGAAAGAAGTGCAGTAAAATTCATTTTTATCAGTTCTCTCCCTTTGAAGTGAAGCTATTCTACACTTATTTGGCAACGAACGCAATACAAATTTATAGTGTACTTTATCAAAAAATAGTGTATAATAATAAGAACTCACTATCTTACAGAAAGGGGCTGTCAGATGGACGAAAACAGAATAACGGAATCACCTGCTACAGAAGATTCTCTGCCCCCCGAGAAGCCTGCAGAAGCGCAACCTTCAAAAAAGCAGCTTGAGAGCAGGTTGATTAGCAGTTTCAAAAAAGAAGCCCGTTCAGAAGCATCTCTGTACCTTAGAGAGAAAAAGGCTATCACTGATCCGGAGTCAAAAAAAGCATTCCGCAGAAAATGGCGACAGCGTAAGAAAGAGTTCCGGTCTGAACTGAAAAAAGCAGATTCTTCAGAGAAAAAAGCCAGAAAAAAGGCACGAAAGATTTTTCTTCACCGGATTCATCGTACACGGCGTTTTTGGAATGCCTTGATTGCGGCTGTTCTTCTGTTCAGCCTGGTTTTCTTCGGTCTCCCCTCAGCCAAAATGCTCTGGAATACGAAAAAAAGCCAGACGTTTTATGATTCCGGTTCGGAAGCGGAAATTGCCCGTGCAGCCGGTTATCTGCTCTCGGAGGAAATCTGTGAAGAAGGTATTGTCCTTCTGCAGAACCGTGACGGTTTTCTTCCGCTTGAAGATAAAAAACTGAATGTGTTCGGTGATGATGCTTCTGTACCTGATGTTTTTTCCCGCAGTCTTGTTTCTTCTCTGAATGCAAAAGGAATTGACATTAACAAAGAACTGATGTCTTTTTACGCAGGATCTTCTTCTGATTCCCCTGCAAAACCTGCGAATATTCTTTCCCGTATTGGCACACGGTTTTTTCCGGGAAAAACCGAGAACACCTGGCGGGCAGTCAGCAGCAGCCTGATGCGGCAGGCAAAGGAGTATTCCTCTCAGGCTCTGATAGTTCTGTCTGCGGAAGCAACAAATGGAAAAGACTGTTCGCTCTCTCAGCTTCAGCCGATGAAGGGCAGCTCTGAGCGCGCGAAGCTGATTGACGATGTGTGCAAAGAATTTGCTCACGTGATTCTGGTTATCCGTTCAGCCAACCCTATGGAGCTGGGTTTTATTACCGATTATAACAGCATAGATGCCGTCATCTGGGTAGGGGGAGGAAACGTCTCCTGGTCCGCATTGGCATCCGTCCTGGTCGGTGAAGTCAACCCTTCAGGGCGGACAGTCGATACCTGGGCTCTCTCCCTTGAAACTGAGCCTGCCTATAACGCAAGCAGCAGCAGTTACTATGCCAATATCAGTGATCTTCATCTTCTCCAGTACAGCGAAGGCATCTACATGGGTTACCGCTACTACGAAACCCGGTTTGGGAATGACAAAGCTGCCTATGAGGAAAACGTGTTGTATCCATTCGGCTTTGGTCTTTCATATACGGATTTCACAGAGGAACTCATCTCGCTCACAGAAGAAGATGATGTCCTGACTGCAGAAATCAGCATCCGGAACACCGGCGATAAAGCAGGAAAAGATGTTGCAGAGCTCTATTTTATGCCTCCCTATACGGATGAAAAAAGTGTTGAAAAGTCTGTAATATCTCTCGCCGGCTTTGCGAAGACCGCACTTCTGAATCCCGGTGAAGAAGAAACTGTCAGAATATCATTCTCTGTCCGGGATATGGCTTCCTGGTCCACAGCAAAAGGTGCTTATATTCTGGATGCCGGAAACTACAGGATTGTCATCGGAAGCGATGTCCATCAGGCTTTGCTTTCGGATTCTTTTGAAACCTATACCGTAAAGGAACCTGTCATCTATAGCACTGACTCATCCACCGGATGT
>JAEEGI010009859.1_pt1 | contig 20830 bp, 9 predicted proteins | sample 8958751 | NCBI WGS metagenome assembly JAEEGI01 (sample SAMN16246545, study PRJNA631951) | gut metagenome | biome: gut microbiome; feature: rumen; material: KS-attached | host: Bos | place: Iran: Karaj | collected 2018-10 | reverse complement strand
CATGTTGTCATTGGCCAGTATCTTTTCCAACAGTTCTGTCATTGCTTTGTGTGCTCTCTCCTTTCCGTTTCCATGGATTCGCCCTAAGTTGTGCGGTATATGCTCATTTACGTTTCGCCCTTTCCGCTGTCAGGTATTCCATGGGGCATACATTTGATTACACGGTTACATTGTTTAGCCCTTTGGCAAGTCCCATTTCAGAGCCATGCCTACTACGGCCTCTGCTGACTTCTCACAGTTCGTTGTTACTACGGCTAATGAGACCGCCTGTGAGACCTCGCGGGATAAGCCTGCCAGTCTTTCCTCGTCTACCTGCCTGATTTACGCCTACGGGTTACGGTTGCCTTTAGGACTTCACTGCCATTGGCCAGCTTATCCACCGCAAACGCCTTAATATCAGGTTTCTGTTCGTCAGGCTACGATTTCGCTATCCCTTCTTCGCGCCTACGCCTCGCAGTATAAACCTTGGGAGTCGCTATGGGGTTCGTCGGCAACTACGCCCCTTGTGGACTTTCACCACAGACTGACGGCATGCCCGTCATACCAATAAACCGGCGGGGCCGTAAGACCCGCCGGCTGTTGTACCTTAGCTGATCAAAGACGTCGAACATCATTGTCTTTTTCGTTTCGCAAAGAACCTGTTGTCGTAATTGGTTTAGTTCTCGTCGTCATCTTCATCGTCGTCGTCGTCGTCATCGTTATTGTCATTATTGACGTTGTGAACCACATTCTTGCGCGCATCGGCTATCATAGCGTCAGCCTTATTCTTGTTTATGTTTAACTTCTCAAACAGCTTCTTAAGATCCTCCTCCGTCATATACTTTCCGGCCAGAAGGGCGTTAAGCTCGTTTAACTGACGTTTGGCATCATTGATATCCTTTTGCTGCTGTTTGGCCCTTTGAGCATTTTTGGATGTAACCGTCTTATTAGCCTTTTCCTGAAGCCGCCTGTACATTCTGTCAAACTCTCTGAGCACATTGGCAAGATCAGCTGCTTTCATATTGGACAGGTCTATCAATCTGCCGTTTTGATCATCACCCTTACGAAGCTCCTTATTACTGTAAAACGCGGATCTTTGAATCTTAACTGTCTTGGAATCCCGGGATTCGCCCGTAGCGGTTTTGCCGCTGTTTCCGCCAAACATTCCCTTGACTTTGACCATTCCCTTGGGAGCGGAATTCTCGATACCTATGAGCATGCCTCCGCAGGTATTTGCGTCGCCTTTGAGATAACGCTGGTACATATGCCCGTATTTGCCCTGATCATCTATCATCTGATCATCACTGAATCTCTTGCCCATACCGCCTATAGCCAGATCCATTCCGTAGTTATCGGTATATGTAGATTGTATCTCGCCTTGCTGGTTAGCTTTATTTACTTCTGTGAACTCAGAGTTATTATCCTGCGTTTTACGCCTGTTGATATCATACGTCGCATATCGGCCGTACATCTGGTCTGCGGCGTCTCCCTGCCATGCACTGAATAATTCATTCTGCTGCGCTTCATTGCCGGCCGGAAGAGATACGCCTATTCTGTAGCCATGCGCCAAAGCTTCCGAGATAGTGCTGTCATAGGTCTTCGTCTGTTTTTTATTATTATCCGTATCAGTCTGCTTGAAATTACCAAGCTGCATCAGGAACATCATCTTGGCAAAATGACGCTGTTTTATCTCATTGTCCCTTATCATCTCATCAGCCGACTTAACACCGCTGAGCTTTTTCTTGAAGAAGCCGGGATTAAACTTTTGTCTGAGTCTGTTCTTCTCTGTATCAGACAACGGAGCCTGAGTCTGAAGGATCAGCATGCTGTTTAAATACTCATCATACTTTTTAAGAGCAGCCGTAACGTCATTGCCTTTTTTATCCTTGGCTTTGCGCCTGATAAGAAGGTTCAGACCATATCTGAATACTGGATCCTTGGTCTTTGTATTAAGTTTGGATCTGATATTGTCATTCAATTCCATAAACTTGCCGGACCTTTCGTATTCCTGCTTGAGTTCATCTATGGAATTGATGAATTCCGTTACGCTCTTCTGGGCGAAATACTCCTTCATGAAGTTGGACAGATGGGCAAACTTGCTGTAATCCTTTTTCTTCTTGAGCATCGCCTCTAAAGCGGCGTTTCTCTTCGCCAGATCGGTTTCCTTGTTTGCGGAGAGAGTACTGTTAAACCTCTGCTCTCCCTTCTTCAGGTTCATCCGAAGTCCGGTCTCAATAGTCTTAACATCCACTGCCGTAAGGATCCATCCGGTATTATCGGCCTTCTCTTTACCGGATTCGATCTTATCAAGCTTGTTATCATAATCTGCGCTTAATACGTCGAATGCCGTAGCCTTGATCTTTTCATCCTTTTTCTTTGACTCTTTGATATCTCCTGAATTTTGGATCTTTTGATCAAAAGCCAGAGATTTTTCATATAGATTGTCGCGTACAGCTTCATCCTTATAACCGGAGTACTTGAAGTTGTTTTTCTCATTCCACTTGATTCTGTCTAGTGATTTCTTTTCTTCTTCGGTAATCTCCTCAGGCTTTTTAGCCTCAATATTTACGAACTCCTTTAATCTCTTTTCAAATCGTTCTTTCTCCTGCTGTTCGAGTTTTTTCCTCTGTTCCTCCTTTTTCTTTGCTGCTTCTTCCTGTAACTTCTTCTGCTGCTTGTCCAGTTTATCCTTTACTTTCAGCGCAGGGATCCGTTGTTTATAGGATTCCATATTTTTCTTTTCTGTGCGGCGTTTGCTTGCGATCGATTTATCTGCATCCTTATACATCGCATTAAGCGCCTTTTTCTCGTTTTCATTCAGATTCTTTTCAAGACCAAATACCTTACGCCTCTCCTGCATCTTCTTTTCTTCATTTGCAACATTAGTCTTGTTGTTCAGATGCTTGGGCACATATATCTTTTCCTGCATATATTTATCAAGGACGTCTTTGGGCTCACGATACTTATTGGGAAATCCCTTCTCGTCAAGGTTTGCGGTATCCTCGTATTCAAGACCCAGATTCTGCATCATTTTCTCAGTGCTGCTCGCATCCACGGTTTCTTTCAATACGGAGTATTTAAGTTTACCGTTTTCATCATAGGAATATCCGTATTTTTGCTCCAGTTCCTCTTTATCCGGGCCGTCCAGTTTCTTCAGATAGGATAATTCAAGCGTATATGACTCATGGATCTCATTGGTACTCTCCCATTCGTTGATAAACTGATCCACATCGAAGCTGACTTCCCCTTCTCCGAATTTAGAGTATGCGGAATCTCTGCATATGATCTTATTATCCTTTACTCCTATGATAGTGCGATAGTGTCCCGGAAGATGCAGCGATATAGGACATTTTTCCGTATCGATAAGGTTCTGTATCTTCTTAAAGAGCAGATGCACAAGTTTTCTCTTACGATCCTGTTTTTTGACTTCTTTAAAATCTGCGTCGTTTACATTTGCGGAGAATCTTAAGTATTTCACGCCGGTAGCCGGCATATTCTCAAGGAATCTGTCCACGTTCTGATACAGGTTGCCATAACCGCCACCGGGTTTAAGATACCTCTGTATACTTTTGTATTCCTTGTTCAATCCTCCATCAAGCTGTTTGCCCTCGTTCTTCATGTTGAATTCGGATATCGGATTGATCTTCTCCAGATTCTTAGGATGAACGAAGGTTCCCTGATCAACCTTGATCTGAGGATTCTTAAGCACGGTATTGATATGATAATTGGCGATAACGCTTCCCGACGTTGCCCAACAGCTTGCGCCATACCACTGTGTTAAGTTCGGTGCGTTAGTATGGATATCGGGAATCTCGGTATCAGGGATCTTTTCTGCGGGATCGACTTTATCAAGATCTGCAAGTATCTTTGTATTATTTGCTTTTTTAAATTCTCTTTCCGCAGTTGTCCTCCATGAGTCAAGTAAGTGCCTGATCTTTCTCCTTGTTATGGGATTGGCATTTTTATTATTGAGTGTGTCATAGGCAAGTTTTTTATCCCATTTTCGTCTGAATTCATCTATCTGTTTGAGAGACACATTCTCGTCCTTGGGCATCTCATTTAAGAACCACTTGATAAGACCCTCGTCCTCACGAGGAATAGTAGTATCCTCATCTTTTTTCTTATTGGACTGAATATCTTTATATTGTTCCACATTCTGATCATAACGATCCGAAAAAAGGTTAAGGAAATCCTTGATAAATACGGTCTTCTTATCCTGGTCCTGTTCATGATCCGTTGTATAGTTCACAAGGTATTCAGTTATAGCAAAAGTATCCTTTACGCCGATACAATCCTTAAGGATCGCCTGTAAGCTGCCCTCTTGAAGCTCGGGCTCATCATCATGAACTTTGCCATATAACGCTTTCTCTTCCTCATTAAACTGGGATTCATCTACAACAAAACCTCCGCTTAGCAGCTTCTCCTTGATGTATCCCATCTCCTGTTCAAGATTATCTTCATTGATCTGGGTCTTGTAGGCTTCCAGTTCTTCGGTCTGATTGTTTTCTTCACCCTTCTTAACGATCCTGATCTCATTGATCTGCTTACCCTTGAGCCAATACTCAAGTTCAGGACGTATTGTATCCCATGTGACATCTGACACATTCTTGGCAAGCTTATAAATACTTATAATATATTTGGCAAGTCCAACTATACTCTTGTCTTCGCCGTCTTTGATAGCAGCGCCTGAATTGATACGTTTAGTGTGAAAATCAGTTGTTATAACAGGTTTATACTGTTGTTCATGTATCTCCTCTTCGTGATGTTCCTCTTCGTGGTGTTCCTGTTCATTGATGATATTCTGATCTACGATAATATGTTGATCATCCTTGTTGTTCAGGATTATATTTTCGTTTTTCTTATCGTTGATCAGGTTTTCATCTTTGTTTTCCTGTTCGTTTTTCTTATCGTTGATCAGGTTTTCATCTTTGTGTAAATCACGGTCCCCGCCGGCGCCGCCATTTTGTTGATCGCGCTGTTCTCCCTTTTTGCGGACACGGAAATTGGTGACTGTGTGGCTCCTCTTGATCCCTACGGTACCATCATTCCCCTCGCCTCTTTTGATATTGTTATTTATTGTTCTTCTTTGCAGTTCGTTTTCATTGTCGTTATTGTCATTATTGTCGTCGTTATTGTCGTTATTGTCGTTATTGTTATTATCTTCATGAAGCGTCTGTCTGTGTTCGAGATTATTTTCCTTTTCATCATTATTCGGATTCTGATCCTGTTCTCCTCTTTTTTGCCGTCTTGCCTTTTCCGCATCGGCGAGAGACTTGAATTTAGCCATATCGAGAACGTTGTTTGACTTCTTTATCTTCGCCCTATTAAGGATACCTTCAAGCGACATATCATGCTGTGGATCTTCATTCATCTCGTCCTCGGTGAAAGCCTTCTCAAGTTCTTTGGTGTTGACATCAAGAAGTATTTTATCCAATGCTCTGCGCTCAACCTTCAGCCTGGTATAATCGCTGTCAAAGTGGTTACGCATCTTTTCCGCACGGTTCTTTCCCTGCATCGCGTTTATGATCTGTTTTTCCTTTTCCGATAAAGCAATTCCTTCAGGAACATTACCTCCCTTACACAGACCGCTGATCTGAAACGACCTGTACTGTTCTACCTGGTTGATCACAAACCGGCATCTGATATTAAGGTTCATATAAAGCTCTTCGAATTTCGTTTTCTCTTCCTTGCTCAGAATCTCTTTGAACCTTTCAATACCGTTTTTCTCGGCTTTTTTTGTAGAGTAATATTTCGTATTGAAAAGCTCTGTTTCCGCAAGATATTGATTCCTGAAATCGATCAGTTCCTTAATGTTTTCCTCTTTTTTGAGATTTGCCGGATTGGAAAGCATCTGTTGAAGCTCTCTGGCTTTCTGGTCCTGTTTGAGCAAGGTCTCTTTTATGAGAGTAAACATCTCTTCTTCCGTCCTGGGAATCTGAATTTTAACACTCTCATCGCCATTATGGTCTCCTATACGGTTTAAATTGGCGAGAACACTCTTTTTGACGCGAGCCGTACTACGGATCTCTTTAGTGACCCATCCTTCGGCTAAATCCTTGTTTACAGTATTATCATCAAACTTTACTTCCCTTATCGAGGCGTCTTCCAAGATATTCTTACCGGAAGCAGACAGTGCTTTGTTATTGAACACATGGCTTATTGCGTTTACATATCCTCTTGAACGTTCAAGAAGCACTAACAGCCTGAATTTATCACGTTCTATTCCTGCCTGTATGCGTCTTCCGAGATCCTTTGAACCAAGCACTTCATCCGACTTGAGCGCCTGCTCGGATTTATCCAGTCTGTCTGACACCTCGTCTATGAGAGTGCTGATCTTGGATGCGCGCTCTACAAGTTCGTCCCCCAACTCTTTATTATATATATAATCCTCGGTGGAACCTGCCTTTAACCTGCACTTTTCTATTGTCTCTCTTATCTTGTACCTGTCCTTGACCTTTTTTCCCTGGTTTTCTTCATTCTCATTATTATTCTGAAGCTTGATCGAATCATACAGGGCTTTCTCACGATCCGCCCAGTATTTTTCATTTTTTTTCTGCAGGTCACGCTTCTCCGCGATGGTGCGTAAGGACATATTCTGTCTTAAGTTGCTTAACTGTTCTTTGTACGCGTTGCCGTTTCCTGCCAGAATATTCCTCTTGAAGAAGGATTTTTCCTTATAGGTGAAACCTGCGTTATCAAGACCTGCTTTGATATCGGAATTGAGAGTCTGAGTCAGGAGCTTTATCATTGTGAATCCGACATCGCCATTTTGATCGTCTGCGTCATCATTTCCTTCTTTTGCGCGATTTCTTTTTTCCTTCGGATGAAGCTCGGTCATCAGCTTCTCTACCTCATCGGCGGCCGCTAAGGGATGCTTGGGATCATAACTGATATCCGCAAGCCTGTCGACAGCGTCAAATCTGTCCCTGATCTGCATCGCGCGGTCAAAGGTATAGGGTAGAGCTTCAGGATCAAGAGTCTTATCCGGAGTCATGTTCACGGAATGAACAGTATCCATAACCGCATTTTTGATAGCAGTAAGGGGATCCGCCATAACCAGTCTCAGATAAGCCTTGTACGCCTCGATAGATTCTTTCGTGATCTGAACCTCTCCCGTAAGATTGTCCTTCTCTGTGGGGATCGCTTCAAGGGCCGGGGCAAGCTTAAGGATACTGGTCTTATATCCGTTGATAATCTCTTTTTTATCTTCATTCAGCTTATCGATCTCATCCTGCTTGAAATTCTGCGCCTCAAGTTCCTTCTTCTTGGCGCATATAGCCATATAACGTCTGGTGCTCTTCATATAATCCAATGTATGAGCGCCGGGTTTATTGTTTTTCAACTGAAGATTAAACTCGGTTTCATTACCATAAGCCTTCATGGAATTTTCCCAGGAAGCCTTAAGGGCAGTACTGTATTTTGTCTTGCCGCCCTTTTGGAAATACGCCAGTTTTTCGTTCTCATTTTTGATATCCGTCTCATCAAAGGACTTTGGTTTTCTTATCTGTTCGTAGATAGCACCTGCGTTCCTGGACACTTTGGCGATCTTGTTTCTGAAGTTAACCTGCAGGTTAACCTCCGTATTGATAAAGTTCTCATCATACATGACAGGATCATACTGAGGCTCCGCCTGATTATCCACCATCCCTTTTGAAGCCTTGGTAATGATCTGGTTTAAATGAGACTGCTGTTTACCCAGTTTCTGCTTAAATCCATCCATACCGATTAACCCTCGTTCTCTTCTTCCATCAGATCTTCAAACGTTCTTCCGTTCCATAACGCGATGTATATTCCGGTACCATCCAGATCTTCCTCTGTGATATCAAACAACCCGGTCGATTCCAAAAACTCCCTTACAGGTTCGCCGTCTTCATCAACAGGGATCCATGATATGAGTTTCTGCGCATCTTCAAAGGACTGAAATTCCGAAGTCAGTGCGCCGATCATTGCCGTACCGATCCCGTTATGCCTGAGTTCAGGAACAACTCTCATCCAATTTATACGCATAAATCCGGCTTCGGGCACAAGAATCAGCACGCCCACAAGGATATTTTCAGGAGTAAATGCGCCGAACACGGTTGCTGCGTCTTCATTAAGCGCTTCTTCGGGCGCAAGATCCATCGCCGAAGTTAATAAATCCGGATCGTTATGCACATCCAATAATGCTATCTGTACAGGGAACATATCATCCTCCTTATACCCATTTTCTGATCTAAGCAGCAGGTATATTATCTTTTACGTTCTTCTTTGCGTCCAGGTTCTTAGGCATGTATATACTCTCTTTGCCGAACATAGCCATCAGCGAATCCGTTTTTTCTTCTTTTAAGTCAAATTCAACTCCAAGATTATGCAGCATATGCTCGGGATTTGAAACGTAATTATTTTTGTCCTCTTCGTTTTCAAACGGACGCTGAGCGGTGATCTTACCTTCTCCATCGTATAACTCGCCATTGGCTCCTGTGTTATAATCCTCAACGACCTTCCTTTTCTTATCATCACTTAAATATTGCAGGGCCGTTATCTCGACAGTCCCCCACGCAATTATGTCCGCCGGCGTCATTTCCACATCCTCATCAAGAGGATCGCTGGTGGAACTTCTGAGTATTATCCTGCCGTTTCTGACGCCTATGAGCGTAAAATAATGGCCGGGTTTTAAGATCGATATAGGTCCCCCTGCGTTTTGAAGCTCTGTCTGGATCTTCTTAAGCAGTCTGTCCTCTATCATCTTCTTGCTTTCCGGATCCGCAAGCATGGGATTGCTGCTGTCGAAATTGAGTACGATACGTTTCAGGGCGGTATCCGACAGATTCCTTAAGAACAGATCGGCCATGACGTAGGTATTGTTCATTTTGCCTCCATTCATGGACTCCTGATGTTCTTTTAAGGCATCATCAAAGAGTAACGTTACATCCGGATCGTTCTTGGCATCAATATAATCGCTTGTATCTTTACTCATGATAAGATTATTTATATCAAGGAATGTTCTCTTTTTATCGAATGAGGGATTATTCGCGCCCAGGCCCCTGATATGGTGATGGTCTTTATAATAATTGGCAGTATATGTAGATGTACATGCCCAGCATGTAAAATCACCACGCTGTTCTACATCGTAGTTTTTCGCATTATACACAACGTTTTCAACATTCCCGACCTGCTCCTGCCTCATCTTCATCTCGATCTCAGTTGTTTTGAGGGCCATTTTCCACGCCTCATTAAAGGCGTTAATGGCTACCTTGTAATCGTCAAGAATATCTTCTGAGATCCGTCCGTATAAAGCGGCGCACTCTTCCTGGCTTTTTCCTTCCTTTACGGCATCCTGATATTGTTTTAATTTTTCGGCAAAAATCGAATCGGGCGGAGGTAACTGTTCCGGTAAATGCCTGGTCACTTCATCATCGGTCACTTTTTTAATATCCTTATTCTCGAATTTCGCGATCTGAGCCTTATAAAACCTCTTCATCTGCGGAACGAGCTGTGCCTTGTAACTCTTAAGCAGATGTCTTGTAAATACCGATTTCTTGTCGTTACCCTGAATGGGACCGTATTTCTGCTCATATTCCTTTTCAGGATCAAGCGTAGTAAGCATTACCACCTTACCGGCAACATCCTTCTTCCATTCTTTCTCATCCTGGGGATTGGGATTAGGGCCGCCACCGTTTTCTCTCCGTCGTTCTTCCTCTCTTCTGCGCTCTTCCTCTCTTTGTCTCTCTTCCTCTCTTTCGCGCTCTTCTCTTTGACGTTCCTCTTCTTTTTTCCGTTCTTCCTCTTCCTTCTCTCTTTTTATCCGTTCTTCTCTTTCCTTCTTTTCGCGCTCTTTTTCTTCTTTTCTTCTCTGCTTTATATCATCGAGCTTCGGAATATCAAGCACTTCCTTTTCCTTATCGAACGTGTCCATATTGACAGAGTCTAAGATTTCTTCAAATGTCTCCACATCGAGCAAAGCATCCAATTCATCATTATCCTCAGCTTCCTGTCTCTCCTTGACCTTCTCCATCTCGGCTTTGTTTATCTCGTTGGTCAGGATCTCCAGATACTTGGTAAGATAGGCCTTGTGATCCTTAAACTGCAGCTCAAGTCCGGCTTCAAGCCTGTGTATTTTTTGGGATTTAACTACAGCCTCGGCCTTTTCACGCGCTGAGAACTCCATTCCCTCAAGATCATCGCCGCCATCCATCAGTTTAATGATCTTGTCGTCACGATAACGATCCACGTAAGAATTGATATAATTGGTTTTAATGTTTGTTTCAATGAGCACTTTGTTAAAAATATCATGCTGTTCTTTAGTCATTGATTCGTGGAAATAAGACAGGACGACTTTGCCATCTACAGCGTAACCCTGCAGCTTTTCCAAGGCGTGGCTCCTTCTTCTGAACTCGATCATCTCCTTCATCAGACCCTTTTTGGCTTCAGCTCCGGCGCCTCTTAATCTGGTCAGAATACTGTCGGCATCCTGTTTTTGTTTGATCATGGCGTTCTTTATCGTCTCCGCGATCTGTGCAACTGTAGCCTTTTTCCCCTGCAATTCGGGATTAAGAATGGAGATAACCTCTTCTATTTCGGCGAATCTTAAATGTTCATCATCGGCTATCTGATTCAATTCCTCCTTATTGGGTTTGGCGAATCTGGCGGTATGGTAGAACTTGTTATCAAAAAGTACTACCCATCCGTCCTCCTCAAGCTTGCCTGACTGGACATCATGAAGTACCATCTTCCCCATTTCGTTCAATTCGGATCCGTTAAGGATATGATCGATGACATTAATGTATCCTCTGGCTCTTTCCAATAACAGCGCTTTCCTGTATTTATTTCTGGATATGTCCTGTTTTATATGAGAAGCGAGGATAGGAGAACCCTTAACTTCATCCAGTTCAAGGGTTTTTTCCAGTTTTTCATTCCTTATATCCAGTTCGCTTACAGCGTTGGCAAGCTTCATGCCGCCTTTGCTGACCTCTGTGGCAAGTTTCTTATTATAGCCAAGCTCCTTATTATTATCTGCCTTCTCCTTCAGGTCCTTAAGCGCCTTCTGGATATAATAAGAATCCGTCTTCTGCTCTTTCTTCTGTTCGGCGTTCTCTTCTTTTTTTTCCGCTTTCTCCTTCTTTTCAACAATAGTTAACATCTCATTCTCGCGATGCTCCCAGTATTCGCTGCGTGCTTCTTTTGCATGATCAACTTCTTCCTGGGTTCTCTTTCTCTGACCGGCCCTGAAGCTTCGCATAGCCCGAAGAGCCAGATCTCCGTCAGTCTGGATGTTTAAGTTATTCCTGTTAAACATATCCTTATTAAACTCGATATTGCTCTTCTGAAGGATTGCTGACATATCGGCGTCAAGCGCCTTGGTCATAAGCTTGATGAACTGGAAATTAAACCTCTCGTCATGGAGGTTGGCGTCGTGTCTTTCTTCTTTATACTGAGTACTCTTTTTAAGCTGTTCTTCTCTTTCCTTTTTAATATCCTTCTTCGGCGCGACCCTGGTCATGAGCAATTCAAGCTTATCTGCGTCTTTTGTATCTGAACCCGCCATATAGCTTAAACTCTTAAGCCTGTTGATGGCCTCATAGCGGTTCCTTATCTGCATAACTTTGTCAAAAGAGGCAGATATACCCTCTTCCCCCATAAGCTTATCCGGGAAGTCGGTAACAGCGTGAAGCGTATCCATCATAGCGCCGTGGATGGCCTCTATCGGATCGTCCAGAACAGTCTTCAAATATGCCTGATAAGCCTCAACAGACTCCGGTGCGAATTTCACCTCGCCCAGATTGGACGCCGATTTAGTAGAAACGATGGGCATAAGAGACGGGCCCAGATTAAATATGATATCTCCGTATTTCTCGATAATATCCAGGTTTTCCTTACTGAGTTTCTTCTTAGCCTCTTCAGAGAACACCGCCTTATAGAGCTGCATCTTTTTCTGCTCTATCATGGTAAAACGGTATGTGCTCTTCATAAGCGTAGCGTTCTTTTTGTCTATCTCGGCGTCTGTTTTGACTTTAAAACCGTATTTACGCTTAAGTTGTACCTGAGGCTTCTTTTTTTCTTTTATTTCCTTTCCCTGTTCTTTAAGCTCCTCTTCCTCTTCGGCGATCTTACGTGCTTCTTCTGCTTCAGCTTCATAATCACGTACCAGGACATCATTTTTCGAAACAAGATCGTTATACCTCCCGATCCTGACCGGAGCCTGAGCCTGATCACCGGGGTTTAAATATGTATATTTGATCTCGTTGACCTTGATATCTTCCGGCATATAATCCGGCGGACGCTTAAGTCTCTTAAACGCCGCGTCATTCTGATGGTTCCTGATATATTGTTCCCTGAACTTTTCCTGATTGGATATTTCGATATCAACAAACCGCTTTTCTACAGGCACCTGCTCAAGAGGGATCTGCTTATCTTTGACATCAAGATTTTGTCCCAGAGCAGCTTTGACAGTCGCCTGAAGCACATTTTCCTGGTTTTGGATTTCCTGTTTAAAACTCTCTTTATAATCCATACTCAAATCTCCTCAATAAAGAGTTCCGATTCATCATCCTCCAGAAACCGCTGCATGGTGCTGAGATCTAATATAGCGGTTTCCTCATGCTGTCCCCTGACGCCTAACGCGCCTTCCAAAAGCCTTGTAATATGACCTTCCGGGAAATACCCCGTTACAAGTTCATTTGCGGCGAAATCGGTAACAAAATTCCTGCACAGGGCGCTTAAAAGATACAGCGGAACCTTAAGTTCCTTGGACCCCACATATATAAGCGCTATATCCGCGGAAGATTCAGACGGGAACACCTTACCGAACATGGATACTCCTCCCGGGCCTTCCTTGCGTGAAAATCTCTTGACCAATAACAAACCTCTGGGCTTTTCGCCTTCCATATACACAAGGCTCTGCTCTAATGTCTCGGGATCATTCTCAATGGTTTTCCTGCTGATATCATATACGCTCTTATCTATAAGCTTAAACAGTTCGTCTTTGATCCTGGGCGGAAGCGCGCGAAGCCTTAAGATTCCCTGAGCGCTGTAGGATATCGCCTTACAGTTCATGATCTCGCTTATTTTGAAAGAGAAAAACGATCTGTCCGTAGTGTACTTCCTGAATGAAAACCTGTCCGCAAGCTTAGCTATCTGCGGATACTCGGACGGAATATAATCCATCTGCACGTAAGCGTAGCCTTCCTGATACAGATTGACCAGAAGCATTGAGATCGCGCTGTCTATGTGTCCGCGGCTCCGCCAGTCCGGAAGCAGATACATATACTTAAGCACCGCAGTATCTCCTACCGCATGAAGGGCTATGATACCACAGGCTATGTCATCCGATACCATGCCGAGGAACGTAAATCCGTCGTCAGATAGCGCCTGTACCTGAAGACTCTCCGGAATAAACGGCTGAAAAATATCCACATTTGAGCCGTCAAGCTGTTCTAAATAGATCATTTTGATTACCTTCCTATTAATTTATACGTATATTATCTACCACTGTCTCATTTTTTTCAGATCCGAAACGTCAGGCGTTGGATTTTCCCACAGTTCTGGTAGCATACACAATCTCCTGAGAGTATATCCCGTTGGTCTCAGGAGAAAACAATCTGCTCACAATTCTTTGAATACGTCCGTTAACAGCTGCGATATAAAAAACGCCATCCGGTTCGATCGACATGAAAACACTTCCGAGAGCCATATATAAAAGCCCGCGGAGATCATCCTCCCTGCCGTTTGCACTGTACATATCAGCAAGGAAAAAGCCCATATCCGGATACTGCGATATTATCACGTAGCTTTCGATATTTCCTTTCTTATCAACGGTCACATAAGAATGCTCATAATCAGGATCAAGTTCCTTGAAGATCACTGCGGATTTCGGAGGAAGAACCGAAAGGCATCTGGCCTTTTTGACTCTGAGGAGTCTCTCGCATTCCCTAAGCATCTCCTTAGCCGATTCATCGTCTCTTAGAAACCTGCCCAGTTCAAAGGCTCTGATATTAAATACCTTTGCTCCCCTGTTAAATTCGGTAAACCCCGCCTGCCTTAAGAAATCCTCATTCACAAAAGGCTCATCATCCGCAAATCTGTATTCGATGGTCTTATATCCCTTGTCCTTTGCTATCATGTTAAGACCTTTGAATATATCTGCCCCGATCCTGCTTTCTTCAGGATCTTTTACCCTGACGCTTTCTACAACCAGAGCATCCTTTGTTTTCCCCAGGATGACCACCCCAAAGGGTTCGCCGTCTTCTTTTATCCCGATGCCTGTTTCACCCGATATGCTTAATTCATCCGGATCCGAAATGAAGTCACTGTATCCGGAAATGTTTTTGTTCGTCAGTTTTTCATATGATACTTTGCCAGCCATATCACATAACTCCGGTGTAAGCGTGAATCAGCACAAGTAAAATGCATATCAAAGATTTCTGCATCAGTTGTCAGATTTCATCACTATTGCTTCCCATGGCAACCGAAGCAGCGCTGAACTCTTCTTCAAATGCGCTTATACGTTCTTCAATATTATCAAGATCGGTTACCTCATCCAGATAATCCATGTAATCAGAGATGGTCATTCCGCCCGGATTAACGATTGCGAACATGATGAAATCCGCAAAGAGGTCTATCTGCTCATATAAGGTCGCCATGTAATAGCGGATATTGTCAAACTCGGTCTCAATGTTCTCCAGATTAACAGGCATACGGTATGACAGATATACCTGCGAAAGCGGATCATAATATGCAAATGCGCCGAAACCCGGAAATGCTCCCGCATTGATCACATGATTTAATCCGTTTATCGATATGAGAAGATCTGCCAGTGATTCTTCGGGGATATTCTCCGCGATGGTTGTGTGGAAATGTAAAATACCGTAAGGAACTTCCTCCTTAAGTCCGCCCTCCAGGAGCACTTCAGTGATCGCAGATGAATCGGTAACGCCCAGATGCTCTACGTGTGCGCGCAGGATCCCGTCATTATCCGTGCACTCGCCAAAGAGTTCCATCATAATGTTTTGAATCTCACTGCTTAATCTGTTTACAGCGTTTTCCATGTCAGTGTTATTTGCCATTATTCTTCCTCCTTAATCGAATCGGCAGCCATCCTCTCGATCGCTTCTTCATCCAGCGAACTGATATCTATATCTTCTATGGAATCAGGATCTATGCCCATTTCCTTAAGCATCTCTTCATACTGGCCTTTAAGAGCCTCAAACATGGTTTCCTGTTCACTGATATCAGACAACTGATCCAGATAATCCATATAGTCTTCTATGGTCATGCTGTCCTCGTCACTGTTGATGACAAACAGGATATAATCCACGAACAGATCCATCTGGTCATACAGGGAAGCAAGATAGAATCTGATATTATTAAGTTCCGTCTCTATATCATTAAGATTCACCGGAAGCCTGTATGAGAGATATACCTGGGACAACGGCTCATAATACGCGAAGCATCCGAAGCCCGGAAAAGCGCCTGCGCATATCACGTGGTTAAGATCGTTAAGCGCGATGAGCACATTGGGAAGCGCTTCGTCAGGGATATCCTGCGCCAACGTCGAGTGGAAATGCAACACGCCGTAAGGTGCCTCTTCACTTAGACCACCCTCCAGCAATACATCTACGCAAACGTCTGCATCCGCTACGCCCATATGAGTAAGTCTGGACCTTAACATGCCGTCTATATCAAGACATTCTCCATACAGATCCGTCATTATCTCATGTAAAGCTTCTGACAGGCGCTCTATTCCATTTATTTCCTCAATCTTAGCCATTAAATTCCTCCTGACCACTATTATTTTACCGAAATATCACTAAACCCGCAATTATGATGCTTTCTGAAGTGAATGCTTAAGTATCAGGTGGAAGTTGCCTGCCACTCCGTAAGCTCCCATCAGATCGCCGACCTTAACTTTCTTAAGTTTCTCTGCATTCTTATCCGGGGCGTTTTCTCCCTGCTTATCTGCATCACGGTATTCGTATTTGTCATTGGCAAACAGAGCCTGAGCTATCTCAAGTCCCATCTTCTTTTTCTGTTCTTTCTCGGATTCAGACTCAGAGTGCTTGTTATCCGCTGCTTCCTGCATGAATACATGTGTGTCTATGGACATGAATATACGCGCAAGATCCGTCAGATAATTCGAATCCACTATTCCCGCCTCTCTTCTGAGTACCGAGTTAAGCTGGTGTGTGTTCACACTCCTGAATTCCTTACCCAGCATCTTCTCAAGATTGGCCTTGGTCGCAAGCTTATCCCTGACTATCTCCGTTATTGTGCTTACTCCGGCTACAGTGGCAGACCATAATGCATCTGCGCCGTTTAATATGAACTTGGAGATCTTATCGGGAACTATGGCCCTTAACCCGTTTATCACGAACTTACCCGCATTGGTTATGATACCGAATATCCTGCCTGCGCGGTCGTTTCTGATCTTCCTCTTGGCGCAGGATAATCCGTACTGAAGCTGTGAGTTGTTCCTGAGTATTTTTGTTATATCCTTCTCGTCGATATCGGCGCCTGCATTCTCCTGTAACAGATTAATATTCTTCTTTACCTCTTCACCGATCTCCTCTTCGTTTTCTTCTTCTAACTCCTTCATCATCTGCTCTTGTTCATTCGCCTCCACATTGCTCATGGCAGTCTTATATTTCTTTTCCAGATTCTTGATAGCGCCCTTTTTCTTTTCGCCCTGAGCGATCTCAAGAGAACTCTGAATTATGGCGATGGCGTTTTGTACCATGCCCACTATGGCGCTGTCCTTCATCTGATCCTTAATGGCAAGAGTAGTTGCGGTGATGGTAAGCCCCACATTAACCAAAGAAGTGCACAGCGTGAACCATTTGTTCTGAAGAAGTGCCATTTTTTCCTTTTTGGCATATTCACTGTCCGGACCCGCCTTGATCTCGGCCTTTTTCGTGTCATAACATTTCTTGACTGCTTTCACCAGCGTATAGACATTTTTGATTATCGTCAGGATCTGTGATGTTAATAGTCTTCTCGCATCCTGCGGATATGTGCCGTCCTCTTTCATCTCGGTCGGTCCCTTAAGGTAACTGATCTGATAAGCCGCCATATCGGGGATCGCGCCGAATTCCCATGCAGCCGTAACAGTTGAAGCATAGAATGAATATATATCCATCATTCTTCCCCAGCCAACCTGTGCCGCATCAAGGCCCTTATTCATGTTCACTACGCCTGAGAATATGCCTGTAACAGTATTTTCCAGGGATCCGTTCATCAGCTTCTGAGTTATCTTATTAAAAGCTCCGCGCCTGGCTTCAAAGCTTTCCCTGTTGATCTTCATATTATCGGTAGCAACCAGATTCCAGAAGGGATCGTTGAAGGTAAATCTGGATCTCTGGGCATTTAATTCATCAATAAGGGCCACTCTCATAAGCTGCCCCTTTTCGGCGCGGGCTTTTTCGGCAGCATGCTTGAACCTGCCGCCCATAACCTCCGTACACAGTGCTTTGGCCACGTCCCAGTATTCTGTTTTGGTATCATCGCTTAAGAGCAGAAGCGCTACATCTACAAGAGCCTTTTTATCACTCTTTACTCCTGATATCAGCTTGCTTACACGTTTATTCGTGGTCTTAAGCTTTCCGTCCGTAAGAACGTCCCCAATCTTCACGCTCTCCTGTCTGAGCACGTCATAGAGCACCTTGGTCTTGACCGCCGAAGGGATATCCTTGATCTTCTGAGCGTCGTTTCCGCTTAATATCTGCTCCCACTGCCTTGCCTTCTCGTCAGGAAGCTGCCCGGGGTTCTCATATTCCACAACATTTGCGTTATTACCGTTTTGCTCATTACCTTCGTTATTATCTGCCGGCTGGTTATCCTTCTTTTTGATCAGTTCATTTTCATACTCCTGACTGAAGAGCACCTGAGTTACCTTTTCTTCACGTGCTTTTGTCTTATCTTCATCTGACAGATTCTCTTCATTCTCAGCCTTGAAATCATTCTTATACTTATCCGCGATCTCACTGATCAGTTTCTTACGTATCTCCCCGGCTTTAGCGGAACCTGCTGCCCCGTATCCTGCCGCACGCTGGATATTCCCGGAATTGATCATATTGAATATCGAAGACTTGAGCACTGCCCGTCTGATCTTCTCTCTCTCGGCCGCCTTAGCCCATGTGTCGATCATTCCTAGAGAATACTCTTTATTACCGTTAACTGACCCGACTTCGGTAGAGATAAACTGTCCGTTTAAGAACACGCCGTTAACTTTCTTTTTATTGTACCATTTTCCCTTCCTGGCGGTTCTTATCTCGATATTATCCTCGGAATTGATGAAGTTATTCCTGTAGTCCCTCTCATCAACCTTAAGCTTGAATCCCGCAGAATCACCGAATCTTGCAGCATATGAATCCTTCTCATTGATCTCGTTTTGGATCTCGTTCATAACGTCAAGACCTGTAGTATCGTCATCTCTGACATATATCTGACGTTTTGCAAGATATCCCTTAAATTCGCTGTTTAACTTATACCTGCGAACGTTGCCTTCTTCATCTTCCTCGGAATAGGCTGTGATCTTGTCATGGGTTTTGATCAGGTCTGCGCTGACGGCGTCTTGTCTGGCCGATCTTGTGCGGGCGTTTTGGGCGTCCGTATAATCCTTATAGTTCTTAAATGCTATCTGAGCCTGATAGTAAGGATTATCCGGCATCTGATCCAGAGTCCGGTTAAGCGACTCCATATCGAAAGCGCCGACGTACTCGCTGATGTTCTTCCGGGCAGCCTGTTCTCCTTCACGTTTTTTCCTGCTTAACATGTGATACCGGAAAGCCGCCTGATCATAAGCATCATACTGCTTACGGAATTTAGTCTCGCGATAATCTTTTCTTATCGTTTCATTCCATTCCCTGGCCTTTTGTCTTATGAATTCCGTCCTTTCGGCTATTTCCAGATCATTTCTGCGTATCTGATCCTCAAGCCTGTTTTTGCGCCTCTGTGCTTCTTTTCTCTCACCTTTGCTGATCCGGTTCTTTTTGGAGTTTACCTCCGACAGGTCTCTGGCCTCATTTAACTTTGCTATATCCTCGTCTATTTTACCGATTTCTATCCGGTTAGCGTTCTTCTCCTGATTCTGATCCTGCTCCTGATCAGGTTCCTGATTCCCGACATGCTCGGGGTTTTTATAACCGCTTATTAATTCTATATCCTGATCTATCTCCTGTCCCGCCTGATTGGCCACATCACTGACAGCATTCTCGGCTTTCAATTTGGCCTCGTTGACCTTTTTGTTGCGGGCGGCTTCTTTGGCGGCGTTTAACGCTGCAATCATATCACCATGAAGGCTTCTATGCCTTTCTTTCATATCGCGGGCGTCTGATGCGGATGCATCATTGGCACGGTTCATCTGATTGACCAGATTAGCCCTGACCTGTGACATAACCTGTTCGCGGGTTGCATTATTAAGAGTCTTATCCTTTAAGGATGCTGATCCGTCCGATATGTAAGATGTGAACTTTGATGAGAACATCCCGTTACTGTCGTTTTTCTTTTTTTCTTCAGTAAAATATGAATGTTGGAAATTCAGATCCTTAGCCATCTCTTTTCTCCTTGATGCTGAATAATGTGCATGCACATATGCCGTCAGTTAACAGTTTTATACCTGTTTATACGAACAAAATAAGGTTATGTCACATTTTCATGGATGAAAATGTGTATGTTCACAGGTACACGGATGTACCTGTATACACAATTTTCATGGATTCCCATGCTCAATTATTTCATAAACTCATTCCATCTTCTGCTGATATCTGCTTCACTTAAGGACGCCCAGGAATACTGTGTCATATACTCGCCCCTGTATGTACTGACCGCGTCCGCATCGCCGTTTAAGAAGCGGTATAGATCACAGTCTATCAGTTCCGGTATGATGCGCATGGAGCTTCTCTTAAGTTCAAAGATCTCGCTTATACCGTTCTCCTTTAATGTAGACCTTAAGCTCCTTATGATGACGTCGAGCTGCTTCTGCATGGAATAGTCATATTCGCCTTCTTCCCACAGCACCGCAAAAGCCTCCGCTCTCTTGATCCCCGCGCCGTTTCTGTCTATCAGGTAGGCGAGAAGCTCTTTTGCCTTGGACCGGCCGAAGGAGACGGTCTCCCCGTCCACAAGGATCTCAAAGTTACCGAAGGTCCTGACGGTGATATGCGATGTAGGCAGCGATCTGCGTCCCATAAGGGCATATTCGATCTCCTGTTCCAGCCTTTGCTTACTTACCGGTTTCATCAGATAGCCTGAGGCGTGCATGGTAAACGCATCCACCGCGTACTCCGAATAAGCGGTCAGGAATATGATGGCGCAGTCCGGGTTTATCTCCTTGATCCTAGCCGCGAGCACAAGCCCGTTCATGTCGGGCATGTCTATGTCAAGAAGAGCTATATCGGCAGGATTATCCCGTATATACTCAAGTGCCTCAGCCCCTGATGTAAATCCGTGAACATCATCTATGGGCTTGATATCCTTACACTGTGATACCGTATGTTCCACGATCAGAGCGGTATCATCGACACAGATCACTCTCATGCGGTCTCCTCCCTGAAGGGAATAAATATGGTTACGGTAGTTCCTGTTCCGGGGGTGCTTTCCACATCAAGCGTTCCGTCACACATTTTCTCTACACGCTCACTCACGTTCCTTATTCCGATATGTTTTCCTCCGGCTGTATCCAATGTGTCATTTACATCAAATCCCTTGCCGTTGTCTGTTATCTCGATGGTATGGTACCCTTCGTCTCTTCTTGCGGATATAGTGATCCTTCCGCCTTTAACTCCTCTTGTTCCATGGCGGATCGCATTCTCCACCAGAGGCTGTATGGTGAACCCAGTAAGAAGGAAATTATAATCATTTATCTGATTTTCTATATCCA
>JAEEGI010009858.1_pt1 | contig 20830 bp, 12 predicted proteins | sample 8958751 | NCBI WGS metagenome assembly JAEEGI01 (sample SAMN16246545, study PRJNA631951) | gut metagenome | biome: gut microbiome; feature: rumen; material: KS-attached | host: Bos | place: Iran: Karaj | collected 2018-10 | reverse complement strand
TATTTTTAAATCTATTTTAGAAATTGAAGAAGAAACAAGATTGGTTTTATTTAAAGGAAATAATAATAATGATGATGAAAATTTATGTAAAAATGAAAGTGATTTAATTACTATTAATAAAGATTATAATAAGGAAATTTCCTTAAATTTAAAACAACAAATTGATTTAACATTAAAGAAAAAAAGATTAAATTTCATTGAAAAACATGAAGTAGAAATTAAATATATGGGAAAGAAAACATTTAGAAACATTAAATTTGAAAAAATTAAGGAAATGACTTTTTCTTCCTTTAAGAAAATAAACAATTTAAAAATTGATAAATTAAATAATATTCATTATGAATCTTCATTTCCTCAAAATAATGAAATTGATATAAAAAAAGAAAAATTTTTATTCTATGATACTTTAAGTGATGGATTAGAAAATATTAATGAAGAATATGAAAATAATATTTATATTTAATATAAAATTTAAAATATAAAATAAAGTAATAATATATTTTATTCTTTTAATAAATAAAAAATTCACCGATTCGAATTTCAAAATCTCTTTTCTTATTAAAATTATAAAACCATGTTAAGTCTTTATAAAATTAGTTTTATTATCTCTTTATTTATAAGAAACAAATTAATTTCTTAGTATTTTTAAAAGGAAAGATAATAATTTAAATACATTTTATATTAAATAATTTCCAAATAAATAAAAAATAATAGATTATACAAATAGAAAAATTAATTAAAGAAAAAAATGATTTAATTCAATATAAATAAAAAAATGAGTTCAAATGATGATAAACAAAATACATCAACATCATCATCATCATCATCCCAAATTGAGAATCAAAAAAAAAAAGAAATGGCTGCATGTCAAATCGATGCAAAAAAATATGCAAATTACACAGATGAAATTAGGAATAAAAATTTAAACACAACAGAAATGTTAAGTGCATCAGTAAATAATTGTATTCATACAGAAGATTCAATAATTTATAATCCTAAAAATATTCATCTATTACCTACTAAATATCCAGTTTATCCTTTAAGTTTAAAACCTGATACAATTAAAAAATTTAATGATGATACTTTATTTTTTATTTTCTTCATTCAACAAGATCCTGAAGCAAGAGAAATGGCTTTTAAACAATTATTAGAAAAAGGATGGATGTTTCATAAAGAATATTCTACATTTTTCCAATTAATTGGAATGCCAAAAAATAGAAATGAAGAATTAATTGAAGGAAAATTTAAATATTTTGATCATGAACAAGATTGGATGAGTAGACAAAAAAAGGAATTTAAGTTTGATTTAAATAATTGGGAAAAATAAATAATTAATTAGAATAAAATAAAAATAAATTATTAATATAAAAAAAGAAAAAAAAACAAAAGAAATAAATTAAAGAGAAATAAAGGAGAGAAAGTTAAGAGAGGAAGGAGGAAAGAAGAGAGAGATAAAGGATATATAATGAGGATAATGATGAAAAATAAATTATAAATGAGAATGAGATATATGGGGCTATTGCATAGCACTCATACTATCCAAAATATTAATCTCTCTATTTATCTATTTTATTTATTTATTTTAATGTTTATTTGTTTTATTATTTTTTATTTTAATAATTAATTGTATTAAAATTCCATATTCTCATTCATCTAAGATTTAATTTTTTGATTCTGTTGACTTTTTTATTTTATTTGTTTATTGTTTTTCTTTTCTTTTTTTATATTTATTTCCTATTTCTTTTATTTATTTTATCATTTTTAATTATAAAATTTATAGATTTATTTATAATTCACATTTTAAATTTAAATTTAATTATATTAAAATCAATTAATTCAGATAATTCATTTTAATTATTTTTTCAAAAATTTATAATAATTATGAAAAATAATTCTCGTTATTTAGATAATTCAAGTATTTCATATAAAAGTCATAGCAGAAAATCATCATCAATTTCAAACCAAGTTGATTATTCATCCTCTGGAAAAAATTCAAAACAAAATTCTATATATAGTAAAAAAGAATATAAATTAAAAGAAAATAAATCAAAAGATAAATATTCAGAAGATTGTAATTATCAAATAGAATCATCTTCAAAGAACATAACAGACCCTCAAAAAACAGTATTAAAAACAAATAACAATTATATAGAACAATTAGAAATAAAAATTCAAGAACAAGCTAAAAGATTAAATGAATTAACAAGATATAAATTTTTATGTGAAAAAAGATTAAAACAATTAAATCCAATAGAAGAATTACCAGTAACTGAAGAATCATTAAGTAGGGATTCTCCTCGAAAATTTTCTCCACAGAGTAATCAAAAAGATAAATATGATCAATTATATGAAAAATATATAAATTTATTAAAAAAATATAATGAACTAATTAGTAATAATAATAATATCCTAAGTAATGAAGTTAGTCATGAAAGTAATGGAAATAATGATAAATATAAAAAATTGAAAGAAAAATATAAAAAATTAAAAGAAGAAAATCAAAGGACTATTGAATTATTAAAAGAAGAAACATTAGCAACTGAAGAACAAAGAAATATGATTGCTTTACTAAAACAAACAATTGATAATGATTTAATTAAAAGTGGTATTTTAAGAAAATATATTACTTCTGATGATGTTATTGATTTTGCAAAAATTAAAAATGAAGCTGAAGAATATAGAAAAGAATTAGTTTTATCACAAGCTTTAGTTAATTCTCTTAAATCTGAAATTGAAATTTTTATGAAAGAAAAAAATAAAATTAATTTAAATGAATTTAAAAATGAAAATAAAATAAATAGATCTGTTCAAACACCAAAAGCAAGAATAAATGGAATTCAAATTGATAAAGTTGATGATAAAAATTATAATAATATAAAAGAAAATGATATTAATTTACAAGAAGAAAGGAAACAATATTTAAGTGAAAATTCAAATTTAAAAAATACAGTTTCATCTCAAAATAATATCATAAATAATATATTAGAAGAAAATACAAAGTTAAAGTTATTAGCACAACAAACTAATGAATTAAAAAAAAAGAATCAAAAAGAAGAAATTAATAATTTAAAAATAGAATTAGAAAACACTAAAAAAGAATTATCCCAATATGAACAAAAATTTACATATTTTAACGATTATATTTCAAATTTAAAACAATCTTTAGATTCAATAAAAAATTTAATATTAAAATACATTGATATATATAATGAAATTATTAAAGAAGATTCAAATAAAATTTTTTCAGAAAATTTTGTTGAAAATTTAAAAATCTTACTTTCAAAAGTAAATAATTTATCAACAATTGAACAATATAATTTAGATAGTAATCATGATTCTGAAATTCATCAATTTATAGAAGATTTACTTAAAATAATTCATGATGAGTTTATTACCTTTTTTGATACAATTTTTGAAAATAATAATAATTATAATGAAATAAATACTAAAATTACTGATTTAGATAATAAATTAAAATTTAATTCTTATGAAATTCAACAAAAACAAAATGAAATAATTTCTCTTAATGAACAGTTAAATGAACAAATTGAAGAAAACATTAAATTAAAAAAATCATTAGGAAATAGAAAATTAGATTATAAAAGTTATAATTATCATATATTAAAAAATCAAATTCATAATTTTAAAAAGTTAAAAGATAATATTACTAAATTATGTCATTTAATGATTAAAATAAATAAAATTAAAGATTTAAATATTGGTAAATTATTATCAGAAGGATTAAATTTATGTGAAGAGTTATTTAAATTAGAAGATGAAAAAGATTTAATATTTCAAAAAATAAAAAATATACAAGAACAAGAAAATTATGATGATAATAATCAAGATTATCAAATACAATTAAATAAAGAATATAATACTCTTTTAGAATTATTAAATGAATTAAATAGAAAAATAGAGGAAAAAGAAAATAGATTTGAAGAAATAAAAGATGAATTAAATAATATATATTCTAGATATAATAATACACTAAGGTTATTTCAAAAGAGATCTAACTCTTATTTAGGAAATTTAGGAAATACTTTTTCTATAAATAATTATAATACTGAAAGATATACTAATTTACAAAATAATAATATTAATAATTCACCGATAAATACTGTTAATTATTTTACTAAAGAAAACAATAAAAATATAAATAATCAAGAAATGAATAATGATATTAAATTAAAAGATAATAAACTTAAAATTCCAAAAACATTTAATTTAAATAGTAATCAAATAAAAAGAAATAATATATTACAAAGAAGTCAATCTCAAAGAACATATGAATATTTTCAAAACATTTAAATTTAAAATATAATTACTATATAATTTAATTTATAAATAAATATTTTTTTAGTATTAAATATTAATTAAAGAATTATCTATTAATTAAAAATTATCTATTTCCAAAAAAATAGTTTTTATATATAAAAAAATGAGATTTGTGATTCAAAGAGTAAAACATGCATCTGTAACAGTAGATAATGAAATAGTAGGTAAAATAGGACCTGGATTAATGATTTTAGTAGGATTAACAGAAGGAGACACAGATGAATTCATAGATCATGTAACTGATAAATTTCTAAATTTACGTTTATGGGATGATTCAAAGGGAACAAGATGGAAAGAATGTGTAAAATCATTAAACTATGAAATTTTATTAGTTTCACAATTTACACTTTATTCATATATGAAAGGAAATAAACCTGATTTTCATTTTGCAATGAATGGTGATAATGCTAATGTTTTATTTGATAAAATTGTTGAATTGACTAGAAAAAAATATGACCCTAATAAAATTCAAACTGGGAAATTTGGAGCTTATATGCAAGTTGAATTATGTAATGATGGTCCTGTCACTATTCAATGGGAATATCCTGGAGATGTTGCTGAAAAAATTGAACAAAATAATAAAAAAAAAAATAATAATAATAATAATAATAAAAAAGAAAATAATGGAATGAAATATGAAAACAAGGAAAAGAAAAAAGAAGCAAAGGTTGAAAGAAGAAAAGAAAGAAAAGGACAAAAAAATGAAGAAGAAAAGAAAGAAGAAGAAAAGAAAGAAGAAAAGAAAGAAGAAAAGAAAGAAGAAAAGAAAGAAGAAAAAGAAGAGGAGAAAGAAGATGAAAAAGAAATAAATGAAATTGATACAACCAAAAAAGCAGAATAAAAATATATAAATAGATTCTTTTTAAAAAAAAATATTTTACTTAAAAGATTGTAACATCTTGATGAATATGATATCTTTATTATCATCATTAATATCTAATATTTTATTTTTAAAAATTTAAAAACAATAATTTCTTTCTCATAAAATTTTCATTTCTAAACTAAAATCAACCCTTTTTTTATTATCTCTTTTTCTAAAATCAAAATGATTGATTACTTTAATTCAATCAATTCTATTTATTAACTTCTCAATTTTTTCCTCAATTTTTTTTATAATATAAATAATTGATTTTTCATAAATTTTAACAAAAATTTAAATTACATTAATATATATAAGAAAAAACCAATATAAAATCTTAAAAACATTGAATTTAAAATTCAAAATGAAAATTTTAAATAAAAAAAAATTAAAAAAAAACATAAAAATCTTATTTAGAAATTCCACAAGCTAAATCTAACTTATTACAAGTTTCTTCTAATAAAGTAAGTAAATTTTCTTCAGTAGCTTCTCTTTGTTTTTTTTCATTTTCTAATTCACTTTTGATTTTATTAATAATACTTCTTAACATATCAAGAAAAGCTTCTTCAGTTTCTTCTCTAGCTTGTTTTTCACTACTAACAAGAGAATTTAATTTCGAAAATTCATCATCAATCATTTTATTTAAAGTACTATCACCTTCTTCACGATCACTTTGTTCATTTTTCATTTGTTCAACAATTTTGGGAACTTCAGTTTCTAAATAAAATTTAAAATTTTCAATTGATTCATTTCTATTTCTTTCTTCTTTAGTAAGTTCATTTTTTAAAATATTAAATCTATCATCAATTTGATTAACTAATCTATTTTGCATATCTTCTCTTTCTTTTGCTTCATTATTTAATTTTTGTCTTAATTTTGTTTCTAAATTTGAAATATATTGTGTTCTTTCTTCATATGTTTGTTCAAATCTTTGTCTATCTTCTTCAATATTTTGAATAATATTTGATATTTGCTCTTTTATTTGATTAAATGTTTTAAATGTCATTTCATTTGATTCCATTGATTTCTCATCTAATGATGCTAATCTTGATTCTACTTCTTCATATTTTGTATTTTTATCATTTTCAATGTTAAAATGAATGTTGTTTAATTTTTGAGATATTTTTTCCAGTCTTTCTAAATTTTGATTCGTTTTGAAACTTGTTGATCCCATATTTTGAGATTGATTAACTCCTGATTTGTTTAAACCTGATGTATTCATTTTTTAATATATTTTTTTTTTATTATGTTTTTTATATCATTTTATTTAAATCCTTATTTGTTTAATTATAATGTTTATTTAAATTTCAAATATTATTTAATAAAACAGTGTTTTTCTTATTTTCATTTTTATAAAAGTCATAAAACTTAAAAATAAAAGAAGTAACGAATGAATTATTGAAATTATATTTATATTGTTAGAAAATATTATAATTATTATATTTGGTTTTTTTTTATTATTAATATAAAATAATTTTATAAAGTAATAAATCATATCAATTAATATACTTAATAGCAATATAATAAAAATAAATAATAATAATGACTTATGTTCATATCTATCCACTATATTATATAAATATATATTTTTTACTTATATAAATAATTTCATTGTTATTATCTATTATATACAATGATTCTTCAATTTGACATTTATCTACAATTTTTGATAATTCTGTTTCATCAATCAATTCTTTTTCAATATTTGAGTTAAAATTTTTTGGATAAAAATGATTTCTTTCATTAAATATTAATTTAAATATATTTCCTAAATTATTTTATAAAAATTTTACTTTTTTTATTTTGACTTTTAATATTAATTATTGCATTTAAATTAAGAAAAATAAATATAATGCAGAAAATTATATTATCAATAATAATAATAATTTCCATATGAGTAAAAAACACTATTTTTATATAATTTGATACTCCGATTATACAATTTATAAATAAAATATAAAAAAAAATGAGAATAAATTGATGTACTAAATTCCTCATTGAATAAAGAATATAACAAGTAATTTCAATAATTAAATAACTTTCAAATATTATATAATATTGTAATTTACATAACTTATTTTTTTCAAAAAAATAAAAATCTTTTTTTTTAAAAAAAACAAATATTAAATTACTTATTATGAATAAAATATAGTTAAACACAAAAAAAAATGATATCATTATATTATCATATTTGAAAAAGTTATAAAAATATATCCTTGATAAAACCTGTTTAAAATATATATATACTTTAATAAAATATTCTTTCCAATTAATAAGAAATTTTGTTTGAATCAGAGTAACTGTGAATTTGAAAAAATTTATGATAATTTGAATAATAATAAAATAAAAAACAATAGTAAAAATTTTAAAGAATGTTGGTATAATAAGAATAATCGAAACCAAACCAATGAAAAATTTATAATAAAATTCCCATTTTTCTCTTTCTATAAAGTTAGCATTTAAATGAGAATAAACATAAACTTTCTTCACTAATTCATAATTATTAAAGAAAAAATCATCAAATTTAGACATATAATTAAATATAATTTAATCATGAATAATTAATATATATATTGATTTTTATAATATCTTATAATCGAAAAAAGTTTTTTATTAAAATTAATGTTTTTTTAATGAAAACAAAAGTAATTTATACTCAATATATTAAAATTTTTTTTTTGAAAGTATTATAATCTTATTAATTTATCTTTTATTCAATTAAAATTTTACAAAAATAAAAAAATAATGATGAAAGAAAAACATGAGAACAAAAGAAGAAAAAGATTACAAACAAAGAAAGAATATGGGTTACAAATAGATTTAGGACAAAAACTTGAAGAAAAGGTAAAAAATTATACAACATTATTAAAAAATGATAATAATTTGAAGAATACAAACAATAAAGAAGAAAAGAAAAATAATATAACAAATTTTTCTTTTAATTCTTCAAGTTCAGGGGATTATAGTAATGATTATTATGAAAAATTTTTAATTAAATTAAATAGTATAAAAAAATCAAATAATGACATTGAAAATAATGACTTAAAAAATAGAAGAAATATTTCTTTTAAAAATGAGAATAAAGAATCACCTCCGAAGAAAGGATATCTGACTGTGTTTAAAGAAACACCTTTAAAAATAATTACAAATAATTTATTAGATGAAAATATCCAAATAAAATCATATCATAAATCACCTCAAAATATAAATTTAAGAAATCCTTATAAAATAAATTTATTAAAAGATAATTCTAATCAATGTGAAAAATTAAATAATTCAAAAATAATAACTGATGAAATAAAATCTTATTATCAAAATGAATCAAGAAAAAGTTTTTGTTTTCATTCTCCATCTCAATTAATGAAAAAAACTTATAGATTTCAATCAAATATAGATGAAATAGAAAATAAAAATACAAAATATGGTTCTTTAATAAAAATAAAAAAAAATATATTAAATCCAAAAGTAAAAACCTTATCAATTACATATAAAAACCCAAATAAAACTCAAAAATTAAAAAGAGAAATAAGTCTTATAAATGAAAATTTAAAAGAGAAAGATAAAAAAAGTTTAATTAGAAAAATTACTAATTCTTTAGAAATTACAAATTATAATGGAAATATTAATAGCAAGAGTACTTCAAATAAAAAAATTTATTTGTTAAATGCTAAAAAAATTGATGTTGAAAATTTATTAAAGAGAAAAAAGAAAAATAATAGTGAAAAAAAAGAAAAATTAAATGATAAATCAAAAGATAATTCATCAGAAAATGTCCAAGAATCAAAAAAAGAAACAATGATAATAAATATAAAAAAGAAAAAATTACTTGGTTGTTTACCATTATGTTAGTAATTTACAAAATTTTAAAGTACTTTTTTTATAAATAAATTTATTCATAATAAAAAACTTAAAATTATAATTAGACATGATATATAATATTTTTTTTCCGTTATACTTAATTTTAATATAATTAAATTTTAATAAAGAATAAATATTTAAAAGTAAATAATATAATTTTAAATTTCAAAAAAAAAATTAAAAAAAAACAAACCTTAATAAACAGCTTTCCTCATTCCAGCAGTAAAAACTCTTTTATCAGTTTTTTTTCTATCCATATAAAAAACTTTATTTCCTTTATCATCTTCAATAAAACCAAGAGCAGCACTTTTATTTTTTTTTCCTCTTTTATTAAAAGTTTCTTTAGGCATTCTCCAATAATGTTGAGGACCAACATATTTTTTAGGATTATTTTCTAAATAATTTTGATATTGTTCTTCTTTATCAAACTGGAAATTTTTATACATTTTATAATATACTTCTCCATGATGTTTAACTTTATGAAAAGAACCAGGTACATCTAAATTTAAATCATTTCTCTTAATACCTTTATTACTTAAATATTCTTCTATTTTTTCTTCAATAGCATTTTCTCTATCTTTTATATTTTGACTTGGAGGAAGTGCCTTAGGATATTTCCAAGCAGGTGCTTTTTTCCAAATTGGATTTTTATCAGGATAAAATAATTTTTTCTTTTCTACATTTTCCTGAGGTGCTGTATTATAAAATGGTATTTGTTCACCTACAAATTCAGCATCTGCTACTATTGTTACTCTATCACAACGAGCTGTTTGTGGTCTTGTTTTATATTTTGCTTTCATTTTCTCTTCATATGTTATTTCCTTTAATTTTGCATCTTCTTTTGCTTTCCCTTCTGCTTGTTCTATTGCTTCTACTTTATATTCCGGATATTTTGGAAAATTCTTTTTCCATTCTTCTTTTTTCTTTTCATTCTCTAAAAAATCTTTTCTTTTTCTCTTATCTAAAACTAATGGTTTCACATAATCTTTTACATTAATATTTTTCTCAGATATTAATTCCTCTGCTCTCTTTTTATCATAATATGAATTACACCATTTAAATAAGTCATCTAAATAATTTTTCCTTTTTGGAGGAACTTTAGAATCATCATCAGCGGATTTTTTAGGCCAATCTAAAGGAGGCCAAATCCTTTTATGAGTCTTTGCTATATTTTCTCTCTCTTTTTCCCACATCACTTGATGATAACAATAATAATGACGAGGAACTTCATAACCTTCTATTCCCCATTCTTGAATACGATGAGTTAAGTTGTATAATTGCTCTGGTGTTAATGTGTTTGGCTCTGTTTGAGGATATGCTGATTGAGCTCTTGGTTTCATATTTTTTTATTATTTTTTTTATTAAATGCTAATTTAATTTTATATTTTTAAAAAACAAGATATTTTTAAGTTTTGTAATTATTTTATTTTTTTTTTTTGGAAATTTTTGTTATTGGAAATTATAATTTTTGCTTAATAAAGATTTAATTTATTTCTCATTTGCATGTTTCATTAAAAAATCTGCTAAATATTTAATTGGATTTTCTGGTCTTTCTTTAGCAACTTCAGCCATTCCTTGAAGAACTAAAGGAACAACAGTTTTATCTAAATATGCTCTAATTGAAAGAGTATTTATATTTTCTCCTCCTTTTCCCAAATCTTTATTATTTTCTACTACATTTTTTTCTGCTACATTTTCTGAATTTATATTAGGATCTAATTCATCTTTTCCACTCATTTTTTTATTAATAAATTTTTATTATATTGAAAAAAATTAGTTATAAATAATATAAATTACATCAAAATTATTTTATCATTTCTCAGATAAATAAATTAATTGTTAAAGAAATTAATTCTATTTGAAGAGTTTTTAAATTTAATAATTTTATTAATACAAATGTTATTTTTTCTAAAATTTCAAATGATTCTCCTTTAAATAATAATCTAATTCATAATAGAATTTTTTCTAATCCTCAAAACTTTAAATTAAATTTAGATTCTGAAGATGAAAAAATTGAATATAATCAATTTTCTATTGTTTCTGGAAATTTTAGTATAAATAATAATAAAAGAAAAGATAGTATTATTACTGTTCAAAGTGTAACAGATGAAAAATTATTTAAAGAAGCTAATAGTTATTTAAGTTCTGATGATTCTTTGGAAAATTTCCAAAAGAATTTAAAGAATTATAAAAATGAAATAATTAATAAATAATAAGGGTAAAAAAATTTTTTTTTATTTGTTTCTTAAAATTTCAAAAATTATTACATATATTTTATAATATAAATTAATTATTATTTCTAATCCGATCCCCATAAAATAATATTTTTAGAACAAATAGCAATAATTCCATTATTACTTTTAACAATTGAATAAATATTATCTACACAAGAAAATTTCTTATCTTTAATTTCTTCATATTGATTATTATCTAAGTAATAAAGTGATAATCTTCCTCTTTCATCTCCTATAATAATTTCATTATTTTCATAATCAAAAAATAAACATTTTTTATAACAATTAGAATCAAAAGCAATATAATTTATAACTTTTTTTTCAGAAATTTGAATAATATAAATTGCTTCTCCTCCAATAAATAATAAATCTTTATTTACTGAAATTATACTTGAAGGTAAACTTCCACATTTAATATCACTAATTTCATTTTTAATTTCTAAACTTTTATCAAAAAAAATGATTTTTTCTTTATAAAAAGAATTTCCTACAATTTCATCATTTACTTCAATAAAACCATTAATAATAAAATTAAAATTTTTTTGTAATATTTCTTCATATTTATTACTTTCATTATTAATTCCCCAAATTCTAAAAGTTTTATCTGAAGAAGAAGAATAAATTAAATCATTTGATAACTTAATTGCTTGATTAACACTATCTTTATGTCCTTTAATAAATTCAATTAATTGAAGGGATATATTATTTATTAAAATAATTGATATTTTAAAATCTGATGAAGAACATAAAATTTTATTATCGTTTAAATTATATAAATAATTTATACTTTCTTTATGAGGATTTATTTCAGATAAAATTTTATATTTTTCTTTTGAATAAAGACTTATTTTTCCTTTTTGAGAACCTGAAATTAATTGATTATCTTTAATGAATAAAATACTTATTATATAATCATCTGATTGTATTGTTATTATATTATTTCTATTTTTAAAGGAATTTTCCTTTTCTTTGGATTTTGATATTAATTTATCTTCTTTTTCTTTTTTTAATATATTTGTTTCTTTATTACCATTTGAATTTTTTAAATTATGTTTATCAAATAAATTTTTATTACTTAAAGTACTTTTTGATGATAGATTTGAACTTATTAGTGAATTTGTGTTGCTTGAACTTTTTAATGAATTTTTCTGTGAATTTGTTTTATCTGAATTTTTTGATGAATTATTATAAGAATTTGTTGTATCTGAAGTTTTTAATAAAATATCGTTTTTCCCAGATGCTGATGGTGAAGAATAATACTCATCATTAAATTTAATCGAATTTAAAAAATTATCTTTTGAAAATAAAAATAATAATTCATCAATTTTTTTAATTAAATAATTTTTACGAAAGGAAAAACCACAAAAATAATAATGAAAATTTTTAAGATTCGAAATAATAGGATAAGACAATTGATTTTGTGATTGTTTTATTTTATAAGTTTTTAAAAAACTTTTTTCTAAATCAATTTGAAATTGATAAAATTGAATATATTTTTCATTATTTTCATATAATTTTTTTATATATTCTTCAATTTTTTTAATTTTAATTTGTATTTGAGATTTTAAATCATTAAGAAAATTTTCCATTAAAATAATTTGTTTTTCAATTTCTTCTATCCCATCTTTTTTTATACCATGAATTTCATAAATATTATGATTAAAATGTTTATTTGAAATACATCGATAACAAATTTCTTTTTGACAATCTCTACAAAAAAAAAAAATAGAAGTATTATGAATATGACATTTTAGATCAAAATCTTTTAATGTTATTAAACAACAATTCTTATGATTCACATTACATTCATTACAAATAAAATTATTACTTTCACAACAATAATAAAGATTGTTTTGATTGTTTTCTTTGAAACAAAGGGAACATTTTATTTTTTCATTTTCCCTTTTTTTGAATTCTAAATAATTTATATTATATTTATGTTCATTTTGACAATTAAAACTTAATTCTAATTTATTATTTTGATTTATTAAATTTATGTATTGAATAAAAAAGCATTTTGGACATCTATACAGTTGATAATATTTTTTTTCTATATTTATACTACTTTCTTTTGTTGATGATGAATTTAATAAAGTTTCCATTAATAAAAAAAGGATAATTTACTTAATTAATTAATTAAAATTTATCTATTTTTTTTCTCTTTTTTTATTGTTATTTTTGGTTTAAAGAATTTGATTCGTTAAATCAAAGGTTTTATTTTACATTATTTAAAAAATTTGCATTTAAATATATTTATAAGTCCAATTTCTATTTTCATTTTTTCTTCTTTGCTATTATTTAATTTGTAAAGACTGTTTTGTTAAATTAAAAAAAATATTTATTATTTTTTATTTAATTATTTTCAATTAAGATCTTTTTTTTAAAGATATAATTGTATTATCTTTATTTTTTTTGATGAAAAAATTGAATTTTTTTTCAAAAAATTTTCTATATAATCTATTGAAAGATAATTCTTTTTTTGAATAAAACAATAAAATTTTTTCGATTTTTTTTGTGAAAAATTTTCTTTATATAATATTATTCAATGGAAATTTGGTATTAAATTAGTTAAATTTATTTTTGAAGAAAAATTTGGATTCTGATTAATGTATAAGAATTATTATTTTATAATTAATTATTAGGATAATTTAAAAATAAATATTTTTAAATTAAAAGAAATGGATTTATATTCTTTTTTATTTAGTTTCTTATTTTTATTACAAATTATTGAAAATATCTTTTTATTGTGTTTATTTCTTTCAGTTATAATATTAGTTTTAATACCAACTTTAAGAAGCAATAATATAATTAATAAAATTAAAGTTTTTTGCAAATATTATCTTTTATTACATATTATCCTTTTTATAGGTTATTTTTCAGAATTAATTTTAAAAAGCCAAGAAAATCACATAGTTAGACTTTTATTTTCTTCATTTATTTATTTTTACTTTATAAAATTACTTTAGTTATTTTCAATTTATCATTTGAAAATAAAAAAAAATTAAATGAAAAAAAGGTTAGTTTATATTAAAAAATAATTATATATATTTTACATTATTTTATATTATTTTTTTTTATTAATTTTTATTTTTATTTTCCTTTATTTTATTTCCTATTAATTAATTTATTATATTTATTTATCCAATCATATTTTAGAGTAATTTTTTTAATTTTATAAAAAGAATTCTTGATTGAATCAATCAAAAAAAAAATAATAAAAATTTCTACAATCACAAAAAAAATAATAAAATATTTATTGAAAACATATATGGAAGAAAAAAAATCTAAATCAACAAAAATTTCAAGTTTACTTCCTTCAGATTTATGTGAAGATTTAAGTTTTAATGAAGATTCAAATGCAGATGAATTTAGTGAAGTTAAAAGTCCTATATATAAAAGTAGAAAATTAAAAAATAAATATGGAAGAAGAAGAAGTTCTTCTTTTGATTTTAATTTAAGCTTATTAACTATTAAACCTTTAGATCATAAAGATTTTGATATTAATTTTAATACTAAATTTATTAAAAATTTAGAAGAAAGTTATAGTAATAATAATAATATTAATGGAAATGAAAATTTAAATGCAAATTTTTCTTATCAAAATTTAAATAACAATATTCATTCAATATTAAAAAACAATAATAAAATAAACAATAATAATATAATAAACAATAATAACATAATAAACAATAATAATATGATAAATATTCATTTAATTGAAAATGAAGGAAATTATGAAATAATTCATCCAAGGAAAAAAACAAGTGATAATTGTTTACAAAAAAAAACAGTAAAATTTAATGTTTTAAATAATGAGAATTTAATAGCAACAGTGAATGGAATATCAATACATAGAGTACCAAAAATTCCAGTGAAAAAACATTCAAGTAAAAATAATAGCCAAAGAGAATTTATAGATCCAGATTTATTAAATACAAATCAAACTTTTAAAGAATTTTTAAATAATACAGGAAATAAATTATCTTCAATAATGAAAGCATCAATAGGAAGTAGATTTTTACAGAAAATGTTAGAAAAAATCGATGAAGATGATATAGATGAAATTTTTTATAGAATTGGAAATGATATAACAGACTTAATGTGTGATAATTATGGAAATTATTTTTTACAACAATTAATATTAAAATGTAATTTAAAACATAGATTATATTTATATGAGAAATTAAAAAAAAATTTTATTGATGTATGTAAAGATATGGGAGGAACACATTGTATTCAATCTTTAATTGAACGTATAAATTCAATAAAAGAAGAAAATTTATTAAGAGAATGTATTAAAAATAATTTATTGGAATTATCATATAATTCAAACTCAACTCATGTAATTCAAAAAATAATTTGTGCTATAAATGAGAATAACAGACAATATATTAATATTTTTATTTTTGAAAATATATTAAAATTATGTAAAGATGTCAATGGAATATGTATAATAAAGAAATTTATAAGTGAAAATAATAGTATTATTATTAGAAATGAAATATTAAAATTATTAATTGAAAATTGTTTAGAAATTACTGAAGATCAATTTGGAAATTATGCTATTCAACATGCAATTGAAACATTTGGTTTTATTTATTGTTATAATTTAATTTGTATTATTTATCAAAATATTATTTTTTTATCTTGTCAAAAATTTTCTTCTAATGTTATTGATAAAATCGTCTTTGTTTCTCATCAATGTAATTATAATGATTTTACTGTTTTAATTAAAATGATGTTTTTAAATTTTAGTAATTTTAATACTTTAAGTCAAAATAAATTTGGAATGTTCGTTTTACAAAATACAGTTAAATTAATGAATGTAAATGAAAAAGTTGTTATTAGAAATTTTTTAATTAATAAAATTTGTTTTGAAACGTATGAAGATAAAAATCAATTACAAAAATTAATTCAACTTCTTTCTATTTAAGTTTTTTTCTTTTAGTAAATTATGGTATAATTTAATTTTACTAATTTATTTTCTATATTTCAAAAGGTGAATTAAAATAATATATTTTAATATTTTTTAATTATTATTTCATATGAAAAAAGTATTTTTATTACAATAGTGTTAAATTTATTATTATATTATTAAAATTAAGTTTATAACTTTTATAAAACATTAAAAAAATAATTTTTTTTTATTCATAACTAACATTATTTAAAGGTAAATAGTTTTGTTTGCTCTTTGAAAATAATACTATTTGAGATCCTGATATAAAACAATCTTGAATATTATCATTTTTTTCTAAAACATCTTTATTAGAGTTAAACATTTTAAATTCAATATTTTGATTCTCTTCATCATAATAAATACAATAAAAAATATTTAAATTAAAAGTAATTAAAAAAAATAGTTCTTTGTCAAATGTACTATAATGAAATATTTTATAAATATCTAAATCAGTATTTACTGAAAAAATAATATTTTCATTGTATAAATTTTTTAATATTAATGATTTATCATTTTGATGATAATATAATATTGTATTTAAGTCTAGATTATCTTTATCGAAATTTAATGTTAAAAATTTAGACTTTTCTGGTAGAATAATCTCTTCGTTTTTTGAATTATATACTTTTTCTTTTTTTATTATTAATTTATCTTCTCTTTTTTCAATATTTAAACAATAAATTTCTGTTTTTTTGATTATTTTTTGTTCTTGAATTATTATATCTTCTAAATAATATATTTGAAATCCATAATTAGTAATTTTAATATTATTTACTTTTTCAAATAATATTTTTAATATTTCATTAATACTTATTCCTGAATTTTGATGTTTTATATCTTCATCAATAATTATTTTTTCTTTGAAATTATATTCATTATTATCTTCTTTATTTTTATAAAATTCAAATAATTTTAATTGTCCTTCAATATCATATGAGAAAAAATTATTATTATTAACAATTAAAAATAATATATATTGTTTATTACTTAAAAAATCGTTTTTAAATATATTTATTTGATTATTATAACTACTACCAAAATAATAATTACCTAAAACTTTAGGATAATTACTAATAATATTTTTCACATTTTGAATAATTTCAAAATTAAATATTTTTTTTTTTTCTAAAATAAAATATTGTTCTAAAAAATATTTTTCATCATCAAAACAATTAAGTCCACTATTATAAATAAATTTAATTAATTTTTCAAAAGAAGATAAATATCGAAAAGAATGAATATTTTTTTCTTCATGATTATGAAAGCAATTTATACAAATTCCTTTTTCACATTTATCACAAAATTTTATTATTTTTTTTAAATGAAAAGGACAATAATTAAATATATTATTATAATATAATAGTGGATGTATATGTTGTTCTCCACATTTATTATTATTATGATAATAATAATCACAAATATGACAATACCATTTTTCTTCATTTGATAATTTTTTATTACAAGTTGAACATATTATTTTTGTATAATAATTATTTTTATTTAATAATAATTCTCTTAAGGAATTATATTGAGAAACATGATTTTTAATACATGAAGTACGAATTTGATTATTTATAAATTTTATTTTTATTGGAAAAGGACAATTATTACAATTACATGAAATATAATTTAAATGATAAAAAGTTAATAAATTTATTTGTTCCATTTCTTCTTCATCTAAATCAAAATCAAAATTAAATTCATTTAAATTTTTTAAGTTCATTAGATTTGATTTATAAAATATATAATTGTCTAATTTTAAATTATATTTTATTAATATTTCTTCTTTGGTTTTTTTCTTTTTTTCTGATATTTCATTTAATTTGTTATTTTTATATAAATTTTCATAATTAAAATCAACTTCATCGTTTGTGCTTAAATAAATAATTTGTTCATTTATTTGCTTTTCCAGACCAGAATAAAAAGGAATATTTTTCATAAAAATCATATAATCTTGTGAAATTGGAACAAAAAAAAAATTATTTAAATAATAACAAATGATCTTAACTGTTTTTAGTTGAGTTTTGTGACTACCAAAAAGTAAGTTTACAATATCTTTTATTCTTTTAGATCGCTCTTCTGCTTTTAATTCTAATGAAATAGAAAAGCCTGTGAAAATATCGTTTTTACTATCTTGTTTTTCAACAATATCTTTTAAAATATCATTCTTTTCAAAATAAAAATGATTATAATTTTTTTTTTGTGCTGTATCAAAATCTTCCATTGAATTTATTAATATTCCTATTTGATAATTGTCTGTTTTTGTTTCAGACATTTTGTAATAAAGAAAAAGAAAGTAAAATAAATAAATAATTTTAAGAATTAAATTTATTTTATTTATTTCATTTCTTTTATAAAAAAATTGTTTCTGTTTAGATCAATATGGGGATTGTGGATTGGGGATTGGGTCCAATCCCCAATTCCCATTTCCAAAATATTTATTTAATATTTTATGATTTAAAAAAAAATTTATTTTTGAATTTTTATATAAATAATATTTAAAAAAAATGTATAACTTTTTATTCTTTACTTTTTTTATTTATATTAATTCCCAAAAATATCTTCCAATTTTTGATATAATTGGAAATATATCCAAAATAAATATTCCCAGAACTGAAGGTGATTATTATGAATCGACAATAGATTATTTAATTGAGATAATGGAAAATTATGCATATCTAAATCTACTTAAATCACCTCCTAAAGTTAATGGAACATATAATTTAACAAAGGTAGATATAATTCAAGAGCTTTTAGATTTAAAATCCAGAATTAAGGGAACTAAGCCTAAATTTTATGAATTTTATCAAAATCTTTCAAAAATAATTGCTAGTACTCAAGATTATCATATTATCTTTACTTATATAGGAAAAGAAAAGCAATTTGATTTATTAACAAAATTAATAATAAGTTCTCCTATTGAATTTGATTTTAGGAAAGATAAAAAAGTTTTAGTGAATTTAAATAACGTTATTTCTGTATTAAATAATGAAACAAAAATTCCAAATTCTGATATTATTCTTAGTTATTTTAAAAATGAAACTTTTGTCGTAAAAATAAATGATAAAAATATATATGATTTTATTAGAGATTTTTGTTCTGATTATTGTCGATTTAAAAGTAAGAATTCAAAATTTACTTTTAATAAAATTAATATAAGGGGCTTTAATTTATGGCAATGTCCCTTAACATTGAATGAATTTAAATACTTTAATATTACTTATTCAAACGGAGTAACAATTTCTTCAAATTATATTGGGTTTATACCAAATACAAATTTCTTTGAATTTAATAAGACAAATTTTAATCTAGAAAATTTTTATAATTTAAAAAATAAATATATAGATGAAAATTTTATTTTAGAAAAAAATAAGAAAAATATAATATGGGATATAAATATAGATAATCGTATAAAATGTAAAGTGGACCATAAAAATGAAGTAAATGTAATTTTTCAAAATAGTTTTAAACCAAATAATTCAGATCCTATTGGTATAATTAATAATATTTCTTATTGTCATGGAAATTTCACAAATAATAATTATCCAATTATCGTTATTGAAAGTTCCAATGCTGGAGGTTATTTTCAATTATCAAAGCTTATGCAACAAATGGTTCAAGATTTAATATATCCTAAAAATTATTTTTCTGTAATTCACAATAATAATACAAAACAATTTCTTTATGATAATAAAGATTCTTTTATATTTGTAGATGATAATGAAACAAAGAATTTAACTATTGAAGAATTTTATAATGATAGTGTCTATGAAAAATATGGTGATTTAACTATTGAAAGAAGTAGACAAAGACTTCTCGTTGATTTGAACTTTGAGTCATTAATTAAAAAAAATATTTTTAAAAGAAATAAAATTAAAAAGCCTACTAATATTATTATTTTTACTGATGGTTTGAGTTTTAGTTCAACAAGTGTTTTTATTAAAAATTTATATTATTTTGGAGGTGCTATTTTAGTTGGTTATTCAGGAGATCCAGAATTAGAATATTTTGATGCTTCACAAAATCCAACTTTTATTTTTACAAATTTAACTGGAATAAAAGGATTTAATAAATTATTACAAAAAGGATTTTATTTTCCACAAATGCCAATTGGACCTATGTATAGAAGTAGTTATGATAAAAATAATGAAAATATTCCCGAAGAGTTTATTGTGAATTTAATTGATGAAAGAATTAATATTTATAATAATTATAATGATGATTTATATGAAGATTTTATAACTGAGGCAAAAAAAATTTTTAAAAAATATGAAAAAGAATGTAATCCTGATAATAAATATTTAAATTATTTAAAAGAAGATTGTAAATTTAATGATAAAAATCTTCATGGTGGATATAAATGTGGAGATGATGGGAAATGGAATAAAAAATGTGTTCCTTTTTATTGTGATGAAAATTATTATTTTGAACCTAATAGAAAAAAATGTATTTTATTAAAAGAAAAGGATAAAGAAAATAAAGATAAAAATAATATTTCGAAATATATAATTATATTTAGTATTTTAGGAATTTTAATTATTGCTTTAGTGATATTGCATAAATCTGGCAAAATTAATTTAATGT
>JAEEGI010009854.1_pt1 | contig 20831 bp, 13 predicted proteins | sample 8958751 | NCBI WGS metagenome assembly JAEEGI01 (sample SAMN16246545, study PRJNA631951) | gut metagenome | biome: gut microbiome; feature: rumen; material: KS-attached | host: Bos | place: Iran: Karaj | collected 2018-10 | reverse complement strand
TGCCATTTTGCGGAAACGGCGAACCCACCACAGCCCGCCGTCTTTCATCATCTCGTCCCAGTTATAGGTGGGGAAGCCCCAGTTCTGTCCGTCGGCAGAGAACGGATCGGGTGGTGCACCTGCCTGTCCGTTCAGATTGAAGTACTTAGGCTCAACCCAAGCCTCGACACCGTCGCGACTGATACCGATGGGGATGTCGCCTTTTAGGACAACATGGTGCTGACGGGCATATTCATGGGCCGCACGCATCTGCTGGTCAAGATAGAATTGCACATAGCACCAGAAATTGGTAATGTTCTTGTCGGGCTTTGCCAATGGTACGGGCCACTCACCAAAGGTGGCTGTGCCATAGAGGTCGCGATAGAAGCAGAATGCTGCATAAGGCTCCAGCCACAGCTGGTTTTCCTTGTAGAACGTCTTAAAGGCAGCGGTGCGGCTTACCGAAGTCCATTCCTGTTCATAGAGTGCCTTCAGATAGTCCAGTTTGGCTGCGAACATACGTTCGTAGTCAATCTGCGGCAGGGCATTCAGTTCCTTCTGCAACTGCTGGAAATGAGCGTCCAAATCCTTGTCCTTGAGTTTCGGCATCTGTCGGAAGTCAATGTATTGGGGGTGCAGGGCATAGATGCTGATACTGTTATATGGATAGCTGTCCTGCCAGGTATGCGTCATGTTGGTATCGTTGATGGGCAGAATCTGCAGTACCCGTTGTCTTGTTTTGGCACACCAGTCAATCATCAGCTTCAGGTCGCCGAAGTCGCCGACGCCGAAACTGCCCTCACTGCGCAGTGAGAAAATGGGTACCACCACACCCGATCCCTTCCAGGGATAGATGGGGAAGTTGGCTTGTGCCAGTTCATAGACCAGCACTTCGCTGTCCTTCATAGTGGGCAGCGTGATGCTGCGGTTGGCGGTTTCTTCCCAAATAGGTGTGAAGTCCTGCTGGCTGTCGCAGATGATGAATTTAAACTCAAAATGCTGAGGCAGTTGTGTGGCGTCGAGACTGACCACCCACTCATGGTATTCGTGTTCCGTCATATTGACGGCACGTTTGGGATCCCATGCTCCTAAGTATTCCGGTTCACCCACAATAGCCAGCCATTCGTTGGAACGCAACTGTGGTGCACGCACTTTGATGCGTACGGTCTGCTTGTATTCCGACTTGGTGCTCAATGTCCGCTTTCGTGGCATGATGCACTCCGTGAAGGCAGAGGAATACATAAATGCATCTTCGGGAATGTCAATCCAGTGGTCGTAAATAGTATATCGGGTAGCTTTCTGTGCAGCAAACTCCAATCGGTGGGGCACCGTTGTCCATTCGTGACGGGTTTCATCGTCTCCACGATATACTGAGTAGAAATAGTCGAGATACGTTTCCGACTTAAAGGTCTTGGAAACTTCACAGAACCAGTGCAGTCCGTCAAGTGTTTGCATCTTGTGCTTCATCACTTTCTTCTCGTCGTCAGCTGACAGGAAGTTTATCATCAGGCTTTCGCCGAAAGTGGTTTGATATTCCACATTGAATAATAGTTTCATAAGCGCTTATTTATAGTTTTTGATAATTGTTTATACCTTGTTACGAATGAAAGTTACGCAGAGAGCTCCTGCACAAAGAAGTACACTCGATACAATCATCATTGTAGATTGGTGGTGTCCTACGACAGAGAGAACGATTCCTCCACAGAGGGCGGCAATAATCTGAGGAATACAGATGGTGCCGTTGAAAAGACCCAGATAGGCTCCCATGTGTCCGTAGCCTTGGAGCGCATTGGTAACAAACGTGAATGGCATTGCGAGCATGGCAGCCCATGCACAACCTACCAAGACGAAGGGAACGAATTGGAGGTAGGCATCGTGAATGAATGGAATCATGGCAAAACCGATGCCTCCGATGATGAGGCTGATAGCGTATGCCATCTTCGCGTTCTTAAATCGTGGCAGAACGGCAGCCCATACTACCGACCCGATGGACTGAACGGCGAAGAGGACGCCAACCCAGTTACCTGCATCCTGGAATGCCTCACTGGAAGGGTCGCTCGTGTTCCAAACGGTTTCAGCAATGGCACCTGTTGCGTAGTTCCAGATGTAGAGGAAAGCAGACCAGCAGAAGAACTGAACCAAACCAACCTTCCAAAAAGTAGAGGGAGCGTTCTTCAGCAAGGAAAACCAATTGCCAGAGTTCTCAAGTGCCTCTTTTCCATTATCATTGTACTCTGCATACTCCTGCGGATTCCACTCCTTGACCTTTAGAGTTGTGTAGATGACACAGAGAATCAGGATGGCTGCTCCTACGTAGAACGACCAAATAACACTATCGGGGACGACACCTTTCTCTGCCACGTTGCTGATGCCGATAAAGGTAAAGAAGAAGGGAAACAGAAATCCCACCACGCTGCCGGCATTGCACAAAAACGACTGGATGCTGTAAGCCTTGGCTTTCTGTTCTTCATTGACCATGTCGCCCACCAACATCTTGAATGGTTGCATCGCCATATTAATACTGGTGTCAAGAAACATCAGGGCAACCAGGCCGAACATCATGGCGGCACTGACTGCTAGTCCCAAAGAACCGGCATTGGGCAACAGACACATGACCAGTACGGCAATGGTGGCTCCTACAAATAAATAAGGTATACGCCGTCCGAAACGGGTCCAGGTCTTGTCACTTAACGTTCCCACAATCGGTTGTACCAGAATGCCCATCAGTGGAGGCAGTATCCAGAAATAACTCAGATTGTGGGGGTCGGCACCCAGTGTGGCAAAGATGCGTGAGATGTTGGCACTTTGCAGCGCATAGGCTATCTGCACTCCGAAGAATCCGAAACTCAGATTCCACAGACTCCAAAACGGTAAATTCGGTTTTTGTTTCATATTATCTTTTTATTTTTATAGGGACTATTGACTTTATAGGTCATCTGGTAGTCCCCCTGATTATTAATCTGGTTCTTATTATTCTTCGCTCTATCTTGCCAGGGGGGATGGTGCCTTCCACATGTCCTATCAGGATATCGGCGGCTTCTTCCCCGACTTTCGTGCCCCGTTGTTCCACAGTGGTCAGCATAGGGTCGCAGGCAACGGCGCGCTGTCCGTTGGTGAACCCACAGATGGAAATATCCTCGGGAACCCGGAATCCCATGCGCTTTGCCGTATAGAGGATGCCTATTGCCGTATCGTCGTTGACAGCAAAAAAGCCATTGGGGGGGGCAGAACTGTTTAGCATCTCGGGGGTGATACTCTCAGCATCTGTCCGGTTGTCGCACAAACGCACAAGTTCTGGGTCGGGTTGGATGCCGTGTTTCAACAAGGCATCCTTGTAACCGTTATATCGATTTTTAGAAATCTCCAATGTCATTGCGGAACCATAGTATGCAATCCTGTTACATCCTGTTTCTATAAGATGCGACACTGCATTGAAAGCCCCCATGTAATCATCCACTACTACACGGCTGGCATTCACTCCCGTACAGATGCGGTCGTAGAAAACCAAGGGAATCCCTGTGTCTATCAGTTGCTGGAAATGGTCATATCTATGAGTGTCCTTCGCCTGGGATACAATAATCCCGCACACCTTGTTCTCGTAGAACGACTTACATATCTTCACTTCCCGTTCGTATTGTTCATTGCTTTGTGCCACCATGATACGGTAACCGTGAGCTGATGCCTCTTCTTCGATGCCGGAAAGAATGGACGAGAAATAGTAATGGGCAAACTCCGGGATAATAACCCCGATTACTTTCATAGGTTGAATCCGGGAATGACGCAATGACTCTGCAATCATATTTGGTGTGAAGTTATGCTCCCTTGCATACTGCTGAATAGCCGCACGCCGCTCCACAGAGATGCGGGGCGAGTCCTTCAGAGCTCGTGAGACGGTTGCCACACTGATACCGAAGTGTGCGGCAATGTCCTTCATCGTCAAGGGGGTACGTTCTTCCATTTCCTGATTTTTAGTCTGATGATGCAAAGATATAGAAAAGTTTCTTTCCGTATTCCTTTACCTTATTTATTTTATATATTGTTTAGTGCGCAATCGTTTGCATTTACATTATAACGCTTTTAACTCAAAAAAAGTATGAACGAATCCGAACAAATCTTATCTTTGCACTTGATTTAAATCAAATCGTTGTGCGAAGCGAGAAATATATCATATATTACTAACACTAATTAAATAAAATGATGAAGCAGGTAAACATTACGTCTCCGTTAAGGATGATGGTCCTATTGTTGGGACTCTTCCTTTCGGTAGGTGCCTTTGCTCAGATTGATGTCAAAGGCCATGTTAAAGATGCTCAGGGCGAACCGATTATCGGTGCGACGGTACGTGTGGCAGGAACACAGACTGCTACAGTTACTGACTTCGATGGCAACTTCGTCTTGAAAGCTAATCAAGGTGCTGACATTAGCGTGTCGTATGTGGGCTATCAGACCCAGACCGTTAAGGCAGCAGGTAATCTCGAAATCACTCTTCAGGAGGATGCAGCGATGTTGGAAAACGTCGTTGTTATCGGTTATGGTGTTGCCCGTAAAACAGACTTGACAGGCTCTGTGACTGCAATCAAACCGGATGATAAGAATCATGGTATCCTTACAACGGCTCAAGACATGATTTCAGGTAAAATAGCAGGTGTTAATGTAAATACCTCGAATGGTGAACCTGGTGGCGGTGCTCAGATTCGTATTCGTGGCGGTGCTTCGCTGAACGCCAGTAACGACCCTCTGATTGTAATTGATGGAATGCAGATGGATAACAATGCCACAAAGGGTGTCAGCAATCCTTTGGCTCTTGTTAATCCTAACGACATTGAGTCGTTCACCGTTCTGAAGGATGCCTCTGCAACTGCTATTTACGGTAGCCGTGGTTCTAACGGTGTTATTATTATTACTACCAAGAAGGGCCGTCGAAACCAAGCCCCAAAAGTTTCATACAATGGCACATTCTCTGTTAGCTCTGTTTCAAAGAAGCTTGATGTGATGGACGGCAACCAGTATCGCCAGTTCATTAAGGATTATTATGGTGAAGCATCTGCCGCTTATGCAGGACTTGGTGAAGCCAACACCAATTGGCAGGACGAGATCTATCGCAATGGCATCAGCCACGACCACAATGTGAGCGTTGCAGGTGGCATCGGTAACCAGAAGTGGGCAATGCCTTATCGCGTCAGTGTTGGTTATACTAACCAGCAGGGTATTCTGAAAGGTTCAGACTATAGCCGTTTTACAGCTGGATTCACAATGAACCCATCCCTGCTTGATGATCACCTGAACTTGAACATCAATGGTAAGTATGCTTACTCCAAGACCAATCCCGGTGGTCAGGGCGCAATTGGAATGGCTACCCGAATGGACCCCACACGTCCTATCAAGAGTGACGACGAGAAGTTTAAGAATTGGAGTGGCTACTGGCAGTGGGCAAATCCAACAACCTCTTTCGACCCCACCTATCCTTATGCTATTAATTCGGATGCTCCATCTAATCCCGTCGAACTGATCGACCACTATACCTTTGATAAGAGCTCTCACACGTTGCTGGGTAACTTCGAGGCAGACTATAAGATTCATGGTTTCGAAGACCTCCGCCTTCACATGAACCTTGCCGGTTCTTATTCTTACGGTGGTGAGTACACCAACAATAATCCGATGTCAACCTACGGCTACTACTATGGTGGCAAGGGCGACAATACCGAGAAGAAATACAACGTGTTAGCTTCACTCTACGCTCAGTATTTCAAAGATTTCAACAAGGCTAACCACTTCGATATTATGGCTGGTTATGAGTATAGCCGCACAAAGTATTGGGGAAGTAGCTGGTATAAGGATTTCTATCCAGAGACCAATCAAGGCACAGATGATGACGGAAATCCTTTAGCAGGTACAGTTCACAGTTCTTCTGATTCTTTCTGGAGAGGACAAATGGTTCTGGTCAGTTGGTATGGACGTGCAAATTACTCTTTGTTAGACCGCTATTTGCTTACTGTTAACTTCCGTGCGGATGGTTCAAGCCGTTTTGCTGACGGACACCGCTGGGGCTTCTTCCCCTCTGTTGCCGCAGGATGGCGTATTAAGGATGAGGCTTTCCTAAAGAATGTTGACGAAATTAGTGAGTTGAAGTTGCGCCTCAGCTGGGGTCAAACAGGTCAGCAGAATACGGGTAAGGAATATTATACTCCTACCTATAAAATGACGACAGGTAATGATCGCTTATATCCTATTGGTGCTAATAACCCAGGAACTTTGTTCCAACCTTTGGTATATAACAACGACCTTACTTGGGAGACCACTACAACATGGAATGCCGGTATCGACTTCGGTATGTTCAATCAGCGACTAACTATGACGTTGGATGCATACATCCGAAAAACGACAGACCTCCTCTGCACACCAACTATTGCAGCTGGTCAGAATTACGACAATGCCATGTTGCTTAATGCTGGTTCTCTGAAGAACAAAGGTATTGAAATAGCTATCTCTGGCAAACCATTAGTTACAAAAGACTGGTTTGTGGAACTTGGAGTTAATGCTGCTTATAATAAGAACGAAGTGACAGAACTTTACGGTGGCCGTGATATGATTGAGGCTGGGCTGTCTGTAGGTATGAATAAAGCTTTGACTTACCATAAAGTAGGAAAGCCTGCCAATTCGTTCTGGGTTTATCAGCAGGTATATGATGAGGCAGGACGTCCTATTCAGGGTGTTTATGTAGACCGCAATGCTGATGGTAATATTGACGACAATGATCGTTATTTCTATAAGAATATCGCAGCTCCTTGGACTGGTGGTTTCTACTTCAAGGTTGCCTACAAGAACTGGGATTTAGGAACTAACCTCCGATTCTCTTTGGGTAACTATGTTTATAACGACTTGATAGAGAGTCGTATGAACACAGCAGTACGTTACCAGGCTTCAAAGGGATTCTATGAGAATACTACTCCTAATGTAGCTGCGCTGAGATGGACTTCTTATGACTATCCGCTTTCTGACTATTTTGTTCAGAATGCTTCGTTCTTGAAATGTGATAACATTACATTAGGCTACAACTTTGAGGAGTTGTTTAAGTCCGCAGCTTATCATGGACTGTCAGGACGTATTTATGCCTCATGCTCTAACGTGTTTACCATCACCAAATATAAGGGTCTTGATCCAGAACAGGTGTCAGGTTTCGAAGGTAGCGTTTATCCACGCAGTCGCACATTCTTGGTGGGACTTAACCTCAACTTCTAATCACATAACTAAATTTATGAACGCAATATGAAACTCAATAAATTCAAAGCAATGGTTCCAGCAGCAGCCTTGATGATAGCTGCTAGTCTGACCTCATGTATGGCCGACTTGGACAAAGGTAATATTGACCCGACTGTTCAGGCAGAGCCCGACATGACTGCACTTTACAGCAAATGCTACTCTTGTCTGATTTTAGAGGGAATGGATGGTAATGCTGATTTTAATGTAGATAATGCAGGTAAGTCAACCCTTTTGCGTAATATCTATAACGCTAATGTGTTGTCTACTGATGAGGGTATCTGCTGGTGGACGGATGGCGGATTGGAAGACTATGGTCTCAATGCTCCAAAGCCAAGCAGTGATGCTATTCGTTATCTGTATTATCGTTTGATTATGGATGTTAGCTACTGTAACCACTATATTGAACTTCCTGCTGCACAAGATGATCAAGTTAAGCTGGCAGAAGTTCGCTTCATTCGTGCATACCTCTATTATCAGTTGCTTGACCTCTTTGGCGATCCTTCTTTCATACCTGCTATATCTACTGAGATGCCTAAACAGGCTCACTCTTACAATGAGAAATTTCAGGAAGATGGTGCTTACTCTCGCGCAGAATTGCTGGCACTGGGTCGTGAATTCTTGTTCAATTGGGTGGTAAACGAGTTGAAGGAAGCTGAGGTCAACTTGATGGATCCTCAACCAAAGACCGATAGTGATGCCAACTATGGCCGTGTTGACAAGGCTGCTGCTTGGTTGATGTTAAGTCGTGTATATCTAAATGCCGGTACATATCTAAATAACGACGGTCAGAACAACCCATACTGGTCAGAGGCTCTGTCGTATGCTGAAAAGGCTATTAATTCAGGCTACTCACTCTTCGATGACAGCAAGATGTCTGCTGAAGCTAAAGCCAATGGCCTTACACCGTATGACTTACTCTTTATGGGTGATAATGGTTCTAATGGTTCTTCTTGCGAAGCTATCTTCCCATTACTTCAGGATGGTAAGGTGACCCGTGCATGGGGTGGTTCGATGTTCTTCGTTGGTGCTATGTGGAGTCCCGATATGGCTACCGTTACAGGTTTAGATGCAGCCACCACTCAGAATTTTTGGGCAGGTATGCGTTGTCGTCCTCAGTTGATTGAGAAATTCACCGGTAATCCAGCTTCCTATGTAGGCAAGACAGCTGAGGAAATTCGTGCAATGAGTACCGATGACCGTGCAATTTTCTGGGGTAAGGGCCATACATTGTCAGTTTATCCCAATGATGCCTTTACAAGTGGTATCGTTACTCCTAAATGGAATAATAACTACTCTAATGGAGGAACGCCACACGACAATGAGAATGTTGATATCGATTTCTTCTTGCTTCGTGTAGCAGAGGCATATCTGAATGCTGCCGAGGCAGCCCTCCATACGGGTGATGCCGGCAAGGCTAAGACCTATATGGACGCTATCCGCACCCGTGCTCATGCCGCTACCCGTAGCAGCTACACACTTGACGACGTGCTCGATGAGCGTGCCCGTGAGATGTATTTTGAGGGTATTCGCCGTCCTGATCTGATTCGCTACAACTACTTTGGTGGTGTCGGTGTAACATATGGTTGGGAAGGTAAGGGAGGAAATGCTGGTAATACAGGTGCTCCTTTCGAGAAATACCTTAATGTATATCCCATTCCTTCATCAGAAGTTATGGCGAACTCTAACCTGACTCAGATAGATGGATATACTGAGATAGATAATTAATTGTTAAATCGAATAATAAGAAACGCAATATGAAGAATAAACTATTGCTTGGTGCACTGCTTATCGGCATCACCAGCTTATTCACAGCTTGCTCGGACGATAACGGCTCAAATCCATCGCTTAAACAGCCCACAGGATTTGCGTTGAATATGCCAGCATTTGCCAATGAAACTGTTGATTTGGTGGCGACTAGCGAATTGCAATTGTCATGGTCTCAGCCTCAATATACAGCAGATAATGCACCCCTACCGGTGACTTATGAAATTCAGGTGTCACCAACCAACTCGTTTACAGTTTCTGCTGATGAAGCTGCAGCCGATGAATCGGGGAAGACAGTTGCTGATTATGCAGCTATCGCTCGTACTACGACCCAGTGTACTTATACACTTCTGTCTAAAGACTTAGATAAAGCACTGGTACAGGTGATGAAATGGAAAGAAAGTGAAGTTCCTGCAGAACAAACTGCTTTTCTGCGTATTAATGCATTTATCTTGGAGAATGGTGTACGGCTGAATAGTGTTGTCTCCAATTCTGTAGAACTTAGCTTCAATCCTTATTATATTGAGCTGAAGGATGCAGCACCCATTATGTTCTATCTTGTTGGTAATAATATTGGTGATGCACTATGGAAAGACATTCCTGGCGTAAGCAGCTTCCCAATGTTTGTACAAAGTGACTATGCATATGACAAAGCAACGGGTGCAGGAGAAATTACTTATCTGAATTATTTCACTACAGATGGATTCAAAATCCAGCCAGAAAGCTTCGACTGGAATTTTGGTTTCGTGAGTGGCGAAAAAGGCGGTAAGGCAAATACAGCCATATATCGTAACGGAATGAAAGACGACTATGGCAACATCTGGGTTGAGCCCGCTGGCTACTATTTGATTACAGTAAATACAGGAACGAATACCTGTACGATAGCAGAGCAGGATATTACACCTAAAGTATATGACCAGATTTGTGTTGCTGGCTCTTTCTCTGAATGGGCAGACGAAAATATGACCCCTGTTAATAAGAGTGGGGAAAACCATGTTTGGAGCTACATAATGACTGTAGAGGAAGGGGCTGTAGAACAAATGAAGTTTAAGATTGCTGGCTCATGGGACACTAACTGGGGCTATGGCTCTGAAGATGGTGAAGTCAATACCTGTGGTAAATGTACAGCAGGAGGCAAAAATATTGGTGTCGAAGAAGGTACATGGGTCATTGTGTTCAATGATATCACCGGTGAGTTTAGTATTATTAAAAAAAAGTAATCTAAAAGAGTAAGAGTATTATGAAAAAAATTATATTGTGTGGAATAGCCTTGGTTGCAGGATTAATGTCCTGCACCGAGGACTACAATGACTGGGCTAGTCCACAGAGCAATGCTGCTGGCGAACAGAATCCCCCATTGGAGATGATGTTACAACCTACAGTTAGTGCTATTGACTTTTCTGCTGTTACTGACGAAACAATCCAGTTGTTCACTACAAACTTGCAAGAAGGTCAGGTCGAGTCCTACAATGTTAAAATCGAAGGTGCCGACATTGATAAGGATGTGACTATTGTGGCAGATGAAGATGGTTATATTAAAGCAACAGAATTGAAAGATGCTGTCAATGCCTTATATGGCGCTGCTCCCGTAGAGCGTACTTTAATAGTTACAGTGTCTACACATGTGAAAGTCACTACAGAAGAGGGAGTCATCATTGTTAAGAGGGAAGCAAATCCAATTGAGATAAAAGTAACTCTTGATGCCCCTTATATCGATGCAAATGGCTATTACGTAGTTGGTAATATCGATGGATGGAAGAATATAAGGGTTGATGCCTATCATATGACGAATAATGGTGGACCAGTTTATGACAACCCTGAGTTCAGTGTAGAGATAGAAGCTGTTGAAGGCATTGCAACCTATGAAATCAAAGCTATTCCTGCATCAGATTTCAAGGAAGACGGTAATGTTAACACTTGGGATCGTGCGTTCACTGCAGCGGAAGGTGTTGATGAGCCTGCTTATGAAGGAACCCTGTCTAACTCAAATAAGGGTGGAAATATTAAGTTCAATGCTGTTGAGGGGTCAACATCATACCTTCTTACCATCAATGCCATGACTGCTACTTATACAGTGGTAGCTCAGTCGGCAGGTGCTGTCTTTGATACAGATCCTGTGCTTTTCTTAACTGGTGACCACTATAGTTGGGGCGGTTCTGCGGATGACTGGATTCCGATGGTTCCTGTTTACGATAACCCTAACCTTTCATGGATTATTATATATCTCCATGAGTGGGAGAAGATTAAGTTTGCTCCTCAGCAGGGATGGGGTGATGATTTCGGTTACGATGCCGAGTCTGTAGTAGACAATGCCGAGGCTGGTGCGCAGGCAGATGGTTCTAATCTGATGGTTAGCAAAGCTGGGTGGTATCTCCTTAAAGTCGATAAGACTTCTGGAGCACGTGCTGTCACTATCGATAAGCCCAATATATATCTTATTGGTAATACATCACCTGCTGGTTGGAATGTAGAGGATTCTGGTTTGTTCACTATCCCCGATACAGAAGACGGTAAGTTCGTTTCACCCGCCTTTGTTGCCGACGACGAGGTGAGAATATGTATCAAATTTGCCGATAATGTTGACTGGTGGAAGACAGAGTTTGTTGTTACCGCGAAAGGACAAATTGATTATCGTGGCGCTGGCGGTGACCAAGCACGCGTCAAAGTTACAACAGGGCAGAAGTGCTATTTGAACTTCAACAATGGTTCTGGTTCGTATAAGTAAATAATCCCTAAACAATAACCACAATCGGGCGGACAGGTAATCCCTGCTCCGCCTGATTTCTGTTTTTTACCTTTTAAAAGTTTGGAGGATTAAAGAATAGTTCGTATCTTTGCCAATGAATTAGAAAGTTTAAAGTTATGCCAGAAATTAGTAAATTCTACGGAATCATCATCTATATGTATATTGATGACCATAATCCGCCACATTTCCATGTGTGGTATGACGATTATAAAGCAGAAATAACAATTAAAGATGGTGTGGTTACAGGCACTATGCCAAGACGTGCATTACGTCTTGTCTATGAATGGCTTGATTTGCATAGGGATGAATTGATGGACAATTGGGAGCGACTTTCTAACAGCGAAGCTCCTGTAAAAATAGAACCTTTAAAATAAAATGGGAGGGAAGAGAAATGAATAATGCACTTCTTTGTATCACATCTGCAGAATATGTAAAAGACTATATCCTTCGTCTGACATTCAATACAGGGGAGGTGTTGTTAGTCGATTTTATACCATTAATGCAAAAAGGAATCTGCCGTAAGCTTCAAGATATTGACTACTTTAAGTCTTTTCGTCTTGATCCATTTACTGTTGATTGGAATAATGAAATAGGATTTGCGCCAGAGCGCCTTTATGAATTAGGGAAGGTTGCGTAACCCATTTCCTCTAACCATATTTCAGGCGGACATCTATGATAGGTGCCCGCCTGTTTCTTTTGCCGGTATCCCGCTTTTAGTCCGAGGGGCTCGAGACTGCAATCAATTAGAGTTCAATTAGAGTTTAATATGACTTCAATATGTAATAGGATGTAGCCTGTGACGACCATTGTCTGAAGGCTTCGGACTGCGAGTCCGTCCTTTCGGACAGAGAATCCGTAGGGACGGACTAAACGCCACTCTCTATCAAGCTACGTTTTTCAAAAGTTTTTTTCGTTTTTACCCTCACATCCTAACATTTTCGCAGGGAATGCCTTTGTAGAAAGGGGATAGGACACGTGAGGGAGAACAGCTTTGGGGTAACGTCTCCCTAACGTTTTTATCTTTTTACCCTCACACCACATGGACTGAAAGGTTTTGTGATTAAGGTGAGGGACTGGTCTGAAAAACGTTAGGGAGGCGTGAGGGAGAGCCAATTATCCCTAACGTGTCTCAGCCCTCTGTATATCGGGCTTCCAGGGGAAAATGTTAAGAAGTGAGGGCTATTTTGCAATACTGGTTGTGTCAACCCAAATCAGGAAATGTCAATAAGGGCATGTTATTTGATAATAAGGAACCCTTATTTGTTAATAAGGACTTGTTATCCTTAAGCGCTTGGTGCAATCGATTGCACGAACGCACTAAATAGATTTTATGACGTTGGTGTTCACCCTATTAGTAAATTATGTATCTTTGCAACACAAACTAAAAATCAGAAGCGTATGAGAAAGATTTACACAACCCTTTTATTATTTGTCGCCTCTCTGACCATTTCGGCTCAAGACTCTAATGCCGGATGGCCTAAGAATTATGAAGGCGTGATGCTCCAAGGATTCTACTGGGACTCGTATTCGGATACCAAGTGGACGAACTTAGCATCGCAGGCTGATGAACTCTCGCAATATTTTAATCTGATATGGGTGCCCCAAAGTGGTTATTGTAATAGCCTTTCCAACCAAATGGGCTATTCTGATATCTGGTGGCTCGACCACAGGAGTGCTTTTGGAACTGAGGATGAATTGCGCTCAATGATTCAAACCTTCAAGAACAAGAAAGTAGGTATCATTGCTGATGTTGTCATTAACCATAAGAATGGCAATACTAACTGGTGTGATTTCCCCAATGAGTTCAAGAACGGATATACGCTGACATGGGATAATACAAATCTGTCGGGAATCTGTCAGGACGACGAGTGTAAGGACAATGGATACAATCCTACAGGTGCTAAAGATACGGGTATCCCCTTTGATGGTTGCCGTGACCTTGACCATACTAACGCTACAGTCCAGCAGAATATCAAAACATATCTCGACTTTCTGTTGAAAGACCTTAGTTATACTGGATTCCGTTATGATATGGTCGGTGGTTATGCACCGAAATATACGGGAATCTATAATACTTCCGCTAAGCCAGAATTCTCAGTAGGTGAGTATTGGATGAGTGATGGAAAGGATGGTCTTGTGAACTGGATTAATGGCACTAAGGTGGAAGGTGTCGTCCAGAGTGCAGCCTTCGACTTCACTATGAAATGGAATATTAACAAGGCTTTCAGTAACAGCAACTGGGAGTTGCTCAATGGGGAAGCCTTGGCTAATGACGCCGACTATGCGCGATATGCAGTGACCTTCGTTGATAATCATGATACTTATCGTGATGAAAATGCGTTGAAGAATAATGTCTGTGCCGCCAACGCCTATATCCTGACGATGCCTGGAACACCTTGTCTGTTTCTCCCTCATTGGAAGGACTATAAAGGCTCGTTAAAGAGACTGATTGCTGCACGTAAGGCTGTGGGTATCAATAACCAGAGCGCAATTCTGGAATCGACGGTCAAAGGCGCTGGCTATGTCTTGAAAGTGCAGGGAACGAAGGGTACAGCCATGTTGATACTGGGTGGCTCAACGGGAGTGAGTACGACTGGTTTCCAGTTGGTGACTGAAGGTAGGAAGTATAAGTTATATGTCAGCGATGTTGTTGATATCTCTTCAGTTACTGCCATTACTGATACGGATGCAAAGACAGAGACGACTAGTGTGACGATTCCTTCTTTCTGCACAGTGAATGATGGAGAGACTTGTGCCTTCTTTGAGGCTCCTGCGTCGTTTGGCTCTTCTATCTATTGCTGGCGTTGGGATAACAGCTATAACTACACGAAGAACTCATGGCCAGGCGTTCAATGTACGGAGGTGGGTACTGCTGAAAGTGGTAAGAAGGTTTATAAATGGACGTTTAAAGAAGCAGATAAGAAATCACAGTCCAGTTCCAACAAGGGAATCATCTTCAGTGGTGGTACCAAGCAGACTGGTGATATGATGTTTGCTAATGGTGGCTATTATTTGGAAGATGGTTTGTGGGATAGTGTGTTACCTACGACGGATATCCAGTCAGTGAAGGGAGTGTCAAGTCAGAACAAAGATGCCTCATGGTACGACCTTAATGGGCGCAGATTCTCAGAAGAGCCGACCAAGAAGGGTGTTTATATCTATCAGGGGAAGAAAATTCTAAAGTGATTTAAATAGAAACGAAAAAGAAGAGGGACGTTCCGTGAAGAACGTCCCTCTTTTGATTATTTCTTGACAAAATTACTTGTCAACAGCCTTGGCGAGCTCTGCACCAGCCTTGAATTTAGCCACCTTCTTAGCAGCAATCTTAATCTTCTGCTTAGTTGCAGGATTGATACCCTCACGAGCAGGCTTCTTAATTACATCGAATGTACCAAAGCCAACGAGCTGAACCTTGTCACCCTTCTTCAGAGCCTCAGTGATAGCTGCGATAGTTGCATCAAGTGCCTTCTTAGAATCAGCCTTGGTCAGACTTGCACCGGCTGCGATCTTCTCGATTAATTCTGTCTTGTTCATAATAGTTTTTTTTAAATAAGTGAATTATTAATAGTTTAAATAGGTTTTATTTCTAAAATCCATCGCAAATATAGGATAAAGTATTTATAAAACAAACAAAAAAGCGAAAAAAAATCATTTTTTTTTGAAAAAAAGTCCTTTAAGGCCCGTTTTAGTGCCTAAAAACAGATATTTTTAGTAATTTTGCGCACAGAAAGAGATGAACAAGGTAAAAGTATATTGTTAAATTGCAAAGTGATAGGATGAACAACATACCTACAATGACAAAGAATTTGCTCATCGTCAATTTCCTGGCGTTTGTAGCAACATGGGTGCTGGAACTGCGCGGTATCGACCTGACGTCGATGCTGGGACTTCACTTCTTCATGGCGAAGGATTTTCATCTGTTCCAGTTTATTACCTATATGTTCCTGCACGGGGGCTTCACGCATATTTTCTTTAATATGTTTGCCCTGTGGATGTTCGGTGCAGTAATAGAAAGAGTATGGGGCCCGAAGAAATTCCTTTTTTATTACATTTCGTGCGGTGTCGGTGCCGGTATCGTGCAGGAAATTGCGCAGTATGTCAACTATCTGTCGGTAGGACTGGCTGCCTATGACCATGTGAACCTGGGCGGTACGCTGATGTTGACGGATGATTATCTGAACCTGTGGACGACCATCGGTGCGTCGGGTGCCGTTTATGCCATCCTGTTGGCTTTCGGTATGACATTCCCCAACGAGCGGTTGTTTATCATCCCCTTCCCATTCCCCATTAAGGCCAAGTGGCTGGTAGTTGGCTATATAGCCATCGAGCTGTTCTCGGCACTCAGCGGGCCGGGTGACGGGGTAGCCCATACGGCTCATTTAGGAGGTATGCTCTTCGGTTTCATCATGATTCGCTATTGGCGGAAGCATCCGGGCAATGGCGGCAGTTTCGGACGTAGCCGAGGGCAGGAGTTCTTCGATAATATGAAGCGCAAGTATGACGAGCGCAAGCGCTATGCGTCAGATCACCAGCGTCGTCGCTGGGCTGACGAGCCAGACGACCCCGAGCCTCCCAAGAAGCCGAAGCGTGCCAATCAGGAAGAGATAGACGCCATTCTCGACAAGATTAGGAAGAGCGGCTACGACAGTCTGACAAAGGAGGAAAAGAAGAAGTTGTTTGAACAAAGTCAGGAGAATTGATTAAGCAACTGAAGAAATTCACTGTTCAGATGATGGCGGGTGCCAATATCGCCACAATCATCGTGATGTGTCTGGTGGGCTATTCCGACAGGCTCAGTCCGACGGAGCATCCCGTGCTGTCGTGCGTGGGCATGACATTTCCCCTGTTCCTGTTGGCCAATATGGTGTTCCTGCTGTTCTGGATAGTCTTTAAGTTTCGGATGATATGGATACCCATACTCGGCTATGCCCTAGCGTACGTACCTATTAATATATATATGCCCCTCAACCTGAAGTCGGTTGATGTGCCCGACGACGCCCTCAAGGTGATCAGCTACAATGTGTGTGCCTATGGTGGCAACTTTAAATATGAGCAGGGGTTTGAGAAGGTGCGCGACTACCTGTTTGAGCAGAATGCCGACATTGTCTGTCTGCAAGAGGACGTGGACACGTGGCGGCGCTACTGTTTCCGGCATTACGAGAAGAAATTCGCCTATAACGACACTGTGCAATTCGTGAGCGAGGGGCTCGTCAACGGTGTAGGCATCCATACCCGTTTTCCCATCATACGTCGGGAGCGCATCCCCTACCGCTCGCAGGTCAACGGTAGTGCGGCTTGGTATCTGCAAGTAGGGAGCGACACGTTGCTGGTTATTAATAACCACTTCGAAGGAACCCATCTCTCGTCGGAAGACCGTCAGGTGTATAAGGAAATCCTGAAGGGCGAAATGAAGGGCGACACAGCGCGTAGGGAGTCGAAGAAGCTATTGGTGACGCTGGCAGAATCGTCCACCAGGCGTGCTCCGCAGATCGAGGCTGTGTGCCGCTATATTGAGGCTCACAGACAGTATCCCATCATTCTCTGTGGTGACTTCAACGACAATCCCATTTCCTACTCTCGTCATCGGATGGCGCAGGTACTGAACGACTGTTTTGTTGCCACGGGAAAAGGACTCGGTTTGTCATATAATCAGAAAGGATTTAATTTCCGAATCGACCATGTGTTCTGTTCCGATGACATCCATCCCTATAACTGTCAGATAGATAGTAAAATGGACGCAAGTGACCATTATCCGGTGGTCTGTACGTTAAAAATAGGTGGAAATGATTGAAAAATGAGCGAATTTTCTTGATAAATTTCGCCAAGTGGAGAAAAATAAGTATATTTGCAGGCTAAAATAGCGGAATCATAAATTAAAATAATATAACAAACAAGATGCAAAACAAAGGAATTGTAAAGTTTATCGCACTCGTTTTGATTCTCGTGTGCTGCTTTTACCTGTCCTTCTCGTTTGTGACACGCCACTACGAAAGTAAGGCAGCTGCCATGGGTGTGGAGGCCGGTCAGGAGTACCTCGACTCAATCATGAACGAGCAAGTGTACTGCGGAATCTATTCATTCAAGCAGTGCCGCGAGATGGAGATCGGTCTCGGACTTGACCTGAAAGGCGGTATGAATGTCATTCTTGAGGTTTCAGTACCCGATGTAGTCGACGTACTGGCTGACCACAAGACAGATGCTGCCTACAAGAAGTCGATGGAAGAGGCTAAGAAGGAAGAGGAAACCAGTCAGAGTGATTTCATCTCCCTGTTTATCAAGTATTGGAAGCAGAACTCCAATGGTCGTCCCCTGGCTGCCGTCTTTGCTACTCAGCAGATGAAGGGCAAGGTGAGCACTAGCAGTACCGACGCCGAGGTGGAGCGTGCCCTGCGTGCAGAAGTTCAGTCGGCTGTTGACAACTCTTTCAATGTAGTCCGCAACCGTATTGATAAGTTTGGCGTTGTACAGCCAAATATCCAGAAGCTCGAAGGACAGAGTGGACGTATCATGGTGGAAATGCCTGGTATCAAGGAGCCCGAGCGTGTTCGTAAGTTGCTGCAGGGTAGTGCCAATCTGGAGTTCTGGGAGACTTACAATTCTCAGGAGATTTATCCGCTGCTGGCTCAGCTCAACCAGAAGTATGCTGCTGTTGAGGCTGGTGTAGCTACCAATGATTCCGTTGCTGCCGATACGACAGCCGTCGATACCGCTGCTGTTAAGACCAACGACTTGGCTGCCAAATTGGCCAAGAAGAACGATAAGGTCGTGGATGCCAAGGCCAAGGCTGAGGCGCTGAAGCAGAATCCACTGTTCGCTGTGTTCCAGCCCGTTCCCCAGGGACTGGCTATCGTTGGTTATGCCAACGCCCGTGATACCGCCGACGTGAACAAGGTGATTTATTCCGACGTAGCCCGTCAGGTATTGCCCACAGAGTGTAAGCTCCGTTGGGGTGCCAAGGCAGAGGACTTCGGTGAGAGCACCCATGGCGACATCTTTGCACTCTATGCACTGAAGATTACTGAGCCTAACGGACGTGCTCCACTGGAGGGTGACGTGATTACCAATGCCAAGGACGAGTTCGACCAGATGGGTCATCCTTCTGTTTCGATGCAGATGAATTCTGACGGTGCCCGCCGCTGGAGCCAGATTACCAAGCAGAACATCGGTCGCGGTGTAGCTATCGTGCTCGACGATGCTGTTTACAGCGCTCCACGTATCTTGACTCAGATTGACGGTGGTAACTCATCCATTACCGGTAACTTCACCATCGAGGATACCAAGGACTTGGCCAATACACTGAACTCAGGTAAGATGCCTGCCCCAACCCGTATCGTACAGGAAGAGGTGGTAGGTCCTTCACTCGGTGCCCAGTCAATCAAGCAGGGTGTCATCTCGTTCGTTGTAGCCTTCGTGCTGCTGATGGTTTACATGGTGATGCTGTATGGTTTCATCCCAGGTATGCTGGCCAACATGGCACTGCTGTTCAACCTGTTCTTCACCCTCGGTATTCTGACCTCGTTCCAAGCAGCGCTGACCATGCCGGGTATTGCCGGTATCGTGCTGACCTTGGGTACTGCTGTGGATGCCAACGTGCTTATCTATGAACGCACCAAGGAAGAGCTGCGTAAGGGTCACACCGTCAAGGAAGCCCTGAACCTCGGTTACTCGAATGCCTTCTCGGCTATCTTCGACTCTAACTTCACTTCGTTGATAACAGGTATCATCCTGTATGTCTTCGGAACCGGTCCTATCCGTGGTTTCGCAACCACCTTGATGATTGGTATCTGCGTATCGTTCTTCACAGCCGTCTTCATGACTCGCTTGATTTACGATGCTAAGATGAAGAAGGACAAGTGGCAGAACCTCACCTTCTCGACAGCTTACTCGCGCAACATGATGCAGAACACCAAGTTCAACTTCATGGGTATGTATAAGAAGTCGTTCACCATCTGGGGTGTTGCAGCCATCCTGTTCTGCGTCAGCTTCGCCGTTCGCGGCTTGAGCCAGAGCATCGACTTCACCGGTGGTCGTAACTATGTAGTGACCCTCGACAAGGAAGTGCCCGTTGAGCAGGTTCGTATTGCGCTGGGAGGTGTCTTTGTCAACACCATTGGTGAGAATGCCGGTAAGGAAGCTAACACCAGCGTAATTGCCCTGGGTACAGACGGAAAGACCGTTCGTATCTCTACCAACTGGGACATCGAGTCGAACAATCCTCAGGTTGACGACAAGGCAGAGACCATTCTCTACAATGCATTGAAGAAGGCAGGATATGTTAATCAGGCTAATGTGGAGGCATTCAAGAACCCCGATGTTCGTGAGGGCGGCTCTATCATCAGTTCTGCCAAGGTAGGTCCTTCAGTAGCTAAGGATATCACCTATGGTGCTATCATCTCAGTAGCTATTGCCCTGATTGCCATCTTCCTCTACATCCTGTTGCGTTTCCGCAACGTGGCTTACTCAGTAGGTTCTATCGTTGCCCTGGCACTCGATGCACTGATTGTGATTGGCTTCTACTCAGTATTGTGGGGATGGGTTCCCATGTCACTCGAGATCGACCAGACCTTCATCGGTGCCATCCTGACCGTTATCGGTTACTCTATTAACGATAAGGTGGTGGTGTTCGACCGTGTACGTGAGAACTTCAACCTGTATGCTAAGCGTGATCGTCAGAGTCTGTTCAACGGTTCACTGAACCAGACACTGGCTCGTACCATCAACACCTCTATCACAACGCTGATCGTATTGCTGTGTATCTTCATCCTCGGTGGTGACTCTATCCGCAGCTTCTCGTTCGCCATGATTCTCGGTGTTATATTCGGTACGCTCTCGTCTATCTTCATTGCTGCTCCTACGGCATTCCTCGTGATGGGTCGCACCATCCGTGAGGCCGACGCTGCTGACGAGAAGTAACATAGAACTTTGTCTTTTGTAAAAATACGTGTGACAGTCTGTTTCCTGTTTGGAGACAGACTGTTTTTCAAAGTAAGCAATCAATTGATATAATAATGGAATTAAGAAACTTTTTTAACACAAAGACGCTCTGTATTGCTATGGCTGTCATGAGCATGACCATAGTATC